>ERZ772886.3195-NODE-3195-length-12176-cov-6.439733_pt1 | contig 12176 bp, 9 predicted proteins | sample MGYA00512128_ERZ772886 | MGnify/ENA primary metagenome ERZ772886 (study PRJEB29015, sample SAMEA2737698) | human gut metagenome | biome: human gut; feature: human-associated habitat; material: faeces | place: China | collected 2012 ... | reverse complement strand
CTCTGGAAACCTATCTCAAGAAGGGTTACAGCCGTGAGTGGATCAATCAGCGGCTACAGGCCATTCAAGTCCGCAAGGAACTGACGGATGAATGGGATGCCCGCGGTGTGCAGAAAGGCGTGGAGTACGCCATCCTCACGGACGAGATTTCCCGCGCATGGTCTGGCATGTCCACCCGGCAGTACAAAAATCTGAAGGGTTTGAAAAAGGAAAACCTTCGTGATAACATGACGACACTGGAACTGGTACTGAATATGCTGGCGGAGGCCACTACTACGGAGATATCCAAGCAGAAAGCACCGAGTACATTTTCGGAGAATATGGCAGTCGCTCGTGAAGGCGGTGAGGCCGCTGGAATTGCCCGGAAAGCAGTGGAGGAGCGCACGGGTGTTCCTGTCATTACTCCTAAGAACGCCGCACAGCTCAATCAGGTCGTGACGGACCTGCTGGAAGGCGCAGTCTCTGACACAACTGAAGAATCAAAAGACAAGTGAGTTCTACGTGCCATGTTTTTCGTTGAAGCTGTCATGCGACGATTTTTTGAAAGCAAATTTCAAAAAATCTATAGTGTTGCGTTATGACAGAGAAAATCCCCGTAACCGCAATGGTTACGGGGATTTGTTTATGGGTGAAAAAATTTGCTTGACAAATACCCCATAGGGGTATAGGATGAATATACCCCTATGGGGTATATTGCATACGAAGTGAGGCGGGAATACTATGGAACAACATGACTGCTGCCACTGCTCCCAACGGAAAAAGGAGCGCTCGCCGGAGGAATATAAGCGCCTGATCCACCGGCTCAACCGCATCGAGGGCCAGATCCGCGGCATCCGCGGCATGGTCGAAAACGACGCCTACTGCCCGGACATTCTCGTGCAGTCGGCGGCGGCGGGCGCGGCGCTCAACGCATTCAATAAGGAGCTGCTGGCCAGCCACATCCGCACCTGCGTCGTCGAGGACATCCGCGACGGCAAGGATGAGGTGATCGACGAGCTGGTGGCGACGCTGCAGAAACTCATGAAATGAGCCGCACCGCAAAGGAGGAACGACATTGAAGCAATATAACGTCACCGGCATGAGCTGCGCGGCCTGCTCGGCGCGCGTGGAAAAGGCGGTGTCGAACGTGCCGGGCGTGACGGCGTGCTCGGTCAGCCTGCTGACCAACTCCATGGGGGTGGAGGGCACGGCGGCCGATCAGGCTGTCATCGACGCGGTGCAGGCCGCGGGCTACGGCGCGTCGGTCAAGGGCGCGCAGCAGAGCGCAGGCCCCGCCGCCGGCGCCGACGCGCTCGCCGACCACGAGACGCCGAAGCTGCGGCGCAGGCTCTTCTGGTCGCTGGGCTTTCTGCTCGTGCTGATGTATTTTTCCATGGGCCACATGATGTGGGGCTGGCCGCTGCCGAAGTTTTATGACGGCAACCACGTCGCCATGGGCCTGACGCAGCTGCTGCTGACGGTGATCATCATGGTCATCAACCAGAAGTTTTTCATCAGCGGCTTCCAGGCGCTCTGGCACCGCGCGCCGAACATGGACACGCTCGTGGCCCTCGGGGCGACGGCGGCGTTCGTGTACAGCACGTACGCGCTCTTCGCCATGACGGGCGCGCAGGTGCGCGGTGACGAGCAGGCCGTCATGAACTACATGATGGACTTTTACTTCGAGTCCGCCGCCATGATCCTCACGCTCATCACGGTGGGCAAGACGCTCGAGGCCCGCTCGAAGGGCAAGACGACCGACGCGCTGCGCAGCCTCATGGAGCTCGCGCCGAAGACCGCCACCGTCGAGCGCGACGGCGCGGAGGTGACCGTCCCGGTCGAGCAGGTGCAAACCGGCGACGTGTTCGTCGTCCGCCCGGGCGAGCGCATCCCGGTCGACGGGGTCGTGCTCGCCGGCACGAGCGCGGTCAACGAGGCGACGCTCACGGGCGAGAGCATCCCGGCCGACAAAGCGCCGGGCGCGGCCGTCTCGGCCGCGACGGTGAACCAGTCGGGCTTTCTCAAGTGCCGCGCCACGCGCGTCGGCGAGGACACGACGCTCTCGCAGATCATCCAGATGGTCAGCGACGCGGCGGCCACGAAAGCGCCGATCGCCAAGATCGCCGACAAGGTGTCCGGCGTGTTCGTACCGGCGGTCATGGGCATCGCGCTCGTGACGTTCGTCGTCTGGCTGCTGCTCGGCCGCACCGTGGGCTACGCGCTCGCGCGCGGCATCTCCGTGCTCGTCATCAGCTGCCCGTGCGCGCTCGGCCTCGCCACCCCGGTGGCAATCATGGTCGGCAGCGGCATGGGCGCGAAAAACGGCATCCTCTTCAAGACGGCGGCCTCCCTTGAGGAGACCGGCCGCATCCAGATCGTCGCGCTCGACAAGACCGGCACCATCACCTCCGGCGACCCGACCGTGACGGACCTCTGCCCCGCCCCGGGCGTGACGGAGACGGAGCTGCTGCGCCTGGCCTATGCGCTCGAGCGCCGGAGCGAGCACCCGCTGGCCAAGGCGGTGCTGCGCCGCGCGGAGGCGGACGGGCTGACCGCCGCCGAGGTCGCGGACTTTCAGGCCCTGCCGGGCAACGGGCTCAGGGCCACGCTCGACGGGCAGCCGCTCTGCGGCGGCAACGCGGACTTCATCCGCACGGCGGCCGACATTCCCGCGCCCATGCAGGCGCAGGCGCAGGCGCTGGCCGAGGCCGGCAAGACGCCGCTGTTTTTCGCCCGCGGCGAAAAGCTGCTCGGCATCGTCGCCGTGGCGGACGTGCTCAAGCCCGACAGCCCGCAGGCCATCCGTGAGCTGCAGAATATGGGCATCCGCGTCGTCATGATCACGGGCGACAACGCGCGCACAGCCAGGGCCATCGGCGCGCAGGCCGGCGTGGACGAGGTGATCGCGGGCGTGCTGCCCGACGGTAAGGAGCGCGAGATCCGCCGCCTGAGCGCGCGCGGTAAGGTCGCCATGGTCGGCGACGGCATCAACGACGCGCCGGCGCTCACGCGCGCGGACATCGGCATCGCCATCGGCGCGGGCACGGACGTGGCCATCGACGCGGCCGACGTCGTGCTCGTCAACAGCCATCTGAGCGACGTGCCGGCGGCCATCCGGCTCAGCCGCGCGACGCTGCGCAACATCCACGAGAATCTGTTCTGGGCGTTTTTCTACAACACCATCGGCATCCCCATCGCGGCGGGCGTGTTCGTCCCGCTCGGCCTGACGCTCAACCCCATGATCGGCGCAGCGGCCATGAGCCTGTCGAGCTTCTGCGTGGTCACGAACGCCCTGCGCCTGAATCTGTTCAAGCTGCGCGATACGCGCCACGATCATAAACGTGCAAACCATCTCAAAGAAGTACCCGAAATCAAGGAGGAAACTGCAATGAAAAAGACCATTCAAATCGAAGGCATGATGTGCGCTCACTGCGAGGCGGCCGTGAAAAAGGCGCTCGAGGCGCTGCCGGAAGTCACCGAGGCAGAAGTCAGCCACACGGCGGGCACCGCCGTCGTGACGCTCAGCACCCCGGTGGACGACGCCGTGCTCAAGAGCACGGTCGAGGCCAAGGACTACACCGTCACCGGCATCGCGTAATGCATCCAAAACCGCAGCAAAGGCGTCCCCTCTCGGGGACGCCTTTGCTGTTTTCTGCTCACTTTTTGTGCGCGTCGATCGGCTGCGCGAACAGCCCGTGCTGCGTGCAGTACCACAGCAGCGTGCCGTGCGCGAAGTACGGCAGGGCGCGCGCGCTGTCAAGCGGGCGGCGAAAAATCGCGCCGGGGCGGGAAAAAATTCTGAATTTTGCCTGAATTTTTGCTTCCGGTGTAGCTTTTGCGCGCGCGCGCCCTTATAATGTAAGCGCGGACGAAAAACCGTCACAACCGTCCGCATCCGACGAAAAACCATCACCAAAAAGGAGTTTGTATATGGGACTGATCAAAGCTGCCGCGGGCGCTGCCGGCGGCGTTCTGGCCGACCAGTGGAAGGAATTTTTCCTCTGCGAGGCCCTGCCGGCAAACGTGCTGGCCGTGAAGGGACAGAAAAAAACCACCCGCCGCTCGAGCAACACGCACGGCGACGAGAACATCATCACCACCGGCTCGCGCATCGCCGTCGCCGACGGGCAGTGCATGCTCATCGTCGAGCAGGGCAAGGTCGTGGAGGTCTGCGCCGAGCCGGGTGAGTACACGTATGACGCATCGACCGAGCCGTCGATCTTCGCCGGGAACCTCGGCGAGAGCATCGGTGAGGTGTTCCGCAACATCGGCAAGCGCTTCACCTTCGGCGGCGAGGCCCCGAAGGACCAGCGCATCTACTACTTCAACACCAAGGAGCTGACCGGCAACAAGTACGGTACGCCGAGCCCCGTGCCGTTTCGCGTGGTGGATCAGCGCGCCGGCATCGACATCGACATCGGCATCCGCTGCTTCGGCGAGTACAGCTACCACATCGCAAACCCGCTGCTGTTTTACACCAACGTCTGCGGCAACGTGACCGAGGACTACACGCGCGACACGCTCGACAGCCAGCTCAAGAGCGAGCTGCTCACGGCGCTGCAGCCGGCGTTCGCGCGCATCAGCGACATGGGCATCCGCTACTCGGCGCTGCCCGGCCACACGCAGGAGATCGCCGCGGCGCTCAACGAAGAGCTCTCGGCCCAGTGGCGCGACCGCCGGGGTCTGGAGATCGTGGCCTTCGGCGTCTCGTCCGTGAAGGCCGACGAGGCCGACGAGCAGATGATTAAGGACATGCAGCGCGACGCGGCCTACATGGACCCGACGCGCGCGGCGGCGATGCTCTCGCGCTCGCAGGGCGATGCGATGAAGGCAGCCGCGTCCAACACGGCCACCGGCCCGGCCATGGCGTTCATGGGCATGGGCATGGCCGGCCAGATGGGCGGCATGAACGCCCAGAACCTGTTCCAGATGGGGCAGCAGCAACAGGCCCAGCAGCAGGCGGCGCAGCCCGCTCCCGCACCTGCGGCGCAAGGCTGGACCTGCACCTGCGGCCAGAGCGGCATCACCGGCAACTTCTGTCCCAACTGCGGCAGCAAGAAGCCGGAGCCGAAGCCTGCCGGGGACAGCTGGCAGTGCGCCTGCGGCGCCACCGCCACCGGAAAATTCTGCCCGGAATGCGGCAAGCCCAAGCCCGCCGCCGCAGCGGACGGCTGGACCTGCACCTGCGGCGCGGTGAATAAGGGCAAGTTCTGTGCCGAGTGCGGCAAGCCCAAGCCTGCCGGAGTTCCTCAGTACAAGTGTGACAAGTGCGGCTGGGAGCCCGCCGACCCGCAGCATCCCCCCAAGTTCTGCCCTGAGTGCGGCGACCCCTTTGACGACGGGGACATCGTGTAATGAAACGGCGGATGATTTGGATTTTCCTGGCGGGCGCGCTGGTAGGGATCGTCCTTTCGGGCCTGTATAAGCATTTTGTCACGGACCAGATCATGGATGGGGGCAACGGCATGGAGAATCCGGATCAAAACCTGTTCCTGCTGGACGGGGACGGTACTTATGTGGACAATTCCCTCCTCTGGCCAGTGCTGGAGGGAACATGGGAAAGTCCGGAGGACGGCTGGCAGGCGGTCATCAGCGAAGAGGACGGCCTGACCCTCCGGTTGGACGGCGAGACCGTTCTGGAAACCCCGCTGGACTTCACCTACATCCCGCGAAAAAAGATGCAGGACACAGGGCTGATGTTAGACAACTGTGTTCTCCAGAAGGCGGACGGCACGGAATGGGGGAAGATCCTGGACGTTTACCACTGTGCCGGGGCCGGCGAGGACAGCGGCAGACTGGAGCTGACGGTGGACTGGTCGGAAGCGGCGGACAAAGTGGTGGAGCTTCAAAAAGTTGAAGAATAAGAGCGAATAGCGGATTTTTTGGCGAATACCGTCCCCGGCCGCGGGAGCCACGGCCGGGGACAAGATCCCGGTTCCGGGTGGACAATACAATGTGAGCCGTTACGGCGACTGAAAACAACAGGAGGAAGCTATTATGGGATTGTTTGATAAGAAATACTGCGACATCTGCGGCGAGTAGATCGGACTGTTGGGCAATCAGAAACTGGAAGACGGCAACCTCTGTAAGGACTGCGCGAAGCAGCTCTCTCCCTGGTTCAGTGACCGCCGCCGCTCTACGGTGGAGGACATCAAGCGGCAGCTGGCCTACCGGGAGGAAAACCGGGGCAGGGCGTCCCAGTTCCGCACCACCCGCTCCTACGGCGAGGATTGTAAGGTCCTGCTGGACGAGGAGCATCGTTGGTTCACCGTTACCCGTGCCCGGGATCTGGCGGACGCCAACCCGGATATTCTGGACTACACCGCGCTGACCGGCTGCCGCGTGGACATTGACGAGAGCCGCACGGAGCAGAAGCGGGAGGGGCCGGACGGCAAGGAGGTCAGCTACAACCCGCCTCGCTACGAGTATTCCTATGACTTTGAAGTGATCATTTCCGTCAATAACCCCTACTTTGACGAAATGAAGTTCCGCCTGAACAACAGTTCTGTGTACATCGAGCCGCAGAACACCATGCAGCGGCCCATGATGGGGCAGCAGGGTATGATGGACCAGCGTCCTATGGCAGGTCGGCCCCAGAGCGGCATGACACAGCGTCCCATGATGGGACAGATGAATTCTGTGGGCCGGATGAATACCATGGCTGCCGGCTTCGATCCGGAGAGCAATCGGGAATATCGCAAGTACCGCGAAATGGGCGACGAGATCCGAGCGGCGCTGCTTCAGGTGATGGAGACCGCCCGTGGCGGCGGCGCAGTTCAGACAGCCCCCATGCAGCAGGAGGCCCCCATGCAGCAGCAGGAGACCTTCGCTCCCGCTCCGGCAGCGGCCGGCCCGTGGACCTGCCCCGCCTGCGGCGGACAGAACGACGGAAAGCTCTGCGAGTATTGCGGCGCGCCCAGAGCCTAAAGACAGGCCCCGGTTTTTGGGCGTGAGACGACCGAAAACCGGATGGACCGACGGTGTATCCCCCACAATGCGGGGAGAAAAAACTTTTTCGACACACTCAGCGTCCGCCCGCAAACACGGGCGGGCGCTGAACAGAACATGAAGAAAGAAGGATGAGAGCAAGCATGGCAGCACAGGTGACCAACTATCAATGCCCAAGCTGCACCGGCCCGCTGCATTTTGTGGGCGCATCCGGCAAGCTGGAGTGCGATTACTGCGGTGCTACCTATGATGTAGCGGAGATCGAGGCGCTTTACGCGGAAAAGGAAGAAAAGGCCGCGGCGGCGCAGCAGTCTGCTGAGGAAAAGACGGCAGCGGAACGGCAGGCTGCCGAGGAAGGCGGCTGGGAGTTGCCGGACCTCAGCGCCGACTGGGGTGCCGAGGGAGACGGCATGAAGGCTTACAGCTGCCCAAGCTGCGGTGCGGAGCTGATCTGTGACGCAAGCACGGCGGCTACCTCCTGCCCTTACTGCGGCAACCCAACGGTGGTGCCGGGGCAGTTTGCGGGAACGCTGAAGCCGGATTTCGTGATCCCCTTCAAACTCAGCCGCGAGGACGCCATCCGCGAGCTCAAGAAGCATTACAGGGGCAAGGTGCTCCTTCCCAAGAGCTTTTCCAAGGAAAATCACTTACAGGAGATCCAGGGGGTCTATGTACCCTTCTGGCTGTTCAGCGGTGAGGCGGAGGGCAATGCCCACTATGAGTGTACCCGGTCCCACAAGCGCACCGAGGGTGAGTATGAGGTGATAAAGACGGAGCACTTTGACGTGTACCGTGCCGGAACGATGCCCTTTGAAAAGGTACCGGTGGACGCCTCGACTAAAATGCCGGATGATCACATGGATTCCATCGAGCCTTACAATTACGATGACCTGAAACCCTTCTCCACGGCGTATCTGCCGGGCTTCCTGGCGGATAAGTTCGACGTGTCGGCGGACAAGAGCCGGGAACGGGCCGATGTCCGCTGTCTGGGCAGCTTGAAAAAGGCGCTGCAAGGCACCGTAACGGGATACGCGACCTGTTTCCCGAGGGGCGAACACGCAGACATCCAGCGGGGCAAGGTCCACTACGCGCTGCTGCCGGTGTGGCTGCTGAATACCAAATGGCAGGGCAAGGATTTCATCTTCGCCATGAATGGACAGACCGGAAAGCTGGTAGGAGACCTGCCTGTGGACAAGGGGCGATTCTGGGGGATGTTTGCCGCCATTGCCGTGCCGCTGTCCGTATTGAGTTCGGTCATCGTCCTGCTGATGCGATAAGGAGGGACGGACATGAAAAGAAAAGTCACAGCTTTGCTGACGGCGCTCCTGCTGACGCTGACTCTGTGCGTCCCCGCTCTGGCGTGGACGGAATACGGCGCGATCTACGATGAGACCGACGCGCTGGGCTCGGACGAATTGTCCGATCTGGGTCAGTACACCCTGCCCCAGTTGACGGAGGCGCTTCACCTTGACCTGCGGGTGGACATATTTACCAATGAGGATGTGAGCGAGGGTACCACCGCCGGAGATATCGCCACATATGTTTACAAAGATTCCGGCTACGGCTGGGGCGAGGAAAAGGACGGCATCTCGCTGACGCTGGTGATGGAGCCTCTGGCGGACGGTTCTTACACCCTGGCGGAGACCGACTGGTGCGTCTACGCGATGCTGAGCGAGACGCGGGGCGACGGGCAGGAACTCTCCGGCCTGGTGTATGACGCGGTGGAGCCGTATATGACGGCGCGGGCGTGGGACGGCACGGATATGACCGTGAGCGCCGATGCGCTCTGTCAGGCAATAAATGCCATGGCGGCGACGGCGGCGGACTATCTCTCCGCAGACTTCCCAACGGAGGCGCAGCAGCCCGAGACCGTCCAGTCCGGCGAAGCGTCAAAGCTGGGCGATACCGGCATGAACTATGTGTTCGATCTGCGGGGAATGCTCTCCGACGGGGAGCGGGAAGAACTGGAGGATCGGGCCGAGGATATCGCCCTCCGCCGCAGCTGCGGCATCTATACCCTTTTTGTGGAGGACTTTACAGCTTACGGCTACGGTGACGATCCCTATACCGCCCTCTATCAGATCTACCACGCCGAGGGCCTTGGTGTGGGCGAGGACCGAAACGGCGTCATCATCATGCTGAGCATGAAAGAGCGGGACTACGCCATGTTCGTCTACGGCGAATGGGCGGAGTATGCTTTTGACCGATACGGCGAAAAACAGCTGGAGGATCGCTTTTTGGATAAATTCAGCGGCGGCGACTGGTATGCCGGGGTTTCCAGCTATCTTGCCGCCTGTGACGAGTTTCTGACTCTGGCTGAGGATGGAAAACCTGTGCGGTCCAGCCCCCTGCCGGCCATCGGCATTGCGGTGGCAGTCTCCTGCCTGATCGCGTTTCTGGTGTGCATGATCCTGAAGGGACAGATGAAGTCCGTGCGCAAGGGCGTTGACGCCAACGTGTATACCACGGCGGGCGGTGGATTGAAGCTGACGGACAGCTATGACCACTACACCCATACCACCGAGACCCGCCGTAAGATCGAGAGCGACTCCGGCGGCGGTGGCAGAAGCAGCGGAGGAACTGTAAGCCGCAGCGGCGGCGGCGGTCACGGCCGCAGCGGAAAATTCTGAGAAGGAGGCAGAATCATGAAGCGCTTGACTTTGCACCGGCTGGCGTCGGCACTTCTCTGCCTGACGCTGGCTCTTAGCCTGGCTGCCTGCGGAGGGAAAAAGAAACCGGCCCCGGCAGCGGGAAACGGCGGCGTAAAGGAGACGATCTCCGACAGCAGGACCGATCAGACCGGTCAGGCCGATCCTGTGAAGCCTTCCGAACCGGAAGCGGAGGTGGACCAGGAGCTGGTGGAGGAATGTCTCGACAAGCTGGGCTTTGATTTGGAATACGGCGGCTATCCCGGCGCCGCGGCCTATCTCGGCTACCGGGAGAAGGGGGACACCTCCAAGCTGTCGGACTGGATGCTGGAAAACTGCCTTGACCTGACGGCGGAGATGCCGGTCATGCTGACCATCCCCTCGGAGCGGGTCCTCGGTCCGGGGTACGGCAAGCTGTTCTGCGTCATTCCGCGGGGAGAGAACACCAGCCTTGCCGTGAACCACATCACATGGCAGTCTCAGGGCAACGGCCTGCATCCGGTGGCGGACGAAGTCCTCTACCGGGAGGAATATGCCCAGCCTGTTTTGCTGTTCGTGAACCCGGAGGAGCCGGATATGGAGGTCAACCTTGTTGCCGATGACGGCACGGTGGTGAACTGGTATCCGCAGGAGGACCTGTACGGCGATCTCATCCTGCCTGCCAGCGAGGAGGGCCGATTGCTGCTGTTCGACTTCTCCATCTACACGAACACCATCGCCATCGACCATCCCGAAGGCTGGGAGCCGACCGGTGACGATTGGTGGTGGCCCCCTACGGATCTGGGACTGGCCGATACCTCGTGGGATTGCGATGAGTGGACGCTGGAGCTGCATTATGGCGACTGCGACCCGGACTATGCGGGGCTGGCTAATTTGTACGAGTGCTATGACAACCAGATGGATCTGCGATTCTTCGGTGTATGGCGCATGGAGGATGACTGCCTGCGGCTGGATATGTCCGCCGGGGTGGGCAGCTCCCTCAGCGGCAGCTTCCCAGTGCTGATCTCCCCCTCCGGCGAGTATCTGTACTTCCAGCGCTCCCGCATCGGCGAGGGGATGCCCTTCCTGCGGAACGGCGAGGACTCCACTACCTTGAGCTTGCGCTACGGTTGATGAAACCTTTTATACGAAACAGACCCGGCAGCTGATTTTCAGCCGCCGGGTCCTTTTTATTGGCTATATGCGTGGAAATTTTCTGTGGGTATCAGAAAGCAACGTGCATGAACAGGGCCACGCAGCAGAGAATGATCGCCAGAGGGACGTACACATACCGGCCCACATTGTACCAGAGATCGCCGCGTTTTTTCGTACTGCCGGTGTTGATGGCGTCCAGCAGGGCGTCCTTCTTCATCACGTAGAACCAGGAGACCGCGCCCAGTGTAGCGCCGATGGGGATGATATAAATGGACACCAGATCCATCCAGGGACCCCACTTGCTGATGGTCTCCATGCCGATGCCGAAGCCCAGGCACAGCGCGCCCAGCAGTACCAGGACGGTAACGCGGTTGAGCTTCGGGAACTTGTGCATCAGGGACTCCGCCACCACCTCAAACATATTCTGCAAAGAGCTGACGCCGGCGAAAATCATGGCCATATACAGGATGATGGCGAAGAGCTGACCCATGGGGATGTCCTGCAAGATGGTGGGCAGGGTCACGAACAGCAGGCTGGGACCGGCGCCCACGTCCAGACCGTAGGAGAAGCAGGCGGGGATAATAACCAGGGCGGCTACCACGGCGGCAATGGTGTCAAAGAGGGCCGTGTGCTGGGCCACGCCCACCACGTCCTCGTCCTTGGAGAGGTACGCACCGTAAACGATCATGCCGCTGCCGGTGACGGACAGGGAGAAGAATGCCTGACCCATAGCCCAGATCCAGATCATGGGATTCGTCAGGGCCTCCCAGCGGGGGGTGAACATAAAGACATATCCCTCCGCAGCGCCGGGCAGAAGGGCCACCCGCACGGCCAGAATCAGGAAGATCACAAAGAAGACAGGCATCATGACCTTGTTGGTCTTTTCAATGCTGCGGGCGCCCAGAAACAGCGTCAGCAGCGTGCCCACCACCACAACGATATGATAGGGAATCACAGAGTAGGGGGTGGAGGAGAAGGCACCGAACCAGGCGGCGGTGTCCGTGGTCAGCAGTGTGCCCAGCAGGGAATCCACCAGAGCCTTGAGCACATAGGTGACGATGACGGCATAGCCGATGGCGATGCACAGGGAGCCAGCCAGAGGCAGCCAGCCCAGCAGACCGCCGACTTTACCGGCAGACTTGCTGCGGGTGTCCCAAGCGTTTTCGTAAGCGCCCAGCGTACCGGTGGCGGCACGGCGGCCCATGGCAAACTCCGCCGGAAGGCCCACATAACTGAAAATAAAAACAAACAGCAGATAAATCAGTAAAAATGCGCCGCCGCCGTTGCTGCCCATTTTATTGGGAAAGCCCCAGACGTTGGCCATGCCCACCGCCGAACCGACGGACGCAAGGATAAAGCCCCAGCGGCTCGCAAAGCTCTTGGTGTTTTTCTTGTGTTCCATGTTTTTCTCCCATCCAGCCGTAAAAAAACCGCACGGGATCGGGGCCCGTGCTATCGGCTTCTATC
>ERZ772886.3189-NODE-3189-length-12187-cov-2.610040_pt1 | contig 12187 bp, 9 predicted proteins | sample MGYA00512128_ERZ772886 | MGnify/ENA primary metagenome ERZ772886 (study PRJEB29015, sample SAMEA2737698) | human gut metagenome | biome: human gut; feature: human-associated habitat; material: faeces | place: China | collected 2012 ... | reverse complement strand
CCCCTGAGCAGTTTCCCGTCCGTGTAAAGAAAGAAATCACCGCTCCATGCGGGGCGGGTTATTTTTGTGCCTTTGCGGGCCATTTCTTCGGCTTCTTTCAGAATCATGAGGCTTCTCCATCACAGGGATACTCCACGGCTGCCAGAAAGAGTCCCGAGGGGGGCGCCGTCATGGAGGGCAGCGCCGCGCGGTTCCGCCTTTCGAGGCATTCCGGGATGCACTCCGGCCTCAGGCGTCCGCGCCCCACATCGTGGAGAAGACCCGCTATGTTGCGGACCATCTGCTTGAGAAAGCCGCTGCCCCTGACTGTGAGCAGGAGTTCTGGCCTGCAGGGCGGAAGCAGGGGATCAGCCGTTTCCTCCTCAAGCGTGATGGAAAAAATTTCCCGGGTTGTGTCGGCCACTTCCGTGCCTGTGTTTTGGAGGGAAGCAAAGTCGTGGACTCCGGCGAGGTGCGGCAGGGCCCGCCGCATGCTTTCCGTGTCGAGCGGCCCGCAGGCCCAGACGTACGGGGCTTTCCACGGAGGCACGAACCCCTGCTCCTGCCAGAACCGGTATCCGTAGGTCTTGGAAACTGCGCTGTAGCGCGCATGAAAGTCAGGCGCCGCCGGACCGGCCTGGAGGACGCGTATGTCCCGGGGGAGCAGAGCGTTGAGTGCGTGGCGCCAGTCGCGTATGGCGTGAAACCGGGTATCGGGCACATCGCAGTGCACAACCTGGCAGACGGCGTGCACGCCGGCGTCCGTCCTTCCTGATCCGAAGGCCCGCACGGGAGCGCAGACCAGCCTTGCCAGGGCCTTTTCGAGAAGCCCCTGCACAGTTGTGAGCTCGAGGGCCGGGTCCTGTATCTGCCAGCCGTGGTAATTCGTCCCCGTGTAGGCGAGGGTCAGCCTGAGGCGCATGTGTTTTACCCCCGGAATTCCGCGTGGGACAGCCCGGCAGCGTGATTGACCGGACCGCAGCCTTTCCCCGGGGCATAGCTTTCCCGCAGGGCCCGATTGAGATAGTTCTGGGCGCGGCGGACGGCGTCAATGAGGGGAAGTCCCTGTCCGAGGCCTGTGGCTATGGCCGCTGACAGGGTACAGCCTGTGCCGTGGTTGTTCTGCGTCTCCACCTTTCTGTTCGGGAGAAAGACGGGATCTTTTCCCCTTTCGCACAGACAGTCCGTTACCGAGTCCGGATCCAGCCTGTGGCCTCCTTTGACGAGGACTGCCCTGGGCCCGAGATCCAGAATGGCCTGGCCGCAGGCCGCCTGATCGTCAAGCGACGTGATGCTGCCGCCGGTGAGCATTTCCGCCTCCGGGATGTTCGGCGTGACAAGCTCGCAGCCCGGGAGAATGTGCTCTTTTAAAGCCCGTACGGCTGTTTCCTCCAGGAGAGGGCAGCCGCTCTGGCTGACCGCCACGGGATCGACGACCAGGGGATAACTGCGTTCTGCCAGCACGGGAGCTATGGCTTCGATGATGGCGGCGGAAAACAGCATGCCGGTTTTGGCGGCCTGAATGGGAAAGCCTTCGAGAACGGTCGTGAGTTCAAGTACCACGAATTCCGGTTCCGGAGCGTGTATGCCCGCAACGCGCAGCCCGTTCTGGGCGGTAAGGGCCGTAATGACGCTCATGCCGTAGCCGCCGAGGGCCATAATTGTTTTGAGATCCGCCTGTATGCCGGCACCGCCGCCGGAATCCGATCCGGCTATGGTAAGAATATTGGCTCGCTGCACGTCTTTTTCTCCTTTCCCGGACAGCTGCCGGGGACGGAAAAAAGTATATCCGGCCGTTCCCGGGCCTGCAACGCGCCCGGATCACGCAGGATCGGTTTCCATGGTGCGTTGCGCGCACCGGCAACCTGGTATAGAAGATGACAAAAGGGGTTCTCTCCCCGTGGAGGCAGAAATTGCGGCGTTTTTATCAGGAAAGCTGGCAGGGCATCCCGTTTACGACCTTTGCCCATACGCATTTTTTCCATCTTGCAGACGCGAAGTTCTACTCGGTATTTTATGAGGAGCTTTTCCGCCGCTATCAGGGGTGGAACGATCTGCCGGCAGAATGGCGGAGAAACAAGCGCCGTGACGCACGCTGGCTGGCCGAACGGCTGCAGAAAGCCCGGGCTGCCAAGAATCCCGGTGAACCCCTGCGGGTGCTCTCCATCGGGAGCGGCGTCGGCTACATGGAGCGTGTTCTTCTCGAGGAAATCCCAGAGGGACTCGAGCTTTACGTCAATGAACCGAGTACCGTGGGCATGAAGTGGATGCGCCGTCTCATTCCCGGCGAGCGTATCTTTATCGGCCTGCCGCCGGACTGTCTGTCTCCGGATATTTCCTATGACATGATCTATCTTTCAGCTGTGGATTACGGCATTCCCCAGGCGTCCCTGGAGCATATGCTTGAGCAGATACGCCACATGCTTCTTCCGGGGGGCGAGGTTGTCTGCCTTTCTGCGTCACTGCTCGTGGAGGACACGCCGGTGGCCCGCTTCGTGAATATCTGCAAGAACGTTATCCGTATGGTTCTGCACTACTGCGGCATTCGACGCCAGCAGTTCTGGGGCTGGCGCCGCACACGGGAGGAATACCAGGAGCTTTTTCATTCGAGCGGCTATTCAAGGATCCAGGACGGTCATCTCGACGACGGGTTCAATACCTACTGGATACGCGGCGAGTAGTTCCTTCTTTTTTTTCAGACAGCCCCGTTCCCCTGAGGTCCGGGGCTTTTTTCGTCTCCCGGCCCTGACAGAAATGCCACCTCAAAGGAGCCGCTCACGCCCTCCAGGAAGACTTCAAAAGAACTTACCGAAAGCGTCCGGCCAGAGAGCTCCGGCCACAGGCGGCCGGCGTCTGTTCCGTGCCGCAGAAAGGCCGGGGCAGGGGATGCGGGAGCCCGGGCGCAGGCGAGGCAGCCGGGCAGGGAACGCAGGATATGCAGAATAAGCGCCTGTTCAAGTTCCGTCAGGGGGCGTTCGCAGTCCTGGGGTGAATTTCCCCCGAGCCCCGCATCCAGAAAAGCACCGCAGAGACGGGCCGAGAGAGTCAGAAAAACGCTTTTGGGAAAGGGCGGCAGGGCCAGAAGAGCCAGAAAGGCACCCCGCGGACTTTTCCTGGCGTACTCCGTTCCGCTGCAGAAGCGCTGCCCGGAGGGTCTCACCGTGGCGGGAATGCCGAGACAGCCGGTTATGGAATAGCCCCAGGCATCAGAGAAAATTTCCTGCCAGCTTCGCACTCCCGCTCCGGAGGGCGAGGGGGTGTCTGCGGAACGGAGTGTTTTCTCCGCAGGGGATGGCGCCTCTGTTTCCGGGCCGGGCTGTGCCGAACGGCCGCCTTCAGCGGCTGGTTTCTGCCCCCTGAGCAGGAAATTCAGTTCGTCCTGGTTGAGAATGTTCTGCATGACTTCCACAAAATGACATTTTTTTGACGGAGTACGTAAGGCCTGAAAAAGAAATTGCAAAAAGGATACCAGCATTTATATCCCACAGCCGCCGGTATGAATAGTTTTGACTTCCCATGCCCTGTGGGGCAATCTCAGCCCATGAAAATCCGTATTCATCCAGCACCTGGCTCCGATGGCCTCCGTCCTGATCCCGTTCTTCTGGACGCAGTTCCGGGCACCAGAATGCAGCAGGCCATCTGGCTCAGCGGTCTGTTCAATCCTGTGCCCCTTTGCGGCGGCCTTGCCCGGTGCGGGCGCTGCCGCGTGCGGTATCTGACGCCCGCGCCGGCGCCGTTACCAGAAGAGGAGTCTGTGCTCGGCCCTGAAGCCGTCCGCAGCGGCTGGCGTCTGGCCTGTCATCGTCAGATTCCTGACGGCGGTCCGGTGCCGGAACTGGAGCTTCCTGACACCACGCTGGCGGGAGAGGAGAAAACCGCCGCACATCCGTCTCTCTCCGGGGGCGCGGAGACCTGTGTGCTGGCCGTTGATCTCGGAACGACGGGCATCGCTTGGAGGGCTCTTGTCGGGGACGGCGCCATCCTTGCCGGAGGCAGTGCCCTGAACCCCCAGGAAGGAGCAGGCGCGGACGTCATGTCCCGCCTTGCCTATGCCTCGCAGGGAAACGGCATGACCGTTCTTGCGGAATGTGTGCGCCGGCTGCTTAGAAGCGTCGTATCCTGCCTTCCCGTCCTGCCCCGGCTCATTGTCCTGGCCGGAAACACGGCCATGACGGATATTTTTCTTGAAAAGGACATCAGCGGCCTGTGCGCCGCGCCGTACCATCTGTCGCACGCAGGCGGTGCTGTTTTTGAGTTGCCCGGCCTCCCCCCTGTCTATGTGCCTCCCCTCGCGGCCCCCTTCATCGGCGGTGACGTGACGGCCGGAGTCTGTGCGCTTCTCTCTGAGGGGCAGAAACTTCCCTGGGTGCTCGCCGACCTTGGTACCAACGGGGAATTTGTCCTCATGCGGGAGGACGGAACGTGCCTAGCCACCAGCGTGCCGCTGGGGCCTGCCCTCGAAGGCATCGGGCCGGACTGCGGGAGGCTTGCCGGCCCGGGGACCATTACATCCTTCGTGCTGACGCCCTTCGGACCGGAGCCGCGTCTCTTTGAGGGCGGAACTCTGGCGCCCGGGGGCCGTGCCGCCGGTATCAGCGCCACAGGCTATCTTTCCCTCCTGGCCCTGCTCCTCAAAACGGGCTTTCTGCTCCCGGAAGGCCAGTTCTCTTCCGACTCCGGAAGCCTTCAGCCACTCGCGCGCCGTCTTCTTTCTTCCCTGGACAGAAAATCTGCTGTGCCGCGTCTCATGCTGCCGGGAAACGTATGGCTTTCGCTCTCCGATGTGGAAGAAATACTCAAGGTCAAGGCTGCCTTTTCCGTGGCCCTGGATTCCCTTCTCTCGGCTGCAGGAGAGGGCGTGAAGAGCAGGGTGACCCTGTGCATCGCAGGAGCCCTCGGAGAGCATGCTGACCCCGGGGATCTCGAGACTCTCGGCTTCATCCCCTCAGGCATGGCCGGAGCCGTGCGCGCCGTGGGCAATACATCCCTCGAGGGGGCGGGGCTGCTCGGCCTGCATCAGGATCTCAGGGAACGTCTTTCACGAATGTGTGCAGATATATCCCTGCTGAGACCGGATCAGGAGCAGAATTTTCACAGGCGTTATATAGACGCGATGCATTTTGGAGGCTGACATGCCGCATACGAAGTTTGAGGGCCGCAGGCCCCGGCCGTCTGGATACAGAAAAAACGATCGTGAATCCGGAAGACCGGACTGGCGTGGCGCTGGGCGCCCGGGCTTTCAGGATAACCGTGCCCCGGATCGCGTGAAAGCCATGCCTGAGCATCCCAATTACATGGATGACAGGCTGCCATATCCGGGGGCGAAGCCGCTTTTCCCGCCGCTTACGCACCGTATTGCCGCAACTCTGGATCAGGGGTTTCTGCGGGCCCTGCGCGGGGTGTGGCCTCTGAACCGCGCGCACAGGGCTTCCCTGGCCGCTGACACGGCCGCGCTTTCCGAACTTCTGACCGTCAACCGCGCCGAGATGCGCAGTCCTTACTGGTCTTCTCCGGCGGCCACGAGCGCCTATCTCTATTATTTTCTGCCCTGGAACCTGATCCGCCTCTGCCGTCTCTTCTCCGGCCTTGAACTGCCGGCCCCGCGGGAGGATGCGCCGTCGCTCCTTCTTGACCTCGGCTCCGGCCCCCTGACTGTTCCCCTGGCTCTCTGGCTGTCGCATCCGGAATGGCGTTCCCGCCCCATCGAGGTCGTGGCTGTCGACGCCGCGGGCAGACCTCCGAAGCTCGGCAGGGATATTCTGCGTCTTCTCTGCGAGGACGCCGGCGTCGAGCCCTGGACCGTACATGTGGTTCAGGCTCCTATCGCCCAGGCCGGTCACAGGGCCGTTGAATTCGTGCGCAAGGGTGCCAGACCCTGGCTTCTGACTGCGGCCAATGTGCTCAACGAGCTTCCCTCATCCAGAAAGAGCCGCTTCAGTGAGGACGGTGACGATGAGGACGGTGAGCCCTCATCAGCCGGTGCCGGGACGCTGGAAGGAGTGCTGTCATCGCTGACCACTTTCCTTGACGGATGTGAGGAGAGCCGCGGGGCCCGCATGCTCTTTATCGAACCTGGCACGCGCCTTGGCGGTCTCACGCTCATGAACCTGCGTGCCATAGCCCGGGAAGAGGGACTTAAGGTTATTGCTCCCTGTCCACACGTTTTCGGCTGCCCGCTGGCGCGTCCGGACGAGGACGAGGCAGTGTTCGCTTCCGGTCCTGGTCTGACGAGCCGGCTCGCCGGGCGCACCTGGTGCCATTACACGTTCGACGCCCTGGGCGCTCCCGCCTGGCTCGAAAAGCTCTCCATAGAAGCCGGGCTGCAGAAGGCCAGCCTCTCTCTCGCCGTGCTCGAGCTCGGCCCCGGCGATGAGGAGACGGAGTGTGAAGACGCAGCGGGAGAAACAGACGCTCCCTCTGACCCTGAAAACGGTGGCAGGATAGCCTGCCGCGTCATCTCGCAGCCTTTCCGCGTTCCCGGCCTGAAAGGGGCGGCACGCTACGCGTGCAGCGCCAGGGGACTCCTGCTCCTTGAAGACGCAGCCCATGTGCCGGATGGGAGCTTCCTCGAAATCACCCTTCCGTCTTCCCCTGCCCGTGACAACCGCAGCGGCGCGTTCATCGTGAGGGCGGGCGGAGGCGAAAAATCAGGGGCTGCCGCCTCCGGAAGCCGCGGTGAACGGAAGGAAAGACCGCCGTACTCCCCTGGAAAGGACGTGAAGCAAGGCTTTTCCGGCACCCCCGTGAACCGCTCATGGGAGGATTCAGGACGGGTGCCACCTGGAGAAGAGAGGGCCGGAAGAGGAAGAAACATGAAGAAAACCCGTGGAGGAAAAAAGGGTTTTATTCATGGATAATTTTTCGCTCCGGTGCTATATGCTCCCGTGCCTCTTATTAAAGAGGCCCTTTTAAGAATGATAAGGAAACGCCGCCATGTCACTGCAAATGCCTGAAAATCTTCCTTCTCCCGAGTTTTCCCAGAATGCTGAGGTTGTTCTTGCCAAGCGCTACCGCCGCTGGGACGCATCCGGCGAGCATCAGGAAAGCACCCGGGAGATGTTCTGGCGTGTGGCGTCGGCCATCGCCGAAGAAGAGGGAAAGTACGCAAAATCCCCTTACACGCCTGAAGAACTCGCGGAGATTTTTTACAGGCTCATGACGTCGCGACGTTTCCTGCCGAACTCACCCACGCTCATGAATGCGGGCACGCCGCTCTGCCAGCTCGCAGCCTGCTTTGTGCTTCCTGTGGGAGATTCCATCGAGGAAATCTTTGATGCCGTGAAGTTCGCGGCGATGATCCACAAGTCCGGCGGCGGCACCGGCTTTGCCTTTTCGCGCCTGCGTCCGCGCAACAGCCGGGTGGGAACCACGGGCGGCGTGGCTTCCGGTCCTGTTTCGTTTCTGAAAATCTTCAATACGGCCACCGAGCAGATTAAGCAGGGCGGGAAGAGGAGAGGAGCCAATATGGGCATCCTCCGTGTGGATCACCCCGACATCCTCGAGTTCATCAACGCCAAGCAGAAAGAGAATGAGTTCAACAACTTCAATCTGTCCGTCGGCCTGACGGAAGCGTTTATGGACGCAGTGGAAAGGCGCGCGGACTACGAACTCATTGATCCACATACCAAAAAGGCCGTGGGAACGCTCAACGCAGGAGAAGTCTTCGATCTTCTCGTCAAAGACGCCTGGAAGAGCGGAGATCCCGGCATTGTCTTTCTGGACCGCATCAACCGCGACAACCCCACGCCGGAACAGGGTGAAATCGAGAGCACCAATCCCTGCGGCGAGCAGCCGCTTCTGCCCTACGAGGCCTGCAATCTGGGGTCTCTCAACCTTGCTTTATTCGTCAATCAGGACCGGAATCCGGCTGGCGATCCGCTGGAAGACGGCGTGAACTGGGAAGAACTGCGGGAAACCGTAAGTCTGGCCGTGCGCTTTCTCGACAATGTTATCGATGCTTCCCGGTATCCGCTGGCGCAGATTGACGAGAAGGTGCGGCAGAACCGTAAAATCGGCCTCGGCATCATGGGATTTGCCGATCTTCTTTACCAGCTCGGCATCCCCTATGACAGCGAACAGGGCCTTGCCATGGCCGAGCGTGTCATGGGCTTCGTCAACGAGGAAGGACACAGAGCGTCACAGAGGCTGGCTGAGGAACGCGGGCCTTTCCCGGCGTTCGCCGCGTCAGTCTTCCCGGGACGCGGTGTGGCTCCCATGCGTAACGCAACGGTGACGACCATAGCCCCCACGGGCACGCTTTCCATCATCGGCGGGTGCTCGTCAGGCATCGAACCGCTTTTTGCCCTGAGCTTTACCCGTAATGTCATGGATGGCCAGAAGCTCACGGAAGTGAATCCCTATTTTGAGAAGGCCGTGGCTGACGCCGGGCTCGACACACCCGGGCTGATGGAGGAGGTCGCCTCAAAGGGGAACGTTCAGTCGCTGTCTGCCCTGCCCGAGAAAATCCGCCGGGTCTTCGTGACCGCTATGGACATCGCCCCTCTCTGGCATGTGCGTATGCAGGCCGCTTTCCAGCGTCATACGGACAACGCCGTTTCCAAGACGGTCAACCTGCCGAACAGCGCCACGGAGGACGACATCCGTGAAGTTTACTGGCTGGCCTGCAGGGAAGGCTGCAAGGGCGTCACCGTCTACCGTGATGGCTGCCGTTCCGTGCAGGTTCTGGCCACCGGGGCGGAGCAGAAGAAGATGGACGGACAGAATGCCGGGAATGCGGCTGGAACAACGCAGGAAGTTCCGGAGCACAGCCCCGCAGAAGGGCATGCGGAAGGCGGCCGTGTGGCCGTACGCAAGCGTCCCGAGATCATGTATGGCTTCACCCAGAAGGTGCCGACAGGGCTTGGCACCATGTATCTCACCGTCAACGAGCTTGACGGGAAGCCTTTTGAGGTCTTCGCGACCATCGGTAAGAGCGGCCATTCGACGACGGCCAAGGCCGAGGCCATAGGCAGGCTGGTGAGCCTGGCCCTGCGTTCGGGTATCGACGTGAGGGCCGTCGTAGTGCAGCTGCGCGGCATAGGCGGAGAACACCCCGTCTTCCGCCGCAAGGGGATTCTTCTCTCTATCCCCGACGCCATCGCCTGGGTCCTTGAGAGCCACTACATGAAAGATGATCCCTACACTGGCGGTGTTACGGACCTGGAAAACAGGCCCCGCTGTCCGGAATGCGGCGGAGAGCTCGTGCTTTCGGAAGGGTGCATGTACTGTCCCCAGTGCGGGTATTCCCGCTGCGGATAGAACGCTGGCGGGACAGGAATACAGATACGCGATGAGATGGGTTACGCATCAGGTGGGCGCGCTCGGCGCGGGCCTGCTTCTTCACCTTCCCCTGGCGGGCCTCGCGGCCTGCGTTGTGGGAGGTATTCTTCCCGATGTCTTCGACCAGAAACTGGCGGGTCTCTTCCGCAACCGCCAGAAGGCCTTTAACAATATTCACCGCGGTTTTACGCACTGGCCCGGGCTCTGGCTCGGCCTGCTGCTTGCCGTATGCGTTTTTCTGCCCGCTGGTCCTTACGGGGCAGCCAGGGCTGTGTGCTTCGGTGCCGCAGTGGGCGGGCTGAGCCATGTGGTTCTGGATATGATGACGCCGCAGGGCATTCCGCTTCTGCCCTTTACGCGGAAGAACCGGTTCTCCCTGCATCTTTGCAAGACGGGAAGCATCGGCGAGTACGCGTTCTGCGCGGCCATGATCGCGGCCATGGCCGTCTTTCTCAGAGGTGACATCTCGGATCAGGCTGAAGCCATAATGCGTCTTGTGTTCCGGGCGTAAGGCTTACTCCGCGAGCCTGAAGAGCGTCTCCGCGTTTCTGCCGCACTGCTGCCAGAGTACTTCGGGGCTTGTCCCGCGGCATTCGGCCAGCGTACGGATGGTGAAAACCGTATAGGCCGGTTCGTTGCGTGTTCCACGCCACGGTACTGGTGAGAGATAGGGACAGTCGGTTTCCATGAGCAGGCGGTCTTCAGGAATGAACGGAACGGCTTCCCTCGCCTGTGGATTGTTTTTGAAGGTCACCGTGCCGCCGAGAGCCACGTACCAGCCATTCTTCACGATGCGCTGAAGAAGATCAGGGCCGCCGCCGAAACAGTGCCAGACAAGCGGACGGCCGCTGAAGTTTTCGCTTTCGAGAATGGACAGCGTGTCTTCCTCCGCGTCACGGCAGTGGATGGCGACAGGAATGTCCAGTTCTCTGGCAAGGCCGAGCTGGGCGCGGAATACCGCTTTCTGTATGTCGTGCGGCGTGCATTCCGGATCGGGCCGCGAATAATCCAGGCCTATTTCACCGATGGCGCGGATGCGCGGGTTTTCCCGGATGTGGGTCCGGATAAGAGCGAGTGTTTCCTGACTGAAAGGACCCGCGTCATCAGGGTGAACGCCCAGGAGGAAGAAGACCTCAGGGTGATCCCTGAAAAGTTCCGCGTCCCTGGGAAATTCGGCGGGATTGAGGAAGACGTTGGCGATACGGGAGACGCCGCACTGCCTGGCCCGCTTCAGGACTTCTCCGAGGTCTCCGCTGAAAGCCGGATCGTTCAGGTGGGCGTGCGTATCGATACCTCCGGAGGGAAGAGCGCAGGTGAGAGGATCAATACGCGGCGTTTTCTTATGTTTGGACATATCTGTGCCTCCGCGCTTCTCCTATCAGTTTAGGCAGTCCGGAACAACGTGTTTCCCTTCCCCGGCCCTGCTTGAAAGCACTGGCCCGCTTTGGTAGTCTGACAGAGTTCGGAATGGCGGAAATACGGCCTGGCCGGTATTTCCTTCCCGGTTCAAACCTTAGGCCGGCGCCCCGCCGTCACGGCGCGTACGTCCTGGCTTCGGAGGAACAATGCATTTACGTAAACGCGTCCTGGTTACCGGCGGCTCCGGATTTCTGGGTTCTCACCTCTGTGCCCGCCTTCTTGAAATGGGTGACGAGGTTCTGTGCGTGGATAATTTCTTCTCCAGCGACAGGGCTAATGTCGAAGAATTTCTGGACAACAGGCGCTTTGAACTTTTGCGGCATGACGTCACCTTCCCGCTGTATGTGGAAGTGGACGAAATCTATACCCTGGCCTGTCCCGCCTCTCCCGTGCACTACCAGCACGATCCCGTGCAGACCATTAAGACGTGCGTGAATGGGGCCACCAACATGCTCGGCCTCGCCAAACGCTGCGGGGCCCGGATTTACCAGGCATCGACGAGCGAGGTGTACGGCGATCCCGATGTTCATCCTCAGACCGAGGACTACTGGGGACACGTCAACCCGAACGGAATCCGTTCCTGCTACGATGAGGGCAAACGCTGCGCCGAAGCCATGTTCTTCTCGTACTGGCGTCAGCATCATCTTCCCATCAAGGTCGGGCGCATTTTTAATACCTACGGTCCGAAAATGCTCCCGAACGACGGGCGTGTGGTGTCCAACTTTATTGTTCAGGCCCTGCAGAACCATCCCATCAGCATTTACGGTGACGGCTCGCAGACCCGTTCCTTCTGCTACGTGGATGACCTCATCGAGTGTATGGTCCGGTTCATGGCTTCTCCCGAGGACTTCGTCGGTCCCATGAACATGGGCAATCCCGGCGAATTTACCATCAAGGAACTGGCCGAGAAGATCATCGATCTGACAGGCAGTTCTTCGAAAATCGTGTACGAACCGCTTCCCGGAGACGATCCCAAACAGCGCAGGCCCAATATCGACCTCGCCCGGAAGATGCTCGGCTGGGAGCCCAGGGTGAAGCTCGATGACGGTCTGAAGAAAACAATTCCCTATTTTGAAAAGCTCCTGAAGGATGGGATGCTGAAAGGATGTTAGCGCCGCTGTCCTAAAGGCTGCATGTCTTGTTTAGATATGATGTTGGAAGCGCCCGATTTCAGTCGGGAGAGGGTTCACTTACTGGCGCGAATTCTGTAATTCAGAAAATAGGTAAAGAGGGCTCTGCCCTCAGATTCAGGAGGCTTCTCAATGAAGGAAATCAAGAAGATTCTCTGTGCTGTCGATCTTGCCGAGTATAGCGCTCAGGTGGCCGAATACGCCGCGCTCCTCGCCAAAGCGTGCCATGCCAGCGTGCTCGCCATCTACACGGCTCCTTCTCTGAGCCAGTACGTGGGCTTCCATGTCCCGCCGACGACCATTGAGAACTTTGTCGGAGAGATTGTGACCGGTGCCGAGCAGGGAATGGCCGACTTTGTCGAAGAGAATTTCAAGGGCGT
>ERZ772886.3185-NODE-3185-length-12205-cov-14.268066_pt1 | contig 12205 bp, 10 predicted proteins | sample MGYA00512128_ERZ772886 | MGnify/ENA primary metagenome ERZ772886 (study PRJEB29015, sample SAMEA2737698) | human gut metagenome | biome: human gut; feature: human-associated habitat; material: faeces | place: China | collected 2012 ... | reverse complement strand
TCAAGCGACTAATCTCGGAACAGGAGGCGTAACAAATGTATATCAAAAAATACTGGGGCAACTTTATCGGAGGCTCGGATGACAGCCTGAACCTTGTGGCCTTTTTAGTAGATCAGAAGAAGGAGGAGATCCCCCTCAGCGAGATCTTCACCAAGATCGGGCTGGACAAGCAGAACTGGGACTTCCGCCAAACCGTGGAGTATCTGGAGTTTACACACTCCGATGGCGTGGAGATGGACTTCCACTTCGCCATTGATGTGGTCACCGATCTGGCCGCCATCCTGCTGGAGTGCAGCGTCAGCGGCAGTGTGAACCTCCAGGATCTGGATGAGTACAACACCTCCTCCCGCCGCATCCGCATCACCGCCACGCCAGAGGAGCACGACGCCATGAACAAGGCCCTCGCGGATTTTGCCCAGAACCCGATGGAATATGACCTCAGTGAGATGATGGACGACGAGGAAATCCACGAAATGGCTCGGGATGTGGAGGCGCTGCGGAAGGAACTGTACGAGGCCGCTGGCCGCAACCGGGACTACCATGTGAAAGCGGAGGATGTGAAATCTCTGCTCCCTGACTGGAAGGGTGCCGATGGCTGCATTGCCACCAACCGTATCACGGTGGAGGGCTGTAAGGTTGGCTACTGCTACCGGGAGAAGCCGGACGGCGGCTGGGACAGCGGCTGGCGCTTCACCGCCGGTGATGAGAGCGACGAGTACATGGACGACCCCAACAATGCTGGGATCTACAAGCTGAATACGATCTGCAACGACGACCCCGACATCATTCCTCTGCTGCATACACCCGCTCCCTGCGCCTTTGAGCGGGATGAGAATGGCGTGTTTCAGCAGATCAAAGACTGGAAGCCGGATGAGGACGAGGAGGACTTGGATATGGACATTTTGAAGCAGTGCCAGAAGTGGCATGAGGAGGACAAACACCAGAAAATCGTTGACGCACTGGAGGCAATCTCTGCCGAGGAGCGTACCCCGGAAATGGATATGGAGCTGGCCCGCGCCTACAACAATCTGGCGGACTCCAGCGAGCCGGAGGGAAGGAAGCTGCTTCACCAGGCACTGGAACTGATGCAGTCCCATGAGGAGGAACTGGGAGATACTTATTCCTGGAATTTCCGTATGGGGTATGCCTATTATTATCTGGATCAGGAGGGCCGCGCTCTGCGGCATTTTGAAAAAGCTCTGGAACTGCATCCCGGTGATGATCCTAAGCTCAACACCCGACAGGACATGGAGGAACTAATTGACTCGTGCAAAAAGGGTATTTCTCTGCCGCAGTTCTGGGAGTGCTTCCGGGAACGGACAGAGAACTGGTGGGAAACCTTTGCCGAGATGGAAGCAGAGCTGCGCCAGATGATGGACGAGGACAAAGATCACACCCGCGGCGCAGAACTCGTGGCCCAAATGGAAGGGGCTTTGAACCAGGCGTTTGACGAAATCTCCTTCGAGATGGGCTTCAATGGCGAAAAGCATGAGCTGATCCTCACCCCGGAGGGTGATAAGGTCAAGCTGTTTGAGCTGGTCTACTTCCAGAAACACGCCCCCAAGGAGGTGCTGGAGCAGTGGAACATCCTTGTGGGCCGTCAGCCCCTCCAAAACATCGGACTGCGCACCGAGGACGGCTGGGACATCTCCGGGGATGATGTGCAGATCTGGCTGGAGGAGCAGGGTGAAAACAGCTTCGCCATCTCCGCCTACTGTGAAAAGCTGCTGCCGATGCTCCGGGATGAGGAAGGCCGGGCCTGGTGGATGCTCACCACCCTCACCGACCAAGTGCTGGGCGAGATCTCCCACATGAGATACATAGACAGCTTTGATGTGCTGGAGGAACCCAAGGCAGAGCCGTCCTTCCTCCTGTCCCAGCTGCCCGACAAACTGCGGGAGCAGGGCCTGGAGCTCTCCACTGATCCAAATGCCTATCTGGAGAGCTATCTTGGCTACAAAATGGAACCCAATGAAGATCCCGACGCCGATTGGCGGTTGGATACCATGGTGGGTTCCACCTGCTGTGTGCCGCTCATCAACGGCTATCTGAATGCCGACAATGACTTCATGGATGATCTCCATGCCGACGGCACGGTAGCGGGCTTCTTCTGCTATCCCCTGGATACCCTGCGGGAGGAAGAAGGAACCCAGAAGATCTTTGACTTCCGGGACAAGCTGGAAGAAGTGTTTACCACTGATGAAGGATCGGAAGTGCTCACTCTCACCGGCGGGGCTACCGGCCTCTACTGCGGCTATGTGGACTTCATCGCCTGGGACATCCAAGAGGCGCTGAACATGGCGAAAGAGTTCTTTGAAGGCACGGACATCCCATGGGCCATCTTCCACACCTTCCGCCGTGAAGCCGGTTTTGTACCCCTAAAGCAACAAGATGATGGGACAGAAACTGAGAATCAGGATGACGAGTTGGACGAAACGCTGACGGGCATGGACTATATTCCTTACACCCAACAGAACGCCGAAGCATTCTTCGCTCAGCTGGAGCAGTGGAACGACGAAGACGAGTACACCCGCTGTATCCAGGCACTGAATGCCATCCCGGAGAACTGGAGGAACTACCGCACCGCCTACGCCCTGGCTCGTGCACTGGAGAACTACGCCATCATCGGGGACCATGACGAGGGCACCCCTCGCTATAAGGGAGACAAGGCCCTGTGCCGCGCCATCGAGGTGCTGGAATCCGTCCGGGAGGAAGGCAAGGACAAGGCCCAGTGGAACATGCGGATGGCCTACGGCTATCAGTATCTCTATGGTCAGGAGGAAAAGGCCATCCCCTACGCTAAACGGTGGGCAGAACTGGACCCAGAAGACGAAAATGCCCCGGCAGTAATTCGGGAGTGTAAGGCGGAGATCCGGAAACGCCAGCGCAGCCGGAAGAAGAAGGCCAAATTCGTGCCCGGTGATACTCCATTTGAGGGCTTCGACCTCACCAACTTCTGGGATGATAATTGGTATGCACTGAAAGAATATGTCAGTGATCCGCCTTCCGATGAGCTGATTGCCAGCGTGGAGGAGGAACTGGGCTACAAGCTGCCCGCCGCCTACATCTGGCTGATGAAGCAGCACAACGGCGGCATTCCGGTGAACACCTGCTATCCCTGCGATGAACCTACCTGCTGGGCAGATGACCATGTGGCCATCACCGGCATTTTCGGCATCGGACGAGAAAAGAGCTGCTCCCTCTGCGGAGAGCTGGGCAGCCAGTTTATGATCGATGAGTGGGAGTATCCTGCCATCGGTGTGGCCATCTGCGACTGTCCAAGCGCCGGACACGATATGATTTTCCTGGACTACCGGGCTTGCGGTCCCCAGGGAGAGCCTGCGGTAGTCCATGTGGATCAGGAAAATGACTATAAAATTACCCATCTGGCAGACAGCTTTGAGGAATTTATCCGCGGACTGGAGCATGAATCCCTCTATGATCCGGATGAAGATGCAGAGGGTCTTGAGGATGACGCCGACGAGGAGGAAACCGACCATAAGGGTTCCTTTGCCGGATCTGTGCTCCTCTCCAAAGCAGAGTGGGACAAGGAGCAGTTGATTCGAGATCTGCGGGAAGAATGGGGTATCGTAGATGAGGAGCCGGATGAGGGCGACGAAGATGTTGAGAACAGCGATGACGCTGTGGTAATGCGGGTCGGCAATATGATGCTGATCGTGACACTATTCCACGGTCACATCCCTGACAATGAAGCAGAGATCAACGCCGAAAACAACTATATGTGGCCAGAGGCCGTAGAAGTGGCCAAAACGCACAAGGCCCATATCATGGTGGCTGTGTTGGGCGAGGAGGAAAAACTGCTGGAACGGGGTAAGCTGTTCACTAAGGCGATGGCAGTGTGCTGCAAGCAGAAATATGCCACCGGTGTCTACACCAGCGGCGTGGTATTTGAGCCTCGTTTCTATGAGGGCCTTGCCGATATGCTCAAAGAGGACGAACTGCCCATCTTCAACTGGGTTTGGTTCGGCCTGTACCGGAGCGAGGGGGGCCTAAACGGCTACACCTACGGCATGGATGTGTTTGGCAAGGAGGAAATGGAGGTGTTGAACACCGACGCTGAGCCGGAGGAACTGCGGGACTTTTTGGCCAGCCTTGCCTCCTATGTGCTGGCGTGTGATGTGACGCTGCAAGACGGCGAGACCATCGGTTTTTCTGCGGACGATAAGCACACCATCACCCGCAGCCCCGGCGTCTCCCTGCCGGAGGAACAGATGACCCTGAAGATCGGTTACGAGCCTATAAAGGGAGATCCGGAGGATGACAGCTGCGACCACTCAGACAATGATGACACGCAGGATGAGGAAGAATTCAGTAATCCCGAAGTCTACACCGAGGAGGAGATGGAAGCCGTCGAGGGGCACATTGAGCAGTATTTCGGCAAGTTCGAGAATGTGTTCCATGAGCTGGTTTCTCTCGACATCCATGTGGACATCTGCGTGGTGCCGCCCTCTGAGGAGCGGGACTACTGCACCCTGGTCACCATGGGCATGGGCGCTCACCGGATGAATGTGCCGGAGGAACTGGCGGAATATAAGCTGGAGCGGGCGGAGCTGGCCATTGCCCTGCCTGCGGACTGGAAGCTGGATCAGGAGTCCATGAAAGACGAAAAGTGGTACTGGCCCATCCGCCTGCTGAAATCCTTGGCCCGCCTTCCCATTGCCAGCGACACTTGGCTGGGCTTTGGACATACCATGGATAACAAGGAGAACTTTGCGGAAAATACGAAGCTGTGTGCCGCCATTCTCACCGGCCCCCAAAGTACAGAGGAGGGCGGCGAGGTCTGCACCCTGCCGGGCGGCGAGGAGGTCAACTTCTATCAGGTCATTCCGCTTTATGAGGACGAGTTGGACTATAAACTGGAACATGATGTAGACGCTCTGCTGAACAAGATGAGGGGGATCAGTTTTGTCGTAAACCCCACTCGCCAGAATGCTATCACCCGTGGCACCCTTTCCAATGATGATTTTGACGGTGAGATGGACGATGCTTCCTATCATATCGAGAGCATTGAGGAGAAGGAACTGCCTATTGACCCCATCAATGCTTATAACCACATGGCCATCTACCTGCGCTGGTGTATGGAGCACGACCTGATGGGCGAGGACTTCTTGAAAGAATACAGCGAAGTGACCAAACAGGTCAAAGCTGATCCTGCCAATGTGGATCTGAGGGAGTTTATCCGGGATGAGCTGGACGGCTGTCTGTTCTCTGTGCTGTTCAATCAGCAAGGCCGTGCCTTTGCAGGCTATTACTACGGAGAGGGCGACAGCCCCTACTATCCTGCCGACATTGATGACTATGCCCTGAAATATTTTGGTCCGTCCCGATACCACTCCAATGAATTTCAACAGGAGGCATACTTATTCATCCCATTTGATGAGAAATACTATCAGACCATGGCTCAAGTGATTGAGGAACGCTTTGAAAACTGGCAGGGACAGGACTTCGACGAGGACACGCTGGAGCCTTCCGAAGTGGCTCATGCCATCATGGAGTATCTGGACTGCGAGTGTACCTATTTCCCATCCATGGCAGATGATGACCCCATCATGTCGGCATACAGCTACGCCCAGCGGCTGGGGGTACGGGAGGGCTTTGTTCCCGTACTTATCCAGGCGGATGATGAAACGCTGTTGGAATGTCTGGTAATGAACGCCGACCCGGAGCATGATGCGGACTGCTATGAATTTGACCTCAAAACGGTAGAGGAGTACCGGAAGAAGATGCTCTCCGCTCCCATCAAGGACGGAAAGGCGATTTTGGAGGAATTGACCGGCCAGCGCAAGGAAGAAGCCGAGGACGATGATCTGGACTGGGAGGAGGAAGTCCTGGGCGAGATGGAGGGCGGAGAACCCAACGACCGCTTCGCAAACTATTGGAACGATGATACCGGAATGACATATCCGCTCATTCTGGCTAAAATTCCGGTAAAGAACCCCTGGGAGATCTTCGCCTACCTGCCCTTTGGAAATTGGAATGAGTGTCCCGACACACCGGACCTGATGGCAGTGGCGAAATACTGGTTCGAGCAACATGGTGCCATCCCTGCCGCCATGAGCCACGATGAATTGGAGTTTGAACTTCCAACTCCGATCTCCAAGGAAAGAGCTATGGAGGTGGCTGTGGAGCAATATGGTTTCTGCCCAGATCTGGATCAGAATGAGGATGGAAGCATTGGCTCCTTGGCAGATGTCCTGTGGCAGTCCACCGTCTGGTATTTCTGGTGGGATTGATGGGAGGTGCGACCAATGACAGAATATCAGAAAACCTATATCGAACTAAAAAAACAGTTTGTTGCGACCAATGAAGGTCCGGACAGTGTCCGCGCTCTATATACCTTCAAGGAAGAACTTGAGCAGAGTGAGGATCAGCAGGCCAAGGAAGTGCTGGTGGATATGTATGATCTACTGGACTTCAAGAAGGACGCCTACGAACTGCTCTGCCAAATCGGAAATCGTTCCGATAAAAAGACCCTCAAGCGGCTGGGCACGCTGAAGGACTATGCGGAAAACTGGGGCAATCATTATGCTCTCCCCAAGCCCAAAACGCCGGAGGAAAAGCAGAAAGAGAAGGAACGGCAGGCCCAGCTGGGCCTGCCCGCCTTCCGGTATCACCCAAACCCTCTGGAAACTGGGGCTTTTGAGGAATCCGCAGACGGCGTTGTCTGCGACTGCTGCGGCAAGATGACCCATATTTTCTATACCAATCCGTTCTTTTCCGTGGGGGATATTGCGTATCTGTGCCCAGCGTGTATCGCCAGCGGCGAGGCGGCCCGGAAATATGACGGCAGCTTTCAAGATGATTTCTCTGTGGACGATGGCGTAGACGATCCGGAGAAGCTGGACGAGCTGATCCACCGTACTCCCGGCTACTCCGGCTGGCAGCAGGAATACTGGCGCGCCCATTGTGGTGACTATTGTGCCTTTTTGGGCTATGTGGGTGCCAGAGAACTGCGGGCCCTGGGTGTGCTGGAGGAGGTGCTGGACGATCCCATGTGGGACGAGGCGCAGAAAGATATGATCCGGGAATCCGTCAATGGCGGGCATCTGCAATGCTATCTGTTCCAGTGCCTTCACTGCGGGAAACACTTGGTCTGGATGGATTTTGATTGAGGTGGCAACATGGAGAAGAAGGATTTTCCCAAGGGAACCAAGCCCCGTGAGATCTTCGTCTATACCTGTGAGCGGATCGCGGAGCCTTTGAACCCGCTGGGCTACAAATACCGCAAGAGCAAAAATGACATCTACAAAAAAGACGGCATCTTTGTGTTCTCCTTTTACTTTTCCCCCTCCATCCGCTTTGGCTCCACCACTTTTACTGCCTTCTTCGATGTGAGTTCCCCGGTGATTGCCCAGTGGCGCAGTGAGCAGGAAGGGACGGAGGAAACCTATGATGGTATCGTGGGTACCTCCATCGCCCGGCTGACCCACCGGTATGATGACTTCCCCCGCTATGAGGTATCTACTCTGCTGGAGCGGGAACGCTCTATCCAGGAAATTTCCGGGCAGATCCAGGACTATGCACTACCATTCTTTGCCCGGTTTTCCAATCTGCCCAAGCTGCTGGACGATGTGGAACAGGAGGGGTTCTTCCCCCATCGGAAGGGGTTCGATGTCCCTAAGCGGAATCGGGAGTTCATCGAATGCTTCCCGGGAGTATCTGAAAAAGATATAATAAATTACAGTAAGAAAACAAAACGGAGGAAAGCGGTATGGAAGAAATCAGAAAGTTTTTATCGGAACCTGAGGAACATCAGGACGAATTTTGGGAAAGCGATGCTCTGATCTGGGTGGACTGGAGAGATTTTTATGAATCTATCATCGAATACTTCAATAAAAAACTGCCTGATGAAGATAAAATTCAGTTTGAATGTGTGGAAACAGAAAAAGAACGCGGTGTTGATATTTTTATGAAAAAGAATGGTGTCAGCGCACCGATCCCCTACGCAGATGATTGTACCGACCGTGACACTACACTGAGAAGTATTCAGGAGTATCTGTCGCCGCAGTATCAGCTCCGCTGGTATATGGGCTCGCTCGGTAGCGATACCCTCGCTTTCTGTATTTATCCCACTTCAGAATGGGAGCAGATAGAGCAGGAATTTGGCGCAGAAAAAGTTGCCTACTACTTTGCACCGGTGCAGGCAAACAGTGTCATGTTCGAAATGGATATGAATGAAGTTTTTGCTTTGCTGGAGCAAAGAGGAGACGCGTAAGATTAACTTGCAGGAGGAATCACCATGTCACAGATTGCATCCTTTTATCTTCTCAAAGACGGCCAGCGGCAGGAACTGTCCAACGGAGACTGCTCCGGCGTGGTCTATATGGCCATCTGGGACTGGTGTGAGAGCGAGCTGGATCTGGATGTCCGTTTTCCTGCTCCCCAGACGGAGGACACCCTGGACTGCGCTTTGCTGGAGGGAGAGCTGGCGTCTAATGTGCTGGCAGCTCTGCAGGAGCAGTACCTCCCAGAGCTGGCCGCTGAAATAGCCCCGGACTGGGATCTGCCCACCGAGGCGGTGCAAAGCGGGCTTGAAACGCTGCGCTCCCATCTGGAACTGGTGCAGGGCGACGCTGCCCTGCTGTATGAGATGACTTGACGGGGCCATGCCCCATAGAATATTGCGAGGAAATTATGATCGAAATTAAAGGAAAATACAATGAGGCCAAGATCTTCACCGATGTGGTGGACAGCGCCTCCATCGCACAGGTTCAGGAGCTGTGCAATCAGGAATTTACGGCGGGCAGCCGCATCCGGCTCATGCCCGACATTCACGCCGGGGCGGGCTGTACCATCGGCACCACCATGACCATCACCGACAAGGTGGTGCCCAATCTGGTGGGTGTGGACATCGGGTGCGGCATGGAGACCACCCGCATCCGGGAGGGGCGGCTGGAGCTTCAAAAGCTGGACAAGCTGATTTATGAGAAAATCCCCTCCGGCTTCTCCATACGGGATAAGGCCCACCGCTATCTTGATGAGATCGACCTGAGCGAACTGTGCTGTGCCCACCATGTGGATCTCCTCCGGGCAGAAAAAAGCATCGGCACCCTGGGCGGCGGGAACCACTTCATTGAGGTGGACAAGGACGACGAGGGAAATCTCTACATCGTGGTCCACTCCGGCAGCCGTCACTTGGGTGTAGAGGTGGCCAGCTATTACCAGGAGGCGGGCTATAAGGTGCTCAACCGTACCGATGATGCCTCTCTCCAAACTCTGGTAGCCCAGATGAAGGCAGAGGGCCGGGAGAAGGAAATCCAGAAAGAACTGAAGAAGCTGAAAAACCTCAAACAGACCAGTATCCCCAAGGCCCTGGCCTATGTGTCCGGGGAACTGTTTGAGCAGTATATCCACGATATGAAGATCGTCCAGCACTTCGCCATGCTCAACCGGCAGGCCATGATGGATGAAATCATCAAAGGCATGAAGCTCCATGTGGAGGAGCAGTTTACCACCATCCACAACTATATCGATACCGACGCCATGATCCTGCGGAAGGGGGCTGTGTCCGCCAAGGAGGGTGAGCAGTTGCTCATCCCCATCAATATGCGGGACGGGAGCCTGCTCTGTGTGGGCAAGGGCAACGAGGACTGGAACTGCTCCGCTCCCCACGGCGCCGGGCGGCTGATGAGCCGGGCGGACGCCAAGCAATCCTTCACGGTGTCTGAATTCAAAAAGCAGATGGCAGAGGTCTACACCACCTCGGTGAACAAGGCCACCCTGGACGAGTGCCCCATGGCCTACAAGGGGATGCAGGATATTCTGGACAACATTGGCCCCACGGCGGATGTGGTAAAGGTCATCCGCCCCATCTACAACTTCAAGGCCGGGGACGAGGAGTAAGAAACGGAGCAGAATACCATGGTGAGAGATGGACTTGTGTTCAAAGATGAGGATGGTCAGGTCATATTCAACCAGTACAGCTTCTGTGAACTGGTGAAGCACCTGCTGGTGGAGCTGGTGGGGATCTCCTATGAGGAAGCCTCCCAGATCGTGGAACGCTCACCGCTGGCAGAGCCAGTGGCCGATGCCATGGGAGTGGCGATATTCAGCCATGACCTGCCTTATTACTGGGCTATGTTTTTCTACTATGGGAACGGTTATTGGCAAAAGGGTATTCCAGCGCAGCCAGAGGATATGGATGCCTATAAAGCCTTGGAAAATAAGATCATGGAGAAATATGACTTAAAGGAGCCGTTTATATGGACATGAGAGAGGTGTTCACCATTGACGGCCGCCGCTTTTCTAACATGGCCGGTTTTTATGACGAGGTGGAGCGGGTGTTTACCTTTGGTTTGGACCGGAAGAACGGTCGGAACCTGAACGCTTTCAACGATATTCTCCGGGGCGGTTTTGGACGGCATGAGTATGGACAGCCCATCCACATCCAGTGGTTGGCCTATGAAAAAAGCGTCCGTAATCTCGGAAAAGAGAATATGGACACCATTGTGGAAATCATTTTGGATACAGACCATTCCGGGCACGACTGTACCCTGGAACGGCTTTGACCAAGCAGAAAAGGAGGAATCACCATGGGACTTGATATCTACGCCGGAACATTGACCCGGTACTATTCTCACAACTGGAAAACTGTTGTTCAGCAGTGGGCGGAGGAAAACGGATACACCTTTAACCGGATCACCCCGGATGGAGAACCCGCCGACAACGAGGAGGAGCTGTCCCCGGCTGAGGTTCAGGCGGCGGTGGAGAACTGGCGGGATCAGATCCTGGCCGCCATTTCCCAGCCGGACCAGCCGCCCTACACTCCATGGCCGGAGGACAACGAGCGGCCCTATTACACCGATAAGCCGGATTGGGATGCCTTTGGCGCTATGCTGCTGGTGGCCGCCTGTCATACATACGAGGAACCGGTGCCTCTCACCGTGGAGAAGGACTGGGACTTCGGGGAGCATCCCCTGATTGCCCGCCTTGCATCGGACGAGGAGCGGGTGTGGTCCCTGCTTCGGGGCGCGACTTGGTGGCTTCCCCTCACCGACAGCTTTCTATTCCAAGGCCCTCTGCCCACCGATGATCAGGCGATGATCGCCACCTTGGGTGGTCTGCGGAAGGAGCTGGAAAAGCTGAACCATCTGGCATGGCAGGCCGATGAGGACACCATCCTTGGCTGGGCAGACACCGAGGGATACCCGGTAGACGGGACCCTGGCCCCGGATGGACAGTACAGCAAGGCGGACATCCCGGAACACACCCGGTATGACACCCAGTCCCTTGCCAAGTTCGCCTTCTCCATGTTCTGGCGGGCCATGCGGTTTGCCGAGGAACATCAGGTGCCTATCTTGCTTGATTACTAAGGAGGACTTTTATGGGATACGATGTAAGTTTTCACCCGATCTCGCCAGACGAAATACAGGAATGGTATTTTACTCCCCTAACCTGGATACAGCAGGGACAGGAGGAAAAGGTGCTGGCACTCGCCACACAGTATGGAATAGAGGATTTCTATGCAGAAAAATATCTGGATACCCTGCGGGTTGGGTCTGAAACAGAATCCAACGAGCTGTTTGACAAAAGCCATGGTTTCTATATTGCAGTGATCCAAGGTTTTTTCCGGGATTACTATTACACCAGAGGCAGTGCTTTTTCTTTCCTGGCGGAAGAAAAGCTGGAATATGGGCGGTACTTCACCCCCTGGGCGCAGGTGGTGCCCACTGCCTTACCCAACCCGGCAAAGAACCAGATCATGGAAAACTACTGCTCCGGCGTGTACCTGTCCCCAAATCAGGTTTTGCAGATTCTCCGGGATCTGGAGCAGGAACCAAAGGTACTGGAAGATCTGGAGAAACATTGGAGTGATGGGCAGTTTGCTGTTCTGAAAAAGGCTCTTACTGCTGCGGCTGAACTGGGTACTGGTCTGCTGGAAGCCACCGAAGTAGTGGAACCGAATCCCCTTCACCCGAACGAAAGCACATGTTACTCCAACCTGTTCCACTGTGATCGTGATGGGGTGTATCTCTATATCGACATGGCTATGAAACAGATCGCCCAAGCAATGGAGCAAAATAAGTCAGACCTGTGACGGCAGAAAATGACTCGGGAATGAGATGGTTTGTGCCTCTGTTTCCCTGCTCCATATTTGATTTGCAAATGACCGCTGAACCCCAGAAAAAGTTTTGTACTGTTTTTACCGCTTTAGCCGGTTTCACGCGGTCTCTCGGGGTCGTGC
>ERZ772886.3178-NODE-3178-length-12227-cov-5.077309_pt1 | contig 12227 bp, 5 predicted proteins | sample MGYA00512128_ERZ772886 | MGnify/ENA primary metagenome ERZ772886 (study PRJEB29015, sample SAMEA2737698) | human gut metagenome | biome: human gut; feature: human-associated habitat; material: faeces | place: China | collected 2012 ... | reverse complement strand
AAATGTGCCTTCATCAGCCATATACCTGCCATATACCTGCATTTCAAAGAAGTCATTCAGTCTTTGCATAAATCTTGTTTCATCACCAGACTTAGTGAGAGTAGATTCTACTCTCCTACCTACAGACTTAAACTTCTCAACCAATGGTTTACCACCTCTTGTCTGTATAATCTCCCTCTCCTTTAGCATATCCCTACCAAGCTCAAGAACATCAATTACTTTATTCATTTCATTGAAGTTATTAGCCATAGCTGCATAAGCTGTGAGAGTAGATACTATATCAGTAGATAGGTCATTAGGACTTTCACCCTCTTTCATCTTGGTATAATAGATAGGAAGCACTTGTACCTCTTTACCTTCAAAGTCCTTTACTGTAGCTCTGTCTCCAAACTCAGTGTCATCAGTCCTCCTAATGAACTCATCTTTTACACTTTCCCACAGTTGTTTGGCTCCAGACTTTACACCATCAGAGGATTTCACTCTTTCAAGTAAGTCCTTTCTGATTTTAACTGCATTAGTTAAGGTAGTATACTTGTCAGGAAGGTATGAATCCAGCTTAGCTTTTATCTCCATAATCCTATTGTAGTATTCTTTTTGGGCAGGATTCAAATTCTGATAAGCCTTATTGCCATAGATTGATACTTTAGGTTGCTTCTTTCCATTGACTACTTCCATATTAGCATCAAACCAAGCCTGTCTCTCTTTTCTGTACTTCTCTGCATTATCTCCTACAGGATTCTTACCATACTTTTCATTGAGAGACTTGAACATTTCTCTGACTTTCTCCTTGAATAAGCCTTGGTTAATCTCAGAGATATAATTACCTGTAAGATTGCCTTTACTGTCTCTTTCAAACATCCAATCAGTGCTCTTAACTCCAGCTTGCTCTAACTTAATGGTAGCAGCTTGAAGCTCCTTCATAACATTGATAGTCTCCAACCTTGCATTTTCTTTACTCTTCTTGACAGCTTGGTCCATAACTTTCAGCATATAATCTGAAGAGTCTGCCATAGAATCAAGCCATCTATCAAAGAAAGATATATCCCTGTCAGCTATCTTAACCAAGTCTTCAGCAGTCATAGTCTTACCCTTGTACTTGCCAAAAGGAACAGTTATACTTTCCCCTACAAAAGGTTTAATAAAATCAACAAAGAGAGGCATTGCCACATTGTTGTATCTGACAAACAAGTCTCCAAGTAGTGTAGTTGTGTTGTCTAACACAACCCTTACTCTTTGACCATATCTATTGTCTGCATGTCTCTCTTCATCAATAAGAGCCTTTCTAATATCATCAGTAATATGCTTGTAACTGTACAAGTAGTTTCTGACATCTCTTAGAACACCAGCTCTTTCATTAACATTGGTAGCAGGAGTATTCTGCAACATAGTAAGCCTATCACTTACCTTGGTTAATTCTTCAAGAGCATTCTCAACAAAAGTATAGATACCCTCAATCTCATTGTTGTCAGCTAATTCAATATCCAATCTATCAATGAGTAACCTTTGATTAGCACTAAACTGGCTATTAGGATTTCTCTTTTCATAAATCTTCAATCTCTTCAATTCATTCTCAATGATTCCTTGAAGCAGCTTTTTATCTCTTGCCACTCTCTCTGAGGTATTATAAAACACCCCACTTGAAGTAATATTGCTAATGTCAATAGCCTCATCCATACTACCATCAAGGATTTGCTGTGCTAAAGAACCAAAGTTCTTATCAGCCTCTTTCATGGCTCTTTGTATAGGACTTGCACTAATATTCTTAAAGAAATTCTTAACTGCTTGAATTACTCTTTGCAGCAGATTACTGTAAGGAGCAGATGGGACTTTCTCTCCTTGAAGGAGATGTTTTGCAAGTAATTTACCCGCAGCTTCCTTTGCCAACTTAGCCTCATCACTATGATATAAGGTATCATAGGTGTCATAGTCCTCACCTATAATTTCTCTTGCCAATCCATTGGAAGATATGTTATTGATAAGTCTATTGATAAGTGGATTATCTCCCATAGCTTCAATGGCAAAGTGTGCAAATTCCTCAGGAAGTGCTCTCTCACCTTGAATACCATTAGCAAGCCTAATCATTTCAACAAGACCATTTGCTGCATTTCTTGCAACATCAAAGTCAGTTACACCATGAATACCCATTCTCTTTTCAAGGTCAGTCAAAGCACCTATCCCTATTCCATGAGATTCAAGAATACCTCTCAACCTATTATTAAGGTTTTCATTGTATTCCATCTTATCTGCATCAACAGAGTTAAGCCTGTTTCTTTTCTCAACCTTTACTCCAATGAATACTCTTGGAGATTCAGAATCTTGTATCTTGATTATGTTAGCTACATAATCATCCCTATACTCTGAGTTCTGATTAAAGGCTATAGCCTTCTGTTTCAACTTCTGATAATTCTCATCATTGTTTACCCATAGGGCTGGTCTGTCCATTCCTTTCTTATAGTACCCAATCTCCCTATTAAGTCTCTCAAGTACCTTAGTTTCTGGAATGACTTTACTGAGATTAGTCTGCTTTAGCAAACTTCTCAATGTAGGTTCATTGTTTTCATCTAATGTTAATCTTGGTTGCCAGTCCTTTATGAACTGACTGCTTTTTGTGATAAGATACAGTCTTGTAGTCTCACTTCTATTGTTAGAGGTGAAGGACAGCAAGTCCTTGAATAACTTGCTGTCCACTACCTGACCATTTCTATTCTTAACCTTTGGAATAATTGCACAACTTCTTGCCATATCTTATAAACTATATAATGTTGGAGCACCACAAATATTATCACCATTCTCATCCCTATACTCTGTATTAGGCTGAAGAGCTGTTACATCATCAGCCTTAGGAGCAGAAGTATCAAGAGGAGTGCCATATACCTGTTGGAAAGCATCAGTATATACTTGTGGAATAGAATCCCAATACCCTTGGGGCATATTCTGATAATCAGGCATAGAATCATAATCAATCTCAGCATCTCCAAGGTCAAATCTTGACAATGTATCTGCATAAGGGTCATAATCTTTCCTGTTCTTATCAATTACAGTTTCCATCTCCTCTACATCCTTGCCATATTCATATTCAATGAAGCTGTTTCTGAAGCCTAATGGTTCAATCCTTTCATAGGTTGCAACATTAGTTTGTTCAGTACCTACAGATGATAGTTTGTAATAGATATAACTTCCTCTGATTCTTCTACCTATATACTTAAAGAAGTCATAAGCAGGACCATCAGGAGTATCTATCCTTTTCTTGATAACTTTCTTATCTCCAAAGGTAGCATTATCATCAATCACAAATGTAACTTCATCCTTAACTTCATTATCCTCTCCTATGAATTGGACAGAGGCTGTATCAGGGATTTCAGGAACCAACTTCCTATTATCCAAGTGGTTATAGACATATTGGTCTACAAATTGACTATAATCATCACTTGATGACAAGAGAGTTCTCAATGTACTTATGTACTCTGGGATAGCATTTCTCACTGCCACAGGTGCCAAATGGATGAAGGTTGAAGGTCCAAATGCAAAGCCATTCCTATAATAGCTGTATCTGAATAAGTTAAGAGCAAGTTTCTGAGCTTCTGGGTTACTCATATACAGTAGAGATGCCCAATCTCTCATATATCTTTCTCTCAAAGTAGGACTTAATTGACCTACATTCTTAAACACTACTGTGTCTACAGGATTACTGTCATTTGCCCTGATTACCTTGAGTCTCTTAATAAATTCAAGGTCAGCTATATCCTCATTATCTGTAACCACTCTCTTGAAGTATTCAGGGAAGTTATTGATGAAATCCTTTCTCTTGTCAGAGGAAGTTACAATAACATCACCCACTTCTGAGTCTGGGTTTACAATCAATTCAGAACCAAAGAATCCATTCTTTGACATGATGTAGGCAAGCAAGTCATTATAAATACTATTCATAGTCTTTACATTTAACTTACCAGTCTTTGTCATGTCTCTAAGGTCATCAATTACAGCTCTGAATGATTCAGTATATTGAGGGAAGTAAGACCCTAACATTTCTTCTGTTTTCTGTAAGCCAAGAGTATAGAAAGCCTGTAAGAAAGGGAGAGGAGCTGACAATAGTCTTTCTCTTAGAGTGTCAGTGTCAGGATTGTCTGATAACAGACCATCAAGTATTACATTGGCATTCTTCAATGGGAACTTGTCATTATTCTCTATTTGGTCTAACAGGTCTTTCACTTTCTGCATCTTCAACTCTGTATCTGCAATAGTAGGACCAGCAGCACCTCCTTGGGTATCAGACCTTGTAGCCTGTACTAACTGCCCTAAAGCATCAGCAGAGTTCATAATTCTCTTGAACAAATATCCAACTGCAACTTGTTTCTGATAGAACTCAATCTTTCTGAAATCAGAAGTCTGAGACCTGTCAGTAACAGCCTCCTTAGCAAGCATTATATTATCTGCAAGCTCTTCAATGTAGAAGCTATTATTCTTGTAGTTATCATAAGTCAAGTCATTATTAAGAGTAGCCTTCTCCTTATACTTATCCAGCACTTCATCTATGATAGTATCCTTACCTTTACCCTCTCTACTCTCCCTGAAATAGGTCTGAGTAATCTCTTGTACAATAGGCTGCATCATTAACAGACCTATCTCAATAGGATTATAGCCTAATCTTGAGAGAAGCATAGAAGCATCAGCAGTGAAAGTATTCTGATTAAGTGCTGCAAGCACAGGGTCTTTAACATTATCCACAGAAGCAGCCAAGAATCCAGCATTATTCTTTGAGATAAATTCCTTGTCACCATTCATAATATCATGTAGAGATGTAAGTCTCTTTCCATTCAATACAAATGAGCCATTTTCTTCATCCAAAGATAACTGAGTATGTTGCATCAAAGCATGGTTTGCATTATGGTTGGCATAAATACCAATCAACTTAGCACCAGTCATGTTCTGTTGATGCAGCATTACCTGAGTTCTTGGTGATAATGGGTCCATCTTGACCTTTGTCTTTTCTGCCAACTTATCAAGAGTATCAAGGTCTAAGTCAAATAGATATGAAGCAATAGATTTGGGATAAGACTTTACACCTTTCTGTACAGTCTTATTAAGTTCTACACCTACATCCTTTAATGCTTGAGCCAAGTCACTCTCATAAGAATCATTGAGAATGGTCATTATTCTTGCAGACTTCTTCTGATAATCAAAGCCACCTGGGTTAAGAATCTTTGAAGCTGTATCTGCATTAGTCAAGACTCCATACATCATATCTATCAGCAAGTTATTTCTTGCCTCAAGACTATTCTCCTGTGGAGATTTATTGAAGTCATACTTTACCTTTACAATCTTACCCTTACCCTGAGAGTATTGCTTTCTTCTTGACTTGAACCACTCCTTGAATCTGTCCCTTGCAGTTTCAGAGAACTGGTACTTTCTGACACCTTGGTCTTGAACAAACTCAATATAATCATCTATATCAAGCTCATCCTCAGGGTGTTTTCTTTGATAGTCTTCAAAAGCAATTCCTATGTTCCTATCAATCTCTTCTACAATGTCAGCATTAGCTGGGTCAGTATAGAAGTCATCCCAAGCATCCTTGATTCTATACCTATCCAGTATTCTAAACTCTGGCAACATGATATACATCTTATCCACATCAAAGTCAGAACCTGATAGAGTAGTAATCTCAGCAGGAAGCATGATTGCAGAACCATTCTGTTGAGGAAGGAATCCCTTAATATACAGAGGAGCCATTGAGTACTTATCCTCTGTTGGAACTCTATATCCAATCAACTTTCTCAAATCCTCAGGAAGTTTAGTTACATCAAGCTGGTGAGTATTTGGGTCCATGAGAGGCTCATAGAACTCTCTACTATATGCAGGCATATAGCACTCAAGATACTTAATCCTCTTGTTAGCACCTTCACCTTCAAACACTACATGAAGTTCATCAGTCAAGCCATAATCAGATACCTGAATTAAAGCTCCACCTCTAATCTTCTGTTTAGTAATTCTACTCTTGATTACACTATTAAGAAGTGTCTGTACTCTTTGAGATTGCACAGGGTCAAAGAGAGGGATATTGAAGTTGTTGTTCTCATCAAGAGTACAAGCCCTCATCATATCCATACCATATCTTTGATTGCCTCTTATCTCTTCAAGTAAGATTTCTTCTACCTTCTTTGGGTCTTTGAATATCTCATCTGCATCAGCAAATGCTTGAAGAATGTTCTCAGTGTTGATAGCATTGTACAGGTCAAGCCATTCCTTCTTAGTCATCTTCTTACCATTAACCTCAATGATTGTATCATCAGAGATGTCAGCAGTAATTAGCTTTCTAATCTGAGTACCTACCAACTGAACAGCATCAATAGCATGTTCAGGAGTTGCAGTCTGAATACCATAATCTTCATAAGATACCTTATGTACTACATTAGGATTCTCATTACCAAATCCAATGCCTGTAGCATCTTTAAGCCTCTGAATTACATCAGCCTCTGTATTTACATCATTCAAATCTATTACACCTTGTTTTCCAACCTTAGTAGTAGACTCAAACTGAGCTACATCAATCTGATTATCCTCCATAAACTTGTTTATGGCTTTCAGCTTACCTGACCTTCCTAAAGGACCAGCAATTAGTTCGTGCATAGCAAGTAATAGGAACTCTGAGTTCTTATGCTGTACAGGAGTCTTAATTCCAGTATGACCTTCAATGCCACTGTTATTATTGACTTGTGTATAAACATAAGGCTTCTTAGTCTGCCAAATGATATTGAAGTCTTTGATATTCCAATCTCCATTCTTGAAGTTGTTATATGCCTGCTCCATATCATCTGTCCACTGACCTGACATGCCAAGTATTGCCCTATAGGAACTCAAACTTCTATATGCCTGAGCATCTGCTACATTCACATTTCTAAACTTGCTGATGATATTATCTCTGTCTATCTTGGTCATTTCATTTCTTCTAACCCTTTCATCAAGTACAGTCTTGATGTCTTCAAGTACAGAAGATACTATCTCATCATCCTTCAAGTAGATGGTTCTTTCCCAATCCCTACCAATTCTCTCACCTTTATAAGTAGCCTTAGTATTCAGTCTGAGGGCAGGAGCATGAACCTCCTTATATCTCTTCTGAAAGTCCTCAAGATTATTATAGAAGGCAAGGTCTGTAGTAGTAAGCTGGATAATTTGTGAAGTAGCTAACTTGCTATTCCAATAATATTCCCTAAGTGCGTCCTTAGCATTGTTCTTAACAAACAGACTTCTTGAGATTGACTGGGCATCTTTCAATTCCATCTCACCTCTTGTTGCCTTATCTGTAAGTAATGCCTTGATTTGCTCCATTAGGCTATTAGCCTCTCTGCTATCAAAAGCACTATTATTGTTGTAGGCTCTAAGCATTAGTTCCATATTGGTATTCCATAATGAGCCTAAAGCATCCTTAGCCTTAATGAGTGCCTTTGCAGTTATTGCATTCTGCTTGGACTGACCTTCAAAAGGAAGATACTTGTACTTGCCATTAGGAAGTTCATCAAGCAGTCCTGCCCTTGACCAATCTCTGTAGGTTTGTTCAAAACCATCTTCCATTATGTCATTAAGAGTGGTTCTTAGGAAGTTCCTAAGTTCAGCACCAGTACCTGTGGATTTAAGTCTGCTTAACCTATCAATGAATGTCTCTCCATTGTCATATCTGAGGTTGTTAAGTGCAGGAAGGAACTTAAATTCTGCACCTCCCATACTCTTTATACTACCATCTTTCTTTCTGACAATATCATAGTTTGCAATAGGCTCTACACTCTTATCTCCACTCTGATAAGCCTCATCCCTTTCTCTAACCAGCATGATTCTGTCATACTCTTGATTAACCAAGTCTACTAACTTGTCAAGAATAACATCATCATAGGTTCTCTTCTTACCATTCTCATCAAGTACATCACCTGTTGTGTACTTTCTGAATCTGATAAACTCAGCAGAAGGACTATCTGAAAGAATAGGGACATGATACCAAGCATACTTTATACTTGACTTTGCAGAGTCAGGGTCTCCCCAATACTCTGTAAGAAGAGCTAAAGTATAGTCCAAATCATCCCAATTAGTATAGTCTACCTTATCAGAGTTCAGCACTACTTTATGGTTAAGACCTCTTCTCAATTCATCAGACTCTGCAAGCTGTCTTAGCCAGTCATTTCTCCAATGACCATCCTTAAAGAACCACTCATAGTCTTTGAACTCAGTCTGCATAAACTGTTCAAATCTCTCCTTGTCATTCATAACATTCTTGAGATTCTTAATAAGTTTACCTAAGTAGTTAGGAGTAACATGAGAATAGTAAGACTTATCATTCTCTCTGACACTACTCTCAATAGCATCCTCAGTTACTTCTGCCATCATACTTGCAATCATGTTGTAAGCAGAGCCAAAAGTATTGATAAGGTCTCCTCTCTTCTCAGTGCCATCCTCTCTTGTCTCAGACTTGACTTCACCTTTCTTAATACCACTGAATATAACATTCAATTGTGGTAAAAGAAGCATAATTGGGTCAGTAAATGTGATACCTGGAGCTGTCTTTATATCAGTTAATGCAGTCTTTAATACAGAAGGATTGGCATCAATACCTAACATATGAAGCAACTTCATTATGGTATTCCATACATCTTCTCTCTCCAAGAGTTGAAGTCTGGATTCTGTATCAAGGTTCTGGAACATATTGTTCAATGCCTCAGTCCATTGTAAACCTTTAGCTGCATTATCCTTGTTTATTTCCCCATTCTTCTCATATACACTATCATCATCAAGCTGTACTCCATTCTCATAGTTATCTCTCCAAGCATCAAGGAGATAATACACACCTTCAGGCTTATTGATGGCAATAGTTTCCATCTTGAAAGTACCATCAGGCATCATCTTCTTCTTTTGAATCCAGTAAGGCATAAAATCCTTTCTGAAGTCTTGATAGAACTGAGAGAATAAAGTCTCATCACCTTGAAGTAACTTGGTTACTTGCTTAACCCAAGGCTTGATTCTTTGCAAATCCTGCATCAAAGGAAGCATATCATCAGAGTTAATCATGTTCCTTAACTTGTCAATGAAAGTAGCATGAACATAGTCAGCATCAAGGTATCTTGTGAAACCTAAATCATCCTTTTCATACTTACCTCTATAGTCAAGTTTAGGTACTTGTCTGATTACTTTTCTTACAGCTTGTGACAGAGACTCATGTGAACTTACCTGTCTGAAATTAGTCATCCATCCATCCTTATAAGCCTCTTCTTGTCTCCAATCCTCTGCTTCATTATCTACCTCACTGTTACCATCAGGGTCATCATCATTGAGGTTTGCATCAGCAGGTGCAATGTAGTTGGGGTCTATCCTAATACCCTCAGTCATTACAAGCAAAGTACTTGCTTCCTCAGCAAGAGCCTTGTAGACATAAGGGTCATCAACTATCTTCTTATATTCCTGATTCTTATAAGCAGCCTTCTTCTTGGCAGCTTCTAATTTCTGCTCATCAGAGAACTTATCTGCACCTCTCATAGAATTGATTGCATTAAGTTCTTGCTGTATTCTACCTTCTTCTGTATCCTGTACATAAGAATTGAAAATGTTAGCTACTCTATTGAATATACCAGCAGGAGTGTACTTCTTTATAGCAGAGAATCTATCCAAGCTATTAAGTTCAGCCTGCAATTCTTCTTTCTCTACACCACTGGCATCATCAATTCTTCTCTTCAAAGAATCAGTCATTTCCTGCAAGGCATTATCAACTTCATTGCTGAAGAATCTTGCAATAAGGGTTACTCTATCTCTTCTTGTTCTTGGGTCAAAGAGTAGGTCCACCTTTTGCTGCTCCTCAACAGAAGTAATCCTTGGAGTATCAAAAGAACTGCTAAGTGCCTCATCAAGCTGTTCAGTAGCCTCACTACTTCTCAGCTCCTTAATAAACTCTTGAAGTTCATATCCCATTGGGACATCCTCAATAGACTTATTATTCTTTTCCTGCCACAGTCCAACCAAGTTAAGTACTGATTGCTCTGTTTCATTAGGAAACTTCTTAGCTAATTCTCTAATTTCTGGTGTTATAATTAAACAACTCATATAATTTAAAATATTATTTGTGCAAAGGTAAGGAATTTAATTGTAATATGCAAGCTTTTATTTAAAAAGCTAAAGGGAGAATAAGTATTTAACTTACTCTCCCTTATAATAGTTATTCAACTACATACTTGACACCATCAAAGATTAAATATTTAATGGTGTTGATATTGACAGGTCTAACTCCAGACTCTTTATCTGTTTGTTGTATGTCCATATCAATGCAGTTATATCTACCATCTCTTGATTCAAATTGAATCTTATAGCCTCTAAGAACTCTATCTTCACCTTCTTCATAGGGTAAGATAGGCTCTCTGATAAGCTCAGTAATGAGTTGCTTAGCCCTTTCAGCTACTCCCTTCTTACTTGCTTTAACCTTATCAATATCCTTAGAGAACTGGTCTACAAGATAGTCAATCTCCTCATTGAGCTTCTTCTTACTCTTAGGCTTATCCTGCTTCTTGAAGCATACAGTAAATGCCTGACCAGAATGGATGTTCTCCCAGATACTTCTAATACCAAGAGTACCATCCTTCTTATCTTCCTTAGTTACCTTTACTGTAGTTTCAAACAAGTCAGCAGAATTAGTATAGTTCTTCAGATAACTCATACCAATCTGAACCTCTTCACCACTTTCAAAATGAGTAAGCCAAGCATTAGAACCTGACACTCTGTTCACAATATAGTGAGAACTCTCACTAATAATGGAACCTTGCTTTAACTGATTTATTTGTTCAATCATATTAAATAAGCTTTTCTATATTAGACATAAATGTTTCAGCCTCCTGCTTAGTAACATCAATAGTTTTGATGTCCTCCTGCAATGCAGCAATTTGAGACTCTTTCTTTGCAATCTCTTGCTCCATTTCTGCATGGAGGTTACTTGCATCCTCATGTGCAGTCTTAAACATAGACTTAATACTTGCCATTCTTTCACTAAAAGGAAGAGTGGCTACAGTTGTTTTCTTCATACCAAAAGCCATACTTTTTTTAGTTATCAATATACTTTCTTGCAATAAATTCCTTCATTAAAGGTTCTGCTAACTCCTTAGCCTGAGGATGTGGAGCACCTGTAGTACCCCTTGCTCTTAGGTCAAAGAAGTGATTCCAATCAGATGTAAATCCAGTTACAACCAATTCTGTCTTTAAGGAGTTAGGCAAGACAGCTCTTGCTTCCTGTGGTTTCCATCCACTATTGATAAGCAAAGTGTAATGTGCTTCTGCATTATTCAAAGTCCATAGGAAAGCATCAATGTCCTTATGTTCTCCTTCAGGTAATTGAATCTTCATCTTATCAATATCACACCAATCACCATCCCAATAAGCATAATGACCTGTAGGAACATCTAACCAACAAGGAATAATGAAGGTAAGTTCATTACCAAACTTATCCTTGGAGTAATTACAATACCTCGTACTTTCTTGAGCAAAAGACATTACTCTATGCCTTACAAACTCATGTGATACACCTCTATCACATACAAAGTGTACAGTAACTCTTCTCTCATGGTACTCTGTAGGTTCACAGATGTACTGCAAGTCATCAAGCCAACCATTCTCTACTAACACTCTAAGATTAGTAGTAACAAACAATCTCATAGTTTCTCCAATTGCTCCCTCTTTTGCTTTAACTTTTGAGTATTTGTTGAGATAGTATTTTGTTAGAGGATTAATAGCACCCTTTACAACCTCATATTGTAAATATACAGTACCATGCTCTAACATAGCACCATGACCAGACTTAATCATCCTATCTACAAATGGCTTGGCAGAATCTTCTGTTATCTTATCCTCAGACTTATAACATACTCTACCTACTTTCTCAATCTGTTTATAAACTCCTTCAAGACCAGCAGATTGTTCCCATATTTCAAAACTTGGTTTAATCAGCTTCATTGCAAAACTCTTTTAATTCTTGAATACCTAACAGACCACTATGTCTTTTTACAACATTTCCCTCATCATCTACTAAGATGAGAGTAGGTACTGTCCTTATCTCATACTTGGATGCTATATCCTCACCCTGTATAGACTGAACATCTATACTTTCATGTGGAATACCTGCAAGCTGGAGATTACTCTCCAGCACCTTGCAGGGTCCACAAGTTCTTGAATAAATCTTTAATACTTTCATTATACTTCTTTAAGTTTAGTAT
>ERZ772886.3173-NODE-3173-length-12245-cov-10.053897_pt1 | contig 12245 bp, 10 predicted proteins | sample MGYA00512128_ERZ772886 | MGnify/ENA primary metagenome ERZ772886 (study PRJEB29015, sample SAMEA2737698) | human gut metagenome | biome: human gut; feature: human-associated habitat; material: faeces | place: China | collected 2012 ... | reverse complement strand
GGTAGGGAGGGGGGAGTCGGAACACCCCTCCCTGCCTCTGGCCCAGCGGAGCGTCTTTGCACGCTTGCAGCAAGCAGAAACCTTCCCTCCCCTGTTCCACATGGAACAATTCACTTCTCCGCGGCGGCGGTGGGGATGCGCACGGTGTACTCGATGTAGCCGTCCTTCTCTTCCCGGTGGGCGGTGGCGGGCACGCCGTTGTCGGTCATCAGCCGGATGGCGTGGTCGATGGTGTTGACAAAGATGCGCACGTCCCGCACCATGGAGATGCGGTGCCCGGCCTTGGGCGGGCTGTTCAGCAGCTGCTCGATGTAGCTGTCGGTCTGACGTGCGTTCAGGCGGCGCTTGGCGATGGTGATGAGCGCCTCGCTGCGGCGGTTCTCCGGCAGGCGCAGCACCGCGCGGGCGTGGCGCTCGGTGAGGTTGTTGTCCAGCACGAACTGCCGCTGGTCTGCCGTCAGCTGCAACAGCCGCAGCTTGTTGGCAAAGGTGGGCTGCGCCATGCCCAAACGCTTGGCGGCTTCCGCTTGGGTGCAGTCCCACAGCACCATCACATCCCGCAGCCCCTGCGCCTGTTCAAAGGGGTTCAGGTCAGCGCGCTGGATGTTTTCCAGCAGACCCAGCGCAGCGGTGCGGTCGTCGGCATAGCTGCACAGGATGGCGGGGATGGTGGTCATCTTTGCCAGCTGGCAGGCGCGCAGCCGCCGCTCCCCTGCCACCAGCTCGTAGCCCTCTGCCGCCCTGCGCACCGTGACCGGCTGGAGCAGACCGTTTTCCCGGATGCTCTGCGCCAGCGCGGTCAGCTCCTGCTCGTCAAAGCTTTTCCGCGCCTGAAAGGGCGATGGGTGGATCTGGTCGATGGGCAGAGAGAGTAATTTCCCGGACGGTTTCTTGCGTTCAAACATGATGCTGCCCCTTTCCTGTGAAATAAACCTTCGGTTTTTCCACATTTCTCCGGGAAATCGTGGAAAACCTGTTCAGCTTCAGTGTAGCACACAAAGAAAGACCCCGCCAGAAATTTCGTTCGGCAGGGTCTTACAGGTTGCGTCAAGTTATGCGTTATTTCAGCGGGCTTTTTGCAATTTTACCGCCGTTTCTGGGATATGCTGTCGGAGTTTGCGAAATCTTTTTGCACAAAATCAGCGTGCGGGTGTCACCGCCGGGCAGGTGCAAAGTGCGGGTCTCGCGGTACTCGCCGCCCAGTTTTTTGATAGCACCCCGGGCGGCGGTCAGCTCCTCTTCCCCGGATGCACCCTTCATGGCAAGGAAGTTGCCGCCCACCTTTACCAGCGGCAGGCAGTACTCTGCCAGCATGGGCAGGGCTGCCACGGCGCGGGCAGAAGCCAGATCAAACTGCTCCCGCCACACCTTGCGGGCGGCTTCCTCGGCGCGCTCCTTGGCAAACTCCACCCCGGTCAGACCCAGCTGGGCGCAGGCGTACTTCAAAAACTCCACCCGCTTGCCGGTGGGCTCCATGAGGGTCAGCTCCAGCTCCGGTTTGAAGATTTTGGTCACGATGCCCGGAAAGCCTGCCCCGGCACCCACGTCCACCATGCGCCCGGCAACCTCCGGCTGGCTGGCAAACAGCAGGCTGTCGAGGAAATGCTTGTCCTCGATGCCCTCCGGGTCGGTGATGGCGGTCAGGTTGACCTTCTGGTTGTAGTCTACAAGGATCTGGGCAAAGGCATCCAGCTGATCCAGCTGGGTGCCGGTGAGGGTGATGTTCCATGTGGAACACTTTTCCTCCAACCGCTGTTTGTCGATCATAGTGTTTTCCTTTCTGTCAGGTGGTTGGGGTAGTGCAATCGTTTATTTTATCGAAACTTCGTATTATTTTTGTTGTTTCCCTGCCAGTGCGATGCTCAGCTGCGCCACATCGGAGGGCGAAACGCCGGGGATGCGCCCCGCCTGCCCCAGATTGCGGGGACGGATGCGGGCCAGCTTTTCCCGGGCTTCCAGCGTCAGGCCGGTCAGGGCGGCATACTCGAAATCCTCCGGGATGAGGGTCTTTTCGTGGCGTGCCACCTCCCGGATCATCCGATCCTGTCGGGCGATGTAACCGGCGTACTTGATCTCGGTCTCCAGCCGCTCCGCCAGCATGGGGGTGATCTCCTCTCCCCAGCCGATGATGCCCGCCACCAGCGGGTAGCTGATCTCGGGACGGCGCAGCAGCTCCTCGGCAATGCCGCCCTCGGCGGCGGGGGCAAGACCGGCGGCTTCCATGGCGGCGCGCAGGTCGGCGGTGCGCAGATGCGTCTCGTGCAGGCGGCGGCGCTCGGCTTCCAAAATCTGCTGGGTGTGCTGGTACTTTGCCCAGCGGTCATCCTGCACAAGGCCGTATTCCCTGCCGATGGGGGTCAGACGCTGGTCGGCGTTGTCCTGCCGCAGGGTCAGCCGGTACTCGCTGCGGCTGGTCATCATGCGGTAGGGGTCCATGACGCCCTTGGTCACAAGGTCGTCCACCAGCGTGCCCAGATAGCTGGTGTGCCGGGGCAGCACCAGCTGCTCCTTGCCCAGCGCGTTGCGGGCGGCGTTCAGACCCGCCAGCAGACCCTGCGCGGCGGCTTCCTCGTAGCCGGAGGTGCCGTTGAACTGCCCTGCCCCGTACAGTCCCCGCACCACCTTGCTTTCCAACGTGGCTTCCAGACTGGTGGGGTCTACGCAGTCGTACTCGATGGCGTAGGCGGGGCGCATGATCTCCAGATGCTCAAAGCCTTTGATGCTGTGGTAAAAGGCGTTCTGCACATCTTCCGGCAGGCTGCTGGACGCGCCCTGCAAATACATTTCCTCGGTGTTCTCGCCGCAGGGCTCTACGAAGAGCGGGTGACGGTCCTTGCCGGAGAAGCGCACCACCTTGTCCTCAATGGAGGGGCAGTAGCGCGGGCCGACACCCTCGATCATGCCGCCGTACAGCGGGCTGCGCTGGATGTTATCCAGAATGATCTTGTGGGTCTCCGGGTTCGTGTAGGCGATCCAGCATTCCACCTTGTTGTGCATGGGTGCATCGGTCAGGAAGCTGAAGGGCTGCAATTCACTGTCCGGGTCGCCGGGCTGGCATTCCAGCTTGGAAAAATCAATGCTGCGGCGGTGCACCCGGGCAGGGGTGCCGGTCTTGAACCGGCGCAGCGGCAGACCGGCGGCTTTCAGGCTGTCGGTCAGGGCGTTGGCGGCGTGCATGCCGTCCGGGCCGGAGGCATACCACGCATCGCCCACAAAAATTTTGCCGCCGAGGTTCGTACCGGTGGCAAGCACCACGCACTTGGCGGTGTATTCGCCGTGCAGCTGGGTGACAACGCCCTTCACATGACCGTTTTCCACTTCCAGCGCCACTACCTCAGCCTGATGGATGGCCAGACCCGGGGTCTGTTCCAGCGCGTGCTTCATGTATTCGTTGTAGCGGCGGCGGTCGGTCTGCACCCGCAGCGCGTGCACGGCGGGGCCTTTGCCCTTGTTCAGCATCCGGCTTTGCAGATAGGTGGCATCTGCCGCCAGACCCATCACGCCGCCCAGCGCGTCCACCTCCCGCACCAGCGTGCCCTTGGCAGTGCCACCAATGCTGGGGTTGCAGGGCATATTGCCGATGGCGTCCAGACTCATGGTAAAGACGGCCGTTTTTGCGCCCAGCACAGCAGCTGCGTGGGCGGCTTCGATGCCCGCATGGCCAGCGCCAATGACGATGACATCATAATCTCCTAAGTGGTTCATATACTTTCGGGTTTCCTCTAATCAATGATTTGAATTTATTTTCCCACACAGAACCGCTCGAACACCTGTTCGATGACGGCTTCCGAGGCGTTTTCGCCGGTCAGGTCGCAGAGGGCACCCAGTGCGTCATCCACGCAGACCGAAACGGCGTCCAGTCCAAAGCCGCCGGCGGCGGCATCCAGTGCACCGGCTACGGCGTCCCGGGCGCGGAGGGCAGCAGAAAGCTGCCGCTGCCCGGACAGGCTGGCGGCGTGGGGGTCGATGCTGCCCGTGCCCAGCAGCCGCGCCACCGCAGCGGCGATGACCTTGCGGCTCCCCTCTTCCCGGCAGCAGACCGGCAGCACCATGGCAAAATAGGGGGCAATAAGTTCCGCATCGAACTGAGTGGGCTTGTCCTCTTTGTTCACAAGGGCAATGGCGGGGCGACCGGCGCAGCGCTGCGCCAGCGCCAAGTCCTCCCGGCTGGGCGGCTCGGAGCCGTCAAAGACAGCCAAAATCAACCCGGCTTCTTCCAGCTTTTTCCAGCTGCGTCGGATGCCCTCGGCTTCAATGGCGTCCTCGGTCTCCCGCAGACCGGCGGTGTCAAAGAGGTTCAGCCGGATATCTCCCAGCTGCACCGCCTGCTCCACCACATCGCGGGTGGTGCCCGCCACCGGGGTGACGATGGCGCGGTCGAAGCCGGCCAGCAGGTTCAGCAAGGTAGACTTGCCCGCGTTGGGGCGTCCCACGATGGCGCAGTCCACGCCCTCGCGCAGCACCGCACCGGCATCGTAACTGCGGATGAGGGCGTCCAGTTCCTCCCGTACTGCGCCCAGCACGGTGCGCAGGTGGGCGGGGTCCAGCTCCGGCACATCCTCCTCCGGGAAGTCCACCCAAGCGGCAAGATGCGCCTGCAGGGCGGTCAGCTGGGCTTTCTGGGCGTTGATCTTTTTCGCCAGCGCACCGCCCAGCGCCGCATTGGCCAGTGCTGCCCCCTGCCGCCCGTCTGCCGAAATCAGGTCCATGACCGCTTCCGCCTGCGTCAAGCCCAGCTTGCCGTTCAAAAAGGCGCGGCGGGTGTACTCGCCGGGGGCGGCAGGCTGTGCGCCTGCTGCAAGACAGGCTTCCACCAGCCGCCGCGCCACCGCATTTCCGCCGTGGCAGGAAAGCTCCACCACATCCTCGCCGGTGTAGCTGTGGGGCGCGCGGAAAAACAGCGCCACACCCTCGTCGAAAGCCTCTTCCCCCTCCACGAACGCACCGAACATGGCCGTATAGCCTTTGGCGTCCGCGACTTTTTTGGCTGGGTTGGCCGGACGGAACACCTTCGCTGCCACTTCATAGCTTTCCGGGCCGGACAGCCGCACGATGGCGATGCCGCCCGCACCCGGAGCGGTAGCAATGGCCGCAATGGTCGAATGCTGCATCTTCTCCCCTCCTTATGCGCAGATGAATACAGTATATTCTACCACGAACCGCCAAAAAAAGAAATATGCTGCGCAAAAAAGCGGCACACCGCCGGAGAGTCCGGCAGCGTACCGCTTTTGCATTTTATCCTCGGGTTATCCCGGCAAGGCGATAGTGCTCTTCCTTTGCCAGATACATCCGTGTTTCGGCCGATTTGACGAGAACTTCCATGTCGATGCCGCCCGCGCTGTGAGTCGCTGTACCCACGGCCACCGAGTAACCGGCCTCGTCCACCTCCTGCACCAGCTTGTGGATGAGCGCGCGCATCTCTTCGGCGCTCTTGTCCATCGCAAAGGCCACGAACTCATCGCCGCCCACACGGTAGCTGTACTCTTCGCCGAAGATGTCCCGCACCTTGGCTGCCACGGTCTTGAGCATCTCGTCGCCTGCCGCGTGGCCCCGGGTGTTGTTCAGCTCATGCAGGCCGTTCACGTCCAGATAAACACAGCTCAGCGTGCTGCTGCAGTGCATCGGGTAGTCGTGCATCTGGCTCTCGTAGGCGTTGCGGTTTTTCAGGCCGACGTTCAAGTCCGTCTCCGCGATGCCCAGCAGCTTGTGCCGGATGGAAAAATTTTCGTGCATCGAAAGCATGATGAAGGTGGATATGATGCAGGACACCGCACCAAACACCATGCCGTCCAGAATATCAACTGGGAGCGTCTCTTTACTCTTGAACAAAAAGCAGGTCAGGATGAAAACACCATCGAAAAAGACGACATTCAAGATATGCTGGATGGGCCGCATGACAAAGAGCAGCGGCACTGCCAGCAAGAACGCAATAAAGCTCACCGTAGGAGTATCGGGAGAAGGATGGATGCCCAGATAGATGCCCAGCACATAGAGCAAAGCCTCAAAGGCGTACATCAGCCAGGTCAGCAGCAGGCCGTTTTTTCCCGGGAATGTCCGGTTGACCGCCTGCAGGCCCATGCACACGGCCAGCGCTATCATATAGGCCGGCATATTGGGCCGCAAAAATTCCAGAGCCCCAGACAGTATCCATAAAACTGTAAGAAACGCACAGGCTATCCCCAGGTAGGCCGTCACACGTTGGCGGTTGGAGCGCTGTATATCCGGCAGACAGGCTTTGTACTCCTCCCGTGACATCTCCGCATACAGCAGCTTTCGCAATGCTTCCATAGCCATCCTCTTTTCAAACCGCATTCGTCCCCGCACTGCACGAAGGCGCACTTTCCCCTTTATTCTGCGGGTTTTTCTTATTTTATCATGAAGCTCCCAAAAAGAAAATATCCAGCGCATCCCAGCGTTTATTTTCTATGATATGCTAAAAAGCGGTAATTAAATTTAGCTATATTACCCATTGATCCTTCACTTTATTGTGCAGCAAAAAAGGGTGTGCAGCCCCTGAAAGACTGCACACCCCGTTGCGTGTGAAAGAAAAATCAGAATGCGGCAATATCGGCCGTGGTGATGGCCTTGCCGGGCAGAGTGCGGCTGTCGGCGTTCTCCGACAGGGCCAGCTTGCCCTCGCGCAGCAGCTTGACGGCCTTCTCGTGGTCAGCAGCGTTCCAGTTGTTGCCCACGAGCTTCCAGTTGTTGTCCACGTGCGGCTCGATGGTGCCGCCCTTGACGGTGCGGATGTACTCGCCCAGCAGTTCGCGGACGCCGCCCACATCGCCGCGCACGTCGATCTCCAGCAGCTTGGGCAGCTCGTCGCCCTCCTTGAAGATGTCAGCATAAGCCAGCAGCTGGGTGGTGGCACGGTAGTTGTTGACGGCCACGACGAAGCTGTCATCGTCCTCCACCGGACGGCCATCCATCCAGGTCAGGTTCTGGATGCGGTTGCCGGGCTGCTTGGAGATGTCGAGGTCATACTTGACGCCTGCAAAGGCATCGTACAGGTAGTAGCGGACGGAAGAGTCGAATGCGATGGTCACATCGCCCGGCTCCCAGGTCTTGAAGAAGGCAGCAGACCACTCCATGAACTGACGCAGCTGCCAGCCGTTCATCTGCAGCTTGTACAGGGTGTTCTGGTAGGTGTAGATGCTTGCCATGTCGCACTTGCGGATGGTACCCTCGCGCATCTGGGAAGTCATGGAGGTCAGAGCCGTTGCGGCCACCTGAGCGTCGGTGTAGTACATCTGTACCTCGTTGATGAAGTCCAGCAGAGCGGTATCCTGCACCATGGCCTGCGGCAGGCAGTCGATCTCGTTTTCGGGGGCCAGATCACCGCCGACCAGCTGGCCGATGGGGGTCACGGCGTCGTCCTTAGCGCGCTGGTCGTACTCTGCCAGCAGAGCAGTCAGCTCGGGGTCGGGAGCGTAGTCCTTGATGGTCAGGTTCTCAGAGGTGCGGTCCTTTACCTTCCACTTGCCGTTCAGGCCGCGCTCCAGATAGACGTGGATGTCGGAGACAGTGGCGCCTGCATTCTTGTTCTCGACCACCAGCACGCCGTTGATCATCTTGTTGGGGATGCTCTTGTGGCCGTGAGCGGCGACGATAACATCGAACTCAGGGCAGGCATTTGCCAGGTCGGTGACGCCGGAGCCATAGACGCCGTACTCATTGTCAACATCCATATGCATAACGCCGATGATGACATCCACATCGTTCTTGATCTTATCAATGATCTTGCGGCTCTCGTCCACCGGGTTGGTAACAGTCCAGCCCTCGAGGTTCTTGGCGTCCCAGCGGGTGATGTTGGGAGTGACCATACCGATGACGCCGATCTTGACGCCGCCCTTTTTGATGATGGTGTAGCCGTCAGCCAGAGGCTTGCCTTCGGGGCTGTAGACGTTGCCGGTCAGCACCTTGGCCTTCTGCTGGGAGAGCACCTTTTCCAGCGTGGCCATGCCATAGTTGTACTCATGGTTGCCGGTGACGTAGACATCGTAGCCGATGGCGTTCTGAGCAGCGATCATGGGGTGGACATCGTCGTTCAGGAACAGCTCAGCGGAGTTTGCCTGAATGGTGTCGCCTGCATCCACGACCAGCGTGGTCTTGGTGCGGTTCTCCTTGATGGCAGTTGCCTGCTGGGCCACGCTGCCGGAGGCGTCGGCCTTGTTAGCGGCGTAATCCCAGGGGTCAAACTTACCGTGGGTATCGCTGGTGGCAAGGATCTGCAGGTCCATGCTCCACAGGTCTTTGATGCCGGCAGCGGAAGCAGCCGGGACCAGACCGCCCATTGCGGCGGCGGTAGCCGATGCACCGGCCACGCGCAGGAAATTACGGCGGGAAATCTTATTCTGTTCCATAATAATTCCTCTCTTTTTTGCTTGGTATACACTCCGAAGCATTTGTAGCTCTAGTATAAGGCTTGTCGACATTGTTTTACAATGTGCAAGTAGGAGAAAAATTTCTTCCGGAATTGGACATATTCTCCAATTTTCCGATAAGAACGACTTTTCTTCCTAAATTATTTTTTCAGATTTGCTTTTCATCGTAAACCATCTTCATGCAAAAGATGTGTAAATTTATAGTGTTCCTCGTACAAAAAAAGACCCTCCCCTGCACGGCTTCCGCCATGCGGGAGAGGGTCTTATCATTCAGCTTTTACAGCTCGATCTTGCCGAAGCTCAGATCAGCGAAGTCATCCACACGCTCAGTGCGCTTGGGTGCCACAGGGGCAGCATTCTCGGCATCGCGCGGGGTGTAGGTGCGCTCAGGCACATTGGAGCGGTAACCGCCCCGGCCGCCGCCATTGCGCGGGCCACGGCCATTCCGGTCACCACGGCGCTCGCCGCCGCGATGATAGCCGCCGCTGTGGCCAGTGCCGTTGCGGTCACGGCCGCCGCGGGGTCCGCGGGGACGTGCATTTGCGCTCTCAGCCACAGCGTTGGGGTCGGTGGAGTAGATGACCACACGGCGGTCACGGCCCTCGCCCTTGCTCTCGCTGCGGACGCCCTCCATCTTGCCGATGGCAGAGTGGATGATGCGGCGCTCATAGGGGTTCATGGGCTCCATGGCAAAGCTGCGGCCAGTGCGGCGCACCTTGGCACCGATGCGCTGTGCCAGTGCGGTCAGGTCGCTCTCGCGCTTGTCGCGGTAGCCGGCCACGTCGAGGCCCAGCTTGATGTAGTCGCCCTCGAGGCGGTTTGCCACGAGGCTTGCCAGATAGGACAGGCTCTCCATCGTCTCGCCGCGGCGGCCGATGAGGGCGCCCATCTTCTCGCCGTCCAGACGGATGATGGTAGCCTCACCCTTCTGCACAGCGCTGAACTTGACGTCCTGTACGCCCATCTTCTCGATGACATCCTTCAGGTAGTCCACAGCGGCCTTGACCTTGGCGTTCTCCTCGATGTTGATGGGGACTTCCACCTCTTCGCCCTCTGCGGCGGGAGCAGCCTGCTCTTCGGCAGGGGCAGCTTCCTCAGCGGGAGCAGCAGGCTCTTCCACAGCAGCGGGAGCTTCAGGGGCAGTCTCTTCGACGACAGGCTCAGCCGCCACAGGAGCAGCCTTCTCCTCCACAACGGGAGTGGGCTCCTCAACGGGGGCAGCAGGAGCTGCCACAGGCTCGTCCGGCAGCTCGACGCTGACGCGGACCTTGGCGGGGGTGAGCTTCAGGCCCAGAAAACCGGTCTTCTGGGGCATTTCCAGCACTTCGTAGCTGACGTTGATGTCGTCCTTTTCCACGCCCAGCAGAGCGCAGGCGTTGGTGCGTGCTTCATCGACCGTCTTGCCGGTCGCTTCCTGCGTACGGATCATAACCGTCAATCCTCCTTTTTGTTCTGCAGCTCGCTCAGCGGGACAGTGCGCTCGTCCTTGTAGCGCTCAGCATCCTGCTGGCGGGCATACTCGAGGCGGCGCTTGTTCATCTCGCTGGCAGAGATGTTCTTTTCCACGACCTCACCGGTCTTCTCGTCCTGGACCTTGATGGTGGTGCTCTTCACGCCGCGCTTCTCTTCCTTCTTGCGGGAAGCGATCTCGGCCTTGACCTGCTCCTTCATCTTCTCGGGGTCATAGATCTTGCGCATGACCTGGGTCTGGACGGTCATCACGATGTTGGAAATGACGTAGTACAGAGAGAATGCGCAGGGAACGGTAAAGCAGAAGAAGACGTACATCAAAGGCATCATATACATGGTCAGCTTCATGCTGCCCTGCATCTCCTGGCCGGAGGCCTTCATGCTGATGTGGGTGGAGATGAACATGGTGACGACAGCCAGGATGGGGAAGATCAGCAGGGGCAGGTTGTCTGCTGCCAGGCTGTACTGCGGCACACGGGTCAGGTCGATGCCGAAGAAGTCCATGTGCTGGCCGAACTCAGTGATGGTGTTCAGCTGGTCTGCGGTGAACACAGAGGTGACGGTGGACTCACCGGCCAGCACCTGTGCGATGATATTGGTGTCGCGGGTCACCTGAGTGAAGCTGATGCCCAGAGCGGTCATGGCATCGCCTGCGGCGGTGATGGCGTCGGCACCGATGTGGAAGATGCGCTGCAGCGGGCGGTACACGACCTCGATGACGCCGAACATGACGAGGAAGTTGACCAGCATGGGCATACAGCCGGCGGTGGGCTTATAGCCGTACTCCTGCTGGAGCTTGAGCAGCTCTTCCTGCTGCTTTTCGGGCTTGTCTTTGTACTTTTTCTGGATGTCGGCGATCATCGGCTGGAAAGCGGACATCTTGGCCATGCTCTTCTGCTGGTTGAGCTGCAGAGGGATACTGAGCAGGCGGATGACGATGGTGAAGATGATGATGTCCCAGCCGTAGTTCGGGATGAGGTTGTAGATCCACTCCATCACATAGCCGAGAGGTACACCGAGGATGTACAAAATATTCATGTCTCTGTCCATTCTGCCCCGCCTGTGGTGCGGGACGGTTATTTTTATCGTAGGACACGCCGCCCACAGTTCAGCACGTCACAAGAAGCAATTATAATAGCATTTCCTCTCAGCCTCTCCTGATAGGAGAGGTGTCACGCCGCAGGCGTGACGGAGAGGTTTTCCTCCCCTCTGCCGCCCTTTTTCAAAGGGCATTGACGGAGAGGTCTTCCCCGCTTCAGCGCTCTTCCAAAGAGCATCGACGAAGAGGTTTTCCACTTATTTTTCGTGTCTGGTGGAAAACAGAGCCGAGGCCGAGAGATGCCGGGCCGGATTTTTCCAGCGGCCCTTTTCCGGTACGGGGTCGTAGCCCCAGCGGCCCAGCGGATTGCACCGGGCGATGCGCCACGCCGTCAGCAGCAGCCCTTTGACGCAGCCGTGGGTGCGGATGGCCTCGATGCCGTACTGGCTGCAGGAGGGCGAAAAGCGGCAGTTCCGCCCCAGCCCCGGGCTGATGAACTTCTGGTAGAGCCGGATGAGCCCGCAGAGGGCTTTCTGAAAGATGCTCACGCCTCGGGCTTCCGGACCGGCGGCAGGGTGGCTGGGGGCTTTGCGCCCGGCTGCTTTGCCTTATCCGGCAGGCCGGCCTGAGCGAAGAGCTTTGCCACGATGGCGCTGAGCTGCCAGCTCTTGAGCCGGGGGGTCATGCCCCGGGCTACGAAAACGAGGTCGTAGCCGCCGATGTTGTAGTCGAGATGTTCGTCGATGGCGGCCTTCATAACGCGGCGGGCGCGGTTGCGCTGCACGGCGTGGCCGATCTTTTTGGTGGCCGTCAGGCCCACCCGGGTGCGCTTGCTCCGCGTTTTGAGCACGTAGAGTACCAGCGCCTGGTTGACATAGGACTTGCCGCGGGCATACACGCGGCCAAACTCGCCGTTGCGGCGGATGGGACGATAGCGCATCCTGTGCGCCTCCCTTCAGGTGATGTGGGAGCACCGCCCGGAAAAAAGCAATGCTCAGTGTTCAGTATAGCAAAAAAACGCCGACATGAAAAGCTCATCCGGGCGTTTTCTCTGCCAAATCTTTGACAGTTTTTTTAGGCAATGCGACTATTCACCGCAGCTTTCCGGCCTTTTTTCCCGAATGCCGGGTAAAAAAATAAGACCGCCAATCCAATATCAGCGGCCTTTTTGCGCATATTCCATTCTGCGCCGGACCTGATGCATACTGCTCAGGATCAGACGGTCAGGCTCTTGCGGCCCTTAGCACGGCGTGCGTTGATGACCTTGCGGCCGTTCTTGGTGCTCATGCGGGTCAGGAAGCCATGAACTTCCTTGCGCTGACGCTTCTTGGGCTGAAAAGTTCTCTTCATGG
>ERZ772886.3159-NODE-3159-length-12275-cov-3.630033_pt1 | contig 12275 bp, 10 predicted proteins | sample MGYA00512128_ERZ772886 | MGnify/ENA primary metagenome ERZ772886 (study PRJEB29015, sample SAMEA2737698) | human gut metagenome | biome: human gut; feature: human-associated habitat; material: faeces | place: China | collected 2012 ... | reverse complement strand
TTGTGCGGTGTTGCCCTAACACTTTGCGCCGGCCTGCACAGGCCGACGCTTTTCTTTTTATCCGTTATGCCCTTGCACTTCCCCGCACATTGTGTTATACTTGCTACCGTAAAACTGAATACGACAGCAGGTGCCTTTTGATGCCGCATTTTGCGCATAGAAAAGGGTAAAAGGGAAGCGGGTGCAAATCCCGCACGATCTCGTCACCGTGATAAGGGAGTTTGCCGCCATGGCGTTTTGCCGGTCACTGAGCATCGCTTGGGAAGGCGGCGGCAGATGACGATCTTTCAGCCGGGAAACCTGCCTGTGTGTTGGTACGGGAGTGTCACACTCCAAATCACGAGGAATTGGTTGTACCGAAAATGCTCTGACTATACGCCGGGGTCTTTTTGTGTTGCCGTTCTATGACATTTGGTACGTTTCAGCAGCACAAAGGACCTCGGCTTTTCTCATGGGCATACGGTGTATTTGAAGAGAATTCAGATATGCCTTGGTTTCCTGTACCTTTCTTTCAGCGAAAATACGATAAGGGCCGATATTGCCCACGGAAAGGAAGCACAACCCATGAGTAAGCTTACATGGAAAAAGACTGCCGCACTGGTAATGGCAGTTACAATGCTCACGACCGCTGCCGCAGGCTGCGGCAATAACGCGTCTTCGAGCGCATCTTCTGAGGAAAGCAGCACTTCTTCCACAGTCGAAAGCAGCGCGGCGAGCGCAACCGAGGAGGAAACAGACGAAATGGCAGCGAAGAATGTTGCGGATCTCATCGACGCAATCTATGTGCAGGAGCGCAATGACAATACCGATGAAGAATGCAAAGCAGCAAAAGAAGCTTGGGACGCGCTGACCGATGCGCAGAAGGAGCTTGTGGAAGGCGATAACGCCGACCCGGATTACTTTGGCCGCGATACGGGCGACGCTGCAAAAGACGACCCGCGCAACGAAGACGAAATCGGCGAAAACGAGCTGCTCGTTGTCAGCTTCGGTACGTCCTTCAACGACAGTCGCGTAAAGGATATCAAGGGCATTGAGGACGCTCTGCAGGAAGCCTACCCGGATTGGTCTGTCCGCCGCGCGTTCACCGCTCAGATCATCATCAACCACGTGCAGGCGCGTGACGATGAGAAGATCGATAACATGCAGCAGGCGCTTGATCGCGCTGTTGCAAACGGTGTCAAGAACCTCGTTGTGCAGCCGACGCATCTCATGCACGGCGCAGAGTATGACGAGATGAACGAGTTGCTTGACCAGTATAAGGATAAATTTGAGGGCATCGCTGTTGCAGAGCCGCTGCTCGGCGAAGTGGGCGACGACGCGACGGTTATCAACGCGGATAAGGAAGCTGTTGCAAAGGCCATCACAGCTGAAGCTGTGAAAACCGCCGGTTATGATGATGTCGCTGCCGCTGCAGAAGACGGTACCGCATTCGTCTTTATGGGCCACGGTACGGCGCATGTTGCAAAGGTCAGTTACAGCCAGATGCAGACCACTATGGAAACACTCGGCTACACGAACGTATTTGTCGGCACCGTTGAGGGTGAGCCGGAAGACACCTCCTGCGAAGCCGTTATCGAAAAGGTAAAGGAAGCAGGCTTTACGAAGGTTGTGCTCCGTCCGCTGATGGTCGTTGCAGGTGACCACGCCAACAACGATATGGCTGGCGACGATGAGGATTCCTGGTTGAGCCAGTTCAAGGCTGCGGACTGCTTCGACAGCGTTGATACGCAGATTGCGGGTCTCGGTGAGATTGGGGATATTCAGCAGATCTACATCGACCACGCGCAGGCAGCGATCGATTCCCTGAATGGCTAATCCGTAAACACAGCGCCCGGAGAGAATCGCTCTTCGGGCGCTTATGTTTATAGATTGTTTTTAAAATAAAGAAGAGGTATAACAAAATGAAAAAGAAGCAGATTACAGCCCTTTTGCTCTCGGCGCTCCTGATCTTCGGGTGCAGCGCGTGCGCAGGCAATACGAATGAAAGCAGTGCGTCTTCCGAAACTTCCGTTTCAAGCGCAGAGCCCACCCCCACCGAAGAGCCGGACGTTGTGCCGGAAGACGGCGTGTACACGGCAGAGTTCAAAACGGACAGCTCTATGTTTCAGGCGAACGAAGCTTGCGAGGGCATGGGTACGCTGACAGTTGAAAACGGCGAGATGACGTTCCACGTCAGCCTGCGTTCTAAGAAGATCTTAAATCTGTACCTCGGTACGGCAGAGGACGCAAAGCAGAACGAAAGCGAATGGCTTCAGCCGACCACCGATACCGTCACCTATAAAGACGGCACATCGGAAGAAGTCTACGGCTTTGACATCCCGTTGAAAAGCGTCGATAAAGATTTTGACCTTGCGCTCATCGGCACGAAGGGCACGTGGTACGACCACAAGGTCAGCGTGCGTGACCCGCAGCCGATCGTTGAGGACACCGCAAGCGATGCAGAGACCGAAGTGCCGGAGGACGGCACGTATACGTGCAACGTCACGCTTGAGGGCGGTTCCGGCCGTGCAACAATCGAGAGCCCCACGGAGCTCACCGTTGCGGACGGCAAAATGACCGCGGAGATCACATGGAGCAGCCCAAACTACGATTACATGATCGTGGACGGCGAAAAGTATCTGCCCGTCAATACCGAAGGCAACTCCGTGTTTGAAATTCCCGTCGCCGCACTCGATACCGCACTTGCCGTTACGGCAGATACCACGGCCATGAGTACTCCGCACGAGATCGAATACACCCTGACGTTTGACAGCGCGTCTCTTACCGTATGAGACGGCTTACAGCGCTTTTAGCGGCGCTTTTGCTTCTGGCTTTCACGGGCTGCGCAGCAAACCCGGCACAGCCCGAGAGTACATCAAGCCCAGCGCAGGCCGATGAAACGCAAGCAGATTTTCAAGTCGAAAGCGCCTATCCGCTCGAATACGCGAAAGAGTTCACCGTGGACGAGTGCACCGGCGGTACAAGGCTCATCACCATTCAGAATGCCCGCTACCTCGTCGTGCCGGAAAACAGCACCGTGCCGAACGGTCTTTCGGAAGACATCACCGTTTTGCAGAAACCGCTTGAAAATGTCTATCTCGTCTCTACGTCTGCGATGGACCCGATCCTGAAGCTCGATGCACGAAGCGCCGTCACGCTTTCCGGCACGAGTGCCGAAAACTGGTATCTGCCGGAAGCGAAAGAAGCCATGGAAAACGGTGAAATTTCCTACGCGGGTAAGTACAGCGCGCCGGATTACGAGCGCATCGTGTCTGCAAACTGCGGCCTCGCGATTGAAAACACAATGATCTACCACACGCCGGAAGTGAAAGAGCAGCTCGAAAAGGTTGGCATTCCCGTGCTTGTTGAGCGCTCCAGCTATGAATCCAATCCCTTGGCACGCATGGAGTGGGTGAAGCTCTATGGCATTTTATTTGATAAAGAGGCAGAAGCCGAAACGTTCTTCAACGAGCAGGTTCAGCGCATCCGGCCGCTTTTGGGGCAGGATACCACAGGCAAAACGGCAGCGTTTTTCTCTGTGACGTCGAATAACCTCGTCACGGTGCGTAAATCGAACGATTACGTTGCGAAGATGATTGGCATGGCGGGCGGCGAATACGTTTTCTCCAATCTTTCCGATAACGGCAATAACCTCGCAACAATCAATCTTTCGCTCGAGGAGTTCTACGCCGGCGCGAAAGATGCAGATGTTTTAATCTACAACAGCACCATCGAGGGAAAGATTGAAACAACCGAGCAGCTCTTATCAAAATGTCCCATGCTGGCAGATTTCAAAGCCGTGCAAAACGGCAACGTCTGGTGCACTACGCAAAGCCTGTTTCAGGAAAGCATGGAGCTGCCCGATTTGATTTTGGACATGAACCGCGTATTCGCGACGGAAAGCCCGAATGCGGTCAACGAAGATGAACTGAAATTTCTGACACATGTAAGCTGAGGAAACCATGAAACAAAACGGCACAAAGCGTCTGACAATTTCATATCTTGCGCTCACGGCTGCATTGCTCGCGCTGTTTATGCTGAACATTTTCTGCGGCAGCACGGCCCTTTCGCCGAAGGACATTTTAAGCACGCTTTTCAGCGCGGAGAATAACGCACTCGCGCAAAAGATCATATTTGGTTTGCGCCTGCCGCGCGCCGCCATGGTCGTTTTGCTCGGTGCGGCGCTGTCCGTTGCGGGTTATTTATTGCAGACTTTTTTTGCAAACCCTATCGCCGGGCCGTTCGTTATGGGTGTTTCCGGCGGCGCAAAGCTCGCCGTTGCACTCACGATGGTCGTGCTTTTAAATCACGGCTTGTTCACAAGCTCACTCACGCTGATTTTAGCTTCATTTGTCGGTGCCATGGTCGCTATGGGCTTCGTCTTGGCCGTTTCACAGCGCGTAAAGCGCGCAGGCGTGCTTGTTATCTGTGGCGTGATGATTAGCTATATCTGTTCGGCTGTCACGGATGTTGTTGTTGCATTTGCGCAGGATTCCAACATCGTGAATCTACACAACTGGTCGATGGGCAGCTTCTCCGGCATGACGTGGGAGAATGTCCTCACGGCGGCTTTAATTGTGTTGCCATGCCTTGCGCTTTCGTTTATGCTTTCCAAACCGATGGCGGCGTACCAAATGGGTGAAGCCTATGCGCAGAGTGTCGGCGTTTCCGTGCGTCCGTTCTCGGTCGCACTTGTGTTGTTATCCAGCCTGCTCGCGGCATGCGTCACGGCATTTGCGGGGCCGATCTCCTTTGTCGGCATCGCGGTGCCGCATCTCGTAAAGCGCACACTCCGCAGTGCAAAGCCTTTGCACGTGCTGCCGGGGTGCGTTTTAGGCGGTGCAGCATTTTGCCTTTTGTGTGACCTCATCGCGCGCAGTATATTTGCGCCGACGGAGCTTTCCGTCAGCTCCGTCACGGCGATTTTCGGCGCACCGGTGGTCATTTTGCTGCTTGTGCGCAAGCAGAGAAGGGAGGCGGCAGCATGAGCTATTGTGAAGCGAACGACCTTGCGGTCGGCTACAATTCGCCGCTTTTGGAGCATATCAAATTCGCCGCCGAGCGCGGACAGATTTTGACGCTTATCGGCCCGAACGGCGCGGGTAAATCGACCCTGATGAAAACGCTTGCCGCGCAGCTTGCGCCGCAGGGAGGGACCGTTTTGCTCGATGGGCAGTCCCTTTCGGTATACTCACCGAATGCCCGCGCGCGCAAAATGGCGCTGATGGTGCCGCACACGAACCGCACAGAGCTCACGACCTGCTTTGATGTCGCCGCAGCCGGGCGTTACCCGTATACCGGTCGTCTCGGAATCCTCTCCGAAGAAGATAAAAAGCAGGTTTTCGACGCGCTGCATCTCGTAAATGCAGCCGATATTGCCGACCGCGATTTTGATAAGATTAGCGACGGTCAGCGCCAGCGTGTCCTTTTGGCACGGGCAGTCTGTCAGGAGCCGGAAATTCTGCTTTTGGACGAACCGACTTCATTTCTCGACGTTAAAGGTAAAGCGGAGCTCATGACGATTCTGCGTCGGCTTGCAAAAGAAAAGAATACTGCAATTATCCTGAGCCTGCACGAGCTTGACCTCGCGCAGAAGCTCTCCGATGCCGTTGTCTGCGTTTCGCCGAACAGTGTCTCGGACATTATGACCGTAAAAGACGCATTTCAAAAAGAGAACATACAAAAGCTATATAAAATGTCCGACGAAGAATACACGTTCCTGTTCGGTAAAAAGGAGCCGCCAAAGTTTGAGCACTACATTCGCAGCGGACAAAAATTATTGCGCTGCGGCTACACAACGGGCACATGCGCGGCGCTCGGTGCCGCCGGTGCGGCGCGACTGCTTTTCACCGGCAAGGCCCCGGAAACGGTCGGTCTGCGTACACCGAAAGGCATCGTTGTCGAGGTCGCGCCAATCTACTGTGAGAAGACCGAAACCGGCGCCGTATGCGCCATTCGCAAAGACGGAGGAGACGATATTGACGCCACGGACGGCTTGCCCGTCATCGCAAATGTGACGCTTTTGCCCAATGAACACGGCGTCGTTAAAATCGACGGCGGTAAGGGTGTTGGCCGTGTGACCAAGCCCGGGCTTGACCAGCCCGTCGGCGCGGCGGCCATCAACCACGTTCCGCGCGAGATGATCACCGAAGCCCTCTTAAAAGAAGCCAAAACATTTGAGTATAAAGGCGGCTTTTCCGTGCTTGTCTCCATCGAGGGTGGGGAAGAGGCCGCGAAAAAGACGTTCAATCCACACATCGGCGTCATTGGCGGACTTTCGGTGCTCGGTACCAGCGGCATCGTGGAACCGATGAGTCAGCAGGCAATCGTCGATACGATGCAGCTGGAAATTCATCAGGCTGTGCTCAAAAACGGTGCGCGCCGCCTGATTCTGACTCCCGGCAACTACGGTCTCGATTATCTGCGTGAAACCTACCCCGCGCTCTTGGATATTCCCATCATAAAGTGCTCGAATTTTATCGGTGACGCGCTCGATGCCGCCGCAACAGAGCACTTTGAAGAAGTTTTACTCGTCGGGCACATCGGTAAGCTCGTGAAGGTCGCAGGCGGTATTATGAACACGCACTCCCGCATGGCGGACTGTCGCACGGAGCTTTTCTGCACGTATGCGGCGCTTGCGGGCGCGAAAAAAGGGGTATGTGAAGCGCTGATGCAGGCGGCCACAACCGATGCCTGCCTTGATATTTTGGATCAAAACGGTCTGCGCGAGCCCGTCATGCACGGCCTGATAAACGCTGTGCAGCTGCACCTCGAGCGCCGCGCAGCGGGTGCATTCCAAGTCGGCGCGGTGCTGTTTTCCAATCAAACCGGCCCCCTTGGGCAGACCGAAACCGCAGAAAAATTGCTGCAAAAGTGGAAGGAGTCGTAAACATGGTACATTTTGTCGGTGCCGGCCCAGGCGCGCCGGATCTCATCACGCAGCGTGGCGCGGCGCTCTTACAGACTGCCGACTGCATCATCTATGCCGGCAGCCTTGTCAACCCTGTACTTTTGGGGCTCGCTAAAACAGATTGCACGATCTATAACAGCGCTAAAATGACGCTGGAAGATGTGATTTCCGTCATGCGCGAGAACGAAAAGAACAACAAAACAACAGTTCGCCTGCACACAGGTGACCCGTGCCTTTACGGCGCAATCCGCGAGCAAATGGATAGGCTTGATGCAGAAAGCATTCCCTATGACGACACCCCCGGTGTCTCCAGCTTCTGCGGCGCGGCGGCAGCTTTAAACGCAGAATATACGTTACCGTCTGTCAGTCAAACGGTTATCATCACGCGCATGGAAGGCCGCACGCCCGTGCCGGAAAAAGAAAAGCTGCAAAGCCTCGCTGCACACGGCGCGACCATGGTGATTTTCCTTTCAATCGGTTTGGTCGATCAGGTGCAGCAGGCACTTTTGCAGGGGGCTTATACGACTTCCACTCCTGTGGCAGTCGTCTACAAAGCCACGTGGCCGGAGGAAAGAATCGTGCGCTGTACTGTCGGTGATTTGGCCGAAAGCGTGCATAAAGCGGGCATCACCAAAACGGCGCTTATTGTCGTCGGAGATTTTCTCGGCACACAATACGACCGCAGTAAGCTCTACGATCCCACATTCACGACGGAATATCGGAAAGGCAGCAAAGCATGAGCTGCGCATATATCGCTTTCACTGAAACCGGATTAAAACTCGCAGAAAGTCTGGCTCTTTCGCACCCGGGCAGCATCAGTCGCGGCGGTAAAAACGGCGTGAAATTATCCGATTGGACGACCGAGAACTTTCAAAAATCCGATGCACTCATCTTCATCGGCGCTGTCGGCATCGCCGTGCGCGCCATTGCGCCGCATTGTAAAAGCAAGGCGACCGATCCCGCTGTGATTGTGCTCGATGAGCGCGGTCGGTTTTCCATTCCGATTTTGTCCGGTCACCTCGGCGGTGCAAATGACCTTGCCAAGAAACTCGCGAGCATCTGCGGCGCAGTGCCGGTCATCACGACCGCGACCGACGTCGAAGGCATGTTCGCCGTAGACGAGTGGGCGAAAGCGCAGAACTGCCACGTGCTCGAGCCTGAGCGTATCAAAACTGTCAGCAGCACACTGCTCGCCGGTAAAGTGGTTTATTATGATTCGCAGTGGAAAATCACAGGCACTCAACCTGAAAATGTTTTCCCGGCAGACGAGAACCATCAAGCCGATTTTTCCGTAACACTCCACCCGCAGAGCGATGCGCTGCACCTCGTTCCAAAAATCTGCGTGCTCGGCGTCGGTTGCAAACGCGGCACATCGGCCGAACATATCGAAGTAACATTTAAACAATTTTGCAAAGAAACAGGCTGTGCACTGCAAAGCATCTGTGCGTGTGCGAGCATCGACCTCAAAAAAGATGAACCGGGGCTTTTGGAATTCTGCCAAAACCATGATTTTAACATCCATTTTTATACAGCCGAGGAGCTCAAAAAAGCGTCCGGCGAATTCACATCATCTTCATTTGTGCAGCAGATAACGGGCGTTGACAACGTCTGCGCCCGTGCGGCCGTGCTGGCGTCGGGCGGCGAATTGGTGATCGAAAAGCATATATACAGCGGCGTGACGTTCGCCGTCGCCGCAAAACCCTTTACCCCGGATTGGAGCGTGTAAAATGAAGCAAAATCTCGTTTATGTCGTGGGCCTCGGTCCCGGCGACCCGCAGTTTTTGACCGCACAGGCGAAAACGGCGCTCGAAAACGCCGATGTGCTGTGCGGTTACACCGTCTACATCGATCTTATCCGCTCGTTTTATCCCGAAAAAGAGGTGCACGCAACGGGCATGACAAAGGAGATCGACCGTTGCCGCTGGGCGCTTGAGACCGCGCAAAGCGGCAAAACCGTGGCGCTTGTCTGTTCGGGAGATGCCGGCGTATACGGCATGGCGAGCCCGATTTTGGAACTTGCACCCAATTACCCGAGCGTCGAGATCGAGGTCATTCCGGGACTTACGGCGGCGCTCAGCGGCGGTGCGGTTTTAGGCGCACCGCTTGCGCATGATTTTTGCGTAATTTCCCTTTCCGACCGACTCACCCCATGGGAGATGATTGAAAAGCGCCTTGCCTGCGCCGCCATGGGCGATTTCTGCGTGGCAATCTACAACCCGTCCTCGAAAGCCCGGCCCGATTATTTGCAGCGTGCCGTCCGTATTTTGCTCCAAAACGGCAAATCGGAGGGGACCGTCTGCGGCATCGTACGCAACATTGGCAGAGAGAGGCAGCAAAGTGAGATCATAACGCTCCGCGAACTTGAAAACAAGCAGGTCGATATGTTCACGACTGTATATATAGGCAACAAAACAACAAAAAATATTGAAAGCAAAATGGTAACGCCAAGGGGGTATCGCACGGTATGAAAGCTGTGGTGTTCAGCGGAACGACAGAGGGCAGACAGTTTTCAAAAATTTTGGCAAATCTCGGCGCAGAAGTTCTTGTCAGTGTTGCAACAGAGATCGGCGCAGAAGAACAAGACGAGAATGAAAATATCACAATTCATGTAGGTAGATGCACTGCCGCAGAGATGGCGAAACTTTTGCACGGCGCGTCAATCTGTGTGGACGCAACGCACCCCTATGCAACAGAAGCCACGCGCACCATTTGTGAAGCGTGTGAAACGACAGGCGTTGAGTACCATCGATTGCTCCGTACCGAAAGCGAATTGCCGAAGAACAGTATCGTGTTTGAAACGGCAGCAGAAGCGGCAGAATATCTCGAAAGTACTGCCGGGAATATCTTGCTCACGACCGGTGCAAAGGAGTTGCCCGCTTTTAAAAATATAGATGTTGAGCGGATTTTCCCGCGTGTGTTGCCCACACTTGACAGTATTCGCGCGTGCGAAGCCCTCGACATTCCGCACCGCAACATCATCGCCATGCAAGGCCCGTTTTCACTTGACCTCAACCGCGCGATCCTTGAACAATTCAACATTCAATGGCTCGTTACAAAAGACGGCGGCGCAGTAGGCGGCTTTATGGAAAAAGCAAAAGCCTGCGCATACTGCGGTGCACGCCTCATTGTACTGCGCCGCCCGAGGGAGAACGGAGAGACAGTTGAAAGTATCCTTGAAAGGTGTAGAGAATTGCTATGAAAATCACTTTAGTCGGCATAGGGGGCGGCACATTCGACAGCGTAACAATGCAGGGAGCAGAAGTTTTGCATGAAGCCACACTCATCATCGGTGCAAAGCGTTTACTCGAAAACTTGCCGGATTTCTGTACGCAAAATCGTATCGCAATGTATAAAATCGGTGAGATTTTATCAGTGCTTGAAACAACAAAAGAACAAAATATCGCACTTATATACAGCGGTGACACCGGGTTTTATTCCGGCGCCTCTGCACTGTGCCGCGTGCTCGATGAACGCCACATCGAATACACCGTGATTCCGGGCGTTTCCAGCGTACAGTTGCTTTCTGCTGCCATCCACGAACCGTGGCAGAACTGGAACCTCGTCTCCGCGCACGGCTGTGCATGTGACCCTGTTGCTGCGTGCAGCATGGACAAGCCCACATTTTTCTTAACGGGCGGTGAAGTAACTCCCGCAGTGATCTGCGCGAGACTCACCGAAGCCGGGCTGGGAGACGTGCAGGCGGTTGTCGGTGAAAATCTCGGTACACCACAGCAAAAAATCAGTAAGAATGCAGTACGAAAAATATCTGAAAGTGTTTTTGCACCGCTATGTGTGCTTCTTGTAGAGTCGTGTGAAGTACCCATGCGGCGTGTGCCGGGTTTGCCGGATGAAGTCTTCATCCGCGGTAAAACACCCATGACAAAGCAGGAGGTTCGCGCCGCGGCACTCGCAAAGCTTGCCGTTAAACCGACCGATATTCTCTGGGACATCGGCGCGGGGACCGGCAGTATCAGCATAGAAATGGCGCTTGCTGCGCCGCTCGGATACGTGTATGCCGTGGAGTGTGACGCAGCCGCCTGTTCGCTGATAAAACAAAATCGAGACAAATTTCATGTACATAATTTGACACTTGTAGAGGGCAAAGCGCCGGAAAAATTAACAGGTCTTCCTGCACCGGATGCCGTGTTTATCGGCGGCAGTAAGGGCAATCTGCCCGAGATCATCGATGCTGTATTGACCGCAAACCCGAGTGCTCGCCTGTGTGTTTCCGCTATCGCGCTTGAAACGCTGCAAACGGCGCTTTCATCTTTTGCAACCCACGGCATGACTGCGCAAATCACACAAATTGCCATAAGCCGCAGCAGTTCAGTCGGTAATTTGCACCTGATGAAGGCGAATAATCCCGTTTTTTTGATTGTGAGGGAATAACATGCTGCAAATGCTCATCGCCGCGCCGAATTCCGGCAGCGGCAAAACGACCGTCACCATTGCGCTGCTTGCGGCGCTCAAAGCCCGCGGCCTCAACCCCTGTGCGTTTAAATCCGGGCCCGATTATATTGATCCCATGTTTCACCGCAGTGTGCTCGGCGTTGAAAGTCACAATCTTGATTTATTTTTCTCAAAGCCGCAAATAGTACAGAATTTATACAACAAAAGCGCAGCCGATCACGGTGCTGCTATATGCGAGGGTGCTATGGGGTACTATGACGGTCTCGGCGGCACAAGCGACATCGCAAGTGCGTGGCATTTAGCCGATACGTTGAATTTACCCGTCCTGCTTGTTCTGCGTCCGAAGGGTGCAAGCTTAACCCTTGCAGCGCAGGTGCGCGGCTTAATGTCCTTCCGCACACCGCACCATATCGCCGGTGTTATACTGAATGACTGTAAAGAAAATTTGTACCGTATTTTAGCACCGATGCTCGAAAAGGAGACAGGTGCGCCTGTTATCGGCTATCTGCTCCCAATGCCCGAAGCTGCGATCGAAAGTCGTCATCTGGGGCTTAAAACCGCCGGTGAGATTGTAAATCTGCATGACCGGCAAAACGGTACGCCTGACCGCCAAGGTCGATCCTTCAATTTTGGGCGGCCTGCGCCTGGACCTGAACGGCACTCGTCTGGACGGCACAGTACAGCGCCGCCTGGAACGTCTGCGCGACAGCATCGGCAGTGTCGTACTTTAATTAAGATGTAAAAGCACCTCATTTTACAGATTGTGTGGTGAACCTAACAGTGCAACTAAAACCCGAACAAATCTCCCGCATCATCCGCTCCCAGATCAAATACTACCAGAATGCGATTGAGCAGAGCGAGACCGGCACTGTCACAATGGTCGGCGATGGTATTGCCCGTGCCGCCGGCCTGGACAACTGCATGGCCGGTGAGCTGGTCCAGTTTGAGAGCGGCACCTACGGCATGGCGCAGAACC
>ERZ772886.3149-NODE-3149-length-12332-cov-3.566914_pt1 | contig 12332 bp, 7 predicted proteins | sample MGYA00512128_ERZ772886 | MGnify/ENA primary metagenome ERZ772886 (study PRJEB29015, sample SAMEA2737698) | human gut metagenome | biome: human gut; feature: human-associated habitat; material: faeces | place: China | collected 2012 ... | reverse complement strand
AGCGAGGCCACCAGCAGCTTCTGCTCCTCACTGATCTCCTATCTCCGGGCGGAGCTGGCCCCCATGGTAACCCGGCACGGTGTGCTTATGGAGATCTACGGCGAGGGCGTGCTCCTCACCGGCGAAAGCGGTATCGGCAAAAGCGAGGCCGCCCTGGAGCTGCTGAAGCGGGGCCACCGGCTCATTGCAGACGATGCGGTAGAAATTCGCAGGATCAGCACCAATACCCTGGCCGGCAGCGCTCCGGAGCTCATCCGGAACTATATCGAGCTGCGGGGCATCGGCATTGTAAACGTTGCCAAGCTCTTTGGCATGGGCTCTGTGCGGTCCCGGAAGACCATCGATCTGGTGGTAAATATCGTTCCCTGGAACAACCAGGACGCCTATGACCGGCTGGGACTTGAGGAGCAATATATGGAAATCCTGGGGGTGAAAATCCCCATGAACACCATCCCCATCACCCCCGGCAGAAATCTGGCCGTGATTTTGGAGGTTGCCGCCATCAATATCCGGCAGCGAAAGCTCGGCTACAACGCCGCCCAGGAGTTCACGGACCAGATCAACAAGCACTTTGCAGAACTTGAGGGAAAAGAATGAAAGAACTGACCATCGGCCAAAATGATGCCGGTCAGCGGTTGGATCGGTTTCTGGCAAAGGCCGTTCCCCTGCTGCCTGCCTCTCTGGCTCAGAAATACATCCGATTGAAGCGCATCAAGCGCAACGGCCAGCGGGCCCAGCGGGATACCCGGCTGGAAGTGGGCGACAAGCTGCAGCTCTACATCAACGACGAATTCTTCGACCCCCCCCGAGAAGACAACGCCTATCTGACCGTTGCCGCCCCCAAGCTGAACATCGTCTATGAGGATGAACACATCCTTCTGGTGGACAAGCGCCCAGGCCTTGCGGTGCACCCCCACGACGGGGCGGAATACGGGCGGACGCTCATCGATCAGATTCAGGCTTACCTGTACCAGAAGCACGAATGGCGGCCCCGGGAGGAGCACGCCTTCACCCCTGCCCTGTGCAACCGCATCGACCGGAACACCGGGGGCATTGTCATCGCTGCCAAAACCGCCGAAGCCCTGCGGGTCATGAATCAGAAGATCAAGGACCGGGAAATCGACAAGCGGTACCTGGCCATCGTAGAGGGTACCCCAAAGCCCAAGGACGGGAGCCTCAAGGGCTATCTTTTCAAAGACGCCGTCAAAAACCGTGTTTTCGTGACGGACAGCCCCAAGCCCGGGGCCAAGACCTGCCAGACAAACTACAAAACCCTTGCCGCCCGGAACGGCCTGTCTCTTGTGGAATGCGAGCTGATCACAGGAAGAACCCATCAGATCCGCGCCCAATTTGCCCATGCAGGACACCCCCTGCTGGGAGACGGAAAATACGGCAAGCTGGACAAGCGGTATGACCGGACCTATCAGGCCCTCTACTCCTACCGGCTGACCTTCCTGTTCACCACGGATTCCGGGGCTTTGGAATATCTGAACGGGAAGAGCTTCCAGGTGGAAAAGGTGGACTTTGTGGAGGAGTATTTCCCCGGATTTGAGATTGGAGAAAAAAGATGAAACTGTTTATTACCAGCAGCCCCTTTGCTGTAGACGGGCCGGTTTTTTCCAACGCCAACGGCTTTGTGGACCGTCTTCGCGCAGCACTGCCGGAATATCCCAGCGTTACCGTGATCGCCTCCAGCCCCGAGCGCCACGATCTGACCTGTCAGTTTGGGGCGGATGACTTCATTGCTCTGGCAAACGCCGGCATCTACCCCAGCCGTTGGAATATTCTCGACGGTGTAAATGCAGAGGACGCGGCAGAGCTTGTGTCCTCCAGTGACCTTCTGATCCTGTCCGGCGGCCATGTTCCCACCCAGGCGGCCTTTTTCCGGGAAATCGCCCTGGATGTGCTCCTGCAAGACTATCCGGGTGTAGTCATAGGCATCAGCGCCGGGTCCATGAACATGGCACAGACGGTTTACGCCCAGCCGGAAGAGCCCGGCGAAGGGATTGACCCGGACTATGTCCGCTTCTTCCCGGGGCTTGACCTGACAGAGGTCAACGTTCTTCCCCATTATCAGAAAGTTAAGAACGATACCGTAGACGGCCTGCGGCTCTTTGAGGACATCACCCTGCCGGACAGTCAGGGAAGGTGCTTCTTCGCCATTCCGGATGGCAGCTATTTCTATCAGGATGAAGGCTGCCTGCTGCTGTGCGGGGAAAGCTACCTGGTGCGAGACGGCGTTCTCTCACCGCTGACCCAGGATGGAGAGATTCTGGACATGGAACATTTCGAGTAAAATACCAGCCTGGAAGCGGAAAATGGCCTCCAGGCTGGTTCTTTTTTATGCAATTTTCGGCAGCGCCTTTCCTGTGGCGTAGTACACCGCAAACAGGGCAAACAGCAGCAGATTGTGCCCGATCATGCAGCCCCAGGCGGCTACCAGGCCAAGGCCTAAGAACCGGGTGCAAAGGAAGGTTCCAAGGATACGGACACACCACATGCCAAGGATATTGAACACGAAGGGCGGGACTGTCCGGCCTGTGCCCTGCATGATGCCCTCCAGCACAATGGGGACACCGTAGAAGGGCTCGGAAATCGCAACCATCCGCAGCACCGTGGTGCCCAAAGCCTTCACCTGGGGGTCCTTGGTAAAAATGGAGATAAGCTGAGGCGCAAAAATCAGCAGCAGCCCGCCGGACACCACCATAAGCCCCACTTCCAGAGGAAGCAAGGTGCCTGCCAGACTTTTTAGCTTTTTCTCGTCCCGGGCTCCCAGGGCATTGCCTGCCAGGGTAGCTGCGGCGGTCTGCATCCCCCAGCCGGGAATGTAAAACAGGGATTCCACCGTATTGGCAATGGTGTGGGCAGCCGTGGCGGTATCCCCCAGCGCATTGATCATGGCTGCAAAGGCCACATAGCCCAGGGATGTTCCGAAGCGCTGGAGCATATTGGGGAAGGCCACCTTCCAGCAGGGCTTCAGAATCTCCCCATCCGGCAGGAACCGCTGGCCCCTGGGGGACAGATCCGGGTGCTTCCACAACCGCAGCGTCATGGCAATGCCGCCATAGGTATAGGCAACGGCACTGGCCGCCGCCGCGCCGTTGATGCCCCAGCCCGCACCCCAAACCGGCAGGGTCAGTCCGAACAGATGCACCTCCCGGCTGGAATAGATCAGCAGAAAGTTCAGCACGATGTTCACCAGGTTCATATTCAGGCTGACCCGCATAGGGGTTTTGGTATCCCCCACGGCGCGCAGAACCGTGGCAAATATAATGCTGGCGGCGCGGAAGAGCATCGGGCTATAGAGGATGAGGAAATACTGGGATGCCATATCCCGGATGGACACATCCACCTGCATCCACTGGGTGATTTTCCCGCTGAGGCTTGTGGTGATGGCGGTGAACAGCAGCCCCACGATCACAGTCATTATGATCGCCTGGGCAGAGGCCCGCCTGGCCCGCTCCCGGTCCCCTGCTCCATAGCTCTGGGAGATCAGGGCCAGGAAGCCAACGCCCACCGCTGAGACCGTACTGCCCACCAGCCAGGATACCGTTCCCGTGGCCCCCACCGCCGCCGTAGCCTGGGTGCCCAAGGCGCCAACCATGGCGGTATCCATATATTGCACCGCCGTCTGCATCAGCTCCTCCAGCATGGTAGGCCATGCCAGCGCAAAAATGACCGACAGCATATTTCTATCCAAACGCTTGCTCATCTTTCTGTTTTTCTTTCCTTCCCTGGGTTTTCTCGTGAAAAATCATTATAGCACTGTACCCCGGGGTTTCGTCAAGATAAATTTAACGTGCTTCCGTTTTTTCCTCAAAATGCCCGAAAACCGTTGCCCGGAGCACCGCCTTTCCATCCTCCAGCAGCAGATGGGGCAGCGTTTGCAGATAGCAGCGCTGCTCCCCCAGGAAGCCGAATTCCCCCAATCTTTCCCGAATGAGCACCAAGAGATCACTTTGGCCCGAGGGGATCTCCAAAAAGAATTGAATGGCCATTCCCTCCCGGCACTGCCCCTCAGGAACCTCTTTCATGACGAATACGCCGCCGCTTTCATCAATGCAAAACAGATCATAATCCCCATCCTGCAAAAATGAAAAGAAATGGTTCCCCGCATCCACAGCCTTTTCCGCATATGTAAAGCGGCAGAATGCATATTGGTACGGAACCCCGCTGTCTCGACTGCGGCAATAGACCTGCCAGAGCTGCTGCTTTTTCTCAATATAGCGCTCCATCCGCCGCAGCTCCTGAATTCTCGCCTCCAGAGATGCCTTGGAGGCAAAAAAGTCCGCCCGACGCTGCTCCGGCGGTTTGGCAATGATCTGCTTGATTTCCCGCAGTGTAAAGCCCGCGGCCTGCAAAACCTTGATCATGTCCATGATTTCCAGCTGGCTTTCGGAAAACTCCCGGTAGCCATTTTCGTGGACGGCAGCCGGTGTCAGCAGGCCCATTTGCTCATAATGGAAAATCGTCCGCTTTTCCGTTCTGCAGCGCTTTGCAAATTCTCCTGTATTCATAAAATTTCCCCTTGACTGTTCCCTTACGTTATCCTTTATAATACAACATAGCAAAGAAAAGGAGCTTTGTCAATGCGCACGAAACTGGAAGTCAATCCCTTACAGGGCAGCATTCTAAAGGGAATGCTGATTTTTGCCCTGCCCATTTCCCTGTCCGCCCTGCTGACCATGCTGTTCTCCTGCGCCGATACCGTTGTGATCGGCCGGTTTGGGCACGACGGTGCCATTTCCGCCATTGGTGCGTCCGCATCCATCCTGAATTTCCTGGTTAGCGGCCTGACCGCCCTGTCCTCCGGCATCACCGTGGTCTTTGGGAAATACTACGGGGAACGAAAGCCCGAACAGGTCACAAAGCTGCTGCACAGCCTGCCCCTCACCGCCCTGGTGCTGGGCGGCGGACTGAGCCTGATCGTCATCGTCTTCTCTGCGCCGATCCTGCGGCTGATGAACTGCCCGGAGGAGATTCTGACCGATGCACTGGTCTATTTCCGGATCTATTTTCTGGGTGTGCCCCTGACGCTGCTGAGCACCATGCTCTCCGCTGCCCTGCAGGCCAAGGGCAATGCCTATGTTCCCTTCTTCCTGGAAATCGGCGCGGCCAGCATCAATATTCTTCTGAACCTGGCATTTGTCATCGGACTGGACTGGAATGTGTTTGGTGTGGCTATTGCCACCGTCCTTTCCCAGCTTCTACTGGCAGGAGCAACGATGCTGTTCCTGTGCCGACAGGAAGATGAGTTAAAGCTCGATCTGGGGAAGCTGACCCTTTTTGCCGGACTGAAGCCCGTATTTCAGGTTGGTATCCCCGCCTCTCTGGAAGGAATCATTCTGAATCTCTCCGGCGTGATCATCGCCTCGGTCATCAACCGTTTTGACTGCGCCGTCATCGCCGGAAACACCGTGGCAACCTCCCTGGAGGGGCTTATGGTCATCACCTTCACGGGTTTTGCCAATGCCTGCACCGTATTCACCTCCCAGAATTACGGTGCTAAAAACATGAGCAGAGTCCGCGCCGTATACCGCACCACCATGCTGGCGGTTTTCTCCGCTGCAGAGCTTGCGGGAATCGTGCTGTATCTTCTCTCGCCGCAGCTCGTGTGGCTCTTCACCACGGATGCCGCTATCGCCCACTACGCACGGATCCGGATGTTCTATATGTGCCTGTTCTTCGGTCTGTGCGGCACCATGAATGTGGTCAGCGGCTGTGAACACGGCCTGGGGGATGCAAAAACACCGCTGTATATCTCTGTCATCTGCTCCGTTGCCTTCCGCCTGACATGGATTTTCACCTATGCCGCCCATGCAGGCACCATTGAGGCCATCTATATGTCCTATCCTCTGTGCTGGGGCCTGTGCACGCTTTTGAATCATCTCGCCTTTTGTCGGTTATTCCGAAATAAGCAAACGCAGCTGCAAGCATAACAAAAACCTTCCGGGCAAATCCGCTCGGAAGGTTTTTCGTTTTCAAAAAAATCAGTGGGCCCGGGTCTCGATCTCGTGCTTGACCTTGGCAATGAATTCATCCAGCTTCATGACAGAGGTCTCATCGGTATCCCGGTTGCGGACGGAGATGGTACCATCCTCGGCCTCCTTGGTGCCCAGGATCAGCATATAGGGTGCCCGGTCGATCTGGCGGGCCTCCCGGATCTTGTAGCCGATCTTCTCACTGCGCTCGTCCAGCTGGGTGCGGATGTTGGCGTCCTCAAGAGCCTGGTTGACCTGACGGGCATAGTCCATGGTCTTCTCGGACACGGGCAGCACCTTGACCTGCAGGGGGGCCAGCCACACGGGGAACTTGCCCTTGGTCTCCTCGATCATATAGGCCATGAAACGGTCCAGGGAGCCCAGGATCGCCCGGTGCAGCACCACAGGGGTCTGCTCCTTGCCGTCGGAATCCACATACTTCAGGTCAAACTTGGCAGGCAGGCAGAAGTCCAGCTGGCAGGTGGACAGGGTGTACTCCGCGCCAACGGCGGGCTTGACGTTCACGTCCAGCTTGGGGCCGTAGAAGGCAGCCTCGCCGATCTCCTCGGTGAAGTGGATGCCCAGCTCGGTCAGCACCTCCCGCAGGGCGGATTCGGCCTTCTCCCACATGGCATCATCGGGATGGTACTTGACCTTATCCTCGGGGTCCCGCAGAGACAGGACGCAGCGGTAGTCGGTAATACCGAAATCCTTGTAAACATCCCGGATGAGGCCAACTACACGGGCCACCTCGTCCTTGATCTGGTCAGGGGTGACGAACAGATGGGCATCGTTCTGGCAGAAGTGACGGCCGCGCTCAATGCCCTTCAGGGTGCCGCTGGATTCATACCGGAAATCATGGGCAATCTCACCGATGCGGATGGGCAGCTCCCGATAGGAATGGGGACGGTTGGCGTAGATCATCATGTGGTGGGGGCAGTTCATGGGACGCAGGACGAAGCTCTCGCCGTCCACTTCCATGGCGGGGAACATATTGTCTTTATAATGTGCCCAGTGGCCGGAGGTCTGGTACAGGGCGACGGTGCCCACGCAGGGGGTCATCACGTGCTGATAGCCCAGCTTGCGCTCCTTTTCCTTGATATAGTTCTCCAGCTCCTGCCAGACCGTATAGCCTCTGGGCAGGAACATGGGCATGCCCCGGCCTACCAGCTCATCGGTCATGAACAGGCCCATTTCCTTGCCGATCTTCCGGTGGTCTCTGGCCTTGGCCTCCTCCTGCTGCTTCAGGTACTCGTCCAGTTCCTCCTGGGAAGCGAAAGCAACGCCGTTGATACGGGTAAGCATCTTGTTGTTGGCATCGTTCTTCCAGTAAGCGCCGGACTGCTGGGTGATCTTAAAGGCCTTCAGGCCCTTGGTGTAGGTCAGGTGGGGGCCGACGCACATATCGATATAGTCGCCCTGCTGGTAGAAGCTGATGACGGCATCCTCGGGCAGGTCGCCGATGTGCTCCTCCTTATACTTGGCGTGACGGTCGTGCATGAGCTTGACGGCCTCGTCCCGGGGCAGGATGAAGGGCTTGATGGGCAGGTTCGCCTTGACGATCTTCTTCATCTCTTTTTCGATGGCTTCCAGGTCCTCGTCGGTCAGCTTCTTGTCGCCGAAGTCCACATCATAATAGAAGCCCTTCTCGGTAGCGGGACCATAGGCAAAGTCCGCATCGGGGTACAGATGCTGGATGGCCTGGGCCATAATGTGGGCAGCCGTATGCCGCAGAACGTGCTGGGCTTCCTCCGCGGGGCACTCTGCTACAGTACCGTCTTTGTAGATAATTTTCATGGTTTTTGTCTCCTTTTCTGAGCGTCGGGATGCAAAAAAGCACCCCTGGTTTTTCCAAGGGTGCTTTGAAATCAGCACGGTTCCACCTTGACTTTTCACTCATAGCCCTCTGTCGTTGGGCGGACACGGCAGTGCTTGCGCCTTTCAAAAAGGCTTTCTCGCACGCAGCTCAGGAGTGGTATCGCCCAAAGCACCGGGACACGCTTGCAGCTCAGTGCGCGTCTCTCTGGATCCGACACAAAACGGGGTCAGTCTCCCTCATCGCTATTGCTTGCAGTATAGCACCTTTTTCTTCAAAGTGCAAGCCCCTTTTCAGAATCTTTTCTGCACTTTTCAATTTTTTCTTTTCAAAAGCCCTTGCAGGCCGGTTTGGTCTGCAAGGGCTTTTCATAGATCTTTGCTTACTTAAAATACTTCACAGCGGCCTCAAACATACGAATATCGTATTCACCGGGGACATTGCGGTAGAGGTCCTTGCCGATACGTTCGCTGTGGCCCATCTTGCCGAAGACGCGGCCATCGGGAGAGGTAATGCCCTCAATGGCACAGACGGAGCCATTGGGATTGAAGGCAGCGTCCATAGTGGGCTTGCCCTCCAAATCCACATACTGCGTGGCAATCTGGCCGTTTTCTGCCAGCTTCTTCACCAGGGCCTCGCTTGCCAGGAACTTGCCCTCGCCGTGGGAAATGGGCACATTGTACACATCCCCAACCTGGGTCAGGCTCAGCCAGGGGGACTTATTGGAGGCCACCCGGGTGTGAACAATGCGGCTCTGGTGCCGGGCGATGGTGTTAAAGGTCAGCGTGGGGCAGGTATCATCGGTGTCGATGATCTTGCCATAGGGCACCAGGCCCAGCTTGATAAGCGCCTGGAAGCCGTTGCAAATGCCGCACATCAGGCCGTCCCGGTCGTTCAGCAGCTTCATGACCTGCTCCTGAATTGCAGGATTCCGGAAGAAAGCGGTGATAAACTTGGCGGAGCCGTCGGGCTCGTCGCCGCCGGAGAAACCGCCGGGGATGAAAATCATCTGGCTGTCGGCAATTCGCTTTGCCACGTCCTCCACGGACCGCGCCACATCGTCGGCCGTCAGGTTGCGGATGACCGCAATGTCCGCCTCTGCACCGGCAGCCTGCACGGCTCTGGCAGAGTCATATTCACAGTTGGTTCCGGGGAACACAGGAATCAGCACCTTGGGTTTCGCCGTCTTCACAGCGGGCGCAGGGTAAGAAGTGGCCTTGTAATCAAAGGCAGGCACCTTTTCCCGGGTCTCCACGGTTTTCGTGGGATAGACGCTTTCCAGGGTAGCGGTATTCAGGTCGTAGAGCTCCTCAACGGACACTTGCTCGTCATCCAGGATGATGTCCTGCTCCTCCATGGTATAGCCGATCTTCCGGCCAAAATTGCAGTCCTCGGTAAGCTCGGCGATGATGTCGCCATAGCCGCAGTCCGCGTCCTCGCCCCGGAAGCCAATGCCGTTGCCGAAGGACATCTTCATAACCGCCTCGGAGACACCGCCGGCATCCACCGCCCAGGCAGCCTTTACCTTCCCCGCCTGGCACAGGGCATGGAACTTCTCCCAGACCGTTTTCAGGTCCTCATAGCTTCCGTCAGAGGCAAAGCAGTACACAGGATGCCCCGGCTCCTTGAATTCATTGGAGATCACGTCTCCCGCCTTGACGGGGGCAATGGCAAAGGAGATCACCGTGGGGGGCACGTCCTTGTCCAGGAAGGAGCCGGACATGGAGTCCTTGCCGCCAATGGCACCTGCATCCAGGTGGAGCTGAGCATCCAGAGCGCCCAGCAGCGCTTCAAAGGGCTTGCCCCAGCGGTCAGGCTCGTTTCTCAGCTTTTCGAAGAACTCCTGCAGTGTCAGATAGGCCTTTTTATAGTCTGCACCGGCAGCCACAATTTTTGCCATGGAGGAGATCACCGCCGCTTTGGCGCCCTCAAAGGGGTTGGCGCTCAGCAGCTCCGGGTCACAGCCCCAGGCCATGACGCTGGCAGCATCGGTCTGCTGCCCGGGCAGCACCGGCAGCTTGGCAGCCATGGCCTGGGCCGGGGTTGCCTGGTTCTTGCCGCCGAAGGGCATCAGAAGAGAGCCCGCACCGATGGTGGAATCGAACCGCTCCACCAGGCCCCGCTGGGAGGCAAAGCGCAGCTGAGCGGCCATTTCCTTCAGGCTGGCATCAGGGGTTTCCACAGCCTTGGAAGCAGGCACTTCCACCTGCGCGTGCTTCACGGCACCATTGGTATTCAGGAAGTCCCGGCTCAGGTTAGCGATCTCGCGGCCCTTCCAGGACATGACCATTCTCGCCTCTTCCGTGACCACAGCCACCCGGTAGGCCTCCAGGTTTTCCTTCTCGGCGGCGGCAATAAAGGCCGCCACATCTTCAGGTGCAACCACAACGGCCATACGCTCCTGAGATTCGGAAATGGCCAGCTCTGTGCCATCCAGGCCGTCGTACTTCTTCCGCACGGCGTCCAGGTCAATCCGCAGGCCGTCGGCCAGCTCGCCGATGGCCACGGAAACACCGCCGGCGCCAAAGTCATTGCAGCGCTTGATCAGACGGGTGACATTGCCGTCCCGGAACAACCGCTGAATCTTCCGCTCCTCGGGGGCGTTGCCCTTCTGGACCTCGGAGGCCATGGTGGTCAGGGACTTCATATTGTGGCTCTTGGAGGAGCCGGTGGCACCGCCGATGCCGTCCCGGCCGGTGCGGCCGCCCAGCAGGATGACCACATCCCCAGGTGCAGGGCACTCTCTGCGGACGTTGCCTGCGGGGGCCGCCGCCACCACCGCGCCGCACTCCAGGCGCTTGGCAACATAGCCCTCGTGGTAAAGCTCCGCCACATGGCCGGTGGCCAGGCCAATCTGGTTTCCGTAGGAGGAGTAGCCCGCCGCCGCCGTCTGGCACAGCTTCCGCTGGGGGAGCTTTCCGGGCAGGGTGTCCTTCAAGGCTGTCCGAGGGTCCCCGGCACCGGTGACGCGCATGGCCTGGTGCACATAGGCACGGCCGGACAGGGGGTCCCGGATGCAGCCGCCGATGCAGGTGGCCGCGCCGCCGAAGGGCTCGATCTCGGTGGGATGGTTGTGGGTCTCGTTTTTGAACATCAGCAGCCAGTCCTGCGCCTCACCGTCGACCGTGGCGGTGACGTGGATGGAGCAGGCGTTGATCTCCTCGCTCTCGTCGAGCTCTGGTAGCAGGCCACGCTTTTTGAGGGTCTTTGCGCCGATGGTGGCGATGTCCATGAGGGTCTGGGGGCGCTTGGCTGCCTTTTCCTCGCCGTAGACCTCCACGCGCGCGGCCAGATACCGCTCGTAGGCGGCCTGGATCGCGGGATCGTCGATCTCCACGTTGTCGATGTGGGTGGAGAAGGTGGTGTGACGGCAGTGATCGGACCAGTAAGTGTCCACCACGCGGATCTCGGTGATGGTGGGCTCGCGGCGCTCATCGTCGCGGAAATAGCGCTGCAGGAACGTCAGATCGTCCAGATCCATGGCGAGACCGAGCTCATCACGCAGCGCATCGAGCGCAGCGCTGTCCATCGCGGTGAAGCCTTCCACGGTGCGCACGGTGGTGGGGATGTCATACTCCATGCGCAGCGTCTCCGGCAGCTCCAGAGATGCCTCGCGGCTCTCGACGGGGTTGATGACATACTGCTTGATCGCGGCGATCTCGGCATCCGTCAGCTTTCCCTCAAGCGCATATACGCGCGCGGTGCGCACGAGCGGGCGCTCCCCCTGCGACAGGATCTGCACGCACTGCGCAGCGGAATCGGCGCGCTGGTCATACTGGCCGGGCAGATACTCCACGGCAAACACCGCGTCGCCCTGCGGCAGCGCGTCCGTCACGATATCGAGCTGGGGCTCGGACAGCACCGTTTTGACGGTGTAGTCGAACAGCTCCCGGCTGATGCCCTCGAGGTCGTAGCGGTTGAACAGGCGCAGCCCCGTCAGGGACTCGATGCCCAGAAATGCCCGCAGATCCTCCAGCAGGGCGCGCGCCTCGTTCGCCAGCGCCGCCTTCTTTTCTACGTATACTCTGTAAACCATGCCTGCGCTCTCTCCCTTCACTGTTCCAGCGCCTTGAGGGCGCGCTGGCCGATGTCATGGCGGTAGAACGCATTGTCAAACTGCACGCTCTGCACCATCGTGTATGCTTTTTCCACGGCGCTCCTGAGATCCTGCGCCGTTGCGGTCACGCCGAGCACGCGGCCGCCGTTTGTCAGCAGCTTGCCGCCTGTCAGCTTCGCACCTGCGACATAGGTGTGCGCGGCGGTCTCTGCGGGCATGGTGATGGCAAAGCCCTTTTCATAGTGCTCCGGATACCCGTCGGACGCCATGATGACGCAGCAGGCGGCGCCGTCGGAGAATTTGACCTCCGTCTCGGCGAGCGTGCCGTTGCGGCAGGCCTGCATGATTGTCAGCAGGTCGCTTTCGAGCAGCGGCAGGACGACCTGTGTCTCGGGGTCGCCGAAGCGGCAGTTGTATTCGATGACCTTCGGGCCGTCCGGGGTCAGCATCAGGCCGAAATACAGGCAGCCGCGGAACG
>ERZ772886.3141-NODE-3141-length-12347-cov-7.154409_pt1 | contig 12347 bp, 8 predicted proteins | sample MGYA00512128_ERZ772886 | MGnify/ENA primary metagenome ERZ772886 (study PRJEB29015, sample SAMEA2737698) | human gut metagenome | biome: human gut; feature: human-associated habitat; material: faeces | place: China | collected 2012 ... | reverse complement strand
AGGTGGATCGTGCAACCAAAGGTGAAACTGAGACGATTCTGTTTAATATCGATTATGAAGGCTCTATCAATAAGGACAAAACAGCCGTTTTACGTGTTTTTGCTAAGGTGTTCTATAATCATCTGGGATTCTTTGGCAGCAATCTTAAAGTTGCTATGCTGGAGCAGTACATTACGCAGCAGGGCAAGATGGATGAATTTTGCCGTCTGGTTGAAGAAAAGAAGGGCAAGCCCTGGGCAGAAGTGCGCAAGGCGTTTGCATTCAATGGAAAGGTCATTAAACCTGCATTGGCGGAAGCATTGGATATCAGTGAAGAGGATGCAAATAACTGGTTTAACGATAAGAGCGCAACGGAACTCTCTGTTTCACAGCTTGTAGACGACATCAATGCATACGTCAGAACAAAACCTGCAAACTTCCGCCTTCTGTTTATGGTGGACGAAGCGGGTCAGTATGTTGGCACGGACACGGATATGCTGCTGAATCTGCAGTCTTTGGTGGAAAAAATCGGCAGTGAATGCAGAGGAAAAGTCTGGGTGGTCTGTACCGGACAGGAAGCTATTGATGAGATCATCAAGGTACGCGCAGATGAATTCTCTCGGATCCAGGCTCGTTTCAAAACTCGTCTGAGCCTTTCTTCCTCTTCCGTAGACGAAGTAATCCAGAAGCGCATTCTGAAAAAAACTCCAGAAGCAGAAAAAACGCTGGATGCAGTCTATGAGCAAGAAAGCTCCGGGATGCGCAACTTGTTCAGCTTTACAAATGCAATGCCGGACATCAAGGGCTTCTCTGGTCCGGCACAATTTGCAGAGGACTTTCCGTTCGTTCCATACCAGTTTCTCATCATGCAGAAAATTTTTGTGGAGATCCGCAAACACGGCAATGCAGGTAAACACTTCTCCGGCGGCGAGCGTTCCATGCTGAGCGGTTTCCAGGAAGCAGCCCAGAAAGTGGAAAAGCAGAACGAGTTTGCGTTGGTGCCGCTGTTCCGCTTCTATGATACTGTACATTCTTTTCTGGACAGCTCTATTCGCAACGTGATTGACCGCTGCAGCAAAGCTGTAGAAAATCACGATGGTCTGGAGCCAATGGACGTGGATGTTCTGAAACTTCTCTATCTGATCCGGTATGTCAATGAGGATATTCCGGCCAACTTGGACAACCTTGTGATCTTGATGGCGGACGACATTCGTCTGGAAAAGGTTGCTATGCGCGAAAAGCTGCGCGGCAGCTTGGATCGGTTGATGGGACAGAACTACATCGGCCGTACTGGTGACACCTACAACTTCCTGACGGATGAAGAACAGGACATCCAAAAAGAAATCAACCTTACACAGGTGGATACGGGCGCTATTGTTGGGGACATTGCAAAGATTATTTTTGGTATGATCTATGATGCAAAAAAGTTCCGCTATGGCAAGTGCGACTTCCCGTTTGACCAAATGGTGGATAACACCATGTATGGTATCGCTACATGCGGCATGCGCCTGCGCTTTTTGACAGCAGCTTCGGATGCAACGGAAAAAACGGAATTCCGCCTGATGAACAGCTCCAAGGGCAGTGAAGCCATTGTGGTTTTGGGCGATACACCGTATTATGAATCGCTGGAAGCATCCATGAAGATCCGCAAATATGTCAAACAGCGGAATGTCAGCCAGATGCCCAAGAGTGCTCAGGATATTATCCGCAGCCAACAGGAAGAAGCAACCAAGTATGAAGCTGAAGCCAGCAAAGCTCTGGTAGAGGCTATTGAAAACGCAAAATTTTACGCCGATGGTGAACATCTGGACATTAAGAGCGGCAATGCTAAGGCCAAAATTGACCAGACGATGGAGTATCTGGTCTCGCATGTTTACAGCAAGTTGGACCTGATTGGGAAAAACGCAGATACCGATGCCGAAATTATGGCAGTGCTTTCTGGTGCAGATATCGTTTTTGCAGAAGCTGACCCCAACCGAGATGCGGAAGCAGCTGTGGAAGAATATCTTGAAATGCAGGCGATGAAGCATTTGCCTACCTCGATGGCGGATGTACAGAGCAAGTTCAGCAGTATACCCTATGGCTGGAAGGAAATCGACATTGCTTATGTGGTGGCGCGTTTGATCGTGAATCAGAAGGTAACCATCAAATATGCAGGCACTACCATCCAGCCGGACAACGCCAAATTACCTGACATGCTCCGCAAAAAGAGTGAGGTGGGTAAAACATCCATTAGCAAGCGCGTGGTGGTATCGGCAACCAAAATGAAGGCTGTGCGGGGCCTTCTGCGGGATTATTTCGATGTCATGGATGTTCCTGCGGACGAAGACGGTTTGGTCAAGTTTATTGCTGAAGCGTTCGGAAACCAGCTGGAGCATTATAACGAACTGAACAAGCGATACGATGGTGCCCACAAGTACCCAGATCAAACAATGGTACGCAACGCCATTGCTGCAACGCAGGAAGTGTTGAACCAGAAGAAGGACAACATCGCGCTGATCGACTATCTGCTCAAGAAAGAGGACGACCTCTTTGATCAGAAGGATGCCATGGGCAATGTAGAGACCTTCTTCAAGAGTCAGGTCGGCACCTTTGATGATGCTGCACGGCTGGAACACGAGATGCAGGCAGATCTGGACCGCATTGCGCAGGATGCGGCGGCATACGAGGCCCTGAACAAGATTCGGCTTATCATCACAGTGCCATCTTTTGGGCAGAAGTTCAACTACAAGCGCATTCCGGAGCTGAATGGGTTGATGCAAACGGTGCGTACAGCCCATGACCAGATGCTGGATGACAAACGCTCTGAGATTCTGGAAACAGTGCGTCAGTGCATGGAAGCGACCCATACCGCTGCCGACGGCGATCCCAAGGCGATGGACATTATCCACAAATCTGACACCTACTTTGACGGGTACAAGACGAAGATCAACGAATGTAAGAGCATTGCACTGCTAGACGGTATGATTATCCCGCTGAGCAAGTACAAGGATGATGCTGTTAGCAGCATTGAGATTGCACTGATGCCACCAGCACCAAAGCCGGCCGCAGAAAAGAAGGATGTTGTTACTCCGGCACCAAGGCAGAAAAAGGTGAAATCTTACAGCCGCCAGATCCTGTTCCCGGCCAAGACACTGCGGAACGATGCAGATATTGATGCTTATGTGGAGAAGATTCGCTGCCAGCTTCAGAATCTACTGGACGACTGCGACGAGATCAAGTTGAACTAAATGGATATGTCGAATATGATTGAAATTTTCGCTGCAATTATAGGTGTTGTTGTGGGTTGGGCACTTAACGAAATCACGGATTCGCTTCATAAAAAGCCAAAGCTGTGCTTCCGAATGGTGTCAACCCCTACAAATGAATTGACGGACAAAGAGTATCGCACGAAAACTAGCTTGTCAGAGTCTGGAATTGAGGTGTTTAATATTGGCGAAAAGCCTGTAATCCTCAATGATTTCACTCTCACATACAGAGATAAAATACTTGTTGACTGTTTTATCGAAGACTCTCAGCAAGTAATTGCACCATATCAGAGCGTAATCTACACGCTGACTGAACAGGAAGCTGATGCGCTGCAATGGCACTGCAATCAGGCGCATTTTAAAACATGCGATGTTGAAGCGCATGGTGTTGATGGAAAGCAAATCAAATCTACGCTTTCAGTGCCGCTTTTTTACATTCGTTCAAATCTACACGCAGCGATGCCATCAAAATAGCAAGGATTAATAAAATGCGAGTTTTGGCACGTAAAGTCTTACCTTTCCCTTGGTACAAAAGGCTTAATGTCGTAGTATCATAAAAACGCTATCCTCTATGCAATTAATAACTCTAAAGTGAAATCAAGCTGAATTACAGCGGGAGAAAAAGATGGTGGAGAATGTTATCCCAAAAGTTTTTATATCGTATTCATGGACTAAGAGCGATTTGGTTCTCCAAGTTGCTAACAGACTAATGTCGCATGGCGTCGAGGTTGTTCTTGACAAATGGGATTTAAAAGAAGGACAAGATAAATACGTCTTCATGGAGCAGTGCGTCAATAATTCTGATATAACGAAGGTTTTGATTTTCTGTGATAAAACATATACGGAAAAAGCCAACAATCGGACGGGTGGTGTTGGCGATGAAACGGTTATTATTTCAAGCGAAGTGTATGGAAAAGTAACTCAAGAAAAGTTCATTCCGATTATAACGGAGCGAGATGAAGAAGGAAAGGAGTATGTTCCTGCATATATAAAAGCAAGAATCTACATAGACTTTTCAAATTCGGACATATTTGAAGAAGAGTATGAGAAACTGGTTCGGAATATTTACAATAAACCATTATATAGAAAGCCAAAACTAGGAAAACAGCCTGAATGGCTTGATGAAGAAAAGAGTGATTTGTTTCCTCTGACTGATCTGATTCGTCAAATAAAAGGTGCAACAAGCGATAAAAAGAAGCATAGTTGTGCAAATAGGTTCATCGATGCGTATATTGAAGCGTTAAAATCTTATTACAAGTCAATAAAAAATGCTGGAGAAGAAGTCTATAACCAATTTTTGGAGACAAAGAGTATCAGAGACATCTTTTTAGACTTTTTACCAGCACTTGATGAGGCTGAAATTTCAATTTCAGAAGTAGTCTGCCCTGCTCTCGAAAAAATGTACAATGAATTGACCAGTGCTTATGGGTTCGAATCTGGTTCCTGTCAAGCGTCTGATTGGGATTATGAGGTATATCATATCTTTATATGGGAATTATTCATTGCAATCATTGCTTATTTACGTCATGTTGGGGAATATGAAGAAATCAATGCTATGATAACATATACGTATTTTTTAAGAAACAGCTGTTTGGATCGGAACGTCACAGAGAAGAACTACTGTGTGTTTCGACATTACAGTAGTTTGATAGAAGAAAACTATAAACCTCAAACACAATATGCACGAAAATATACTTTATTGGGAGACACTATTTGCTCACAACGAGAAAAGCTGCCGATATATTCCTCTGAGGCACTTGCAGAAGCTGATTTGTTTTTGTACCAGATTCGAAACGCTTTTCAGTTAATACAATCGGAAAAGGTGTGGAGTGCTCCATACTGGTTCCCTAATTTGTACGTTTATGCAAAAAAGAATCCGGTAGAATGGACAAAAATCAAGTCAAGAAAGTACTGTAAAAAGATGTTTGATCTTTTTGATGTTCAAAGCATAGAAGAATTAAAGAAAGTGTTATCTAAATGTGTTAGTGATAAAAATGCGCAGATGCGATATCCTGGATGCTGGGAATTCGCACCAGCAATTTTGGATGTTGTTAAACTTGAAGAAATTGGCTCGTTGAATTAAGGAGAACCATCATGGATAAAAACGCCATCAAGAAATATGCGGTCTGGGCGCGGAAAGAGCTGATCTCCCGCGTGGCGCAGAAAGCCCAGCAGTACGGCATTACGGAAACGGAAATGGTGGACGCCGGTGCTGACAGCGTCAACGGCAGGGTGCTGACTGCGCAGGAGATGCAGCAGCGCAGGGCACTGATCGCACAGATCAATGAAAAGGGCTACCAGCAGGTTATGGAAGAGGTGGCGTATACATGGTTCAACCGCTTTTCGGCACTGCGGTTCATGGAGGTCAACGGCTATCTGCCCAGCCATGTGCGTGTGTTTACGGATGAAAACAATGCGTTCAAGCCCCAGATTCTGGCCGAAGCCCTGCATCTGGAATTGGATAAGCTGGATAAGGACAAGGTCTACGCCCTGAAAGAGACCGAGCAGACCGAAGAACTGTACAAATACCTGCTCATCGTGCAATGCAACGCGCTGAACAGCATTCTGCCCGGAATGTTCCAGACCATTGCGGACTACACGGAACTGCTTCTGCCGGACAACCTGCTCCGGGAGGGCAGCGTCATTGAGCAGATGATCTCCCAGATCCCGGAGGACAACTGGCAGGATGCCGTCCAGATCATTGGCTGGCTGTATCAGTACTACAACAGCGAGAAAAAGGACGATGTGTTTGCCGCCCTCAAGAAAAATGTCAAGATCACCAAGGAGAATATCCCGGCGGCGACTCAGCTGTTTACCCCAGACTGGATTGTTCGTTATATGGTGGAAAACAGCCTTGGCCGCTTGTGGGTAGAGGGTCACCCGGACACCAAAACACAGCTGCTGCCCACACCGGAGGAACAGGCTGCTTATACTGCCGGAAACCGTGACCCGGAGGACACCAAGTGGCACTATTATCTGGAGGAAGCCCAGCAGGAGCCGCAGGTACAGGCCCAACTGTCCGAGATCAGCAAACAGTATGCCGACCTGACCCCGGAACAGATCAAGGTCATCGACCCCTGCTGCGGCAGCGGTCATATCCTTGCTTACCTATTCGATGTACTGATGCAGATCTACGAGAACTACGGCTACACGCCCCGCGATGCCGTGACCAGCATTTTGCAGAACAACCTCTATGGTCTGGATATTGACGACCGCGCCGCCCAGCTGGCCTATTTTGCGGTGATGATGAAGGCCCGCCGGTACGACCGCCGCTTTTTCAGCCACACCACCCAGCCTCATGTGTATGCCATTGAGGAGAGCAACCGCATCGAAAAGCCAGATGTGGAGTATTTCTGCAACAGCAAGCCGGAACTGAAAGATGCTATGCACACTATCCTCACCCAGCTTTACGATGCCAAGGAGTACGGCTCCATCCTTACCATCCCCCCGCAGGACTGGGATGCCCTCTATGCCCGGTTTGACGAGGTGGCAGACGAGTTCTCGTTCCATCGAGAGAGTATTCGCAAAAAATTACTCCCATTGGTGCGGGTAGCGCAGACGCTGGCACAAAAATACGATGTGGTCGTTACCAATCCGCCGTATATGGGTGCATCTAATATGAACTCGGATTTATCTGAGTATGTGAAAAAATACTACCCGGACAGCAAGAGCGATCTGTTTGCCGTGTTTATTGAAGTATGCTCCCGTATGGCAAAACAGAACGGTTATCAGGCAATGATCACCCAGCACGCATGGATGTTCCTGTCCAGCTTTGCAAAACTGCGGGAGAAGATGATGCTGACTGAAACCGTCAGCATGGCACATCTGGGCGCACGAGCATTTGAAGAAATCGGCGGCGAGGTGGTGCAGACCACCGCCTTTGTACGCTGCGCAAACTATGTAGAGGGGTATAAGGGTATCTACTGCCGTCTGATTGAGCCGACCTCTCAGCAGGGAAAGGAAGATATGTTCCTTGCAGGGGAAAATCGCTACACTGTAAATCAGGAAGATTTTGGAAAGATTCCTGGAAATGGAGTGATTTATTGGGGAAGTCAACAACTTATTTCTGACTTTGAAAGAATGCCAAAACTTGGAGATTTATATAGGACACTTGCAGGCTCAAGTACGGGAGATAATTCGCGTTTCTTGAGAATATGGCAAGAAGTTGATTCTAGGACGATTGGTTAGGTCAGTTTACAAGGAACTACACGCAGACCACGAAACGGGGGCTGCTGACAACAAATAAAGGCTGAGTATCAAGCACCGGGAAAGTGCGAGATATTCAGCCTGTTTTGTTGTCCGGGGTTTCCAAAGGGGCTTGCCCCTTGGCACACGACTTTGCTTGCAAAGTGTAGTGTGTTATACGCTCTGTCGGCGTTGCTGCGAAAATGCGGTTGCCAACCGGGATGGCAAGAGCATTTGAAGCAGCAAGAAAACAAGGCTGTGATTGTGTGGCGTGGAGCCGCAAGCGCAGGGGTGGTTTCATCAGCAGACAGGGCGTATATGAAAGCCCCCGTCCCTCGTCCTATGCCGGACTTCGGGACAAAATGGTATGCTCCCAATAAAGCAGACAGGAAAATAACATTGGGAGTGAATACAGGATGGGCAAACGAAAAGAAGTTGCTTTTGAGGAAAAAGTCTCGCTGGTGGAGGAATATCTTGCAGGACGGCTGCGTATGCGGGAAGCGGCGCGTCGGGCCGGAGTGGGGCACACCACCATGGAGAGTTGGATCAGCCGGTATCGCTCGGAGGGAATTTCGGCATTGGAGGAGAATGGGAATCGCTCCAAACGGAAGTACAGCGAGGACTTCAAGCGCCAAGTGGCGGAGGAGTACCTGTCCGGTCAGGGCAGTTCCATGGCCATCGCGGAAAAGTATCATTTGCGCTCCGGGAATCTGGTATTGGACTGGGTAAAGGCGTATCATGAGAGAAACTCCAAGAGAGAAAGAGGAGGAACTATCATGAGGAACGACCACACCATAGAGGAACGGCTGGAGGCGGTGCTAGCCTGTCTGGAGGGCGGCCGGGCGCTCCAAGAGGTGGCGCAGGCACACCAAGTAGCCGTACAGACGCTGCGGAGCTGGGTGAAAAAGTATCAGGAGTTGGGTCCCGCGGGATTGGAGGACCGGCGTGGCAAGCGCCTGGCGGACCAAACGCCCCGGAGCCGGGATGAGGCCCTGCGGATCGAGAACGCCCGGTTGAAGAAGGAGAATGAATTGCTGAAAATGGAACTGTATCTGCGAAAAAAAGTGCAAGAGCTGGAAAGGGGGGATCGCTGAGGCAGTTTCGGCAGGAACAGCAGTATGAAGCGGTGCGCTACGGTACGGAAAACGAGGGATTTCCTGTGGGGCCAGCCTGCCGTGCACTGCATATCTCCCGGGCCAGCTATTACCAGTGGCGCTCCGGGACAGCCGGGGGCCGCGTCGCCGAGAATCAGCGCATCGCCCAGTTGGTGCAGGAGATCCACCGGGAGAGCCCAGACAAGGGATACCGCCGCATTCGGGACGATTTGGACAAGTATTACCATACGCCGGTCAACGATAAGCGGACACTGCGCATCTGCCGTGGCCTTGGGATTCAGTCTGTGGTAAAACATGCCCCACATGGCTGCACTCGGGCGGCATCATCCCCCCGACAGCTGGCGGAGAATGTGTTGGACCGCCAATTTTACGCCGACCGCCCCAACGAAAAGTGGCTCACCGATGTGACGGAGTTTCACTACTATACGGGCACCAACATGCGCAAGCTCTACCTGAGCGCCATCCTGGATCTGTGTGACCGGCGCATCGTTTCCTTTGTCATCCGGGACACCAACGACGCTGCCTTGGTCCATCGCACTCTGGCTCAGGCATTGGAGGGCAATCCCGGAGCCCGCCCTCTGCTCCACAGCGACCGGGGCAGCGCCTATACCACTCAGATCTTCCATGACAAGCTGGCTGCAGCTGGCATTACACAGAGTATGTCCCGGGTGGGAAAGTGCATTGACAACGGCCCCATGGAGGGCTTCTGGGGCATCCTCAAGCGGGAGCGCTACTATGGCAGGCGGTTCACCAGCCGGGAGCAGTTGGTCAAGATGATCCAGGAGTACATCACCTATTACAACTTCCACCGCCTCCAGCGCGGCCTGGGTGTGCGGACCCCTATGGAAGTCCATGACCGTCTACTGGCTGCATAGCACCCAGCACCATATGGTATGCAGGAAGGATTTTCATGCGTAAAATGTAAATTATTTCGCTGTCTACTTGACGGGGTGCACACCAAAATGTCCCGAACTTGTGGACACACTCACGAAAAAGCAGACAGATTTTTCTCTCAAAATTGAAATGGGCGGGAAGCCATTTTAGGGCTTTCCCGCCTTGATTACCCTTTAGCAAAGACGGGCGGGGCTGTCAACGGCGGTGCATTTATATGCACCGTTCATCTTGACCGTTGACTGGCTCGGCTGGCTTTGCTATCTCCCCGATGTTATGTATATTCTATTTTGTACTTCTCAACTAAGCTATTGTAATCCTCTAAATACTTTTTTAATTTATCATCATCTTTTCCCTTTATTAGTTTTCGTTTCCCTTTGCAGAGAAGATAATAGGTCGTTTTTTCCCCGCTTTCAATAATGCTACACTCCTTGTAAGGTTTCGTTATTTCTCCTGTTAAATCTGGAATGTTAGCAACCAGTCGAGCCAGTTCATCTATCGTAAAATGCCTAATAAACATATCTAATTTTTTAATACGACTATCCGCTAAACACAGATAATCATTATCCAAAATTTTTGCTCCCCACCATCCAAAGTGTGTAATTTGACTATGAATTAAAGGCTTTAGGCTCTCTATTTCCATTTTGGGCCAGACACGATTTCCTATGGAAAAATAATTCAAATATGGTGCGGTAGCAACTTTTACAACCGAATGTAATTTGGAAAAATCATAAATGGACAAGCCACTTAACTTCTCATTACGCTCCATATTCCACAAATCCGTAGCTTTTTGATTAAAGAAAAAATGAATGAATTTTACATTTGTTAAATCCTCTAATGGTGACAAGTCGCTGACTGATTTATTTTTCCAAAAGGAAATAGCTTCAAACTGACTACCATAATGTTTGATTAAATATTCAAAACATTCCTGATTTAGTCCCGATATAATCAACGATTTTGCTGTTGGATATTCCTCTAAACAATCTATGTCCTCTTTCTCCGTTTTCCCGCCTCCAACATCTCTTTGCACGATTGAAACATCAAACAAAGATACATCTGATGTTTCAAAATTAGATAGATTTATTTTCATAGACAAAATTCCTCTCAGTTCATTCCAATTTATCGCTCTCTTATTTCCTCCCCCTCTGTGGGTTTGGATTTTTCAGCAAGTCCGACTTCTGTGCAATCTTTTTCAGCCACTTCTTTTCATCTTCGGACAGCTTTTTCAAATTCAATTTGAGCCGCTTACAGATAAACGCCAAAGCTGCTTGCTCCGGGTCGCTGTCTGGACTGGCAGTTTCCTCGGCGGTCTGCAAGAAATCTTCCAGTGGGTTGTCCTCCGGAACGCTGAAAAAATCGTCCTTATGGGCTTCCCGCAGGTCGAGGGCTATCTTGTTTATGTCCTGCTGTATCACATAGCGGCAAAAGCTGTCATCGTCAATATGGGCGGTGACAAGCTGCCGTAGCTGCGGGTCGGTCAGGCCGGGATTGTGCTGCTTCATAATCGTTGCGCTCATGGTATCCACTATGGCGTTTGCGGCCTGCACCTGCTTCACCGCCACGCCGTTCACATAGATTTCAAGGTCAGCCATGAGCCGGGGGAAATCCGGGTGTACCGCCAGCTCACACAGGAGGGAATTATCCACCCGCCCACTTTTCAATAGTTCAATCATATCATCACTCAAACGCAGGTCTGCAAGCTCGGCGTTTGGGTGATTTTTTGTTTCGGTCAATCCCAGCAGATAATCAGCGGTCACGCCGTAAAACTTCGCCAGCTTGATAAGGGCATAGTGGCTGATGTCCTTAAAATCGTCCGCTTCATAACTACCCAAAGCAGATTTAGAGAGATGTGTCTGCTCTGCAAGCTGCTCCAATGTCAGGCCGCACTCTACACGCAGGTCTTTTAAGCGTTCCTGTATTGTCAACGCCAATTCGCACACCCCCTTATGCTTATTTCATGCTTTCTTGACACTCACTACACTCTCTGTCATGGATAGAAATGATACCCCCACATTTTGAACAAGTATATTTCTCTTTCTGCTGTTCCATGAACCTTTCCAAACCGTGCTGGCGAACAAACTCACTATTCGTCATGAGGCTCGTCTGATACCTTTTGTTGTAGCTTTTTTCAAGGTTTTTTATCAGCTTGCAAGGGTAGTCGGTACACTCAAAACAATAGGACAGTCCTTTGCTCTTGATACAATCTTTTATCTTGCATTTACGGCAGTGCTCCGGCTTTCCTATATCACTGTTTAAGCAACCGGCACACGGTTTTTTATGATAACAATGTTTATAGCAAACCAAACAGTTCATGCCGCAGGGGGCAAACATAGCCGTATCAATTTTTTCTGTTGGCATTTTCATGGCTCACCCTCCTTGTCAGCTTATCGTTTCTTTCATTCTACCACAATTCCGAGAGCTTGGAAATAGGCAGTTTTTTGGGCGGATTTCCTACCTTTCGGATATACGGGATGGGCAATCAAAAAAGTATACACTTGAGATAGTTCATCGATGGACAGCACCTTGAAAACCGAATGACCGTCCGAAAAGGAATACCCCGGCCGGGGAAGCACCGCAAGGAGCCAACTTCTGGGCACTTTGTCCAGAGGTCACTTCGGGACAACTTGTCCCGAAGCTGTGGGGAGCGTGCCAACGCCGGAACACGCCGCAGGAATGGGGCAGGAAGCCTTTTCGGGGAGAACGGCAAAAGCGAAAAATGGAGGGAACGCATGAGAGATAACCCCTATAAAGACTTGCCACCGCTGGAACGCAGGCCGGACGGTTCCCTTTACCGTATGACACCGGCACAGAGGAAGCAGGCGGCCAGCCTGATACGCCGGGAGTGCTGTTTCTGTGAGGGCGGCAACTGCATTGTCCTTGACGATGGGGACACCCACACCTGCCCCCAGACCATTTCTTTCTCGGTCTG
>ERZ772886.3133-NODE-3133-length-12379-cov-18.262090_pt1 | contig 12379 bp, 10 predicted proteins | sample MGYA00512128_ERZ772886 | MGnify/ENA primary metagenome ERZ772886 (study PRJEB29015, sample SAMEA2737698) | human gut metagenome | biome: human gut; feature: human-associated habitat; material: faeces | place: China | collected 2012 ... | reverse complement strand
TTTCCAGTAAGGCACTGACCGCTTCGGAGAACTCCGTTGTGCTTTCTGCATCGGTCTCCTCTGATGTCGTATTTCCGATAATTTTTCTCGCAATCGTTTCGCACTCCTGCGGACTTTTGTCAAATGTCCCGGCATCGAAATCCCGGACAAATATATTATATATATCGTTTTTCAATGTTTCAACATCGGTATCAAAAGTCAGCATTTGCGCCAGTTCAATGCTGATATCGTCGTATTCATCGGAGGGGCAGTGGCAGCAGGTCAAAAGATCGACCGGATCCCACCCGTCGATTATCGCTTTTACTTTTTCAAACGCCTCGCGCATAAAACACCCTCTTTTCTCCCACTTCCTGCTTCAATTTTTATATTTATATTCGATATTCTTACCTGCCCCGTCATAAATGCGAATAACATCCCCACGCCAATTACAGACAAAATAGTAGTCTATCGTAGCCGTTTGCTCGAATAACACGAATCAATTAATCTTATGCCAGTCCCTAAGACTCAATAACGGTTTTGACATTTTGTTGTAAGGCATAATAATTTGATTTCCCTTAGCATTTATCTCTTTGCAAACTTTAGCAAGTCCATTGCCGTTTTGATAACAGGGAAAGCTTTGATCAGATAACACTATAAAGTCAGTTCTTGAAAATGTTCCTTCAATTAGTGATACAATTTGATAGTAAATAAGAGTATCGGAATTGATAGTACACTTTCGCTTTCCACTAACAGAACACATAATAAATTGATTGTTGCTTACTTCAACATAGTCAAGAAGCTTCAATGCGTTTAATTGCAAGCAGAAAGAAAGTATAACAAAAAATAATGCTCCAATTATTAAAATATAATCTTCTTCATCATAACTTTGGATGCAAAATACAGCAGTTGCAACAGTAATAATTGCAGAAAGGCATACTATAAATATGCTGCTTTTTCTCCAATAGTTTGATAAATATATTTTCATACAATCATCACCAATTAAAACAGGTTTCTCCTATGTAAATCTTTAATAATTTTTCTCGCAATCGTTTCGCACTCCTGCGGACTTTTGCGAAGCTTTTCACAACCGTTCATCACTTCGTCAAAGAAATACGAAATACTTCCTCATTAATTTTTATCTCATATCCGTTTTGAATCCTCGGGACATAAGTATAAAATGTATATGCACACATCTCCGTTCCCGGCGCAGGTGTTTTTATGCAAAAGAAATCGGAGTTTCTGCTGTCCGAAACCTCAATCTCATTGTCAAGGAAGTTGCTGTTAACATTAACATAATAATCATCTGTTTCTTTTACTCTAAAAATTGTTATCGTACATTTTGTATTTTCAGATCTTTTGAAATAAACCGTTTTGAATGTCGATAACGTTTCTAACTGCCAGCCATTTTCCCCTTTAGGTATAAGGCACTGACCCTTTTCACCTTCATCCGTATACAGCACCATTGCCGACTTCTCGCCCTCTATAACTTTCACAATCTCACCCTGCTGAGAATAATTAAATACCTCTTGTGGTGACGAGAATGTTCGCAAAAATTTCTCGGGCGGAAGCTCCGACATAAGTGCCGAGCCTATAGCAAAAACTAAAACGCCGACAATTATCGTAAGCCATTTTTTCCTGCCATTACTTTTTTTGATTATCAATACAACCGCAACAATTACGGCAAGAGAAAATAGTAGCCTGATGATTTTAAACATTATTTTTCAACCTTAATTTCATTATTACCGAGCCAATATTTTAATAAGCACGGACGTTTTCAATATAATTACCCGCCACGCCATTCACGCACACTGAATTAAATTTAAGTTTCCTGGTTTTTCACTCGGCTTTATGACAAACCAGCGTTAATTTGTTCAGTTTTATTTAAATGTAAACTCTCCCCAAAAGAAACCAACAAATCGTCCTTTTTTATCGCGCGATGTTATATGCGAAGAATAAAAAATGGCCGTCGCAATCGTAGTTGCTTCGTGAATTGCGAAAGTTACTATAATAACCCAGTTAATTTCTCTTGTAAGATAATAAGCCATGCTCACTATCGCAAAAGTTATTATAGAAACAACAATTGAAACCACATCCGCAAGATGATACTTCTCGATATTGGGGCTAAAATTCTGCTCCGGAAGGCTCTTTATCGCCGCTCTTATGTAGCGCATGGTTTTTCTTTTGAAATATTTCTCTTTTCGCCACTCCCGCCTTTGGCGGTTAGTCATGCCTTTTTCAAACAGAAAGATTACGGAATCCTTATATATAAGATGATTGACAAATCCATTTATTAAAATTAAAACTATTACAATAAATATTGGGGCTGTTCTTACTTCATCCAATGTAAGCGCCATTTATTTATCACCGTCCTTATTTCAGTCTCTGTCCTTGATTATAAGTATAACAGCAAATAATTCTCTTATCAATAACAATCGCAAAAATTGACACTTTGCGCAGACGGGCGCGCAAGTTTGCCGTATATAAAAGCTCCGCCCGAACAATCGGACGGAGCTTTCGGCATCTGAATTACAGCAAGTCCATTATTTATATATCATTTCCTGTCCGATACTTCCGAAAAACGTCAGAAGAATCATCGGTTCGCAACAGAGAAGATATTATAGCCCTGAACCGTCGCCGATTGTCATTTGCATCTTCTCAAAATTTTATTTTCTCTCTTTCGGTCGGTACGATGCTTCACACCTCGCAGCGCGCACCGAGCCCAATGCTAAAGCTTGTTGTTATATTCCGGGTCGCCCGGAAATTTGATTGCACAGTTTTTGTTAGGCGAACCACTCCATTATTTTGCCTAATACTCCGATGACTGTCATTCCGCAAAAGCCGAGTGCCCATATGCCCGAAAAAATGACCAGTCAAAATGCCTGCTCAAACGGGTTCATATTCAACGGATTCATTTTCGTTTCCTCCAAATTATTTTTTCATGTATCGCACGATTGATTTTTGTTCCGCCAAAAGTTTCTTAGCCCATCGGAATCACGTCCTTTACTTTAAAATTGCACATATAAAAAATTTTCTCTAACCTGCTTTTGTTTTTATGTATTTATCTCCCGCTCCGTAATGTCGCACAGCGGGCAGAGGGTATGTCCTCTGCCGCTGCGCTTACATAGGAGTAGAGAGGTGGTTGTCATTTTCAAGCCGCGAATATGCGGAACAGGCGCAATATATTTTGCCATACGCCCGCCTTTTCGGGATAAATTATAATGCAAAACTGCGTTCTATGTAGCCGCCGATGCAAAAGTATAGATAAAACATGCAAAAAAAGAGATTTTTTGTTATCAACTATCCTACACATATAGTCTGCGAAAATGAAAAAGGTTACACTTTTTTTCAAAAAATTTTTTTAATTTTTGGGCGGGTATTGTATTTACTGAATTAAACAAAAAAACTCCGCCCGGAGAACCGGACGGAGCTTTTGATTTAGATTTACGCGTTGTGCTTCTTGATAGCTGCCTGAGCTGCGCTGAGGCGTGCGATCGGCACGCGGAAGGGCGAGCAGGAGACATAATCAAGGCCGATATCGTTGCAGAACTCGACAGAGCTCGGGTCGCCGCCGTGCTCACCGCAGATACCGCAGTGGAGCTTCGGGTTGACGGGCTTGCTGAGCGCAATGGTCATCTGCATAAGCTTGCCTACGCCGTTCTGATCAAGCTTTGCGAACGGATCGTTCTCAAAGATCTTGGTGTCATAGTAAGCGTTGAGGAACTTGCCTGCATCGTCACGGCTGAAGCCGAAGGTCATCTGAGTCAGGTCGTTGGTACCGAAGCAGAAGAAATCAGCCTCAGCAGCGATCTCGTCGGCGGTGAGAGCCGCTCTCGGGATCTCGATCATGGTGCCGACCTCATACTCGAGATCAATACCGGCAGCCTTTATCTCAGCGTCGGCAACCTCGACAACGATCTTCTTGACGAACTTGAACTCCTTGACGTCGCCGACAAGCGGGATCATGATCTCGGGAACGATCTTCCAATCGGGATGCTTCTTCTGAACATTGATAGCAGCGCGGATAACGGCAGCGGTCTGCATCTTTGCGATTTCGGGATAGGTGACGGTCAGGCGGCAGCCGCGGTGACCCATCATCGGGTTGAACTCGTGGAGAGAAGCGATGATAGCCTTGATCTCATCAACGGACTTGTGCTTCGCAGCCGCAAGAGCCTCGATGTCAGCCTCCTCGGTGGGAACAAACTCATGGAGAGGCGGATCAAGGAAGCGGATGGTTACCGGCTTGCCCTCAAGGGTCTCATAGAGCTTCTCGAAGTCGCCCTGCTGATAGGGAAGAATCTTCTCAAGAGCTTCTTCTCTCTCTTCAACAGTATCGGAGCAGATCATCTCGCGGAAAGCAGCGATTCTGTCAGCCTCGAAGAACATATGCTCTGTACGGCAAAGGCCGATGCCCTCTGCGCCGAGCTCAACAGCCTTGGCTGCGTCGCGCGGGGTGTCTGCGTTGGTGCGAACCTGAAGGGTTCTGTACTTATCAGCCCAGCCCATGATTCTGCCGAACTCGCCTGCGATGGAAGCGTCGACAGTCGGGATGATGCCGTCATAGATGTTACCGGTGGAGCCGTCGATGGAGATGAAGTCGCCCTCATGGAAGGTCTTGCCTGCAAGGGTGAACTTCTTGTTCTCCTCGTCCATGATAATCTCGGAGCAGCCGGAGACACAGCAGGTACCCATACCACGGGCAACGACAGCTGCGTGAGAGGTCATACCGCCGCGGACAGTCAGGATACCCTGAGATGCCTTCATGCCGGTGATGTCCTCGGGAGAAGTCTCAAGGCGGACAAGGACAACCTTCTCGCCTCTTGCCTTCCAAGCCTCAGCGTCGTCAGCGGTGAAGACAATCTTGCCGCATGCAGCGCCGGGAGAAGCGCCAAGACCCTTACCGATCGGGGTAGCGGCCTTGAGTGCCTTTGCGTCAAACTGGGGATGAAGGAGGGTGTCGAGGTTTCTGGGCTCGATCATAAGAACAGCCTCTTCCTCGGTTCTCATACCCTCGTCAACGAGATCGCAGGCGATCTTGAGAGCTGCCTGAGCGGTTCTCTTACCGTTACGGGTCTGAAGCATGAAGAGCTTGCCGTGCTCGACGGTGAACTCCATGTCCTGCATATCTCTGTAATGGTCTTCAAGAATCTTGCAGACCTTCTTGAACTCTGCGAACGCCTCGGGGAACTTCTGCTCCATCTCAGCGATCTTCATGGGAGTACGAACGCCTGCGACGACGTCCTCGCCCTGTGCGTTGGTGAGGAACTCACCGAACAGACCCTTAGCGCCGGTCGCGGGGTCGCGGGTGAACGCAACGCCGGTGCCGCAGTCATCGCCCATGTTGCCGAACGCCATGGACTGGACGTTAACGGCAGTACCCCACGAATAGGGGATATCGTTGTCGCGGCGATAGACGTTTGCGCGGGGGTTGTCCCACGAACGGAAAACAGCCTTGATAGCGCCCATGAGCTGCTCCTTGGGATCGGTCGGGAAATCGGTGCCGATCTTTGCCTTGTACTCAGCCTTGAACTGAGAAGCGAGCTCCTTGAGATCGTCAGCGGTAAGCTCGACGTCCTGAGTCACACCCTTCTTCGTCTTCATAGCGTCGATGAGCTGCTCGAAATACTTCTTACCGACCTCCATAACGACGTCGGAATACATCTGAATGAATCTTCTGTAGCAGTCCCAAGCCCAACGGGGATTGCCGGACTTCTCTGCGATAGCCTCAACGACTTCCTCGTTAAGACCGAGGTTAAGAATAGTGTCCATCATGCCGGGCATGGAAGCGCGGGCGCCGGAACGGACGGAAACGAGGAGCGGATTCTCCTTATCGCCGAACTTCTTGCCGGTGATGCCTTCCATCTTGACGATGTACTCGTTGATCTCTGCCATGATCTCGGGATTGATCTCGCGGCCGTCCTCATAGTACTGTGTGCAGGCCTCGGTGGTGATGGTGAAGCCCTGAGGAACAGGAAGACCGATGTTTGTCATTTCAGCAAGGTTTGCGCCCTTACCGCCGAGAAGCTCTCTCATCTGAGCGTTGCCCTCGGAGAACAAATAAACGTACTTGTGAGCCATGATATACCTCCGTAAATAGTGTTTTTAGCTGCGAAGAAGATGCAGAAACCAAAGGCTGCATCTTCGCCTCATGTTATTATAGCAGACCGACAGGAAAAATACCATATATTTTTACAATAAAATAGCGATTTTTGCGACTTTTCTTTTGTACAGATTTGACTATACAATTATATATAGCGCAGGGAGAGCCTCCCTGCGCCGAAAAAGTGTCTGTAATTTAGATGTTCAGAACATAAAAGGCAAAAGAAAGCCCAACGCTGCAACAAAAATCAGCACGCCCGTAAGTATCGCCCACAGTTGCCATGTATCTCCTTTAACAATGAGATTTACCGTTTTAAATCCCGAAAAAGTTGCGCCTACCGTTGCCAGAAAAACCAAAGCAACAATTAAAATAGAGGGATCCATATTTCGCACAGCCTCCTTTTACACTGTCCAAAGATGTTCTTCAACCAACTGCTCATACGCAGCAGAAAGATTAATAGAGAAACCCGCGGAAAACGGTATTGAAAAGTCTATACCGCCAAATGTTACGAACCATTTTTGATGGGCATATGTTGCCCAGAAATTAGCTTTGCTTACATTATCGTTCAGCCATCCCCTGTAACACAAGAAACCGGTTAAATCCGAATATGTATTCTTCATGTAAGGATATTCCGTCTGTTGATTATCCAAACTTAGACCGATTTTATATGCATAGCCATACCCGCCTGAACTAAACTGCAAATCATTAAACCCAATCTCTTTTTCTATTGTCTTCTCCGTTGTTACGGATTCGCTACCATTCAAATATGAGTATGTATGCTTATATTCGAAATATCCGCTCTGGCTTTTAGCATCAAGTGTAGTATTAACATCCCTTGTGAACCCAAACGCATCGGTATATCTGGATTTCGGCATAGTTTCCCATTGAAACATTCCTGCACAGAAAAAGGATCTACCCTCAGATAGGATCATAATTACAAGTTTTAATGTTCCCTTATCTATCGTTTTCTGATTTCCTGTTGACGGAAAGAAATGATCCCCCCAATCAATATCCATCAAATCGACGCTCCGGTTTTCTTGAATTTTTTCTATATTTTCCTTTATCTTTTTTTCGTTTTCCGAGATTTTTTGTTTCTGCTCCTTTACGGCAACAGTGTAATCACTTTCAGTCACCTGTGAAAGTGTTCCGTCATCTTTCTGAACATAGAAATCAGTCTTTATCGAAATAGTTTCTGCACTGCTGATCTCATCAGAAAATCTATCCAACATCATCTTTTTCATTTTCGGTGACAATCCGAGTTTTTCAAGCCTGTTCTCCGCTGTTTTGTCACTACTCACAGATGAATCTTCGCTATTAAATTTTAATGTTTCGGTTATCGATAAATCATTTTGGGTGATGCTTTGGTTGGCGTTTACTGGAAGAATTACGAATGCAAATAGCAAAGAAATAATGGTTATAATTGATAAAAATCTTTTCATTCTTTAAACTCTCCTTTTACTTTATAAAATAGCGTTTTATGTCGGCAAGCCTCACCTATTAACCGGCATTAAATCACCGCCTTTCCAAAATCAATTATTGTATATCATTTATAAAAATCAATTAGCAAAAATATATTTCATATCAATATCGTCATCTGACAAATTAATTTTATCAAATTATATTTCCAATGTCAACACAAAAGACAATTATTTTTTGTATTGTGCATTTAATATGCAATGTTTGTTGACACATCTTTATTTTTTGCGCAATCTGTGCTCAACAAACGGCACATCGCGACCGACAAACAGGATTTCATCACAAGCTGCGTTCTTCTCGATTTATAAAATCTTTGAAAAATCGCGCCGTCATATGCACAATGGCTTGTAATTTCACTCTTTTTCTGTCATAATATATTTTAAGATACCGCACGGGTATCAATAAGGAAAGGACAATGAGCTTTATGGATAAGAAATGTGCTGTTATTCTCGCCGCCGGCGAAGGCACGCGAATGAAGAGCAAAAAGCCGAAGGCTCTCGCCGAGGTTCTGTTCGCGCCGATGATCGACTGGGTCATAGGCGCCGTAAAAGAAAGCGGCATAGACGACATATGCGTTGTTAAAGGCTTCGGCGCGGAATATCTCGACGCGCACCTTGCAGGCAGCTGCGAGACCGTGCTCCAGAGTGAGAGACTCGGAACGGGTCACGCCGTTTTGCAGGCGGGAAACTTTATTGAAAGCAACGGCGGCGATGTCCTCGTTTTAAACGGCGACGCTCCGTTCATCGACGCAAAAACAATATACGATGCACTCGCCCTGCACAAAAAAGAGGGCAACAGCGTCACCGTTATCTCTGCGGAGATAGACGATCCGACCGGCTACGGCAGGATAATCCGCTCGGCGGACGGTTCGGTTGAAAAGATAGTCGAACAGCGCGATGCGAACGCCGAAGAGGCGGCTGTAAGAGAAGTCAACTCCGGCGCGTTCTGGTTTGACGGCAAAGCTCTGATGCGCGCGCTCAACAGCCTCAACGCAAAGCGCGCGAGCGGAGAGAACACGAAGAAAGAGTTTTATCTGACCGACGCTCTCGAAGAGATAAAATCCTACGGTCTGCGCGCAGGTTCGTTCACGGCGCAGAGCGAGGATATAATCCTCGGCGCGAACGACAGGGTTCAGCTCAACGCTCTCAACGAGCTTGCCCGTCACCGCGAGCTTGAGAAGCATATGCGTGCGGGCGTGTCGATCCCCTGCACCGACGGCGTCATTATCTGCCCCGGCGCAAAAATCGGCAGGGACACCGTGATTCTCACCGGCTCTGTGATAAAAGGCGACAGCGTTATCGGCGAGGACTGCACGATAGGTCCCGACTCGCTCGTTGAAAACAGCACGATAGAAAACGGCGTTTCGTTCGTCCGCTCGGTCTGCTACTCGTCGAAGATACTCGACGGCGCGGACATCGGTCCGTTCGTCCGTATCCGTCCTGGCAGCGTTATTGGCAGTTCAGTCCATGTCGGCAACTTCGTTGAAGTCAAGAACAGCAAGATAGGCGCAGATACAAAGATATCCCACCTTTCGTATATCGGCGACTCCGATCTCGGCACGGGAATCAACATCGGCTGCGGCTGCGCGACGGCAAACTACTCCGGCAACAAGAAGAGCCGCACCACAATCAAGAACGGCGCGTTTATCGGATGCCACACCTGCCTCGTGGCTCCCGTTGAGGTCGGCGAAAACGCATACACGGCGGCAGGCTCAACCGTGACCGAGAATGTCCCCGACAACTCGCTCGCAGTCGCCCGCTCCAGACAGACGGTCAAAAAGGGCTGGGTGAAGATAAAGCAGCCCTATAAGCATAAAGTTTAAAAGAAAGACGGTGAAATTGCCATGAAGAAAGGCAAGAAAGCGGCGATAATCATTATTGCCGTCATCGCGGCCGCGGCGATAGTTGTCGGCGGACTCGTCCTCGGAGGAGTCATCCCTGTCGGCAACAAGAGAACGGCATCTGCACAGGAGATAGCTGTTGACGACACCGCAATGACCGCATACAAGACTATCCCCCAGGTCTACAAAATCACGCTCAAATCGCTCTACGGCATGAGCGCCGACGATGTTGCAAAGTTCTATGAGAACAACTGCGAGGGCTGGAACGTTTACGCCCAGACAGTCTCAATAAAGAACCGCAGCGACACTGCGATAGTCATCTCCAACGCGAAGAGCGAAGCGAACGGAACGGACAACATCTGGGTTTGCTCGCGCACCAACGAGGCCAACTATGTGACCATCGCTCCCGGCGAAACCGGGACATTCACATTCAATGTCCTCGCCAAGGGCTACAACAGCCCCGACGCTGTCAAATCGGCTCTCAAGAAGCTCAACCCGAGCATCGTGTTTGCGGAGAACAAGTCCGCCGCGAACCAGTCGTTCGTAAAATTTGACATGGCAAACGCCGACAAATTCGCGATCGATATAAAGTTCTGATAAAGTCAAAATAACATACGGGCGCTCGGGTTTCCGGGCGTCCGTATAAAATGTAAGGGAAAAAGATATGAATTTTTTCAGACGCACTCCCCGCGCTGTCGGCGCACCCGAATTTTTGATAGTCGGGCTCGGCAACCCGGGCAAGGAATATGAATTTACCCGCCACAATGCGGGCTTTCTCTGCCTCGATCTTTTCGCGCAGGAGAACGATATAAAAATAAACCGCCTGAAGTTCAACGCACTCATCGGAGACGCGGAAATCGGCGGCAAGCGCTGCATTCTCGCAAAGCCTCAGACATTCATGAACAACTCCGGCGAGGCGGTGCGCGACATAGCCTCGTTCTACAAGATTCCGCCCGAAAAGATAATCGTAATTTTTGACGACATCTCTCTTCCTTGCGGCAGGCTCAGAATACGCCGCAAAGGCACGGACGGCGGTCACAACGGAATAAAGAGCATAATATATCAGCTTCAGAGCGATCAGTTCCCGCGCATCAAGCTCGGCATCGGCGCGAAGCTCCACCCCGAGCAGCCGCTCGCAGACTGGGTGCTCTCGGTCATGAAGGGCGACGACCTCGAAAATCTGCGCTCCGCCTGCCTCAAGGCGTGCGACGCGATTCCCCTGCTCGTAAACGGAGAGACCGAAAAGGCAATGGGACTCTACAACGCCGCAAAATAACCGCGCGGCGACCGAGTCCCATTAAAAAGTCAGATCTTGAAGTTTTTCATCGAGGACACATCGTCCATTATGCCGCTGACGGTCTTCATAGCCTTTGCGGCGCTCTTCTTGACATTCTTCTTCGCCTTTTTGAGCGAATTGTTCGAGCCCATCATCATCGCACCCGACACTGCGGCCGCCGCGCCGCCGACTGCGAGGGCGACCATGACATTTTTGGCAGTCGATCCGGACTGAGCCATCTTCATAAAAGAACACACCCCTTTTTATTTTTCAGAACGCTTCGGGCGTTCCCTTTATATTTTGAGCAGGGAGCGCGCCGGGATTCAAGACAAAATTTGTTTTGTCAAAACGCACGAAACAGGAGGACAAAAATGCAGCTGAACATAGTTCTCGTTGAACCCGAAATACCGCAGAACACCGGCAACATCGCGCGCACCTGCGCCGCGACCGGCTCGCGCCTGCACATAGTCAAGCCCATGGGATTCACCATTGACGACCGCAAGCTCAAAAGAGCCGGGCTCGACTACTGGCATCTGCTCGACATAACATATTATGAAAACCTCGCGGACTTCTTCGAGAAGAACGCAGGCGGAAAATTTTTCTATTTTTCAACCAAGGCGGAGCACATCCATTCGGATGTAGTTTATCCCGACAACGCCTACATAGTCTTCGGCAAGGAGACAAAAGGACTGCCCGAGGAGCTTCTGCACGACAACCCGGACAGTTGCGTAAGAATACCGATGATAAACAATTCGGATGCGCGCAGCCTGAATCTCTCGAACTCCGTCGCCGTCGGCGTATACGAAGTTTTGCGTCAATGGGGATATCCCGAGCTGCTGACAAAAGGCAAACTGACAAAATTTGACTGGGACGAATAACGGCGAATAAACGGACGGGAAGCACCCGCTTTGCGGCTATTATTGAATTTATAAACGGTGTGACTTTTCGGTCGCGCCGTTGTTTTTAAGTTGTGAGTTGTGGGGCGGTGCAAATTTGGGATTTGTCGTGAAATCTATCAGGCTCCCCTGTAGGGGAGATGGCTCGGCGTGAGCCGAGACTGAGGGGTTATTCCGCTTCGTTCAAAGTAATAAGTAAAAGTGAAAAACGAAGAAGTGTGCGGTAGGGGCAGATATCATCTGCTGACGAAACTTGCCTCCGCTGCGACGACGTATCAGGAGGCGGCGGTGGAGCGCCGCTCTATCACCAATTCCCTCTCCTCCAGCGGCACGCTGGAGCCAGCGGACTCCTACACCGTCAATACGCTGGTCTCCGGCGAGATCCTCAGCGATACCTTTGAAAAGGGCGACCAGGTGGAGGAGGGCCAGCTGCTCTATACTATTGATTCCTCCAACGCGGCCAGCAGCCAGACCCAGGCGCAGAACAGCTACTCCCAGGCCCAGACCTCCTATGAGCAGGCGGTGAAGGCCAAGTATCCCCAGGCGGACCTGAGCGGCACCGTCAGCGAGGTGTATGTGAACGAGGGGGACAGCGTCAGCGCAGGCACACAGCTTCTGAAGATCGTGGCGGATGAGAACATCTACATCGACTTCTACTTCACCTACGCGGACAGCGGCGACTTCTACATCGGCCAGACCGCCACGGTCTTTATCGACGGCTTTGCCGGGACCCTCACCGGAACGGTTGCCGCGGTGTCCAGTTCCTCCGCGGCGGTCTCCACCGGCGTACCCCTGACTACCGTCCGGGTACGGCT
>ERZ772886.3118-NODE-3118-length-12440-cov-24.631693_pt1 | contig 12440 bp, 17 predicted proteins | sample MGYA00512128_ERZ772886 | MGnify/ENA primary metagenome ERZ772886 (study PRJEB29015, sample SAMEA2737698) | human gut metagenome | biome: human gut; feature: human-associated habitat; material: faeces | place: China | collected 2012 ... | reverse complement strand
CCTTTGTTACTTAGACTGTGTTGAAATATCCTTGACAAAGTCTAAATACTGGTGTGTAGCTTATTATCACTTATTTAAAGATCCGGAAATATATCATCTATCAACAAACTGGGGAATAATAAAGTTGTTCAGAAACCTTTTGATAGATGCATAAAAATAGCCCAGCGGTTGCTGGGCTATCATATTTTATATTTACATGGTAATTGATCCTCTGTGAATCTGTACCTGTGTAACCTCTGTTAATGTCCGGTAGTTGTGCTTATCATCTGAGATGTCATACAAGCTCAAATAGATATGTCGACCACGGAAGTTAAGCTGTGCAGGAATGTGAAAAAAGTCACTGCCGGACTTAACGATCACAGTGGTTGGATAGCATGTATAGCCGTTATGATCTCCGATAAAGGAAGTCGAATAGATGCGCCCCAAACGGTACTCAGTGCCATCACATACAAGGGTTCCGCTGTTTGGTAAGCAAACATAGTTACCCCAGATTAAAGTGCTTGTATTTTCATTGTACGAACTCACAAAAGGCCAGCTTGATCCCGGAGTTGGTGCAAAGTCACCTGCTTCAAAGTTTGCACTAACTTCGTAAAATGATGGACTACATGCTCCTGTTTCTACAGCTGTAGAAAGATATGTAGCAAGACGTTCCTGCCCGGTACTGTTTGGATGGAACCCATCAGAAGCAAGGAAGCCGTCAGCATGGAGGATATAATCTGACCCTGCCAGATACCGCCAATTCTTCCGCTGTGTATTATAAACAGATTTTGCAATCTTTAATCTGTTTTGCACGTTTGGGTCATCCGTCCGGTCAACTGACCATGCTACCATAGCGGCAAAGACTTTTGCATTTGGGAATCTGACCTCCGCAGCACCCATAAAAGCATTGATTGCGTTTTCAATCTCTGAATAGGTTCCGAACTCATTAAACCCTCCAACTACAAGGATCTGTTTCACGTCATCAGAAGCAGGGACAGCATTTAAAAGCATAAGGAATGAATTGGAAGCTGTCGAAAATGAAGCTCCCCCATTTGCGGAAATAGTCACGTTCTCAAGACCTGTGTATTTGATAAAGTTTGTAGTCCAGGGCTGTAAGTTACCCTCTGGGCTATAACCAACCGTGTAGCTGTCTCCGATGATGATGGTTTTTCCGGAGTGGTCAAAAAGGCCTTCTCTTTTTTGTAACTTTGTAATATCAGCTGTATTTGTTCCAACCTGTTCTTTTAATGGGTCAATCTGTTCAGTGATGACTTTTGTAGTAGCTTCATTTACTACTTTTCCGATCTCTCCATCATCAAGTGATTTTTGAATAGCATCATCAATCATGGTCTGTGCTGTGTCTTTTATATGCGTCCATTCTTCATGATCTTCGTCTGCCTGTTTGCCAACTTTAAGCAACCAGTCTAAGTTCATATCTTGCGTAGAACTACGTGGATAGTTAAAAAACATAATTCATTCCTCCTTAATAAATTAATAAAAGCAGATCCTGCGCAAATAGTCCGGTGCAATAATCAATAAAGCTTTGTTTCCTCAGACTGAGCTCAGATAGCCCCATCTGCTGCGAAGTGGTCACACCAATATTCCCATGAATACGTCCGGAATGCTTATTCTGTCCTGTCTCTCGGCTTGTTTCACCTTTTCCGTATTCAAATGTGTTTTTGTTTTCCCCAGAGCTTTGTACTTTTGTGCTGCCCCCGTACTCCGTTGTTGTTTTTTCGTTCGGACTGTAGCTGGAATCATTAAAAGCACTGACATCATTGATAGCTGTATCTGCCCCAGAGTTGGTCGTAGTGGTTCCCTGTCCTGCTTCTGCCCTATTTACATCCTGTCCGGAACTCTGACTTGTTCGTGTCATATCCGGGCTATCTGTCCATTCTTCATGACGGTCATAGTTTTCAAGTGGTTCATAATCAGTTAAATCTAATACTTTATATACTTTGTCTATGCTTCTTTTCCACTTCCCACTCCATGCAGGAATAGCGTTATCATGCATGAAATCCCAGTCCGGATATAATGGCTCACAATCCCCATAGGACAGAAGCAAGCTGTCAATAAAATTTTGCATGTCAGCTGATTCCGGGAACTCCATCTTGTCAAATAGGGTATTGTTCCATTCATAAAGCCCTGCTATCGTTACTCTATAAAGTCCCATATGCTTTCACCTCCGCAGTCTCATAGCTTCTGATCTTGATAGATAAGTTCATCTCCGGGTAAAGTCTATTTGTCATATCAACCCCTGCTTGCATTGTCTCAAGCCAAGTAGTGATCCTTGTCACGGATTCTGCATCATTTTTGCTTGTTTCAAGTACATTCAGACGTTCTTTTTTATCAGATCCGACAGATGGAATACCAACCTCTGTGTCGAACTGATCCAAAAGTTTCTCAAATACCTCAATCAGTTCCGGTGCAATGAAGTTTTGCTTGAGATCTTTGTTGAAAGATTCCCAGGCATCCTGTTTGCTTCCTTGTCTGTCCTCAGTTTTAATTGATACATCAAAAGCCTCAACCGGATTACCGGATTGAATACTGTCATAGATTTTTTTCAAGGTCTGAGCTGCAGCTTTATTTTTAGCGGCTATCAGAAAAGCAAGTTTTGAATTAAATACATTCATATCGAATGCACTTGCGACCAGTGCCAGCTTATAACTGTAAAAACCAATGATGTCTCCAATCCCGCAAAAAGTAGGTCTGAGATAGATGACAGAGCAGTCTTTTCCGATCTCCATGTCCTCCATGTCAATCTCTGCGTTGCTTGCATAAGTGTGTATAGTAGCTGTGGTAGGCTTAAAATAAATATTGTAGCCTGTCAACATTGGATACTGTGCAATCAGACCATAAAGATCTGTCTTTGTGATGCAAATATACCCACCGAAAAGTAGGCAATATTTGAAGTAATCAATGTCAATAGTTCCATTGTATGTGATATCAAGAATAGAACACACACGCTCATAAAGCATTCGATCAAACGTGTCTGTGTATAAGCTATCCACCTTTATTCCGGATGGCTGGAAGTAATTTGTACAAATGTTGATTTTATCAAAATTAACCGGTGTCCACATGTTTATCTCCTCTCTATTCAAAGTAAAAACCACTGTTTAAGTAACTATTTACCTGCTCTTGATCCCCCTCAAATCCTGCAATCTGGATAGATGCATTCCGGCACTTTACAAAGCCACTCAGTGTAGATATAGAGCGGATAGTCCCATCTACATAACCCTCACTAGCTCCATCCGGATCTATGCTTGTGCAAGCGTAGCAGATACTGTTTGCTTCCATGTTATTAAGTATACTGCCAATGTTTCCAACTGTTCCTACCATGTTAGGCTCCGGAGAAGTCACACTCTGAAATGCTCCTAACGTATTTGTGATAGCCCCTATTGGGTTACCGGAAGCAAGGCTTGTTCCTGCGTCTATCAAGCAGGTAGTAAGCTGACCAATGTTTGCCGTAGCATACCCAATTTGTACTGGAACAGCAAGCTGGCATTGGAAGTGTGCATATTCATCAGATCCTGAAGTTACCCAAACGTCAGCCATGCCGGAAACAGCATCAAAGTTATATGTGGCTTTTAACTGTCCCTTATGGGTCTTTGTTGGATTGATAGGAATAACCCCCACAAATGGAAGCTTTACGCTATACTTTGAAAAAGCTGCATTGTAAAATCTAAAATCTGTATCAGCATATAAGGGATTACCAAGGCTTAAATCATAGGAAAAAGTACAAGATGCATCATTTATCAGATAGGCATTTGCATTGCTGTCCCAGTAGCCAAGCTTTACTGTATCTAATATGTTTAGGAACTTATCAACTCTAAAAGGTAACCATTTTAAATCAAGAATATACTCAAACGGATTAAAAAGTAAACGTGTCAATGCTGTTTCCATTACATCAGGAATGGATCCATACGTATACATAAATGAGCACAAATCTTTCATTTGCTCACCTCTTATATAATAGGTGTTTACTCCCTCAACTGATACAGTTCTTAATAAATAGTTTGGGGCATACCCATTCACAAACGTATTTATTGGCTGTCCAACTATAGTAGATTGAGTTACCCAATCATTTGTTGGAATATACATAGAATCATTAGCAAGCGTACTCTGCTTACCAGATCGCTCGATAAAGCATGTATAATTGCTGATCTCTGTCCGATAGGTAGCTAACACATCCTCACTTGCTGAGATCTCAACCATATCATTATTCAGTGAAACTGTTGAATTGATAAAATAGTAATGGTCAGCCCATTTCAAATAGTTAAATTGCAATGCACTATCCAATGTAAGCTTTAACTTAAATACCGGATTCTGAAAACTGGTATTTGATTTTAAAAGGCAGGGCACAGTAGTGCCCTGCCCCGTTGGTCGTTTGGTGCTGTTTTTTCTTTTGGAAAAATGATATAAGATGATTTCCGTCATAATAAATAGATCTCTCCTTTTGCTGTGATGGCACAGATCCAACCGGATGGAATATGTACCCACGTTGCTCCGGCTTCATCCTTTTTGACATCCTTTACCGTGACTGTGGTTCCCTTTTTCAAGCACCCATCAGAATAAGCGTGTTTCATTCCATCTGCTGTCAGCTGTGCATACTCTTTGATCTGTCCCCATACACTGTAGCGTACATGTAAATGATCTACCCTGGTCGTATATGTTTTTCCAATCGAATAGGTTAATGCTTCATTATATTCTGTCCATACCCTGCGGATGCAGGATAAGTCAGATCTACGACTTACAAGGCTTTTTACTACTCCCATACCCGGATTGTCAGCAGTGTTTTTTCGTCCTCCGCGGCTTTCGATCATATATCCATTTCCAATATAAATAGCACAATGGGTCACTGGTCTACCAAAAAAGAGAAAATCACCCGGTTTTTTCTGCCCAATATCAATCTTTTTTCCAATCATCGAATAACCAGAAGCAGTCATATCTTCAACCTCTGATCCTGCTTTTTTCTGGATATAGTAGAGTAATCCGGAACAGTCAAGTCCCTGTGCTGGGGTGTTACCACCCCACACATAAGGAGTACCAATTAAATTAGTAGCATATGCTACAAGTTCATTAGCTGTCATATAGTACCTACTTTCCAATCTGTTCAATTAACGTATTCATCTTTTCTAAGGCAATCGTATTGTTTTTGATTACCTCAGAAAGTGTGTCAACTTCATTTTTGTGCTCTTCGTTGAGTTTTTCAACTCTTGCATTTGTCTGGTCATACATGTACTTTACAAAATATGCCATTCCGATACAGCAAACGATTGGAAACGCATAATTTCCTAAAACTGTCAAAATTGTGTCTGTCATGATGTTTTTACCTCAAAATAATCATTGTTTATAGGTGATTCTGGAACACAGTCAGCAAGAACAACAACATTTGCAATAGTAGTATCGTAGTTTACAAAAGAAAACATGCTGGCATCCGGAAAACCGTAATAACTTTCAAATTTTAAATCAACAAAACCATTGTATCTGCTAAAATTGACTAAATTGATGCCATCATAAGTAAGACTCACACTGTCACTGGGAGCACTAATAATTATTCTTCTTACTCCGACCTTTCTAAAAGGCAATTTTGCAACGATACTCCCCCCACTAGGAACTTGTAAAGATGCCACTAACATATTATACTCCCTCCCCCAGAACATAAAGAATTGCGTTGTGTGTGAAGTTATTCCAAGCATTGAACCGGTAGTGGTCAAAGATATTGTAATAACCGCCTGCTGCATTGAACGGTGTAGCTGCCGAGTACATCCACTGATTATTTACTCCCATCGCTCTACGATCATATAAAAGACCAAGTACATATGGCAGATTTACTGGTGTCGTAGCCGTTATTGAAACTCCGTCAGTATCAATGATGTTTGGCTTGATGTTGATAGCAGGGCTGTCAAACTCCTGCCAGCCGTTTACAAGCTCTTTGTCGGCAATCTTTAACTGTTCATCATTAAAGACTGTCGGGAATACCTGTGTTTCGGAATCAATCCAGAAATCCGTGTACATAAGCAGTTTCTGATTCTCCGGACGTGTGAATCGCAAGATATCTTTTCCTGTGAGATTCATGTGATACTTTGTGGTGCGATCCTGCATCTTTTTGGAATCTTTCTTGATTCTTGCAACCACAAAAGCCATGAAATCTCTGTGATGCTCTGGGCTTAAAAGCTGCTTTCTTGTCAACTCTGTTCCGTAGTCTGTATTGTATTCCTTTACAAGATCCACCTCATTTGTTCCAAGAAAGGAAATTCCTGCCATGAAGTTGAGCACCGTCAGTCTGCGCTTTGCTTCATTTCTTGATTCGATATCATTGTAGTAAGCTGTCATGTATGAGCTTACAAACATCAGAAACTCTGATTCGTTGGAAAAAGCCAATGCCAGCTGATCCCGGAATCGTGTAATATGCGACTGTAACACTTTACTTCCGTAGAATTTTAATTCTACTACTTTTGGGGCATTGATTTTATACATGTCAACCGACTGACCATCTGCAAGCTGATTTTCATTTAACTCTGTATTCCAATCCTGTGAAGCTTCTGCATCCAACGGAAGTGAAATGATCTCACGTGTGATAGCTCCCCAGCGTTCATTATTCTCAATGATGGAATGGAATACTCCGGATCTGTATTTTTCCATTTCAAAGTATGTCCGTCCGCACCACTGACTTAATGCTTTTAAAGTTGGTTCTACGCCTGTCCGCAACATAGTTTCACCAACCGACACAAAGGAGCTTGTATCTACTGCTGTGATGTTTTTACGCCCTGTAGCCATCTTGTATAAATCATTGATGATTAAATAGGCGTCCTGGACTACTAAACTGTTTGCCATTTATTTACCCTCCTTAATTCATGAGTTTCATAAGGTCTTCTGCTACGTTGTCAGAAGTCCGCTGTGTTGTTCCGGATTTCCCGGAGGCTGACAGGTTGCCAGCCTGCAAGGTAGCAGTCAAAGTATTGATTGCTGTCATAAGAGCTGCACTGGTTGCATCCTGTCCCGGAGTAACCTGTCCCGGAGTAACCTGTCCCTGAGTTGGAATCTGTACCGGAGTAGTCTGCTGCGGAGTACCCTGTTCCAGAGTTGGAATCTGTCCAAGTCCGGACATGCTCTGAGCGTTCAGAATCCCAATGATCTCAGTTTTTGAAAATCCAAGTTTTCCAAGTTCTAAAATTTCATTTACATTCATTTTCTTTTCTCCTTTTCTGCCGGAATTTAATTAAATAGGTCAACGCTTCCGGGTAATCATCCCACGGCATCCGCTTCCGGCGGTCGATGTAGCCACGTTGACCTAAGTAAAATATAGGGTTATTTGAATAATTTGTCAATATAAAATTTTACGGAAATATTCTGATAACTTATCCTATTTGTCAGACGATAGCTGTCAATCCAGCTATAAAAGCACCGGAATTGATCTTTTCCATGTTGGGTGTCCTCAAACACATCTTTACAAGACCCAGAAACATGATCCGACACATACAAGTGTGCTTTCGATTTATGCTCATAAATTGCAACTTTTCCAATCACACAAATAAGCTTGTATTGTCGTATGTCCTCTGATTTGATAGCCGATACATCATCATATGCAAATTCATTTGATAAAGCCATCTTTGCAAAGTCTGTATCACCCGATAAAGCCCGATACAAAGCAGTATCTTTTTTCTTTTCTGAAATTGGGGAATCATTTATCAGAACCAAGATGATTCCTCTCTCTTTGAGCATGGAAAACTCCTGCTTATTCTTTTTCATTCGATCCAAGATTGGCAGCAAACCAAAAGCTTGCACTATTGCATTATCCAAGGTGTTAGAATTGGAAGCAAGCCACCAGCGGAATGGTTTCTTTCCTTGCAACTCCCTATTTGCTGAGATGGTTTCGACAGCATTTAAAAAAGCATCATCCTCCCCACTGATTGACTTAGCAATCTTCTCCGGGATAAACTCATCATAAATGCCCTCAGAGAAATCCGAACCAGAGAAACCACGGTTGTTGTGCATAGAGGTAAGACAAAAAGCCTCACCTCTGTATACTTCCTCTTCCTCTGTCTGCTCCATAATCTTAATACGCCCGTATTCTCCTCTTGGTTTTTCAAAGTGAAAAAATCTGTTCACATCTTTGTTTATGTCCAACCATGGGTCAAATTCCGGAAGAAACACTTTTGCCAGCTGTTCTTTTGTCCGGCGCATATAAATGATTTTCTCATTTTTTGAAAAAACATCATTGATAAAGTGCTGAAATATTCCATATGTTTTTCCGGTTCGTCTTGCTCCAATGATAAAAATAAAGTTAATTTTATTTCTGTCAGCAAGCTGGACGATCCTTGGAACATCCAACCAACCATTTTTATCGTAGATATTCATTACTGAAATCCACCCCCAGAGGTTGCAGGCTGCGAACTCTTATTACAGTCATTGTACTTTTTCACACATGCATCCTGCAAAAGCTTCACCCACTCTTTATCAAGTGAGTAAACGGAATTATAGTATTTTCCATCTTTCCCTTTTGTGCTTGGAAATGACAGGAAAAGACCCTCTTTTCCCTCAACCAGTGTAAGCCCTTTAATTATGAGTGTATCATCCAGAACCAGATCAATAAAGGCTTTTGTTTTTGAGTTACCATTATATGGCTTGCAAGTGATTTTTACGTTTGATTTTAACATGGTATTTTCTCCTTTTATTCACATAATCTTCTTGTTGGCTCAACCAGTTTCCAATTTGATGGTGCTGTATCTTTTATAAAAATACAGCAATCATCACTATCAATGAGTGGGCAATCCTTGCATTTATTGTCTTTTGATGCACAATAATCTTTTATAGTAAGTAATGCATCATATAATTCATAAATTGCCGTCATCTTTGTACCTCCTTTACATCAATTCTAATGATATTTCCTACTTTGTATGCTATGATACTGATCTCATCATCCTCATAACTCACTTTTCTCAGACTGCTTGTTCGCAATGTTTCATAAATTTCAGACATATCAATCATTTTTACTCACCTCCTTAATCACCTAACAGCATCCAGACTTGACAGCCTACAAACATGCAAGCAAAAGTGACGCAAGTCCAAAACAAAGTGCTCAAATCTTCTTTGTTTTCCCTCCAGAATTTTTTCATATGTTGTACCTCCTTTATACAGTTTAACTTATTTATGTTACAAAACCATTACAATTTTATAACAATTCTATTCATATACTGTATCTTCCATTTCAAACGGTAGCGGTAATCCTGTTTCTTTATCATACGGAATCGTATGATCCAATTCATACTCTGTATCGGTAAGCCTTATAGCACAGCCATACTCAATCTTGCATCCGTCAATGGTCAGTTCATTGATTCCATCATGAAAAAGATACTCCGTTTTCATTTTCAACTTGGGATCCTGCCAATCATTTGACCTCCGGTAGTTCCTACGGAATGTAAGATCATTCTTAAATATAAAGCCTTTTCGAAAATTCGTTATGTCATCATCCAGGCAATAGATTCCCTCTTTTGGTACTCCTGCAACCGTCAGATGCAAGGATGCATCTTTTTTTAAGCGGTAGCAATAGCGCTTACTACCCATCGTTATAAATTCAGAATAGATTCCGTCAAACTCAGCAATACCCAGACGGAATATTTTACCCTTATACTCAACTACTCCAATGTTTCTTTTTTGCGACATTTCAACAATGCATTGATTAAATTTATCAAGTTTATCATGATCCCAGTCTGTGCCTTTAACAGAGTCCGTATCAGAGTATAGCCATTTCCGGCAGCAAGCTCCCAAGCAGAAAAGATAAGCCTGTGCATAAGCTGTGATAAAAACCCCCCACTGGTAGGGTATGAAACTGTTTTTATTTTTGTAAAACTTTTCAAGTTCTTTTTCCCTGTCCTCTGGCTCTTTTGCTTCCCACTCTCCGGATTCCATAATCTCAGTACATAAGATCTGTATGATCCGCTGTACAGTCATGCCGTACATTCCATTTAACTCACCTTTTGAAATCATATAGTTTGATTGATCCTGTCCTTTAAGGGTACATTTTTTAAAAAATAATTCCATAAGATAGTCAGTAAACCATTCCGGCAAGTAGTCCTTTGTCGCTCTCATGACTTTTGAGACGTCTGCCCATTCATAATCATAACTTGACAGAATGACTTCTAAATCCGGATCCGTAAAGGGATATATGACAAGATCAGCATTAACGATCTTTCCATTATCCAGATTTTCATGAAACTGTTCTTTTTTGCTTTTTGCTTCCGGAAAAACACAAACTTTTGCTTTTGAAAAAGCCAGCGGGGGCATAGGACATTCTTTTTTCAACCTCAGATTCTTTAATCTTATATAGCCGGAAAAAGCATAATCTTCTTTCAGTTCCATAATGTCCTTTAATGTTATAGTATTAGTATAACAAAAGTTCGTCATTGGAAACTTGCAATAGCACATCCAAGCGATATATGAGCTTACAAAGTCATAGCACTCAACAGGTTCTTTTATCAATTGATTAACATAGTACCTATTTGCATGGGTATACCCCCCATGATAGCAATCAAGCATCTGGTCATACTGTTCAAGTGTTAATGCCATTTGTTCAAATTGCTTTCGCCATTTCTTGTCTTTTCTTGATCTTCTACGGGCATTAGTCCGGATAAAGCCAGTGTTTGTCAGTGGACAGTTCGCCACGTTAAACCCTCTCTGATCTATGTATTTACGTAGGGCTTTGCATAAGCTTATCGTATCCGTACAGACGTATGCTATTTCTTTTGCTGTACGTGGGCTATCCGGAGTTCGAAACTTCTTATAGTCCCATGTTCCGACAGCTTTCTCAGTGGTTCCCATGTCTTTACAAAGCTTTTCTAATGACCGCTGTGTCAAGATAAGGCTATCCCGGAACTCAATCCCTTGTCCTGTCCATTTCATAAAGATGTACTTATGTGTTTTAGCAGCTAATGACTTGTCCGGATTCCCCCATTTCTGGAAAAAATGATTACGGAGAAAAACATAGTCATAAGGGAAATTATGCACATAAAATCTTACAAGGTGGCTGTCATCAGCATGTAAAGTTGTGCATATTCTGTCTATCGTGTCTATTAGGTCAGAAACATGATTACCATAAATGCAGCAGTCATTCTCTATGGTGATGGTCCAGTCTGTAACAAAGCCAATGCTTTTGTTAAGATAGACAAAGGTTTCCGTGTCTACTGTTATTATTTTTTCATACACACCAAGGTAATGGCCTGCGTTGGATCTCCGGATAAAATCACCATTGAATAACCGCATATAATCATAGTTTTTAAAATAAATAACCGGATAACCTGCGACTACCATTATTTTGCCCCCCTGCTATGGTCTGTATTTTAAAGCCTCCACCTCTCCGGAAAAACCAAGTTGTTTTGCAATCGTATCAGCCATGTCCGGATCTGTTCGCACTCTGAACTTCTCTAAATCTTTTATGATCTCAGAAACGATAGAATCATCCAGTTTATGACTGATGATTCGCAGTGTCTGTTTACTGTCATAAAATTTCTGCATCCACTTCCATACCTCAGATTTAAAAAACAGCTTCATTTCCTCTTTTGAGCTAAAATTGATTCCGTATTCAGTGCTGAGGGTCTTTTGACGTTGATCTATGATCTCTCTCCAACCCTGCACAGTGCTGCTTTTTTCTTTCAGCACTTTTTGTATCGCTTTGACTTGTGTTCTAGGCAAGCCTTTATAATTTTCATTTTGCAAGTTTTCCGGGATGGTTGATCGTCCTGGAAAAAATCTTGCAAGCAGATCTTGATAATCTGCATATGCTCCGCCAACTTCTGAATCAAATCCTTTTGCCTTTAATCTGCGCATCCGCTGATTCAGACGTTTAGCAAGCTGTCTGCGGAGTTGTAAAGCCTCAGCGGTAGTCAGCATGTTCGGGTTTACGTTAAGTCCACTTGAAGTGGTTGGGATTTTAGGATTCTTCGGCATTATACAAAACTCCCTTCATATACTTATAAATGGTATCATAATCCCTGGTCGTTATGCGGAAATCTAATTCTGGTTTTTTAATGATTAAGTAAAGGTTTTCACAAACAATTCTTGCATCATTAATAGTATCATAAACATGAAATGATGCAATAAAATGATCTGCTTCAATGTTTATTTGAGACTTTGCACGATTATACATAGTCTTTCTTGCAACTCTATTTATAGTTATGATTAACTCCGGATATCTCAGTTCTACCATATCCGATCTGTCAAGATCATTGTTGGATTTCATAAGAGTTACTACCGGGGCTTTTATCCCGCTATTTGTATATTTGATTTTTGTGTATTTTGATTTCATTTACTGTTCCTCCTTTAAAATTTTATTCAGCAGTTTTATAACTGACCAGTTTGTTGAGGCTTTATAGACTTTAAAGCCCTTAAATGGTGCAAAATAAGCTACATACCAGTCCTTATGGCCTGTCAAAGCTATTTCTACATAATCTAAGAAACAAAGA
>ERZ772886.3116-NODE-3116-length-12442-cov-6.804311_pt1 | contig 12442 bp, 10 predicted proteins | sample MGYA00512128_ERZ772886 | MGnify/ENA primary metagenome ERZ772886 (study PRJEB29015, sample SAMEA2737698) | human gut metagenome | biome: human gut; feature: human-associated habitat; material: faeces | place: China | collected 2012 ... | reverse complement strand
ATTCCGCCATATCCGCATATTCTGTTTTGTTCGCTGCCGTTCGGCTCGGAACGATAGTTATTATACCACGGAAAGCGGGAAAGTCAAGCGTTTTTTCAAAAAAGTTTTTGCATTCTTTTCCGCATATTTTATCTTGCGTCCCTGCGCGCAAAAACACAGGCATCTGCCCCGGTGATGCCTACTGCCGGGGCAGATGCCTGCCAGACCACGCTTCTTATTTTGCAGTTTTTCCTGAATTTTCTCAGATGCCCCAGAACAGCCAGAGGCTCCCCGCCCCCACGAGGACCGCTGCCAACGTGAACGGCACACCGATGCGCAGGAAGTCCCGGGTACGAACAGTCTCACCGTTCTTGCGGAGAATACCGATGGCCGCGATGTTGGCTGACGCGCCGATGGGGGTCAGGTTGCCGCCCAGCGTCGCGCCGGTAAGCAGACCGAAGTAGAACAGCTCCGGCTCAATGCCCGCGCCGCCGTTCATGAGGGCGGCAACGCCCTGCACCACCGGCAGCATAGCCGCCACATAGGGGATGTTGTCGATGAAGGCCGACAGCCCCACCGACGCAGCCACCAGCAGCAGATAAAGATGCAGCGGCTCGTCTCCGGCTGCGGAGTGGAACAGCTGCGCCGCCGCGTCGATGACTCCCGCTCTGCTCACTCCTTCCAGCAGAATAAAGAGGCTGAAGAGCAGCAGCAGGGTGTCATAATCCAGCGCCCGGAACGTCTCGGCCAGCGGCTTCAGGGAGCGGCTGCGCCAGCAGGCGCGGGCGGCACCGAAGAGGCACAGCCCCATGCAGACAAGTCCGCTGCGCAAGGTATAGAGCAGATGCAGCACGCCGCCAGAAGGCTCAGGCAGGAAAGACGCCGCGATGAGCAGACCTACCGTCAGCAGGAGAAGCGCCGTGGGGACGTCGTCCTCCACCTCCGTTTCCACCGTGACATGGACGGGCTGGCGCTGGTCCCGGAACAGCCAGAACAGCACCCCCAGCGAGGCCAGCGCTCCCAGCTCCACGCTCCAAAAGATGCCGGGCCGACCCTCCATCCAGAAGAAATCGAAGAAATTCATCCCCGCAAAGCCGCCCAGCAGGATGCTCGTGGTGTCCCCCACCAGCGTTGCCGCGCCCTGTAAATTGGACGACACCGCAATGGCGATGAGCACCGGCACCGGCGATAGTTTCAGCCGCCGGGCGATGGCAAGCCCTACCGGAGCCACCATCAGCACGGTGGCCACATTGTCCACAAAGGCACTGATGAACCCCGCCAGCAAAGCCAGCACCGACACGGCCCACCGGACATCCGGCACATGGGCAATGAGCTCTTCGGCCAGCCGGGCGGGCATCTTGCTCTGGATAAAAAGAAAGACCGTACCCATCATTCCCGCCATCATCAGCAGGACATTGAAGTCTACGGCCCGAGCGGCGTCCGCCAGCGTGAAATCATACACGCCCAGCTTTCCCAGCAGCAGGAACGCCCCGGCCCCGCCCAGCGCGACCCAGGGGCGGTACTGCTGCACCACCAGCATCAAAATATAAAACAGGACAAACAGGCTCAGCGCCAGTGTCATTTCGTCTCCTCCGCAGGTTCCAGAGGCTTTGCGTCTTCTTCTATCATCCGATAGCCGACGCCAAGCTCGTTGAGGATATAAGTATTGCTGCCCGGGCGGCTGCCCAGCTTTTTGCGGATATTGGCCATATTCACCTGCAGCTTCTTGGTGCTGCTGGCGTCCGTGTCGCCCCAGATGGCCCGGACGATGGCCGCATAGGTCATCACCCGCCCGGCGTGCTCGGACAGAAAAGCCACGATGTTGTATTCCGTTTGGGTCAGGCGCACCTCCTGCCCGTCCACGAACACCTTGCGGCGCTCGTAGTTGATGGTGAGGCCCTGTGCGCTGAACACCCCGCCGGGCAGACTGCCGCCGCCATAGCGGTTCACCCGCAGCGCAGCCCGCACCCGGGCCAGCAGCTCACCGGTGCCGAAGGGCTTGGTGATATAGTCGTTGGCACCGAGGTCGAGGGCCTCGATCTTATCCTGCTCGGTGGTGCGGGCCGACAGGACGATGATGGGGGTCAGATACTTCTGCCGGATGGAGCGGATGGCGTCCAGACCGTCCCGGTCGGGCAGGCCGAGGTCCAGGATGACGAGGTCCGGATTATAGGAGATGAACATGGTCATGCCCATCACGCAGGTCTGGGCCACCAGCGCCTGATAGCCGTTGGTCTCCAGCAGGGTCTGGATGAAGCTGCAGATGTTCGCCTCATCCTCGATGATAAGTACCTTGAATTTATTATTGCTCATCCTCTGTTTCCTCCGTATCCACTTCTTCGGTCTCCAGCCAGAACCGGATGGTCGTACCCTCGCCGGGCGTGCTCTCGGCCTTTATCTCGCCGCCGTGGGCTTTGATGATGGCCGCGCACACCGACAGCCCGATGCCCATGCCGTGCTTGCCGCCCGACGAGGTATCCTGCGTCAGGGTCGTGCCGGTGAAGAGGGTCTTGAGCCGCTCTTTCGGGATGCCGCAGCCGTTGTCAATGACTTCAAACACCGCCCGCTGCCCCAGCGTGAACACCCGCAGCGTCAGGCAGGTCATCCCCTTGGCGTGGAGCACCGCGTTTTCCAAAAGGTTCGTCAGCACCTGCTGGATGAGCATGGAGTCCATCGGGATGACGATGAAGTCATCCGGAAGCTTTACTTCCACCGGTACGCCGGGGTGGAGCTTCTGGAACCGCACCAGCACCGTATCCACCAGCTCTTCCAGCACGGTGGGCGTCTTCTGGATGGCGACGCCGTCGGCGTCGATGCGGGTGACGGAGAGCAAATTCTCCACCATCCGGTTGAGCCACTGGGCGTCGGCACAGGCCTCGGAAAGGAGCTTTATCTTCTGCTCCCGGCCCAGCGAGTCGTAGTTGTCGATGACCGTAGAGCAGGACCCGTAGATGGACGTCAGCGGAGTGCGCAGGTCGTGGGAGACAGCCCGCAGGAGGTTGGCCCGCATCTTCTCTGTCTCGCTCTCCATCCGCAGCTGCTCCTGCTTTTTGATGCGGGTGGTCAGGGTACTCGTCATAAAGGAGACCACCAGCATCACCACGCCGGAGAAGATGTTCTCCGGGATGGTGAAGTTGAAGGCAAAGTAGGGCGTGCGGAACGCGAAGTTGACCGCCAGCACGCTGATGACAGAACCGGCCACGCCCCACCAGTAGCCGTCGGTGTACATGGAAACAAAAAACACCGCCAGCAGGAACACCATCGAGGCCACACCGTCGATGCGGCCGCTGATGAACTGGATGAGCGTCACACAGGCGAACGCCCCGATGAGCGCCGCCAAAAGTACCCAGACGTCCTTTTTCCGGAGCATCTGCTTCATTTGCTGTCCCTCCCGATCTATATTCGGTTACACTGTAAAAGTATACCACAAATAAATTAAAGATACAGCAAAGGGTGGGCATTTTTCCGTGGTTCCAAAGGGTTGACAAAAGTGCGTTCCTGGCTCACAATAGAATCATCTTCTTTATCGTAATAAAGGAAAGGGAAAGAATATGCTGTATTTTGAGAACGACTACTGCGAGGGTGCGCATCCCGCCATCCTGCAGAAGCTGACGGAAACGAACTTCGAGAAGGTGTCCGGCTACGGCACCGACCCCTACTGCGCCAGCGCAAAAGAGAAGATACGCGCCGCCTGCGCCTGCCCCGAGGCAGACGTCTTCTTCATCTCCGGCGGCACCCAGGCCAACTCCATCGTCATCGCCTCCACGCTCCGCCGCTGGGAGGGCGTCATCGCCGCCGCCACCGGCCATGTGGCCGGTCATGAGGCGGGTGCCATCGAGTTCACCGGCCACAAGGTCATCGGCCTGCCCCAGAAGAACGGCAAGCTGGATGCCGCCACGGTGGAGGATTTCTGCAAGACCTTCTACGCCGACTCGAACCACGACCACATGGTCTTCCCCGGCATGGTGTATATCTCCCACCCCACCGAGTACGGCACCCTGTACAGCAAGGCTGAGCTCGAGGCCCTGTCCGCCGTCTGCCACACCTACCATATGCCCCTCTTCGTGGACGGCGCACGTCTGGGCTACGCGCTGGTGAGCGAAGGCACCGATGTGACCCTGGCAGACCTCGCCAGGCTCACCGACGTCTTCTACATCGGCGGCACCAAGGTGGGCGCACTCTGCGGCGAGGCCGTGGTCTTCCCCCACGGCGCACCGGCCCACTTCATGACGATGGTCAAGCAGCAGGGCGCTCTGCTGGCCAAGGGCCGCCTCATGGGCATCCAGTTCGACGTTCTCTTCACCGACGACCTCTACACCCGCATCAGCCGCAACGCCATCGAGACGGCCAACGCCCTCAAGAAGGGCCTCGCCGCAAAGGGCTACCGCTTCTTTATGGACTCCCCCACCAACCAGCTCTTCGTCGTGCTGGAAAACGCCCAGCTGGCCGCGCTGGAAGGCAAGGCAAAGTTCGGCTTCTGGGAGAAGTTCGACGACAGCCACACCGTCGTCCGCATCGCCACCAGCTGGGCCACTAAGATGGAAGAGATCGAGCAGCTCATCGCTCTGATGTAACTGCCAAAACTTTTCCCTCCATTTTATGCGAAACGCCGGTTGCTTTTGGGGCGTCAGTATGCTATCTTTGAAAGAAACATGAGTGGAAGGAAGGTTTTCTCTATGGGCTTTTTGGACAGGCTCTTCGGCGGCAGGGCAAAGACTGCGAAAGAGACGCGGTTCCCCGGTGAAAAGATGGTCGTCAAAGCCCCCATGGACGGCATCGTTCTCCCGCTGGAACAGCTCCCGGACGAGACGTTCGCCGCAGCCATCCTCGGCCCGGGCTGCGGCATCGAGCCCACCGGCGGCACGGTCTACGCTCCCTTCGACGGGAAGATCACTTCCATTGTCCCCACCCTCCACGCTGTGGGGCTGGAAAGCACCGAGGGCATCGAGCTGCTCATCCACATCGGGATGGACACCATCACCCTGCGGGGCAGCGGCTTCACCCCGCTGGTCAGGGAAGGACAGGCCGTCAAAGCCGGAACGCCCCTGCTGAACGTGGATCTCGACGCCATCCGCGCCGCCGGGCTCTCCACCGAGAGCGCCGTCATCGTGACCAACGCCGACGACCTGCCAAAGCTCCATATCATCGCGGGCGGCATCGTCTCCACCGGCACGCCGCTGTTCAAATTCGAGTAAGATACAAAAAAGACATCTGCCGCCGGCAGATGTCTTTTTTGTTATGCTCATGCTTTTTCGGGCTTATACTGCAGGACCCGCTCGGAGACGAGGCCGTTGAAGAACTGGATGAAGGGTCCGAGGCAGAACGCGCAGATGAGGGTACCCAGACCCACAAGACCGCCCAGGAGCCAGCAGAGCAGGGCGCAGAAGGCGTCGGTGAAGACGCGGCAGCCGAAGTACTGGAAGTGCGTGTAGTCCCGCAGACCCAGCGAGAGGTAATCGTAGGGCGCCTCCCCAATAAAATACAATGAGCCAAATGCAACATTTTTCGTATCTCTTTTCAGGTGCTTTCTTATCTCATCAACTCCTGAAAGCTCTGTTGCCTCAACTCCCTCTTTTCTGATAAAATCAGCAAGGTGCGATGCCTGCAGTGCCCTGTCTGAATCCGGTGTCACTGTATAAAACTCCTCAGCAAGAGATAAAATCTCACGTATCATGACATCATAGTCCTTATCAGCCATGACTCCCATGAAAAAGCAAAATTTCTCACCCGGATACATCTGCATGAGGCTCTCCCTAAGTGCATCAACTCCATTGCTGTTGTGTGCTCCGTCCACCAGCAGAAACGGCTCCTTTGATACTATCTCCATGCGTCCCGGCCACACAGCCTCTTCAAGTGCACTCTTTATCCTGTCATTCAGGTTTGTTTTCTCGCTCTTTGGCCCTGTCTTATCATATTGAATTTCGTATTCCGGCCCGCTATAGTGCTTTCCCAGCACATACCGCGCCGCAAGCTCTGCCGCTGCAGCAGACGGCGCTGCTTCCTCTGCCGCAGCAGACGATACCGCCCCCGCAGAAGCTGCGGAGGGAGAGCCCGCCGAGGGTGAGACTGCCGCGTCTGAGCCGGAAACGGCTGCGAGCGCAGCGGAGTGAACCCCACGATCCTGAACCATAAACACCAAAAAGGCTGCTGCGTTCTGCAACAGCCTTTTTCTGAGAAAGGAATTGACCCTATGCCGGAACTGACCGACCTTTCTGTGATCCGTGCCCTGTGCGAAAAATACGATTTTGCACTTTCTAAGGGCTTTGGGCAGAACTTTATCATCAACCCGGGCATCCCCACCAAGATCGTGGATGCCAGCGGGGTAGACAAGCGCTACGGTGTCATCGAGATCGGCCCCGGCATCGGTGTGCTGACCAAGGAGTTGGCTAAGCGCGCCGCCAAGGTGGTGTCCATCGAGGTGGACGAGCGTCTGCCGCCCCTGCTGGCCGAGACCATGGCCGGGGTGGACAACTTCAAGCTGGTGCTGCAGGATGTGCTGAAGGTGGACCTGAAAGCCCTCATCGCCGAGGAGTTCCCGGGGATGCCGGTGGCAGTGTGCGCAAACCTGCCCTACTACATCACCAGCCCCATCGTGATGAAGCTGCTGGGCGACCGCCTGCCCATCGAGAGTCTGACCGTCATGGTGCAGAAGGAAGCCGCCGACCGTCTGGCTGCCGTGCCCGGCACCCGCGCTTCCAGCGCCATCAGCTGCGCGGTGAACTACTACGCCACCTCCAAGCTGATGTTCACCGCCGCACCGGGCAGCTTTTACCCCGCCCCCAAGGTGACCAGCGCTGTGGTGCGCATGGACATCCGTCCCACCCCCGCCGTGCAGGTGGAGGACGAGGCGGGCTACTTTGCGCTGGTGCGCGCCGCCTTTGGGCAGCGCCGCAAGACCGCTGCCAATGCCATTGCAGGTGGGCTGAACCTGCCCAAGGAGAAGGTCATTGCTGCCATCGAATCCGCAGGCTTTGATGCCCGCATCCGCCCGGAAGCCCTGACGCTGGAGGACTTTGCCAAGATCCAGCAGGCACTGGGCTGAGCAAAAAGCAGTATAGTCGGTGGGCGATAGCCCACTGAAAAAAGATCGCAAAAAAACCGGAACCTTTTCAGAGCCGCAAGGGCTCACAAAAAGGTTCCGGTTTTCTGTTTTTTAATGGTTATGCGGCAGCATTCGCCTTACTCAGAAGGGGAAGATGGTGCCGTCCTCCTTCACGGTGCAGGCGTTCAGGGCGACCTTACCGTGAATGTCTGCACCGTCTGCAAGGGTGTTAACGTTTGCTGCGGAGGAGGTGCCGAAGGCCTTGAATTGCCAGCCCTTTGCAGAGGCGCTGTCCTCTGCTGCCCAAACTGCGGCAGACAACGACGGACTGACTGCGGCATTGCCAAGAAGGGTATTATTTTGTGAAATGCTGGGACGAATGCGCAGGCGTACCGGACTTTTTTGCGCCCTTGCGCACCGGGCAAAAAAGAAATTTCTTTTCATAGTCCTGCGGTGGGTAGGACGAAACTTTGTCAAATGCGTGGAATATTACAGAAAAATTTGTGAAAGGCGACCAATGAATATCCCCTAAACGTGTTGATATTGAGAAAAAAGACGGAGGATTGTTTACAAAAGAATGACAGGCTGGTATACTTTATAACGGTAGATCCCTATGAGATCCGCAAAGAAACAAGAAAGGAAATACCGAACCGTGAATACCGCCGCACCGCACGCCCTGAAAAAACGATTGCTGACCCTAGCACTGAGCCTTGCTTTCCTGCTTACCTGTCTGCCCGCTGCACTGGCAGTGGATCTGAATGTGGACGCAGGCTTCTACTTCAAGCAGAGCCGGGGCGGCACCTGTACGCTGGCCTCCGCAGCCATGATGCTGCGCCGCCGTGCCTACTTTGACGGGCTGAGCGACTGGACGAACGTGACCGAGAACAGTGTGCGCTCCACAGCATGGGCCAACGGCCTTGCGCACAGCTTTACATATAAGGAGATGCAGGTGGGCTACGCCACTCTGCCTTCCGGGCTGCAAAGCAAAACGGCGGTGCTGATTTCCCTGCTGGAGCAGCACCCGGAGGGCATCGTCCTCTACGACCGCACCCAGCCCCATGCGGTGCTGCTGACTGACTACACCAACGGTATTTTCTATTGCTCCGACCCGGCGGGGAACATCGGCTACGGCCGCATCCCCATTACCAGCTCCAGCGTGTCCATTGCAAGAGCGTCCTGTTACTGGTACGTCACTGCAGATCACAACAGCGTGGCGGCACAGGCCGATGGTCTGCGGCTGGAGGGCGTGCGCTACCCGGTGAATATCCGCACCGGCAGCGGCATGACGCTGACCGGTACGGCTAACAGCGCTACCGGCACTACCTTGACCAGTGTACAGGTGGCCATTCTGGATGCGGCAGATCAGACCGTGCAGAGTGCGGCGGCGCAGGCGAACGCCGCCGCTTTCTCTCTGAACACGCTGGACAGTCAGATCCGCTTCGGGGAGCTGCCGGAGGGCAGCTACAGCTATATGGTGCTGGTGACCGACTCTACGGGCGAGAGCCTGTGCTTTGCCTCGGACTTCACGGTGTCCGGCAGCGCAAGCAGCACCCAGACCTACTGGTCGGTCAAGGATGCCGAGGGCACCAAGCTGCAGCAGACGGTCCAGCAGATGGAGACCACGGTAGAAACTGCTGCTGAGACCACCGTAAGCTGGTTTGCAAAGCTGTTCGACTGATAAAAAGAAATAATTCAGGGCTGCTGCACATTGCTTTGTGCAGCAGCCCTATTTGTGTAATTTAGGATTTTTCTGCAAAAAAGTAGTTCAGAACCGCCCGCAGGCGGTTCTGAACCACAAAATTTAAAATGATTTTTCCGCGGCTATTACCTCCGCAGTTCTGTGCCGGGGTAGTAGTGCGCCAGAATGGCGCGGTAGTCTGCGCCCTGCTCTGCCAGTGCCTTTGCACCCCACTGGCTCATGCCTACGCCGTGGCCGTAGCCCCTTGTGGTAAAGGAGAAGGTGCCGCTCTGGCAGACCACCGTAAAGCAGGCGCTGCGCAGCCCCAGCGCTTTGCGCAGGGCGGTACCCTGCACCGTCTGCCCGCAGACCGGCAGGCTGTCCACATAGCCGGAGGGAGTGAGCACCGGCGTGCCAAACCACTGCGCCTGTTGGGAGAGGTCGGCGGTAATGCCCAGACGCTCAGCTAGCAGCTGCTGTAACTGGGCGGCGGAAAGGTTCAGGGTATATTCGTAGTTGTCGGCGGCGGTGTCAGTGCTGCTGTCCACCGGCACCAGATAGGGCAGGGCGGTGCCCCACACCTTCTCGCTGGCTTCGGTGCGGCCGTTGGACATGGCAAAGTAGCTTGTCCCGGCGGGAGCATCCTCGTAATATAGCACCTGCGTCTGTACTGCATCCACCAGCGCAGAAAGCCGGGCGTAGCTGGCCGCGTATGCGGTGCCCCAGTAACTGTGCAGCACTGCATCGGTCAGGCAGCCCTGCCGCCGGGCGGGGTCTGCGGTGAACCATGCGCCGTTTTCCCTGGTGCTGTGGTCCCGGCGGTACAGAGCGTAGCTGTGCGCCGCCACTGCCTGCGCCTTCAGCGCTTCATCCGGCCAGCTGACCGGCATCTCGGCGGCAACTGCCCCAATCAGGTATTCCCGCAGCGGCAGCGTTATCGTCTGCCCGGTGCTCTGATCCGTAAAGCAAACGGTATCGGCTGTGTCAGCAGGGGAGGGAGCCACTCTGCTGCTTTCTTCTGAGGTGACAGAGGCCGCTTCTGCTGCGGACGGCGCAGTGCCCTGCACAACAAGCGCCATACGGGCAAGACGGTAGGCAGCACACGGCAACGCGCAGCCCAGCACCAGCAGAACGGTGCACAGCAGCAAAAAGGAACGTTTCATACTAGACCTCCTCCCGGAACGCAAGCTTTGGGTACATCATACGCCCGGCAGCGTGCAAACCGGCAGGAAATACGCAGGGAAACCCCGGTATTTTTGCGCTTTGCGGTGAGAAGTGTACACTTAGCGCTTGAATTTACTTCATAAAAGCGATATTATAAAAGTATGTCCATCAGAGCGTAGGATGGACGGAATCGGAAAGTATAAGAAGTAAGAGACGGAAAGGAGCACTCCTATGAACTTTGCACACGCAGAAGTGGCAACGCTGGACCCGACGACCATGCGTACCCTGTGCGAGGAGTACATCGCAAACAACTACATCGACCCGGAGACCAGCGAGCGGCTGGGGGTCAAGCGCGGCCTGCGCAACCCGGATGGCACCGGCGTGCTGGCCGGCCTGACCAACGTCTGTGACGTTGTGGGCTACAAAAAGGATCAGGAGGGTCATGTGATCCCCACCCCCGGCAAGCTGATCTACCGGGGCGTCAACATCAACGAGATCGTGGACGAGGCTTACCGCAACGACCGCTTCGTGTTTGAGGAAGTGATCTGGCTGCTGTTGTTCGGCAGCCTGCCCACCCGGGAGCAGCTGGACGATTTCTGCGAGATCCTGGCAGAATCCCGCGCCCTGCCGGACGGTTTTATGGACACCATGAACGCCCCCTCGCCCAATATCATGAACAAGTTGCAGCGCTGTGTGCTGGGCCTGTACTCCTACGACGACCGCGCCGAGGATCTGAGCCTTGAGAACATCCTGAACCAGAGCATCAACCTTATCGCCAGCATGCCCACCATGATGGTGAACGCTTACCAGATGAAGCGCCGCTACTACGATAAACAGAGTATGTTCTTCCACCTGCCCAAGCCCGGCCAGAGCACGGCAGAGCACATCCTCAGCACCTACCGCCCGGATCAGAAGTTCACCCACGAGGAGGCAAAGCTGCTGGATATGTGCCTGCTGGTGCACGCAGACCACGGCGGCGGCAACTGCTCCACCTTTACCACCCGCGTGCTGTCCTCCTCCGGCACCGATACCTACTCTGCGATCGCGGCGGCCATCGGCGCACTGAAGGGCCCTAAGCACGGCGGTGCCAACCTGATGGTGAACCGTCAGCTGAAGGATATCCTCAAGCATGTGGAAAACCCCGAAGACGACGATGAAGTTCGCGAGTATCTGCGCCGCATCCTGCGCAAGCAGGCGGGCGATGGCTCCGGCCTGATCTACGGCATGGGCCACGCGGTGTATACCATCAGCGACCCCCGTGAGGTGGTCCTGAAGCAGCGTGCCCGCCATCTGGCTTACGAGAAGGGCTTTGAGGAAGAGTACAACATGCTGTGCAGCATCGAGCGGCTGGCCCCCGGCATCTTTGCCGAGGAAAAGGGCAGCACCAAGCCGGTGTGCGCCAACGTGGACCTGTTCAGCGGCCTGATCTACAACATGCTGGGCATCTCTGAGGATATCTACACCCCGCTGTTCGCCATTGCCCGTGTGCCCGGCTGGTGTGCACACCGCGTGGAAGAGGTGGTATTCGCCAACCGCATCATTCGCCCCGCTTACAAGTATCTGGGCGTGCGCCAGAAATATAAGCCGATCGAGGAACGCTGATGAATCCTTCTGTTTTGTTCGTTTTTATCTTGAGTGCTCTGCTGGGCGTGCTGCGCGCGGCAGATCTGGCCTTTGGCACCGATGCCGTTACCGGCCTGTGTCTGGTGGGCTCGGTGTGGTGGCGCTATCTGGCACTGGGCATTGTGGTGCTGGCTGCAGTGCTCGTGGGCCGTACACAGCCTTCCCGCTCGGAGGCAGTGCGCAGCCGCAGGCCGCTGGCCGGTGTGCTGGCGTTTGCCGGTGCAGTATGCTTTCTGGCTGCAGCGGGTGCACAGATCGCGCTGGGTGCAGCTTCCGGTCTGGGCGGCTTTGTGCGGTGTATTCTGGAATGCGTGTGCTCTGTGTGGCTCAGTACGATGGGCCGCTGCTGGCTGAGCCCTGACGCGTGGAAGAAGCCCTTTGGCGGGCTGTACCTTGCCGTTGCAGGAAGCCTGCTGTTCTATTGGAATGTACTGATGCGCTTTATGGAGAACAGCTCCAGCTGGCACCGGGTGCAGCCGACAGCTGCAGTGTGGCAGGTGCTGGCAGTGCTGGTGTTTCTGGCGGCGCTGGCTCGGGCACTGCATATCCCGCAGCCGGACAATGGCAAAACACTGTGCGCAGCCGGGCTTGCCGCCTTTGCGCTGGGCCTGTGCTGGCAGCTGCCCCAGTGCTTTGCGCTGCTGGCAGGCAATGGTATGGGCCTTGCTGTGATGCCTGACTTTTTTGCAGGGCTGGGCCTTTGCTGTGTGGGCAGCATTGGAGGAGTGTGCGCTGCAGCCTGCCTGAACAGACAGAGCTGACAAAAGTGCTGGCACGCTGTTGGCGCAATTGCCTAAAACTGGCGAGTGAAAGGAAGCAAAATCGTACAAAAGCAAAAAATGATAGAAATGTCTTGTTAATTTTTTGGCAGACACTTGAAACTTTCTGCGTTTTGGTCTAAAATAAAGATACCGTGATTTATCCGATTATGGGTAAAATAATTAGGAGGTACTATT
>ERZ772886.3110-NODE-3110-length-12465-cov-3.988235_pt1 | contig 12465 bp, 10 predicted proteins | sample MGYA00512128_ERZ772886 | MGnify/ENA primary metagenome ERZ772886 (study PRJEB29015, sample SAMEA2737698) | human gut metagenome | biome: human gut; feature: human-associated habitat; material: faeces | place: China | collected 2012 ... | reverse complement strand
GGCTGCGCTTTCACCCCTCGGTCTACGAGGGCATCATCAAATTCCTCGGCTTTGAACAGATCTTCAAAAACAGCCTGACCGGTCTTCCTATTGGCGGCGCAAAGGGCGGCAGCGACTTTGACCCCAAGGGCAAATCCGACGCGGAGGTCATGCGCTTCTGCCAGAGCTTCATGATCGAGCTGAACAAATACATCGGCCCGAACACCGACGTCCCCGCGGGCGACATCGGCGTCGGCGGTCGAGAGATCGGCTACCTCTTCGGTCAGTACAAGCGTCTGCACGACGAATTCAACGGCGCGCTGACCGGCAAGGGTCTGAGCTACGGCGGCAGTCTGGAGCGCACCGAGGCCACAGGCTATGGTCTGTGCTACTTCACGCAGAAGATGCTCGAAAGCGCAGGCAGGGGATTTGAAGGCAGCGTCGCCGTCGTCTCCGGCTCAGGCAACGTCGCACTCTACGCCTGCGAAAAGGCCCAGCAGCTTGGCGCAAAGGTCGTGGCCATGTCCGACTCCGCCGGGTACATCCACGATCCCGACGGCATCGACATTGCCCTCATGAAGCGCCTGAAGGAGGTCGAGCGCAAGCGCATCCGCGAATATGCCGCTCTGCGTCCGAACGCCGTCTACCGAGAAGGCTGCCGCGGCATCTGGCAGATCCCCTGCCAAATCGCCCTGCCCTGCGCCACGCAGAATGAGCTGGACGCCGCTTCCGCGCGTGCGCTGCTGCATAACGGCTGCATCGCCGTCGCCGAGGGCGCCAACATGCCCAGTACGCCCGAGGCCGTGGAGCTGTTCCAGGAGGCGGGCATCCTCTTCGGGCCCACCAAGGCGGCCAACGCGGGCGGCGTCGCCGTCTCCGCGCTGGAGATGGCGCAAAACTCCATGCGCCTGTTCTGGACGAAGGAGGAGGTCGACGCCCACCTCAAGCGCATCATGGAGGACCTTTACCGCCGCATCTCGGCAGCCGCCGAGGAATACAGCCGCAAAGGCGACCTTGTCTCCGGTGCAAACATCGCAGGCTTCAAAAAAGTCGCCGACGCCATGCTCGCCCAGGGCGTGTTTTAATTAAGGATGAAAAGCCGGGAAACGTTGCGTGCAGCGTTTCCCGGCTTTTCTTACACATTTTTCAGCTTTCAAATGGGAGCACGGCGTTCTCCTCATCTGAATGGAACAGCGTCTCCATCAGCCGCAGGCAGCGCAGCGCCTCCTCTGGCGTCACGATCTGCTCTGCGATTTTATTAACCGTGTCAACAAAGTTTGCGTAGAGCGCGTTTCTGTCCACCACAACCTGCGGCAGCGGCAGCTCCTCTGTGGAGGAAGATGTGCGCGGCGCCATCGTTTTGGTCAGTCCCTCGCCCGCCTGAATCGGCTTGACCTCTCCCTCATACCAGTTGGTCGCGCGGACGATCTTTCCTTCGGCGTTGAAGCCCTTGATCACTGCCGTTCCCTCGCGCCCGGCGATGTACCAGTGCGGCGTGTCGATAAAGTTGCAGGTGCTCACCACGACCTGGGCAGTAAGACCGCTTTCAAAATTCAGCCACGCGCGGAAGCCGTCGTCGCATTCGTCGCTTGTGACATGGCTGCACCGGCAATACACGGAGCTGATCTTTCCGGGAATCATCATCAGGAGCCGGTCGAGAACGTGCACGCCCCAGTCGAGCATCATTCCGCCGCCGCAGGCCTTGATCTTGCGCCAGTCGCCCGGAATTCCTCTGGAGCCGACCAGCGTTGTCTCCACGTAAAAGGCCTCACCCAGAATGCCGTCGTCAAAAACCTTTTTGGCGACCAGATAATCATAGTCCCAGCGGCGGTTCTGGCGGGGATAGAACACCAGTCCCTTTTCCTTTGCGACTGTCATGACGTCCAGAAGATCCTGTGAGCTGAGCATGACAGGCTTTTCGCAGAGCACATGCTTTCCCGCGCGCAGCGCCCGGATGGCCTGCTCCTTGTGCAGGTGATTCGGCGTCGCGATTAGCACCGCGTCTACCGTCTCGTCGTTCAAAATCTCCTCGTAGCTCCCGTAGCAGTGCCAGCCCTTTTCGGCGACCCAGCGCATCCGCGCCTCGTCAATGTCGTAGATTCCCGCCAGCTCCAGCTTGTCCGCCAGCGGGCTGATCTCGATCTGGCACTCCGAGTATACATCATACGTTAAAAATTCCGGTTTTTTCTGATCCTCTCCGGAAATTGCAAGGGCATGTCCGCTGCCCATTCCGCCGCAGCCGAGGAGCGCGATTCTCAATGGTGTTTTCATGATTCACTCTCTCCTTTGTGAAAAGGATGGAACAGAGAAGCGCTGTCCCCTGTTCCATTCCGGTTCTCTTATTTGCTGATTGCCTTGAACGCTGCGGCCTGCGCAGTCATGCCGCGCTCGGAGGCCAGACGCTCGATGGAAGAAGCGCCGAAGAAGCCGTCGATTTCCGGCACATTCCGGATAATATACGCCGCATCTTCCGGATCGGCGATCGGGCCGCCATGGCAGATGACCATGATGTCGGGGTTCACCTCGCGGCCGGCCGCAATGATCTCGCGGATCAGCGGGATGCAGTCGTCCAGCGTCTTGGCGGTCTCAGCGCCGATAGAGCCCTTTGTCGTCAGACCCATGTGCGCGACAAGGCAGTCCGCGCCCGCTTCGGCCATTGCACGCGCCTGCTCTGCGTCGAAGACGTAGGGGCAGGTCACCATATCCAGCTCATGCGCCTTGCGGATCATATCGACCTCAAGGCCGTAGCCCATGCCGGTCTCCTCCAGATTCTGGCGGAACACGCCGTCGATCAGGCCGACGGTCGGGAAGTTCTGCACGCCGTTAAAGCCCTGCGCCTTCAGCTCCTTCAGGTAGATGTCCATCACGCGGAAGGGGTCCGTGCCGCACACACCGGCGAGCACCGGTGTCTTTTTAACGACCGGCAGAACCTCGTAGCCCATTTCCACCACGATCTTGTTCGCGTCGCCATAGGCAAGCAGGCCGGAAAGGGAGCCGCGGCCAGCCATACGGAAACGGCCGGAGTTATAGATGATCAGCATATCCACGCCCGCTTTTTCCGAGCACTTGGCCGTAATGCCGGTACCGGCGCCGACGCCGACGAGAATCTTCCCCTGCGCAATCTGCGCTCGGAAGTCCGCTAAAATTTCTTGACGGGATTTGAATAACATGTTTGCTCCTCCATTCAATTTGTGGTTTTGTTCTTCATCAGTTCGATCAGCTTCTGCGCCGCCGCCATGGCAAATGCCTCGTCATTGACCGCATTTTCCATTTCAATCAGCTCTACCCGGCTGCTGATCTTCTCCCGAAGCGTTTCAAACAGCGCCTCGTCCGCCTGCGCGTCATAGAAGGACGCCCCCTCCACGTCTATTCCGGAAAGGCCCTTCCGGGGCAGAAGTAGCACGGTCTTCCCGCGCGCCAGGTTGAGTTTTTCGGCGATTTTACTGCCGATCTGACGCATTTCCTCCGCCGTCGTGCGCATCAGCGTCACGGTCGGGTTATGCCGGTAGAGCTTTCTGCCCTTAAATTTCTCCGGCACCGTCTCATATGGGCCAAAATTGACCATGTCCAGTGCACCCACGGATACAACCTGCGGGATTCCCATCGCGGCAGCCGCCTCCAGACGGTGCGGCCCGGCAGTCAGAACGCCGCCGACGACCTCGTCGCACCATTCCGTCGTCGTGATATCCAGCACGCCCTTGATAAATCCGCCGCGGATGAGGTCTTCCATCGTCCTTCCGCCGCTGCCCGTGGCGTGGAACACGAGCACCTCGTAGCCCTGCGCCTCCAGATATGCCTTGGCCGTTTTAATGCACGGCGTTGTGACACCGAACATCGTCGCCGCCAGCAGGGGCCTCCCGTCCGCGACAATCTCGGTTCGGTTCTTCACCATGCCGACAATCGCGTTGACGGCATTGTTGAACACTGTCATGGATATCTGGTTCAGTCCCTCCACGTCCACAATGGCCGGGAGCATCATAATATCGCTGGTGCCAACGTAAGCGGAAACGTCACCCGAAGCCATCGTGGAAACCATCACCTTCGGCACACCGAGCGGCAGTGCACGCATGGCCGGCGTTACCATAGAGGTCCCACCGGAGCCGCCGATAGAAATAATGCCATCCAGCTTACCCTGTGCATACAGCCGGGGAAGCAGCTTCTCCATCCCTTCCGCCAGAGCGGCAGTTGCCATTGCCCGGTCCTTGCGTGCGATGATCTCATCCATATCCACACCGGCTGCGGCCGCAATTTCCCGATTGGAAACATCCGGGGTAATCGAGGGCGTGAACACGCCGGTGTTAATGCACAGCGTCCGAACGCCCTGCGCCTCGATTTTCTCTTTGATATAGGACAATTCCTGTCCCTTTGTGTCAAATGTGCCCGCAATTGCAATCGTCTTCATAGAAGCCCTCCTGTTCTGCGATTCAAATCACAAACTGGTCCAAATACCGCTTGCTCAGCACGAGAGAATTCTCAACCTTTTCTCTGGAGCCCTCGAAGGCACGGTCCTCGACCTCAATGCAGGCATAGCCGTCATAGCCGATGTCAGTCAGCGCGGAGACATATCTGCCCCAATCCACATCGCCAAGGCCTGGCAGCTTCGGCTGCATATACTGCAAAGGATACGCCAGAATACCGGTCTGCTTCAGGCGCTCCGGATAGAGCTTGATATCCTTAAAATGCACGTGGAAGATCCGATCCTTGAACTCATAGATTGGAGAGATATAATCCATCATCTGCCACACGAAATGGCTGGGGTCATAGTTCAGGCCAAAATAGGGGCTGGGGATCCGGCGGAACATCTCCTGCCAGATTTCCGGCGTGCAGGCCAGATTCTGGCCGCCGGGCCACTGCTCTCTGCCAAACAGCATCGGGCAATTTTCAATGCCGATGCGCACCTGATTTTCTTCTGCAAAGCGGATGATCTCCGGCCAGATCCGGTCGAACAGCTCAAAGTTCTCTTCCACGCTCTTCGTCTGATCCCGACCGATGAAGGTTGTCACCATGCCGACACCGAGTCTGCGGCTTGCTACGATCAGTTTTTTCAGGTGCTCGATGTTGGCCGCGCGCTTTTCCAGATCCGGGTCCATAGTGTTCGGATAAAACGCCAGGGACGAAATCTCCACGCCGCGCTTTTTGCAGTATTCCTGCACATAGTGCACCTTTGCCTCGTCCAGCACATCCACATCCAGATGGCTGACACCGGCATAGCGCCGTTCCGCTTTTCCGCTGGGCCAGCAGGCCAGCTCCACACAGGAAAATCCATGCGCTGAAGCGAAATCGATGACCTCTTCAAAGGAGTAGTCTTCGAGAATCGCCGTAATAAAACCCATCTTCATAAGCCATCCCTCGCCTTAGAATCTGATTTCCTGTCTGGTTTCGGCCGATTGGTAGATTGCCTCCAGAACCTTCGTCACGCGGAAGGCCTCCTCCGGCTTGACCAGCGGCTCGGAATCCGTCTCAATAGCACGCAGCCACTGATCTGCCTCCAGAACGCCGGGAGCCTCCGTCGCGCCCTCAAAATAGGCCACGCCGGCAGTCTCGGAAATATGCTCCTCAAGCAGCAGTCCGTTGGCGCCGCGGTTCATGATCAGCTCGTCCTTGGGATAGCTCATGCCGGAACGGATCTCCGCGCCCGCTAGCGTTCCGCAGAGCGTCGTGGATGCCTCTCTGGACTCCAGAATGTTCAGCGCCCAGGATGCCTCCAGCTCGATGGTCGCGCCATTTTTCATCGTGATAAAGCCAAACGCGGAGTCCTCGACCTCGTAGGTTTCGGGGTTCCACTTGCCGAAGATGTTGCCCTCGGTGGCTTCGGGCAGGTGCCCCAGCTTGTAGAAGACAGAGCCCTTGACGCTCTCAATGTCATAGTTCTGCATCATCCAGAGCGTCAGATCCAGCGCATGCGTGCCGATGTCGATCAGCGGGCCGCCGCCCTGCAGCGCCTTATTGGGAAACACGCCCCAGGTGGGAACCGCGCGTCTGCGGACAGCGTGTGCCTTTGCAAAATAGATTTCGCCCAGCTCACCGCGCTCGCAGGCCGCCTTCAGGCAGCGGACCTCCGGACGGAAGCGGTTTTGATAGCCGATGGTAAACTTCTTGCCCGATTTTTTCCAGGCATCAAGCATTTTCTGCGCGTCCGCCGAGGTGCTGGCCATTGGCTTCTCGCAGAACACATGCTTGCCCGCCTCAAAGGCGCAGACGGTGATTTCGCAGTGGGAGACGTTGGGCGTCAGCACATAGACGACCTCAACCTCCGGGTTTGCGATAAGTTCGCGGTAATCCGTATAAACCTTCGCCGTGGAGCCGAATTCCGCAGCGGCTTTCTCGGCGCGCTCGGGGACAATATCGCAGAACGCAACGATCTCCATCCGGTCGGTAAAATTCTTCAGCGCCGGGAAATGCTTCCCGTTTGCAATGCCTCCACAGCCGACAATGCCGATCTTGATTTTTGCCATGTTGCTTCTCCTTTTCTAAGAGAGGGGCAGGCGTTCGCCTACCCCTCGTTGTCATTAGGCTTCGATTCCTCTATACTTCTTCAGGTTCTCGATGCTGATTCTTGCGCTCTCCAGCTCCGTCAGCTGGGAGCGGTCCTGCTCGATCATGATGCCGGGGCAGCCGACGCGGTTGCCTTCGTCGATGATCTTCTGGATGTCCATAATGCCGTTGCCGATCTCGGTGTAGGCGTCATAGGCGAGGAAGCAGATAGCGGTCAGGCAGGCAGAGCTGTTCGGCTCCTTCATGCCGGGGGTAACGAACACGACTGACGGGTCGTAAATGCCGTTGAACAGGTTGGCCGGGGCAGGATAGTTCTTCGGGAAGTCCTTCTGATGGATCATGCACAGTCTGCCGGGATAGCGGCTGATCATCTCGACATAGTCCGCGCCGCCGCGCATTGCCCAGTAGGTATCCAGCTCAAAGTCGACCAGGTCGGGATCCGTGTATTCCATGATCCAGTCCATGATGTACTTGCCTTCGTACTTCTGGAATTCGCAGAAGTGGTTGTGGTAGTGGAAGCGCATGCCGAGGTCGTGGCACATCTTTGCCGTCTTGTTGTAAACATCGCAGCGGCGCTTCAGATGCTCAAGGCCGGAGAAATAGCCGCCGCGGTAGCCGACGTTCTCTGTGCCCAGCTCCGCATGGTAGCGTAGCATCGCGTCGCACATAAACTGGTCGTCGAGGATGATGTCGTCGAAGTGCGTGCCGAAGACCTTGATGCCGTAAGAGTCGAGCCATGCCTTCTCTTCCTTTGCACCCCGGTTGGGGTTGTGCAGGCCGTTGGTCAGCGGGGTCAGACCGTCTTCGGCATAGCCGGGGTAGATCTCGATCCAGTTGTAGCCCATTTTGGCAATTTCTTCAATTGTCTTATCGGGATCCTTTTCCATAGACTCTCGGACAGAGAACATGTTCAGCGCAATTTTCATTTTGTTTACCTCCTGTATATCGCCTTTGGCTTACAAAGTTTTTTATGACTTCCGCCGCCCGTTATTTGCTGTTCCTGCGGCTTAAGTTCATCTTCATTATAGCTTTCGGCACCCTGTCGATTCCACCAATGAACCGCGGAATAAATGTTGTTTTCCTGACATTCTCGAAAAAAATGGCGCCCTGCATAAGAGCAGAGCGCCGGATTCAGGATTTTTATCTCAGAAGATCGGCTGCATTGTCGCCGTCCGTTTTGTTCAGGTACTTCCGCTTGTATTCCCGCACGGTGTAGCCCGTCTTCTGTTTGAAAAGCTGGGAGAAATAGGAGAAGTTCGTATAGCCCAGGCGGTCGGCCACCTGGCTGACGGAAAGGTTGGTTTCCTTGAAAAGGTAGATCGCCGTTTTGATTTTTTCGTTTTGAATATAGTTGATCAGCGTCTCCCCTGTCGCCTTTTTGAACACGCGGGAAAGGTGGTCGGGATGGTATTTGAGCTGCTCGGCAATGGTTTCCCGACTGAGATCATAATAAATATTCTCGCTGATATAGCTCTTGATAGCCTCAACGAGCTGCTTTGTTTCCAGTCCGCCCTCGTTCAGCGCCTGCACTTTTTGCAGCAGGCGGTTGCACAGCTGATGCAGATCCTCTATCGTCATCAGGGGCGTAGAGGTCACGATCCTGACAGCCTCCTCCAACCCAAAATCCTGCATATCCAGCAGCTGGCTTTTCGCCGTCTGGCTGATGATCCCCCAGAAGCGAAACAAGATCGCATAGGCGGCGTCCTTCGTCAATATTTTGTTTTTCAGACGAATGAAAAACTCGTCCACATCCTCGCGCAGCGCCTGAAAGGCATTGCTTTCGGCCAGAATGGTCCATTTGAAAAACCGCGCCTGGCTGATGGACAGCTGCGTGCCCAGCGTGGTATCGTCGCTGTAAACGACCAGCGTCCGCCCGCCGATATAGCGCTCGGTGATCTCCTCCAGCTGCATGCCGCAGGTGCACAGCTGATCGATGCTGATGCAGCTGCGGTAAACGCAAATCAGGCACTGAATGCCGAACTCCCGCTCCAGGATCCGCACCAGCTCCTCGCTGCGGGCAAAGATCTCATCGATGTCTTTTTTCTCTCCATCCTGCGCATGCAGAACGGCAGTAACGCGGTACTCGTCATAAAATACCGTTGACAGCAGATACTCGTCGAACACGCTGACGTACATATTGCGCAGCGCGCCCATTTTCTCCCGCTTTGTCCACTTACTCAGTAGGCCCGCATCCGAAAGGCACTTCATGCGCAGCAGATAATAGCCACTCCATTCCAGCTCGACCCTGCGCTGGCGGGCAAATTCCATGATATTGTTCCGCGAGACCGGAATGAGGCCGTTGAACAGATCCTTCCAGAACAGCTCCTGATAGATATCCAGATAGCGCAGGAAGGTTCTGCCGCATTCCGCCATGGTTTTCTCATCGGCCTGTCGGGGAAGCTCCGCCGTGATCTTTTTCAGCCGCTTTTCGGCGGTCTGCTTCGTGGTCGGCAAAAACAGATAGGTCCAGTTCGAGCCAAATTTGATCCGCGGCTTTTTCAACTGCACCGTAGAGTCCTGATGAATCAGGTTCACAAGGAAAACGTCCGATTTTTCCTCCATCAGCTTGATCAGGCGGAGTCCCTGGCTGTTTTCCATTTCATAGTTGCAGAAAATGATATGCACCTTGTTTTCCATCGTCAGGCGGTAGGCCTCGGCAAAATCGGACGTGGCGCACAATTCTGATACGCCGCAGCCTGCCCAGTCAATCTGCAAGGCCTGAAGCTTTTCAATTTCCCCGGCGCTGTCAAACAGGAGAGCCTTCACCATCATACGCATTACGATCCTTTCTCCCGGAATGCAAGGAAAGCGAAGCCGCGCGCGGCGGCTCCGTTTTCCGGTCATCCCTGTGTGGATTCTCTTAAAATCAGGTCTACATTCAGCAGCTGTTCCTCTTTTTCCGTATGCCCGCGCAGCTTGTTCGCCAGCATTTCCATTGCGATAAAACCCAGCTGGTACCTCGGCTGTCGAACTGTCGTGATCGACGGCACCATGGATTCGGAAATGTCGATGTTATCAAACCCCGTTACGATCAGGTCCTGTGGCACGCGTAGGCCGGCCTGCGTCGCAGCGCGGATGATTGCCGCTGCAAAAATATCGGACACGGTATAAACTGCGTCCGGCCGCTCCGGCAGGCTCAAGAGCCGCGCCGCCGCCGTCAGCGCCATATTGAAATCGATGTCGGCGACCTGCACAATCCATTCCGGACGCACCTCGATCCCGGCATTTTTCAGCGAGGCCAGAAACGCCGCCTTTCTCTGGCGCGCATAGCGGTAGCGGAGCGGACTGCAAAGCATTGCGATCTTTTTCCGTCCGGAGGAAAGAATGTGCTCCATCACGCGCCGCGTGGCTTCAAAATCGTCAATGCTGACATGCGCAATTTCCGGGAGTCCGTCGTCGTATTCGCAGCACCGAACCAGCGGAATCTGTTGGCTGAGATACCTGGCGATATCCGTCGTCAACGCGTTCAGCTCGATCAGGCCAACGGCCTTCACGCCCCGGAGCATCGCCAGAAAAGCCTCGACATTCACCTCGTTGATCTGCTGGGCGTTGACCAGCACGTGGTAGCCCTCCGTCACGGCGGCGTCCTGCGCCCCGCTGATGATCCTGCTGTAAAAAGCATTGTTCAGTGTGGGCACATTCAGAACAATCAGGCGGTTCTGCGGAGGATACTGCCTGAGACGCCGCTCATATTTCAGCGCGGCTGCCGCATCCTCCACGCGCCTGTAGGTGGACGCATTGACGCTGCTGTCCCCCTTCAGGACGCGGGACACCGTCGCCGCCGAAACCTTCGCCAGTTTTGCCACGTCATAGATCGTCGCCCGGTTTTCCATACTTTTCATCAGGCTCACCTTTGTGCCATTATCAGGCAGTCGTCCTGTCGGTACTTACACACTCTTCCGGAGCTGATTGTTGAAATAGGAGGAGGCGGCGCTGTCGATCGTGACGGCAAGGAGGATCAGCAGTCCCTTGAGCAGGTACTGGAAATTCGTATCCATGCCGAGCAGATTGAACACGTTGGTCAGAAGGCCGATCAGCATGACGCCAAAGAACGTTCCGCCGACCTTCGCCTGGCCGCCGCTCATCGCGGTACCGCCGATGACCACCGCCGCAATCGCGTCCATTTCCATGCCGTCCCCGGCCGTCGGCTGTGCACTGCCGGCACGTCCGGTCAGAACCAGCGCCGCGACGGCACAGCACACGCCCATCAGTGCATACACGCCGCTCGTAACCCAGAAGGTATTGATGCCGGAAACACGCGCCGTCTCCGGGTTGCCACCCATGGCGACCGCCCAACGACCAAAAATTGTTTTGTTCAGAATGATAAAAACCACAAGCATCACAAACAGCATGATCAAAATCGCCACCGGGATCTCCTTGAACACATAGCCCTGCGCCATAAACTTGATCCCCGCGCGAATATTGATGATCGGCGTGTTTTTGCTGATCATGTAGCAGATACCCTTATAAAGCTGCCCCGTGGCAAGCGTCACAATGAACATCGGCATTTTAATCAGTTTGCCGATCAAGCCATTCATAAAGCCGCAGAAAGCGCCCATCAGAAGAATCAGAACGATAATCACGCCCAACGGCAGTCCCATTCTGACATCCATGATTCCGACGAAGATTCCGAGCATGCCCGTCATAAGGCCCACGGAAAGGTCGATGTTGCCGGATGAAAGAACGCAGGTAAAGCCGAAGGCAAGCACAAAGTAAGTCGTGTTCTGCCGAATCACATTACGCAGATTCTGGAAGGAGAAGAAGGTCGGTGAAATAACGGATGCCGCAATCAATGCCAGCAGAGCCAGCAGCATGGCCTTGTTGTCGATCAGAAATCTCATGGTACTGCTTCTTAAATCTTTCGTCTTTGTCGTTTTCATTTTATGATAACTCCTCTGCGTTCTGGAATCCAAAGGCAGCGTTGACAATCCGCTCCTGTTCAATTTCATTGCTTGTGAATTCCGCCGTGATCCTGCCCTCACAGAACGTGATCACACGGTCGGCCATACCCATCATCTCCGGCAGCTCCGAGGAAATCAGGATGACCGCCATTCCCTCGGCCGCCAGCTTGGCAATCAGGGAATAGATTTCATACTTTGCGCCGACATCAATGCCACGCGTCGGCTCGTCCAGAATCAAAACATTGGGCTTTGTCAGAAGCCATTTACCGAGAATCGCCTTCTGCTGATTGCCGCCGCTGAGAGAGCCGATGGGTTGCGCCGGAGTGGAGAGCTTCACATTCATCCGCTCGACCATTTTGTCCACTTCCCGCTCCTCGCGGGCCGTCTGGACAAATTTCAGCTTATTGCAGTAGGACGGCAGATTCGCCAGCGACATATTCTCTCTCACGGAGAGAATGGAGATGATTCCTGTCATCAGGCGATCCTCCGTCACCATGGAGACGCCCCGACGGATGGAATCCTTCGGATGGTGGATGCGAGCCTTTTTGTTGCCGATCAAAACCTCGCCGCTATCGTGGCGGTCCACGCCGTAGACCGCACGCATGACCTCGCTGCGTCCGGCGCCGACCAGGCCGTACAGGCCCAGAATCTCGCCCCGGCGGACAGAGAAGCTGATGTCCCTGTAGATGCCATGCTCGCTGAAATTCTTCACCTCAAACGCGATTTCTCCGAATTTCTGCCGTTTGGGCGGATACATATCTCCGATTTTACGTCCGGCAATCTGCGTGATCAGATCCTCGCGTGTGATTTCCCCGACTGGATGCTCTGAAATAAACATACCGTCGCGCAGAACCGTGATTGTCTGGCAGATCGTAAAGATTTCTTCAATTTTATGGGAAATAAAAACGATAGAAACACCCTTGGACTGTAGCTCGCGCATCACCGCAAACAACATCTGTACCTCGGACTCAGACAAAGAACTGGTAGGCTCGTCCATAATGATAACCTCCGAATCCTGAGAGACCGCCTTGGCAACGTCCTTGCGAGGATACTTGTTGGCAAACCAACCATCATCAAGCAAGAACATATC
>ERZ772886.3109-NODE-3109-length-12466-cov-6.060027_pt1 | contig 12466 bp, 8 predicted proteins | sample MGYA00512128_ERZ772886 | MGnify/ENA primary metagenome ERZ772886 (study PRJEB29015, sample SAMEA2737698) | human gut metagenome | biome: human gut; feature: human-associated habitat; material: faeces | place: China | collected 2012 ... | reverse complement strand
GTGCGTCACGGTTGCCCTCTTTTATCCCCCCGCCACCCCGGCGAACGTCAACACCTGCGTCCGCAACATGGCCCGCGCCACCCGTTTTCTGGTGGGCAAGAACCGCAAGCGCGTCCAGCGCCTGCTGCACCTGACCCGCAGTCCGGCCATTGAGGATCAGCTCATGCCGGAACATGGCGACGACCGCTGGCTGTGGATGGACAGCGAAATGCTGGTGCTGTACAACCGCGCGCTCAAGCGCTACCCCGTTTTGCTTAGCCAGCTGGACGAATACATGCGCACCGGCGAACCCCTGGGCGAGGATTTCGTCCCGGCCTTCGGCTGATCTGTAAGGAGTGGTAGAAGTGAAAAAAATCAAACTCACCGCATTGGAGCGGAGCTGGATTCTCTATGACATCGGCAATTCCGCGTTCATCCTGCTGGTTTCGACTCTGATTCCCATTTATTTCAACGCTCTGGCGACTACCGGCGGACTGAACGAGTCATTGTACTTATCCTATTGGGGCTACGCCGGTTCCGTCTCCACGCTGCTGGTGGCCGTCATCGGTCCCATCTGCGGCACGCTGGCTGACCACCGGGGCTTCAAGAAGCCGATTTTCATGGTCTGTATGCTTCTGGGTGTTCTCGGCTGCGCCGCCATGGGCGTGACTGCGGGATGGCTGGCATTTCTGGTGGTGTTCGTTCTGGCCAAAGTGGGGTATTCCTCCAGTCTGGTGTTCTACGACGCCATGCTCCCGGAGGTCACCACCGACGAGCGGATGGACACGGTATCCTCCATGGGCTACGCCTACGGCTATATCGGTTCCGTGATTCCCTTCATCCTCTGTCTGCTGCTGGTGCTGTTCGGCGACAAAATCGGCGTCGGCGCGGGAACGGCCATGGTCGTTTCCTTCCTCATTACCGCCGTGTGGTGGTTCGTATGCACCCAGCCGCTGCTGAAGCGTTACCGCCAGACCGCCTTCGTGGAGCACGGCGGCAATCCCGTTTCTTCCACCTTCCGTCGGTTGAGAGACACCTTCCGGGAGGTTCGGCAGCAGAAGCATATTTTCCTGTACCTGCTGGCATTTTTCTTCTTCATTGACGGCGTTTACACCATCATCGACATGGCCACGGCCTACGGCACTGCTCTGGGTCTGAACACCACCGGGCTGCTGCTGGCGCTGCTGCTGACCCAGTTCGTGGCCTTCCCCTGCTCCATCGCCTTCGGCCGGTTCTCCGCCAAGTACGATACGGGGCTGCTCATTAAGATCTGCATCCTCTGCTACACCGGCATTACCCTGTTCGCGGTATTTCTTGTGTCCCAGTGGCAGTTCTGGGTACTGGCGGTTCTGGTGGGTATGTTTCAGGGCGGCATTCAGGCGCTGAGCCGCAGCTACCTCGGGAAAATCATCCCGGCGGAGCGCAGCGGCGAATACTTCGGCCTCATGGACATCTGCGGCAAGGGCGCGTCCTTCCTTGGTACGACCCTGATCGCCGTGGTCAGTCAGCTCACCGACGGGCAGTCGTTCCATGTGTTCGGGCTGGAGCTGCAAAACGAAAACATCGCCGTGGGTACGCTGGTCGTTATCTTCGCCATCGGCTTCGTCCTGTTCTGTAAGGCGGACAAGCTGAATAAGCAGTACATACACATTTAAATATTAAGAATGCCGGGGGCTGACCGCCCCCGGCACTATTTTTACCGTTTCTTCTTATTCAACAGCACTGCAAGCCCGATTCCGGACAGCACCATCACCCCCACGGCAATCCAGATCAAATCGCCGGTGCGGGGATTCCTGCGGGAACCCAGAGAAACCGGGACGGGCGGCACGTAGACCACCTCGTCGCAGTTGCGCACCCGGAGAACCGGCGTGCCGTTGCTGTCCAGATGGAGAATGCCGATCGCCCGCACGGTGCGCCCCCTTTTCACCTGAGACGCAAGGTTGTTTTTCCCGTCTGCGCCGGACACAATGTTGTCCTCAATCAGAATTTCCGCGAGATCTCCGTTTCCGTCCTTCAGGGTGATGCGGGAGACGCCCTTGCCGCCGACGCTGTAGGTCACATCCGTCACCCTGCCCTCCACCTGCATCAGGCGGCCGCCGTTTGTATCGTAATCCATGGCTTCCTCGTTTGCGGTGGTTTCCGGCGTGTAATTGTAAAGCCGCTCGGTCAGCACCTCACAGTCGATGATTTTCAGCATCACGTTGCCGTCCTGAATTGTCTTTTGCCCGACTGCCTCCAAGGGCGTGCCAACTTCAATGCCATTCTTCGTGAACGGTACCAAGGCAACGCCGCCGGTATCGTCCTGCAGGTAAATGGTTTTGGAGAAAATGTTGCCGGGATGGGACGTTCCGGAGGCCGCCCAGCCGCGAATGCGGAACACCTCCCCGTCCCCGCCGGAACGCATTTCGTCAATGGTGACCAGCGGCTCGATTCCCAGCACCGCTTCCGCGATCCCCTGATTTCCGCTGACGCGCTTCCAGATATTGTCCGGTTCTTTCATGGCGTCGTCTGCCAGAAATAGTCCGCCGCTGACGTACACTTTGCCGTCGCCCGGGAGTTCCTCACCGGCAAGCAGCACCGTGTCTTCGCCGGTTTCCTGCCCGTCGGCGTCCGCGTCTATGCCGTGGGTGGTATCACGCCCCTTCACCAGCCAGGTGCCGTTCCCCGGATTTACGGTGCAGCCGGCGCGCTGGGTGTAGGTCTGCTCGGGTTTCAGAGATTTTGTCAAATCGCCGCCAGGGTTGAACACATTGGCGGATGCCGCGTCGGGCGTACCGCCATTGTTTTCCTCATCCCATGCGGTGTCGTCGTTCAGGCGCACCGTTGCGCCCATGGCTTCCAGCAGCCTGTTCAGCTCGCCGGAGGTGTGCAGACTCAGGTCGCCCATATCCGATTGGCCGCAGAGAATGACTGTGCCGCCGCTTTCGGCAAACGTCCTGACTTTCTCCACAAATGCCTCGTCAAACGGCTTCGCCGGGGCGGTTATCAACAGGATGTCGCTGTCCTTGGGCAGTTCCGTCTCAAATTTCTTCACCGAAATGCTGTTCTGGGCGGCAATTTCCGCCAGCCGGTTCAGCTTGCCGGTGCCGGAATTGCCGTGGGAAGCGTCCACGGCGATACGCTTCACCTGCTCCGGGACGTGGAAGCTCAAGCTCAGCGTGTCCTCATAAGTGCGGTCTTCTCCGTTCACGCTGCCAGCCGCCTCGACCCGGAACTCCGTCATGCCCAGTTCCGAGTGGGCGTAGGAGAAGGTGTAGTCCAGCGTGCTCATCCCCGCAACTTCTCCCAGATCGGAGACTGTGCTGACAAGCGTCTCGTCGGCATAAAGCGACAGCGCGTCCAGATCAAACTCCACCGACTCGTCATTGTACAGCTCCACAGTCAGCCCGATCTCCTCGTCCCGGGCAGGGGCGTCCGTGTCCGACGTAAAGCTCCCGATGCCGATGTCGTCATACCCGTCCATCCACACGGGCGCGGTCACGGCCACGTCCCCATCCGGCTGGGTGACGCGGAGATAATAATAGCTGTATCCGCCGGGGACGGTCAGCTCCAGCATTTTTGTGGGTGTCTCCACCCACTGCCGGACAATCGCTTCCCCACCGTCGGCCACCACTTCCACATTGCCGATGGCCTCGTCCGTGGGGTCGTTCAGGAAAACGGTGACCGCCGCACTCTCGGACTTGGGGATGATGCTGCCCATGACCGTACCGTTCAGCTCATAATAAATGGCAAGGTCACTGTCCTGCGTGGCGTAGACCCGGCGGTTCTTCATGGCGTCGTACAACGCTTCCTCCGTCAGACTTTTCGCCAGTACCACAGTCCGCGCTTCGCTGGCGTCGCCCCACTGACCTTTGTGGTTATTCTGGTTGTTGGTCGGCGCGACGTGCCAGCCCTTGTCCAGCGCCAGATCATAATACTCGCAATCCACCACGCCGTCCTCCCCGGCCACTTCCAGCAGGGAGACTACCGCGTCATATTGGGGGCTGTAGTGGTCGAACCGCTCAAAATCCCCATGAACGGTATCCGGATGGTTGAACTGGCTGACGGAACCGGGGACGGAGGTCAGCGCCTTATAGTAATTTTCCAGTGCTGTGGGCACATTTTCAAAATCCGCCTGATCCCGGGTCTGCCAGCCGGGGGTATTGAAGGTGGAGATATGCCCCAGCTGCTTGTCCTCCGGCCATGTCATCTCAAAGCCGAAAAGCCCCACAAAATCCCCGTTGGTCACGGAAGCGGCCGCCTGCTTCCCCGCCGCCCAGTCAGCGCTGATGTCCGCGCCATTCGCGTCGATGGTGCCCATATCAGCGTTGTCAAAGGAATCGCTGTGGTCGGTGACGGCGAAAAAGTCCAGACCATCCACCTGCGACGCGTATTGGAACGCTTCCTCCACGCTCCCGGCGCCGTTGGAAATATCGGTGTGGGCGTGGAGCTGACCGAAGTACAGATTCCAGTCAAGGTCAAATTCTTCCGTGAAAATGACCTGGGTCACTTCCCCGGGTTCGCAGCCCCCGGCGATGGAATATGCCCTGAGATACGCCGTTCCGAAGTCCTTTTCAAAGCAAATTGGCCCGGCATACAGCGCATCGGGCTGGTAATTCACCCCGTCGGTGGAGACTGCGTAATAAATGTCGGCGCTTTCGTCCTCGCAGGTCAGGGTAATTTCCTCCCCGGCGCGGATCGTGCCGCCCTCGGGCAAAACGGTCACATTGGGCGACGTTTCCACCACTTCTCCCGGCTCCTCCAGCTCCTCCGGCTCCTCCAGCTCCTCCGGCTCCTCCGGCTCCGGGTCGTCCTGCACCTCCATGCGCCGGTACAGCGTAAAGATGCTGACGTAGGAGTCCGGTGCTTCCTCAATATCGACGTCCCTGCATGCAAGGAAGTCATACTCGCGAAGCGTATCGGAAACCAGCGTCACCGGCTCGCTTCCGTTGCAGCCGTGAAAGGAAAAATATTCGCCGTCCCAGAGAACCTGCCATTCATACGTCCCGGCGGCAATGCCGTTTCTGTCATCTTCCATGGGTGCGGCGGACGCGCCGTGAGCGTCCGTCAGAATGACCCTGTTCTCCGTCACCGTCAGGTTCCATTCCGCACCGGCGGCAACCGTGTCGCCGGTGAAGGTGGGTTTCGTGGCGGAAATCACAAAATCTTCTCCCAGCAGGATACCCGGCGCGTCGCCAAGGAGCGTCACCAGCACGTATTGCCCGCTGGTCAGTTCCTCCATGCCGGTGATCTCCTGATACACCGTCGCCGCTCCGGCGGGAAGCCGGAACAACGAAAAAAGAGCTGCCGCCAACACAACTGACAGCAGCCCTCTGGCTACCAATCTTCTTATCATACCAAACCCTCCCGATTTTTTCAGAAAGCTCTGATCGAATCGGCAGGAGACGTGAGCGAGATGGTCAATCAGGGTATCGAAAGCGGAGGGGATTCCCCGTTCTCGATACCGAAGCGTGGACGGAAACGATCCGCTCACAGCCGCAGGCGATTTGTTCAGAGTTTCCTTATGGGACCCCTGAAAAAATGCGGCGTTGGCTCGGCATTGGATATTCTTCACCAGCTGTCAGCTCTCGCCGTTAGATTCAGAGGTTCCTCTATCCGTTTGGGAATATAGCACAGCCATTTTTCGACGTTTTACCTCTTTTGAGTTAACACACTACAGGTAGTGGTTTTCTTCCACTTATACACACAAGATGTGGTAAAGATTTAGTTAAAATTCTTCCTCAGCAGCGAGTGGCTGACGATCAGAAGACACGCCCACAGAAACAGGCTCAGCGCCCAATAGCCGCTGCAAACCATGGGGCTGGACACCACGATCAGCACGGCGAACAACACGTTTCCCATGGTCACCGTCCCCATGGCGGACAGCACGTTCAGCACCAGTGCCAGCAGCGTCAGCCCCAGCGACAGCAACGAAATGCCGCGCACCAGCTTCAGTGTGCGTGCGTCTTTCTCCTTTTTCGCGCCGTAAATCAGGCACGCGGGCGGCGCGAAAAATGCCACAGCCAGCACCGTCAGCACAGCCTGCGCTCCCGCGCTGACATTCTGAGAAAAGCCGGGGATAAATCCCAGCCCCGCGCACAAAATAAACAGACCGCCCCACAGGGCAAACAGCAGCTTTTTAGACATAAGGTTCTCCTTTTCAGGTAGATGTAGTGTTCTCATTTTAACCGAAACCGGTGCAAAAGGCAACAGCGAATCCCGTCGAACCCCGCCGGTGAAAAAAAACTGGACAGTTCTGCCAACATCTGCTATAATGTCAGGAATAGTATTGGGGAAGGGAGTGTTTTTCCCATGAAATGTCCGTTTTGCGGCGATCAGGAAAGCAAGGTCGTCGATTCCCGCCACTCGGAGGACGGCCTGAGCATCCGCCGCCGCCGGGAGTGTATGGGCTGCCAGCGCCGGTTCACCACCTATGAGATCGTGGAAAGCCTGCCCATCATCGTTGTGAAGCGGGACGGCTCCCGCCAGAACTTTGACCGCAACAAAATTCTCAATTCCATGATCCGCGCCTTTGACAAGCGGAAAGTGGACGTCACTGACCTCGACCGCATCACCACCGAGATCGAGCAGACCATCCAGAACACGCTGGAGCGGGAGATCAGCACCGACAAGATCGGCGAGATGGTCATGGAGCGTCTGAAGCCTCTGGACGAGGTGGCCTACATCCGCTTTGCCTCCATCTACCACCGGTTCCAGGATGCGGGCAGCTTTATGCGGGAGATCAGCAAATTCCTGGAGGAAAAATAATGAGCACGATCCCAACTGAAATCACCGCCGCCACGGAAGGCTCACTGGACATTGCCTCCATCAAAAGCGTGATGGACGGCTTTGACCCTGCCTCGCTGCTTCCCGACCTGAGCAAAGTTTTCGGCAGTCTGGTGGGCGTGTGCCGCGTCGCCGTGATGATCGGCCCGGTCATCGCGCTGATCCTTGGACTGGCGTATCTGTTTCTCGCGCCGAAGGAGGCCAACTACTACTTCGGCTACCGCTGCTATTTCGGCATGGGCAGCGTCCGCGCATGGCGGTTCACCCAGCGGATCGCAGGTATGATCCTCGGCGGGCTGGGGCTGATCCTCACCGTTATCATGGCCATCGTCACCGCCGGTTACGGCAGTATGGATTCGATGGACATGGTGTGGAGCGCGGTAAACTGTCTGATATGGGAAGCAGTCCTTCTGCTGATCGGCACCATCGCCATCAACCTGATCGCCATGGCGAATTTCGACGCCAAGGGCGAGTACCGACACAAAGCGGGAAAGCCGAAAAATCCCCCGCGGGATACAAAATAAGCATAACATCCGGCTGTCGTGCGGCAGCCGGATGTTGTTTTGCCGTTTGCGAGCGGCGAACTCTGCGGGGCTTCCTGATACACTGAATCGGAGACTTCGTGTCCGAATTTTGCCCCCCAATGGCAGAATCCACAAAAACCGCTTTACAAATCGTTCATATTTTGGCGGCGGGATCTGGCATATTTCCTTGCAATATCGGGAAAAAAGAGGTATACTGTCACAGAAGTGTGTGAAAAGGAGGTCTTAGGTCAACCCTAGGGCCTCTTTTTTCATGAAAACACGTAGATTTGCAAAAAACAGAAAGGATGATTTTTATGGCTACTCCCGAAAAGAATACCGACGCGGTTTATGACGCAAGTACTCTGGGTACCCCCAAAATGCTGGTTCTGGGCCTGCAGCACCTGTTCGCAATGTTCGGTGCAACGGTTCTGGTTCCCGCAATCACCGGACTGAACGTATCCACTACCCTGCTCTTTGCCGGTCTCGGCACGCTGCTGTTCCACCTCATCACCGGACGGAAGGTTCCCGCATTCCTCGGCTCCTCCTTCGCGTTTCTGGGTGCTTACGGTCTGGTCACCGCTTCCGGACAGGACATTCCGCTGACCTACTCCTGCTTCGGCGTTGCCGTGGCGGGTCTTGTATATCTGGTTCTGGCGCTCTTCTTCAAGCTCTTCGGCGCGAAGAAGGTCATGCGCTTCTTCCCGCCCATCGTCACCGGCCCCATCATCATCTGCATCGGCCTGTCTCTGGCCGGTTCCGCCATCAATAACTGCCGCGGCAACTGGTGGGTCGCCCTGGTCGCGATCCTGGTCGTCGTGGTCTGCAACATCTGGGGCAAGGGCATGGTGAAGATCGTTCCCATTCTGCTGGGCGTTCTCGGCTCCTACCTGTTCGCCATGATCGTTGACCCCGCCGCCCGGGCTAACGTCGCCAAGACGGTGGCCGAGGCCGACTGGATCGGTCTGCCCGTGATCTGGGGCAACACCGCCTTCTCCATCTTCGGCAAGGATTTTGACAGCGGTATGCTGCTGACCGCCATTATCACCATCGCTCCCATCTCTCTGGCGACTGTCGTGGAGCACATCGGCGACATCTGCGCCATTTCCTCCACCGTGGAAAAGAATTACGTGGCTGACCCCGGCCTGCACCGCACGCTGGTGGGCGACGGCCTCGCAACCACCATGGCCGCCCTCTTCGGCGCACCGGCCAACACCACCTACGGCGAGAACACCGGCGTTCTGGCGCTGTCCAAGGTCTATGACCCCAAGGTCATCCGTCTGGCCGCGCTGTTTGCCATCATCCTCTCCTTCTGCCCCAAGTTTGCCGCGCTGATCGTTGCCATGCCTGCCGCTACCATGGGCGGCGTGAGTCTGGTGCTGTACGGTATGATCTCCGCCGTGGGCGTGCGGAACGTGGTTGAGAACAACGTGGACTTCACCAAGAGCCGCAATGTTCTGGTCGCCGCCATGATCATGGGTCTGGCCGTGGGCGTGACCTACAACGGCGCCATCGTCATTCCCGTCGGCGGCGTGACCATCAGCCTGTCCGGTCTGGCCGTGGCCGCTCTGGTGGGCATCCTGATGAACGCCGTTCTGCCCGGCAAGGACTACGAGTTCGGCACCAACGAGCAGGGCGATACCTCCGTCAACTTCGGCACAAGAGCGGAATAAATCCTGATTTTCCCGGCGCCGCGGCATTGCCGCGGCGCTTTTCCCCGTTTTCTTTATTTTTGTTCGGAAAATCCAACAAAAATATTGCATTTATTTCGTCAATGTGCTATACTTTATAGTCGATATTTTGTGTAATTCGGTTTCAAAAGGAGACTTTTTCATGGTACCTCAGGATAAAATTCGCAACATTGCCATCATCGCCCACGTTGACCACGGCAAGACCACGCTGGTGGACGAAATGCTGAAACAAGGCGGCATTTACCGGGAAAATCAGGCCACCGTGGAGCGGGTTATGGACTCCGGCGATCTGGAGCGGGAGCGGGGCATCACCATTCTGGCAAAGAACACTTCCGTGCATTATAAGGACTACAAGATCAACATCGTGGACACCCCGGGCCACGCCGACTTCGGCGGCGAGGTGGAGCGCATTCTGAAAATGGTCAACGGCGTCATTCTGCTGGTAGACGCCGCCGAAGGCCCCATGCCCCAGACCCGCTTCGTCTTGCAGAAGGCGCTGGAGCTGGGTCACAAGGTCATCGTGGCCGTGAACAAGATCGACAAGCCCGACGCCCGGGTGCATGAGGTCATGGACGAGGTGCTGGAGCTGCTGCTGGATCTGAACGCCACCGACGAGCAGTTCAACAGCCCCACCGTGTTCTGCTCCGGCCGTCAGGGTACGGCTTCCTACAGCCCCGACGAGGCAGGCACCGACCTGACCCCCCTGTTCGAGACCATCGTCAACTATATTCCCGCCCCTGAGGGCGACGACACCGCGCCGCTGCAGCTGCTGGTCTCTTCCATCGACTATAACGACTACGTCGGCCGTATCGCCGTCGGCCGTGTGGAGCGGGGCACCATCAAGGTCAATCAGGAGGTCACCATCTGCGACTTCCATGACGCGAACGTGAAAACCAAGGGCAAGGTCGTGGCGCTGTACGAGTTCGACGGCCTGAGCAAGAACCCCGTCCAGGAGGCTCACGCCGGTGAGATCGTGGCGCTGTCCGGTATGGCAGACATCACCATCGGCCGCACCCTGTGCGCTCCGGAGTGCGTGGAGCCGCTGCCCTTCGTGAAAATTTCCGACCCCACCATCGAAATGACCTTCGCCGTCAACGATTCCCCCTTCGCAGGCAAGGAGGGCAAGTTCGTCACCTCCCGGAACCTCCGGGATCGGCTGGAAAAGGAACTTCTCAAGGACGTTTCCCTCCACGTCACCGAGCAGGGAACGGATTCCTTCAACGTGGCCGGGCGGGGCGAAATGCACCTGTCCATCCTCATGGAGACCATGCGCCGGGAGGGCTACGAGTTCTCCGTGTCCACCCCCCGCGTGCTGACCAAGGTCATCGACGGCAAGGTCTGCGAGCCTATCGAGCGGATGGTCGCCGACGTGCCGGAGGAGTGCATGGGTTCCGTCATTGAGAAAATGGGCAAGCGGAAGGGCGATTTGCTGGGCATGACCCCCATGGGCAGCCGGTACCGTCTGGAATTTCTGGTTCCCTCCCGCGGCCTGTTCGGCTACCGCAACGAATTCCTCACCGATACCCGTGGCGAGGGCGTCATGTCCTCCGTGCTGGATTCCTACGCCCCCATGAAGGGCGAGATCGAGCGGCGGCAGGTGGGTTCCCTTGTCGCCTTTGAGACCGGCGAAGCCGTGGCCTATGGTCTCGCGGCGGCGCAGGAGCGGGGCGCACTGTTCATCGGCCCCGGCACGCCGGTTTACGCCGGTATGGTCGTGGGCGTTTGCAGCCGCAACGAGGATATGACCGTGAACGTCTGCAAGAAGAAGCAGCTGACCAATATGCGCGCCGCCGGTTCTGACGAAGCCCTCCGGCTGACGCCCCCCCGCATCCTCTCTCTGGAGCAGTGTCTGGAATTTCTGGCGGACGACGAGCTGCTGGAATGCACGCCCAAGAGCCTGCGCATCCGCAAGCGGGAGCTGGATCACGCAGCCCGTATGCGCAATCTGATGAAGAAGCGCGCTCAGGACAACGCCTGACGTGAAAATCCGATTTTTACCGGTCTGCGTTCTGCTGGCGCTGCTGCTGACGGGCTGCGGCCACGCCGCGCCTGAAACCACTGCGCCCACATTGCCGGAAACGCAGGCCGCTGCGACGCAACCGACCCAAACGTCTCAGCCAGAGACCCTTCCCACGGAAACGCAGCCCGCGGAGGAACACTTTCTTCTGACCTTCGCGGGGGACTGCACCTTCGGCAGCAACCCGACCAACTATTACGCGGAATCCGGCTTTATCAAGACCGTGGGCGATGACTACGCCTATCCCTTCGCCAACGTGATCGACTATTTCGCGGGCGACGAGTTCTCCATGGTGAATCTGGAAGGCCCCCTGTGCGACGAGGGTAACCCCATGCAGAAGAAGCATGTGTTCCATGGCCCCACGGCTTACGTAAACTGCCTGACGGAGAATTCCATCGAGGCCGTGACTGTGGCCAACAACCATTCCATGGACTACGGCGCAAACGGCTACGCGTCCACGCTGGCGGCGCTGGAGCAGGCGGGCGTCCCCTACGTGGAGCGGGACAGCACCGCCGTGGTCACCACGGGCAGCGGCCTGACCATCGGGCTGTATGCCGCCGTGTACTACAAGCTGGATGTGGAGGACATGACCGCAAAGATTGCTGCCCTGCGGGAGCAGGGGGTGGACTTAATCATCTTCGCCCCCCACTGGGGCGTGGAGGGTACATACCACCCCACCGAAGAACAGAAGCAGGTGGGTCACGCCGCCATTGACGCCGGTGCGGACATCGTGTTCGGTTCCCACCCCCATGTTTTGCAGCCCATTGAGGAATACGGCGGCGGTATCATTTTCTACTCTCTGGGGAATTTCAGTTTCGGCGGAAACGGCGCTCCCAAAGACTATGACACGGCGCTGGTGCAGCAGGAGGTCATCCGGGACGCGGGGGGAACGGTCAGATTGGGACAACTGACCATCGTACCCGCCAGCGTCAGCTCCGTCGCCGAACGGAATAATTTCCAGCCGACCCCCTACGAGCCGGGGACGGAAGAATACAATCGCGTCCTTTCCAAGCTGGATGAAACCTTTTCCGGCCCGAATTTGAAAATTGACTGACGGAAGAACGAAAAAAAGATTGACCAAACCGCGTTCTTCGGTTATAATAAACGGGTATGACCGTAGTATCGGTCTGAATTTGTGTTGCTGCGGCCGAAAGGCTGTTGAGCATATTGTATTTTGACAGGAGGTGTATCTTAGATGAAGCGTACCTACCAGCCCAGCAAGCGTCACCGTTCCATGGTTCACGGTTTCCGCCAGAGAATGGCTACTTCCAACGGCCGCAAGGTTCTGGCCCGCCGTCGTGCGAAGGGCCGCAAGGTTCTGTCCGCCTGATGCGTATGTCCGTGGGTTACTAGGGTGCATCTGAAAACTGTCAAAATGCCCGGACAGCTGCTCTTTTTGCCCTGCGCCGCGCCATTTTTCCTTGAAATACAACAAGTATTGCCTCACTGGTATAACCAGACTGTGAGGCAGATCCAGAGTAAGAACCCTTCTG
>ERZ772886.3107-NODE-3107-length-12471-cov-9.964401_pt1 | contig 12471 bp, 11 predicted proteins | sample MGYA00512128_ERZ772886 | MGnify/ENA primary metagenome ERZ772886 (study PRJEB29015, sample SAMEA2737698) | human gut metagenome | biome: human gut; feature: human-associated habitat; material: faeces | place: China | collected 2012 ... | reverse complement strand
CCTGCTTCGGCGCAGCCTTCCTGTCGCTGCACCCCACCAAGTACGGCGAGGAGCTGGTGAAGAAGATGCAGAAGTCGGGCGCCAAGGCCTACCTCGTGAACACGGGCTGGAACGGAACCGGCAAGCGTATCTCGATCAAGGACACGCGCGGCATCATCGACGCGATCCTCGACGGTTCGATCGACAAGGCTCCGACCAAGACCATGCCTATCTTCGATTTCGTGGTTCCGACCGTCCTGCCGGGCGTAGACCCCGCTATCCTCGATCCGCGTGACACCTACAAGAGCGCCAAGGATTGGGAGGTTAAGGCAGAGGATCTGGCCAACCGTTTCGTGAAGAACTTCGTGAAGTTCACGGGCAACGAGGAGGGCAAGAAACTCGTAACCGCAGGCCCGAAGGTAAAGTAATTCCCTGCGGCTTGAGCCGCTGCAAATAGATGAATCCCGGTTTCCGCAGTTGGAGACCGGGATTTTTTATGTTGTGGAACAGGCACGGTCCGGCAGATGGGCGGCGGATGACGGTGGATGGGCGGTGGATGTGTGCGGACGGGTTTGCAATCGGAGACGATCCGTCTGCGCCGGTTTTGTCGGGGCGATGCGGGGTTGTTGCGCGCAGGCGCGCGGGGTTCGCCGGACAAACGGATGGAAAAAGCCCGGCTGGAAATTTATTCCAGCCGGGCTTTTCGTCTTGCGGAAGCCGGCAGGTCAGACCGTCATAATCTCCTTCTCCTTCTTCGAAAGCGCTTCGTCCAGCGTCTTGGAGAACTTTTCGAGCAGTTTCTGCGACTGTGTTTCGCCGTCCTTCGATTCGTCCTCGGGCATGCCCTCCTTCTGGGCCTTCTTGAAGGCTTCCACCGCGTCGCGGCGGGCGTTGCGCAGGCTGATGCGGGCGGTCTCCGCTTCGGCGCGCACCTGCTTCACCAGCTCTTTGCGGCGCTCCTCCGTAAGGGGCGGAATCGTCAGGCGGATCTGCTCGCCGTTGTTCGAGGGCGTCAGGCCGATGTTCGAGTCGATGATGGCTTTCTCGATCGGGCGCAGCATGTTCTTGTCCCACGGCTGGATCAGGATGGTCCTGGCGTCGGGTACGGTGACGCTGGCAGCGCCCGAAACGGGAACCTGCGAGCCGAAATAGTCGACCATCACGCCGTTCAGGGCGTTGGGCGACGCCTTGCCGGCGCGAACGTTCAAAAGTTCCTCTTCGAGGTGGTCGATGGCCTTCTGCATGCGGCCCGTAGCTTCGTTGAGAATCGTCTTGGTATCCATAAGTGTTGGGGTTTAATTTCCGAGTGTTTTTTCGATGGTGCGGATCAGCTCCTCGAATTCATGTTCGTCGTAGCCCACCGTGGCCAGCACGACCTTGCCCTTGCGGTCGATCACGAAGTTCCGCGGGATGTAGTTCGAGGCGTAGCGGTCGTAGACGGTGCGTGCGGGGTCGAGTCCCATCGGGAAGGCGTAACCCGTCTTTTCGCGGAACGCCTCCACGGCCTCGCGTTTCTCGCCGCGCGATACGGGCAGGAAGACGAACTCCTTGCCGGCGAAGCGGTCGATGATGTCCGTCTGCACGCGGGTCAGCTCCTGCCGGCAGGGCGGACACCACGTGGCCCAGAAGTTGAGCAGCACGACTTTGCCCTTCAGGTCGCCGAGCGTCACGGAGCTGCCGTCGACCATCTCGACCGTGAAGTCCGGAGCCGTGTCTCCGGCCTTTACGAGCGTTGTCGATTCGGCGTCCGTCTCGGCGCCCTTCTTGGCGTTGCGGTTGCCGCACGAGGGCAGCAGCAGGATGACGGCGATGATCGCGGCGATCAGCGCCAGCATCACCCACAGCGATTTGTTGCTTTTCTTGGTTGCCATAGTCTTACAGTTTTACCAGCGTTCCGATCTTCTCTCCGGCAAGGACCTTGCCGAGGTTGCCCGCGGTGTCCATGTCGAAGACGATGATCCGGAGACCGTTCTCGCGGCAGAGCGTGAAGGCCGTGAGGTCCATGACCTTCAGACGGCGGTCGAGGACCTCCTCGAACGTGATTTCGTCGAATTTCGTCGCTGCGGGGTCCTTCTCCGGGTCGGCCGTGTAGACGCCGTCCACGCGGGTGCCCTTCAGCATCACGTCGGCCTCGATCTCGATGCCGCGCAGCGCCGACGCCGAGTCGGTCGTGAAGTAGGGGTTCGACGTGCCGCCTCCGACGATCACCACGTAGCCCGCTTCGAGGTATTCGATGGCACGGGCTTTGGAGTAGTATTCGCCGATGGGTTCCATGCGGATCGAGGTGAGCACCTTGCATCGGACGCCGTTGTCTTCGAGCGCCGACTGGAGCGCCAGCGAGTTGATGATCGTGGCGAGCATGCCCATCTGGTCGCCCTTCACGCGGTCGAAGCCCTTTTTGGCGCCCGTGAGGCCGCGGAAGATGTTGCCGCCACCGATGACGATGCCGATCTGGACGCCCGTTGCTGCGGCGGCTTTGATCTGCTCGGCGTAGGATTGCAGCGTCTCGGGGGAAAGCCCGTATTTCTGTCCGCCTTGCAGCGATTCGCCGCTCAATTTCAGGAGTATTCGCTTGTATTTCATCGTGGGTCGCGTTTTATCGTAGTGCGAAGATAGGTATTTTTTCGAAAAAATTCATATATATTCCTTATCTTTGGTGTCGTAACGACACTTTTACCGGTCGGAGCGTTTTGCCGGGCCGCGCGCGATTCGGTTTTGGAGGCGTCCGTTCTTTTTTCTATCTTTGCAATCCTTATGTCGTCGGAAGAATATAAACTGCTCGATACGATTTCCTCACCGCGGGAGTTGAAAAAATTCCCGCCGGAGGAGCTGTCCGCCTACTGCGACGAGCTGAGGCGTTACATCATCGACGAGTGTGCGGTCAATCCGGGCCACCTGGCATCGAGCCTCGGGGCCGTGGAACTGGCTGCGGCCCTGCATTACGTCTTCGACACCCCGGAGGACCGGATCGTCTGGGACGTCGGCCATCAGACCTACGCCCACAAGATCATCACGGGACGCCGCGAGGCGTTTAAAACCAAACGGCAGCTGAACGGCATCAGCGGTTTTCCGCGCATGTCCGAGAGCGCATACGATTCTTTCGGGGGCGGGCACGCTTCGGTGTCGATCTCCGCGGCGTTCGGCATGGCCAAGGCCGCCGAACTGCGCGGCGAGAAGCGGCAGGTCGTGGCCGTGATCGGCGACGGCTCGATGACCGGAGGGCTTGCGTTCGAGGGGCTGAACAACGCCGGGGCCTCGAAGCGCACCAACCTGCTGGTGATTCTCAACGACAACAACATGGCCATCGACCAGGCCACGGGAGCGCTGAAAAACTACCTGCTGAAAATCTCGACTTCGGTGCACTACAACCGTTTCAAACAACGGCTGTGGGGGCTGATGTCGCATACGCCGCGGCTGCTGCGGCTCTGCCAGAAGGCGGGCAACGCCGTGAAGCAGGGGCTGCTGAACAAGAGCAATTTTTTCGAAAGTCTCAATTTCCGTTATTTCGGTCCGGTGGACGGTCACAACCTCAAGGAGTTGGTGCGGACGCTTCGGGCGTTGCGCGACATCGAGGGGCCTAAACTGCTGCACGTGATGACGGTCAAGGGCAAGGGCTACCTGCCGGCCGAGCACGACCAGCCCGCCTGGCACGCCCCGGGGCGTTTCAATCCCGACACGGGCGAGCGGATTTCGGCTCCGGGCGGCGCAGCGCGTTATCAGGACGTGTTCGGCGAAACCCTGCTGGAACTGGCGCGCCGCGACGAGCGCGTCGTGGGCGTCACGCCCGCCATGCCGTCGGGCTGTTCGATGAACATTCTGCTGCGCGAGATGCCCGGCCGCTGTTTCGACGTGGGCATCGCCGAAGGGCATGCCGTGACCTTTTCGGCCGGACTGGCCGCGGCAGGCATGGTTCCCTTCTGCAACATTTATTCGAGTTTCATGCAACGGGCCTACGACAATGTGATCCACGACGTTGCGATTCAGGATCTTCCGGTGGTGATGTGTCTCGACCGGGGCGGCCTGGTGGGCGAGGACGGGGTGACGCACCACGGGGTTTTCGACATGGCCGCTTTCGGCGCCGTGCCGGGACTGACGATCGCCGCGCCGATGAACGAACCCGAACTGCGCAACATGATGTATACGGCCCTCGGATCGGGACATCCCTTTATGATCCGCTATCCGCGGGGGCACGGCGAGGGCCTGCCGTGGCGCGGCGAGAAGTTCGAGACGCTGCCCGTCGGGCGTGGCCGCCGCCTGCGCGAGGGCGCAGACGTGGCGCTGTTGACCGTGGGGACCGTCGGCAACGCCGCCGCACGGGCCGCCGGACGCGCTGCCGCGGAAGGCGTGAGCGTCGCGCATTACGACCTGCGGTTCGTGAAACCGCTGGATGAAGCGTTGCTGGACGAAGTGGGGCGTAAGTTCCGCCGTGTGGTCACGGTCGAGGACGGTTCGCTGCGCGGAGGCGTTGGCGAAGCCGTCGCGGCGTTCTTCAACGGCCGCGGCTACGACGTGCGGGTGCAGCGGCTCGGCATCGGCGACGAGTGGGTCGAACACGGCACGCCCGGGCAGTTGTACGCCCTGTGCGGCTACGACGAGGAGGGCATTCTGCGCGCCCTGCTCGATACCCGCGCGTAAATTTTCCGCAACGCATTTTTTCGGCACAAATTCTGTGTGATGGCTTCCCAAAACGACCGGGAAATGAAAATCGTCATTTTATTGCTTGCTGCCGCCCTTTTGATTCTGGGTGCGGTGGCTGTCGCGGCGGCTTCGGACCGCACCGACCGCATGCCTGTCGCCGTGTTCGACCTGCGGCGTTATATGGGAACATGGTATGAGATCGCCCGCTACGATCATTCGTTCGAACGGCGGCTGGCGGGTGTGCAGGCGCACTACGAATTGCTGTCCGACGGTCGGGTGACCGTCGAGAACAGCGGCGTCGACTATCGTTCGGACCGTCGCAAACGGGCGCGCGGCAAAGCCCGCGCCACGGCGATGCCGGGGCGTTTGCGGGTCTCGTTTTTCTGGTTTTTCTATTCGGATTACAGCGTGCTGGAACTCGGCCCCGATTACGACTGGGCGCTGGTGGGCGGCGGTTCGTCGAAATACCTCTGGATTCTCTCGCGCACACCCCGTCTGCCGAGCCGTACGCTCAACCACATCCTGCGGCTGGCCGAAGCGCGGGGCTACCGCACCGGGAAACTGTTGTTCGTGGATCAGGGGCAGGGAATTTCGCCGCCTTTGCCGTAAAGGCATTTGTCAGAGCATGAACACCCAGTCGTCGCCTTTCGAGAGGGCCGGGTCCAGGCGGAAGCCTTCCCATTCGAACGACCGGAGCGTCGCGGGATCGGCGATGCGGTTTTTCAGGATATGCCGCGTCATCTCTCCGCGGCACATTTTCGTATAGACCACGACGGTTTTCAGCCGGTCGCCCTCGCGGATGCGGAATTCGGGCGTGATGACCCGCGCTTCGCGGCAGACGCGTTTCCAGTCGAACAGCCGCTTCATCTCTCCGCTCGCCAGGTTGACCAGGATGCCGTCGTCGGCGTGAATCCGGCCCAGCAGGTCGTCGGTCAGCCGGCTTTGCCAGTAGGAAAACATCGTTTCGTCGCCGCGGCCGGGCAGTACGGCGTCGCCTTCGAGCCGGTAGGTGCGGATGGCATCCAGCGGGCGGAGCAGTCCGTAGAGGAACGAGGTGATATTGAGGTGCCGTTGGGCGTATTCGAAATCGGCGTCGGTGAAACTCGCCGGGTCGATGCGTTTGAAGACGATTCCCGTGTAGGCCGTAAGGGCCGGGATCGCCGCGTCGTCGTCGCCGTGGAAGCGGCCGTAGCGCAGGCGGTTTTCGGCGGCGATACGGCGGTTGACGCGCAGGAGCCGGGCCAGTTCGTCGGTCGGGAGCGTCGCCAGCCCGGCGGCCAGTTCGGAGGCCTCGCTGCGGTAGGCGGGCCGGGTCGTGCGGGGCGTCGGGACGGAACTGCGCTCCGTCATCGTCTTGGCGCAGGAGAGGAGCAGCTGCATGGCGTTCGGGCGTTAAGCTACGGAGCAGGGGATGCCGAGCGCTTCGACGCGCGCGGCGATGGCCTGCAACTCCTCTTTGGTGACTTTTTCGAGCGTCGGGCAGGGGGTGTCGCGGTCGAGCGAGTAGACCATCACCTGCCGCGGGCGGATTTCGGCGACGAGCCGGAGCCAGGCCGAGACTTCCTCTTCGGTGGTGTTGTCGACGGGCTGTCCGCCGCACTCCCCGCGCAGGAACATCGTTTGCAGAATCATGCGCCCGTCGAAGCGTTTCATCGCTTCGACGATGCCCCGCACCGTGTAGGACGCGCTTTGCGGGTTGTTCATCCGCCGCACCGTCGCGTCGAACGCCGAATCGAGTTTGAGGATGTTGTTGTCCACGCGCAGCAGGGCGCGGCGGACGCTGTCGCGGTGGATCTGCGTGGCGTTGGAGAGCACCGAGACCTTCGCCGCGGGGCACAGCGCGTCGCGCAGGGCGATCGTGTCGCCGATGACGGCTTCGAAATCGGGGTGCATGGTCGGTTCGCCGTTGCCGGCGAAGGTGATCACGTCGGGCGGCGTGGAGTCGGCCACCATGCGCCGCAGGGTGGCTTCGAGCTGCGTGCGCACGTCCTCGCGGCTGTTGAAGCGTCGTCCGCCCGGGTGCTCGGCATTCCAGCCGCACTCGCAGTAGATGCAGTCGAACGAGCAGAGTTTCGAGGAGAGCGGGAGCAGGTTGACTCCCAGCGAAAGGCCCAGCCGCCGCGAATGCACCGGGCCGAAGATAATGTCGTGAAATAGCGCTGTCATGGTGCGAAATTAAGAATTAAGAATTAGGAATTCAAAATTAATTCCTAATTTTACCAAAATACCGTTTTATGAAATTCAAATTCGGACTTTTGCCGCGCGTCGTGCTGGCCATTGCGCTGGGCGTCGCCTGCGGATTCTTCCTCCCCGGCTGGGCGACGCGCATCGCGCTGACCTTCAATGCGATTTTCGGGCAGTTTCTGGGATTCGCCATTCCGCTGCTGATTCTCGGGCTGGTGGCTCCGGGCATCGCCGATCTGGGCCGGAACGCCGGGCGTCTGCTGGCCCTGACCGCCGCGCTGGCCTATGCCTTCACGCTCTTTTCGGGGTTCGGGACCTATCTGACGGGGCGGCTTCTCTTTCCGGCGCTGCTCGAAGGCTCCGCCGCCGTATTGCCCGAGGAAGGGGCGGCCCTTGCGCCCTATTTCACGGTCGAAATGCCTCCCGTGATGGGTGTGATGTCGGCGCTGGTCCTCGCCTTCGTGCTGGGGCTGGGCATGGCCTATATCCGTTCGGTGACGCTCAAGGCGGCGATGGACGATTTCAAGCGGATCATCGAGCTGGTGATTCTGCGCGTCATCATTCCGCTGCTGCCCTTCTACATTTTCGGCATCTTTCTGTCGATGACCCAGTCGGGGCAGGTGGCCGGGGTGCTGGACGTCTTCGTGAAACTGATCGCGGTGATCTTCTGCATGACGGTCGTGCTGCTTCTCGTGCAGTTCTCCGTCGCGGGGCTTGCGGCGCGTAAAAATCCGCTGAAGATGCTCCGCACGATGCTCACCGCCTACATGACGGCCCTCGGAACGCAGTCGTCCGCCGCGACGATCCCCGTGACGCTGGCCCAGACCGTGAAGCTCGGCGTGCGGCCCGAACTGGCGTCGTTCGTTGTGCCGCTGTGCGCCACGATCCACCTCTCGGGTTCGATGATGAAGATCACGGCCTGTGCGCTGGCCGTGTCGATGATCGCCGAGCTGGATATTCCGGCGTCGACCTTCGCGGGGTTCATCCTGCTGCTGGCCGTGACGATGGTGGCGGCTCCGGGCGTGCCGGGAGGGGCGATCATGGCGGCGCTGGGACTGTTGGAGTCGATGCTCGGTTTCGACGAGACCCTCGCGGGGCTGATGATCGCCACCTACATCGCCATGGACAGCTTCGGAACGGCGACCAACGTGACGGGCGACGGCGCCGTGGCGGTGATCGTCGATGCGATCGACCGGCGGCGTTGAAAAACTCCGTTCCCGGGCCGCCGTCGGCGGCCCTTTTCCTTATTTAGAACTGAAATAAGTATAAATGCGTATCCTTGTGGAATAAAAAACGGCTACTTTTGAATGCCGATTCCGTTTTATGTATACTTTTGTGCGTCCAAAACGGAAAAAAGAGACACAAACTCATAATTACAAGACAAATATGGTTGATATTTTTGCACGCCTCGAGAAAAATGCGGGCGGACCGATCGGTCAGTACATGTCGTACGCCCACGGTTATTATGCCTTTCCCAAACTCGAAGGCGACATCGGTCCCCACATGGTTTTCCGGGGCAAGAAGATGCTCAACTGGAGCCTGAACAATTACCTCGGACTGGCCAACCACCCCGAGGTGCGCAAGGCCGACGCCGAAGGCGCTGCGCAGTTCGGTATGGCGGCCCCGATGGGCGCCCGCATGATGAGCGGACAGACCGTTTACCACGAGCGTCTGGAGCGTGAACTGGCTGCGTTTGTCGGCAAGGAGGATGCCTTCCTGCTCAATTTCGGTTACCAGGGCATGATCTCGATCATCGACTGCCTGCTGACCCCCCGCGACGTGGTCGTCTACGATGCCGAGGCGCACGCCTGCATCATCGACGGACTGCGCCTGCACAAGGGCAAACGCTTCGTTTTCGGACATAACGACATGGAGTCGCTGCGCCTGCAGTTGCAGCATGCCACGGATTTGGCCGAGGAGCAGAACGGCGGCGTGCTGGTGATCACCGAGGGCGTGTTCGGCATGAAGGGCGACCTGGGCAAGCTCGACGAGATCGTGGCGCTGAAGAAGGATTTCCAGTTCCGTCTGCTGGTGGACGACGCCCACGGCTTCGGTACGATGGGCCCGGGCGGTCGCGGCACGGCGGCGCATTTCGGCGTTGTCGACGGCGTGGACGTGCTCTTCAACACCTTCGCCAAGTCGATGGCCGGGATCGGCGCTTTCGTGAGCGGTCCCCGCTGGCTGATCAACCTGCTGCGCTACAACATGCGTTCGCAGCTTTACGCCAAGTCGCTCCCGATGCCGATGGTGATCGGCGCGCTGAAGCGTCTGGAGCTGATCCGCAACCACCCCGAATTCCAGGAGAAGCTCTGGGAGAACGTCCGTGCGCTCCAAAGCAGCCTGAAAGAGAACGGGTTCGAGATCGGTGTGACCAACTCGCCGGTGACGCCCGTCTTCCTGAAGGGCGGCATTCCCGAGGCCACGAATCTGGTCGTGGACCTGCGCGAGAACCACGGTATTTTCTGCTCGATGGTGGTTTATCCCGTGATTCCGAAGGGTGAGATCATCCTGCGTATCATCCCGACGGCGGTGCATACGCTGGAGGATGTGAAGGTTACGATTGAGGCTTTCAAGGCCGTTCGCGAGAAACTCGAAACCGGCGTATACGCTTCGATGCCCATTCCGGCACGTGCCGACGAAGGGTTTATGGTCCGCTAAAGGCGGTTTCCGATACGGATGTCCCCGGCTTTGCGGCCGGGGACATTTTGTTTTTGACAAAAGTAGCCGAAAAATTTTGCAGAATAAATTTTTCATTTTATATTTGCAGTCCCGAAACGCAGGAAACGAAGTTTTCCCGGGGCGGAGAAGATAGCTTTTGCGGAAATAGCTCAGTTGGTAGAGCGCAACCTTGCCAAGGTTGAGGTCGCGGGTCCGAGTCCCGTTTTCCGCTCACGACAAACGAGTGATAATCAATGAATTATCGCTCGTTTTTCTTTTTCTACCGTGTGTTACAGATGTCCGTTGTGTAACACAAAATGCCTTGAAATCGCCGTTTGTGATACAGAGTGTGATACATAAAATCGTGTAACACACGTATTGCATTTTGTTGTTTGCGTAATCCGTAAAGATTATGACAATCAACGTCGTATGTCGCAAAGACGCTATCAACAGAAACCATTTAGCCCCTCTTGTCCTCGTATTCACCCATGACCGCCGCCGTAAGTTCGTCGGTCTGGGCATTTCGGAAGCTTTGGTGCATTGGGATTTCGACAAGCAACAACCTTCCGCCGACTGCCCCGATAGAGCAGAAATACAGTTTCAAATAACCTCCAAAATACGTGAATACGAGAAGAAAATCAAAAAGTTGGAGGTGCTGGAAATTCCCGTTACATTCGATACGCTGTTTGAACAGAACGGCAAACGAATCAACTGCACGATCGGGGAGTACTTCAAACAGATTATCGAACGCTTGGAAAAGGTCGAAAAGTATGGTTCCGCCAGCAAACATAAGGTAACGTTGGTCCTTGTGTCGCAATTCCGCTCGGTCAATATGCGTTTTGATGAATTGGATTTGACGTATTTAAGGGAGTTTGAAATCTTCTTGAGTCAAAAGGGTAATGTAAACAACAGTTGCAATTATGCAGCATTCCAATACTGCCGGTTGTATCTTATTGAAATTCTACATCAAACCACAACACACTGCAAATGTATACAATTTACTTTATGTTGTATCTTATCGAAATTCTACATCAAACCACAACATGAGCCACTGGCGAGCCACATCCCAAGGTGTTGTATCTTATCGAAATTCTACATCAAACCACAACTTGGCCCTCAGTGTCATTACCGGCAGTTTGGTTGTATCTTATCGAAATTCTACATCAAACCACAACTACGTAATTCTAGACTTCGCCTTGCTCATGGTTGTATCTTATCGAAATTCTACATCAAACCACAACAATCGATTTTATCAACGCTCGAGACCGTGTGTTGTATCTTATCGAAATTCTACATCAAACCACAACTCGCCATGTGTGCCAGTTCTCTGAATGCAGTTGTATCTTATCGAAATTCTACATCAAACCACAACCGTCTTCCATTTGTCCGCGCATTGCCGTGTGTTGTATCTTATCGAAATTCTACATCAAACCACAACTGAGGAGGTTGCTTGGTCTTGGCTTCGTAGTTGTATCTTATCGAAATTCTACATCAAACCACAACTCGGGTCAATTCTCCGTTTCTACAGGAGAGGTTGTATCTTATCGAAATTCTACATCAAACCACAACAATGTCCTCTATAACGTTATTCGCTCTGCCGTTGTATCTTATCGAAATTCTACATCAAACCACAACTGACCGGCCGCACGTTAAACGGTTTCGACGGTTGTATCTTATCGAAATTCTACATCAAACCACAACTTGGCCCTCAGTGTCATTACCGGCAGTTTGGTTGTATCTTATCGAAATTCTACATCAAACCACAACACAGGCGGACTCGCTTCGGGTATATCCGGGTTGTATCTTATCGAAATTCTACATCAAACCACAACTCTTGTAACGCTGGTTCTGCCGCTATTGGGTTGTATCTTATCGAAATTCTACATCAAACCACAACCGCCGCTGCTGAACTCGAGAAGGCCGCCGCGTTGTATCTTATCGAAATTCTACATCAAACCACAACAGTGTCCCGATTGCTTGATCAGTTTTGAAGTTGTATCTTATCGAAATTCTACATCAAACCACAACAATCCGAGGTATTTACCAAACAAAAAAAAGTTGTATCTTATCGAAATTCTACATCAAACCACAACTGTCGACGAGGATGTTGGACGCACGTTGTGGTTGTATCTTATCGAAATTCTACATCAAACCACAACGATCGGCAAAACGTTTCGACGGCCGTAACCGTTGTATCTTATCGAAATTCTACATCAAACCACAACGACTATGTCGCATTTTTCGTCGATCCGTCGGTTGTATCTTATCGAAATTCTACATCAAACCACAACATACGGGCAGTCATCTTTACCGTATGCCGCGTTGTATCTTATCGAAATTCTACATCAAACCACAACTTACGGGCCGCACGTTAAACGGTTTCGACGTTGTATCTTATCGAAATTCTACATCAAACCACAACTATATCCTTTATCTGGTCCTTGATGATGGTGTTGTATCTTATCGAAATTCTACATCAAACCACAACAGATCGGACCGCGTAACCCCGTTGCACGCTGTTGTATCTTATCGAAATTCTACATCAAACCACAACTCCATGATCCACACACCCCGCAGCTGCTCGGTTGTATCTTATCGAAATTCTACATCAAACCACAACAGAGCGTTGACAAAGTGTCGTTCAAACGTGTTGTATCTTATCGAAATTCTACATCAAACCACAACCGAATACGAAACGTCTGCAAGCGTACAGGGGTTGTATCTTATCGAAATTCTACATCAAACCACAACCTTATGATGAGGTTTTGGGCCAGATTTCTGGTTGTATCTTATCGAAATTCTACATCAAACCACAACAACGGCCTGATCAATGGTTTTCTCGGTCAGGTTGTATCTTATCGAAATTCTACATCAAACCACAACGCCGTTTACGTCAAGCGGCTGGAGGGACTTGTTGTATCTTATCGAAATTCTACATCAAACCACAACTCACGGGGCGCACGTTAAACGGTTTCGACGTTGTATCTTATCGAAATTCTACATCAAACCACA
>ERZ772886.3106-NODE-3106-length-12482-cov-4.871892_pt1 | contig 12482 bp, 10 predicted proteins | sample MGYA00512128_ERZ772886 | MGnify/ENA primary metagenome ERZ772886 (study PRJEB29015, sample SAMEA2737698) | human gut metagenome | biome: human gut; feature: human-associated habitat; material: faeces | place: China | collected 2012 ... | reverse complement strand
ACGAGGATGCCGGAGCCGAACTCCGGCTAGATCACTGAAAAACGCAAAATCTCAGTGCAATATTTCAGTCAGGCGTAATTATCTGAAAATCCAAATCGAGTAGGGTTTCGCTGAGTTCTAGCGAACACCCTCTCACACCACCGCCCGTACCGATCTGGTAGGCCAAGTCACCTTGGTTTTACGGCGGTTTCTCAACGTTCTAACCTTTATAGCACCCTAGCCATGACCAACCTCTTCGTTTGAGGAAGTCTGTGGTCAGAGTGGTCGCAAGAATGTGACTGTTGGATATTCGCCAATAACCCTTTCGGGTACAGCCCCAGTAATAAGCTCTGGCAGGATCCGCCCCTAGTTTTATAAGGGCTTTTATCCTCGTCTTCACCTTTTTCCAAGTTTTCCACAAGAGCTGGCGGATACGGCGCCGTATCCATCGGTCTACCTCTTGTGTCCACCTTTGGGCATCTGCTAGTTGGAAGTAGTTCATCCACCCCCGAAGCTTCTGCGCTAGCAGCTGTTTCACATTCTCTATGCTCGTTCTTGGGTTCCGGGTAAGTAGTTGTCTGATCGTGTCCTTGAGCTTTTGTTTGCTCTTTTTGTGGATCGTCAGTCTTACTTCCCCTTTTGCCTGACTGAAGTAGAAGCCGTATCCTAAGAATTTCGTTCGTGAGCTCGTTACAAGGCTAACGTGTGATTTTTCCTGGTTTACTTTCAACAGCATCTTGTCCTGCACGAATCTTGTCAGACTTGCCAGGGTTCTTTCTGCCGCTCTTCTACTCTTACAGATACAGATCAGGTCATCAGCGTATCTTGCAAAGCGGTGTCCCCGTTTCTCCAGTTCCTTGTCCAATTCATCTAGATAGATGTTGGCTAGGAGCGGCGATAGTGGGCCGCCTTGCATAAGTCCTATCTCCGTTGGTTTGGTTTCCCCATTGATCTGGACACCCGATCGGAGCATTTTGTGGATCAGCGAAATGACTCTGCCGTCTTTGATTTTAAGTGACAGCTTTCTGATTAGTCGGCTGTGGTTCACCGTGTCAAAGAATTTGGCCAAGTCCATGTCCACTGCCCATCGATAGCCTTGATCGGCTTCCGCCGCTGTGACTCTGAGAGCATGGTGAGCGCGCATGTTCCGTCTGAACCCGAAGCTACGGTCCGAGAAGTCTCTGTCATAGGCCCAGTCAAGTACTTGGGCTGTTGCTTGTTGCACAAGACGGTCTATGACTGTCGGGATTCCCAGATCCCGGAACTTGCCGGGTTCGTCTTTTGGAGTGCTTACTCTTTTCACAGGGGAGGGCCTGTAAGTTCCCTCCTTAATCGCCTTTGTAAGCTGGCCGGGATGGTTACGTATCCAGTCGAGCAGTTGCCCAACTTCCATTCCGTCAATCCCGGGAGCCCCTCTGTTGGCTACTACTCTTTTGAGTGCTTCCTTCAGATTAGAAGGCTCCAGTATCGCCTCTAAGGTAATGCCTGCGTATAAATTGAGGTTATGTGTGTCTTCTTCTGTTTCTATGGACGCGGGCGGACCCTTTTGTGCAGGTTTAGCCGCATTCCGTGCGCCTTGCCCGCATGAAGGTTTTTCATTGTTTCTATCCATGGATTCCCTTTGTCGTAGTTGCAGTAACACACTCCGTTAAGATTCGGGCCTTTCTCGGCTACTGCTACCGAGTACTATGCCCTCTGCTGACCACTCACGGCAAGTTTTACTCCGCCAAGCCGACTGGCTTGCGTCCGTGAGTTCTCCTCGGGTAAGAACGAACTCTTTCCCATCACGTACCTTCGGTCTTTACATTGCCTTCTCCGTGTGGCCTTAGGGCTTCAACTTGTTATGCAGTCTTACCCGACAGCATGTGCCTGAGACCGTTCCTGTTCGTAAGGTCAATGGTTTGCCTCGGGCTTCCTTCAGTCGGAACCTCGTGATTCAGACCTTGCCTCTGGCTATGTGCTTGGCGCCACCGCCCGCACTTCGGGACTTTCACCCTGTAGAGTTCGCTCATGCCGAGCGCACATAAAAATGGCGTTCATTGACTATCAATGAACGCCATTTCCCACATTAAGTGGGGTACGAGATGGGGCTCGAACCCACGACAACAGGAATCACAATCCTGGACTCTACCAACTGAGCTACTCGTACCACTAAAAACTTGGCCTGCCCGACAGGATTCGAACCTGTGACCCTCGGCTTAGAAGGCCGATGCTCTATCCAACTGAGCTACGGGCAGAAATTTCTACCTGCGGACAAACCTAAATTCTGGTCGGGGTGGAGAGATTCGAACTCCCGACATCCTGCTCCCAAAGCAGGCGCGCTACCAGACTACGCTACACCCCGTTAATCAAGGAAACGTGAATATAGCACAATTCCAAAATGCTTGCTTTGAAAGCTTCCGAATAAATTTACGTCGGACCGGAATCGTGATTCTACTCAACTTTAGGAAAAATTTCCACCGCATCCGACTGCTTTTTTGCTGGTCTCACTTCCAAAGATCGTCGAATCCCATCAATTCCTAGTCCGCACTGTGAGATTCGTTCTTAAGCCGACAACCTCATCAGACCATCAGACGCCTATGACCGGTGAGCTTTCCGGCACCGTGCCTGAAAGAAGGTCTTTGCTGTTGATCGGGGGCGCTAACCGAGCTTTAGAAATAATGATCTTGAAAGTCGAACCCTTCCCGAGTTCAGACTCGATCTGGAGCTGAGCCTGGTGACGGAACAAAACATGCTTCACGATGGCAAGTCCGAGGCCGGTTCCACCTGTCTCTCTGGATCGCGATTTATCCACGCGATAAAAACGCTCGGTCACACGTGGAATATGCTCCGGTGCGATACCGATCCCGTTGTCCTTAACCGACAAAATCCCGTGATCGTCTTTCACTTCCCAAGAAAGCTCAATCTTGCCGTCCTTCGGTGTGTAGCGAACAGCATTTGTCACGAGATTGGTAACTGCGCTTCGCATATCCTTAAAGTCGCCGAGAATCCCTTCCGATGCTACTTTAGCAATCTTGATTTCATGCGCGCCGCCCGAAATCATGCGTCCTTCGGCAGCTGCCTCTTCCAAAATTTCATCGACATCGATGAGCTCGCGTGATGCCGGCGCCGCATCCTGCTCCAATCGAGACAGAGCCAGGAGGTCATCCACCAGTGCGCGCATCCTCTCCGCCTGCTCCAGCATCATTTCCCAGTGCAGACGATCCTCTTCATTAAGGTTCGGATTTTCTGTTGCCAGTTCCAAAAAACCTTGAATTACTGTCAGCGGTGTCCGCAGTTCGTGAGAAACGTTTCCGACGAAATCTCGTCGGAAGTCGTCAATTCGTTTGGATTCGGTTATGTCTCGCGTCACGACGACTGTGTATTTTTTACCGGCAGAAATCACGCGAACTTCTAAAACTCGTCCGTCGGGCAGATCGATAAGCTGACGAGCTTTCCAGCGTTCAGACTGAATGTGCTGAATAAATTCCGGATTCGTAAACACATCCGTCAGCTTCTTACCGACGTCCTTTTCGGGATCCAGCGAAAGATCTCGTTCTGCGATGCGGTTCATCCATTGAATCACCAAGTCCTTTCTCAAGAGCACGACACCATCAGGAAGCGCACTGAGCGTCTGACGGAACCGGAGCTCTTTCTCTTCAAACTTGGTATGGTTTTTATCAGTCATGTTTCAGTCTTTTTACTAGTTTCTTATGTCCCAGGCTTGTCAAGTGAAAGTTTTTGTCCAGTGCGAATGGCTGCTTCCATATTCTTATTCGACACTTTTTTGCCAACCGAAGAGTTCGATTTCGGATCCTTTTAGGGCGATTCATACTGGAGTTAACCAGTTGAGTTACAAACATTATCAGGTCTTTCCGAACCTTTCTGGACAACAGTAATAACACATGTGCGCCAACTTTTTCCAGACAAATCTTTCCTCGACCTCTTAAACTTAAATAACTAAGAGGGGTTCTGATATTTTACTTGTGCATTTCATCCTCTTGTATTTTGGATTTTCGGTTATCGACGATGCAGATAGCTGCTGTGTTCTTATTCGGCCCACTTTCCCGCACCATAAGTTCATTGAGCGGCGGCCAAGATGAAGCGTCTTTCAAACTTCTCTCCTTTCTTAGCCATAATCCATAATTGTCTGGCAAGCTTATTTGCAACGGCAATAATGACCACCTTTTTTGGCTTTCTCGCTAAGATTGAAGAAACCCTGTCGGATTTGTGCTTGCTCCTACAGATGGCATGAGCACATTGAACTAGTACCTTGTAACAATAATATTTTCGCTTAAAGCTCCGGGTATAAGTGTCGGAGCTTTATGCGAGCGTCGCCAGTTGTAAATTGCCAATTAACGACTCTTTTCTCAGCATTTCTCTGCGTAATAAAACTTTTAACGGTGTTCCGGAGAACGTTTATATCGGCGACTCTAAACGGAATGCATTGTCGCTTCAATATGCTAAAGCCTATCTCCGCTACATTAAGCCAGGAACCGTGCTTGGGCGTGTAGTGCAGCTCCAGCTTATCGCGTAACCGGTGCGCTTCTTCCGGATCGAATGCCTCATAAAGCGACGCAAGTTTATGAGTGTTCAGGTTATCCATCACAAGTACCACTTTCCTCGCTGTCGGATAATGGATATCAACTAAATCACGAATGAATTGCGCCCAATCTTTCTTGGCTCGTTTGTTTTCAACTTCGGCAATCATCTTTCCCGTCAAAGGCTCTACAGCCAAAAATAATTCGGCTACGCCTAAACGGACATATTCATCATCAACTTTCTCGATACTCCCCGGCCTCGTCGGCAGCGGCCCCCGGACTTCTCCTATAAGCTGTTTGGGCGACTCGTCCATGCAAACAACCGGATATGACGGATCGTAAGGACGCTGATAAACATCCAACACATCTTCCATGCAGGTCACGAACTCGGCGTCGTGATGCGGCGGAATTTTCCAGTATTCACTCAGATGAGGCTTAAATTCGTTTTTTTTAAAACCCTTTGTACCGTCATCGGCGAAATCTTTTCCACGATCTCCAATTCGACGAGTTTGTCTGCCAGAAGCCTCACCGTCCACCGTGTCCGCCCTTCGGGAGGTTCGCTGCAGGCAAGCTGGGTCAACTTAGCCTCGAAAGCGCCATCAAAAATCACGGGTCTCTTACTTTTTCCTGTAGGCCGCGGCCGGATAATGGCATCCAAACCTTGAGAAACGAATTTCTCTTTTAAGTGATTTAGCGTACGTTCAGACAAGCCGACAGCTTTTGAAGTTTGATTGACCGTCCAATGCTCTGTGGTATGAGGACCTTTATCTAAAAGTAAAAGAGCTCTTGCAAAAAGCACGATTTTGGCTGATCTTGAGCCGGTGCTGCTGATTTTTTGAAGCTCTTCAACTTCCTCTTTAGTTAAGGTAACTCTGAATTGAGGTGACATAACGAAGCTCCTATTTTCTTCATTTTATCACCTCATAAAAACGAACTAATTAAAATTACAAGATACTAGTTTCTCCCGGTGCAATGGTGTCTCTGAACTCACCGGAGGCAAGTTTGGCTTGAAACTCCGGATCGTCCGCCAGTTCCTTTCCTCGTTTGTACATAAAGATGCAGCCGACAAGTAAACCTAAAATACAGGCGGGTATACTGACTGCAAAAATTTGGAAGGGAGTTACTCCTTTTACTGCTAGGAAACCGATCATGGCGGCTGTTGCTGCTGACATTGGAGAACCGGTAATGCCGGCTTGTGCGCCAATTACCGACATCGTCAGAGGTCTTTCCGGTCTGACTCTTGCGCTTGCCGCAACTTCCGCAATAACTGGATAAACGGCGAAAGCCACATAACCAGTGCCGCAGAATAGGGTAAAGAAATAGCTTACCAGCGGGCCCATGAATGTGATATGTTTAGGATTTCTTCTGAGGAGCTTTTCAGCAATACTGACTAAATAATCTAAGCCTCCGGAGCCTTGTAAAATTGAAGCGCAAGAGACCACAGCGAGCATGATGAACAGGACGCTTACGGGTGGCGAGCCTGGAGTCATTCCAAAAATGAAAATGAGAACCATTAATCCGAATCCGCCTCCGGCTCCAAGTCCTAAACCGCCCCATTTTGCTCCTATGCCTATAGCTAATACGACTACTAATAGTTCTAGCCAAAAATTGATGTCCATGATGTCCCCCTGGTTATGGGATGCCGACGGGAAGAGTCCAGTCGGCTGAATGTAATGTTTCTAAGATTGAATCAATGCATTAACTTCGTTTTCGAGAAGTTCTTTTCCTGCATTTACTTTGGCTAATCTTTCTGAAACTTCTTTCTTGTCAGCTTCCAATTGTTGTTTTCTAGATTCCAACTGACGCTGTACTTCTTTTTCTGCAGACCCGCCAATGATGATCTTTGCCATAGCGATGGCCACAGGATCTAGAGCAGCTTTGACTTGCTCCTCGGACATGTTTGTTTTTCGACCAAAGAGCTTTTCAAAACTGTCATTAACTATGCTGACGTTGATTTCATTCGCTTTTAGCTTGTGGACAAGCATGTAGTCCACTACCTGAGCAACAACTGCATGTGCAGCTCGGAATGAAATTTTGTCAGATCTGACAAGCGAGTTAGCAAGTTCCGCAGCTGTGCAGAAATTGCCTAGCGCATTTTCTCTCATGCGATCTTTATTAACAGAAATTAAGCCTAACGTGTCAATTAAGAGTTCGATGCAGCCGACCATATCCTTTAAGCCGACCATGAGGTAGCGGGGACCTTCGCCTGTGGCATCGCAGACGTTTGAATAGGGAGTATTTTTGATAGCGCTGTAACCACCAACAAAGTAGCCCAGGATATTTCCAACTCTGCCTCTAACATATTCAAGAGTGTATGGATTCTTTTTTTGAGGCATGATTGAGGAGCAGATGGCAACCGAATCATCAACTTCTACATAGCCAAATTCTGGTGCTGACCAGTTATAGAGATCCGTACACATTCTCGACATGGTATTTCCCATGACGGTAAGTACGCCTAGAATCGCGAGGACATAGTCTCTTGAACCAACAGCGTCAATAGAATTATCTATTGGTTTTTCAAAACCCAATAAATCGGAGACTAGTTTTGTGTCAATATCCCACGTTGTGGAAGCCATACAGCCTCCTCCCATAGGACAAATATTCAGTGCAGTGAAGACTTGACTCAGACGTGCGTAATCCCTTTCAAATGCAGCTAATATTCCTGAGATGTATTGGGCAAAAGTAATTGGTTCAGAGGGTTGCTGGTGCGTATAACCGGCTAGTACTGCATCTTTGTTTTTTTCTGCAACAGCAATCATTGTCTCGCGTAGCTGATTTAATTTTTCGCACACAAGAAAATAAACTTTGCGATTATCCATCCTTGTTAGGGTGGCAATCATGTCGTTTCTTGATCTAGCGGTATGAAGTTGACCGCCTATTTCAAGACTTGTGTGGTCAATCAAGTATTTTTCAAGGTTGAAGTACATTCCTTCTAGTTGGGGATCCATTGGAAAAGCAGGTTGTTCCCCCATTGCAGCCATTTCTTGTGTTGCTCTTAAAATCTCTTTGGCCACATCTTTTGAAATGATGCCTTTTTTTGTGAGCATGACTGCGTGAGACTTATTGAGGTCCAAATACGATTGATAGGAATGGTCTAAGTCGGATGCTAAGTTTGGACGGATGATGTTCTTTTGGACGGATTCGGCAAGTTGTTTTTTAATTTTGCCTCGGTGGATATTTCCCATGATGTCTCCTTTAGGAGTTGAAGTGAGAGGGGTGCTACCTGAGGGGATTATTTGCCTAAAACCAAAAATAGTAAGGGGTATGTCTAATTTGCATACCCTTCCATGCATTTAACACATAGCCTTTTTTTAGAAAAGGAGAGTGGAGATAATTTAAATCGAATCTTGATTTTTGGGGGCGATCATGTTTTTAGGCGTACTCAGTGCTCTGATTGCATGTTTTTTATGGGCGATAACTTATCTGTTGCCGCAACTTTTGCCTATGTATACCTCAATGCAGTCAGGTTTGATACGTTGTTGTATCACTGCTCTAATCGCAATTGCCATGCTTCTGCCGGTACTGCATCAACTTAAATTTTTGAAAAAGTCAGACTGGTTAGTTGCAATCAAATTAACAGTCATAGGAAATTTGATTAATTTTTTGGCAATGCTTTACTGCAGTGAGTTAGCAGGTGCTTCAATTTCAGGTTTAACGACAGGGGCAATCCCGGTATTGGTTGCAGTCATATCAAATGAGCGGGATAAGAAATTAGGGCGTCCCTCACTTAAGCTCCAAAAATTATTTATTCCTTTAGGATTAATTTGTCTAGGTTTTATTATCAGCAATCTCTCGGAATTAGGAAATATTCCAGAAGGTTCCGCAACTGGATATTTCATGGGCGTTGCATTAGGGATTCTGCACACTATTCTCTGGTCATGGTATCCAATGGTTAATGCCGAGTGGCTTCAGAGCCATCCTAACTTTAGCAGCCTTACCTGGACTCTTGTTCAGAACTCTATATTGCTCCCTCTCGCAGCTCCCCTTTATTTTCTTTTTTGGTCAAAAGCTCTTCCCGGTACACCGTTTTTAGGTCCAGATCCTTGGTTATTAATTGGGATTCTCAGCGTTAATGCTTTATTTTGTTCAATAGGGGCCATGAGTTTTTGGAATTATGCCTGTAAAAAGCTTCCCACTTCTCTCAGTATTCAGCTAATGGTTTTTGAAACGATTTTTGCAATTGTAATGACTCATGTTCTCATGCAGAAGTTTCCTGCGTACGACATGATCATTGGTGCAGTTTTCTTAACCATAGGAGTGTCCATATCCCTCAACTTTTTTTCTAAAAATATCAAAGAGTTCGAAGGAAAACTTCAAGAGGAGGGTGGCTTATGACAACATTTAGAGCTGCTATCTTATTGCTTCTAGGGGCTTTATGCTTTAGTACAACTGGTATGTTTCAATCCATAGCTCCTGAAGATGCTTCTCCATGGATAGTGGGGGAGGCTAGGATGTCGGTGGGATGTCTTTGTCTTTTTGCATGGTGCTTCTTCAGTCATAAACTTCCCAAGAACTGGAAAGCTCTGCCTTGGAAATACATAGCAGTATGTACAGGTTGTATCCTCGCATATTCTCCACTTTTCTTTTTTTCTGTAAAGGCGGTCGGGGTTTCAACTACAGCCGTTGTCGCCATTGGCGTTACACCTTTATGGACGGCGATTATTGAGAAAGTTGTATATGGAGAGGCCCCGCCTATTCGTTGGTATGTTGCTACTTTCCTTGCCCTAGCGGGAATTGTACACATGAATGCAGAATCTTTTGATACAAGCTCTTCTTCGTTGCTTTACTCTATCCTGCCGATTGCAGCCGGATTTGTTTATGCAGTTCTTTTGGTAGTAACGCCTAAAGTAATGGAGCATATTCCAGCTGAAACGACAATGATGATAGTAATGGGAATCGCATCTGTAGTTATGTTTCCTGTAATTTTCCTTTTTCCATTCGACTGGATTTTTACAACCAAGGGTGCAGTAGTTGTTGTTGGGATTGGGCTGATTTCTGTTGGGCTGGCCTTCAGCTTGTTTATGACGGGTCTTAAATATACAGGCAGCGTTATAGGCGCGACCTTAGGACTTGCTGAGCCTATTGGAGCCTCAATTATCGGAATTGTTTTTCTAGGAGAGTCGGTTTCAAAATTGCAAATCGGAGGTCTGCATCTTCTTTTTGCTTCCATTATTCTGCTAGTTTTTGGACAAATATTATTAAGGAAGAAAACTAAAGCTGAGACTGAGTAAGAAGTAGAAAATTTTTTATTTGGAGGACCTATGTCTAAGACACCTAGGGGCGTGACTTTAGATCAATTGAGCACATTTCTTTTAGTTGCTAAGACAGGGACTTTTACGCAAACCGCAAAAAAATTAAATGTAAATCAATCGACGGTTTCCAGAACTTTACAAAAACTTGAAACCTTTCTAGGAGTTAGACTTTTTGAGCGGGAAGGTAATAATCTTATCCTTTCGTCTGCTGGTTTAAAAATACAGGCGAAAGCGCAAGCAATCGCTGATTCTGTAGACTCCCTAATAGCTGAAGCCAGAGAGTTTCAAGGGTGTAAAACTCATGGCTTACGCTTTGCTTCTTCAGTATCTTTTTCCAGGGCAATATCTCCTTTTTTGGTAAATGCATTGATAGGGTCGATCCCTGATATTGCAACTTTTTCAGGTAACACACCGGAAGTGATAGGTATGCTTCAGAAAGGTTTTGTTGACATTGCCGTTGCTACGACTTCGATGGCCGGTTTCTCTGAATTTACCTCAAGGGTTTTATACAGAGAGAAGTACTTATTAATTTTGCCGAGAGAGGTAGAGCACGTGATATCCTCCAAACAGGAGCTTGTTGAATATGCGAGTGATCACCCCTGTATTCAATTTCATAGACAGACGCAAGACTGGCTCCATACTTCTCGAGTTCTAAGACAGTTGGGCGTTAATAATTGGACTATCTCTCTAAGTACTATTGAAAGTATTATTCAACTGGTCGAAAGAGAAAAGTACTGGAGTTTGATGCCAGCTGTAAATATTTGGGGGGCTAATCGTGATTTATCGAAAGTCACCTATAAATTTTTATTTGGACAACAAGGTTATAGAACCCTCTATCTTTTGTATAGAGAAGAATATTTTAGTCCGATCGCCGATGAAATTGCATCAGTGGTAAAAATAGCTTTGGAGCAAGAGTTGATTCCTAAGTTCAGCAAAATAAATTTAACTTTGGGTACCGCTGTTGAATGGGAGGGAGATAGTAACTAACTTCTTCCTTGAAATTGAAAAGTACGGCATGTTCAGCGCCAACTCGATGTTCCTTCTTGATGTTCTAGCCATTAAACGACTTCTGATCTGTTTATCAAATTCATTCGTCTTTTTAAATAGCTCATTACTCAGCTCTCCATAGAAGGAATAGACTCCTAAACTACCGGCGAGCTGGAATTATTTTGGAAAGAAATCTATAAGACACATACCTATGAATGGCGTGGGAAATATTGAATCAGTGGGCAAGATTCTTATCCCTCGTGGGCAGAAGGTAAAAAAAATAATTTTTCTTCCGTTCTGTGTTCTGGTTAAACGTGGGCGCTATCCAAAGCTCAAATATCGAATTCCTCGTGATCTTGAGTGGGTCAAGAAACCGTGGAATAAGCCGTAGCGGAGCGAGGTTACGACCTTATGCCGCGAAAGTTCTTGACGCCTTCTATTAAAAGTACGCTTGTAGATAAGACGGTTAAGGCAATCTTTGCCATAATCGCCTTATAGATTAAATCTCAGCTTTAGGTTAGAAAGACTACCTCAAACGAAAAGAATCACCGATTCTTGATTGGAAATATTTATTTCACAGCTTTCGAACTAGTCACAAGCTATTGAGTGGAGTAGGCAGTTTGTTTCTCGGGTTTGATCAAAAGAATAAGAGACAACAAAATCAGCACAATTCCAGAGAGGGTTGTGAGAGTGCACGGCTCGTGCAAAAGGGTTATTCCCCATAAAGCGGCTCCGAGCGGTTCGGCCATACCTAAGGTGGAAGCAACGGCAGCAGGTGTGGTCTTTGTGCCTCCAAAAAACAGCGCAAACGCCATGGAAGCGGTCACAAGGCCTAGCCCAAGACAAACCAAAATACCTCTGGATGTGAAGGCCCAAGTTAACTCATTGAAGAATAACGATGGAAGATTGAAAAGGGCGACAAGCGCCATAACAATCATCATGCACACTTCGGAAGAAGAGCCTTGCATAGCCTCTTTTGCAAAAACAATTTCCAATGCATAGGCAAGCCCGGCCAACAAGGGGAGGAAGGTATAGAGAATATTTACCTGCCCCGAAAAGTTCTGAAGATTTAACAGGATTATTCCGACGACGGCGATTGTTGTAGCGATGAACCAAACACTGCGGGGAGATTTATTAAAAACAGTTTTTTCTATGATCGCCGTCCAAATAGGTGTAGAGCCTATGGCAACCACGGTTCCGACCGCAACCCCTGTTTTCAGGACCGAGGAGAAGAAAAGCAGTTGAAAGGAAAGTAAGCTCACGGCCATGAGAACGAGATATTTCCACCTCAAACTGCCGAAAGAAACACTGAATTTTCCTGATAAAAGACACCAAAATAGTAATCCCGCCGCGCCGATTAACATCCTCGCTTCGGTGATGGTAAAGGGCGTCGCACCACTAGGTGCAAATTGCTGAAAGGTTCCGGAAAAACTAAAACAAACCGAACCGAGAAGAATTAAGAGCGGGCCTTTGTTGATCATAACAATCAAAATAATTTCGTACGAACAACATTGTTATTGGGAATGCAGCGTGGTCGAACAAAAAACACTTTAGCTCATGTTAATCATGAGCAAAACTCAGGATTTATCTTTCTTCGGCTTTTTTACCTGTCATATTAACCATCACACCGCTTGTAGGATCAAGAACAAAAATATCCTGTTCCAACCACGGGGCAATTTTTATTAATTCCGGGGCAACTGATTCTTTGAGAATGGAACAGGCTAACTGCGTGAATTCCTGCATC
>ERZ772886.3097-NODE-3097-length-12501-cov-10.582999_pt1 | contig 12501 bp, 10 predicted proteins | sample MGYA00512128_ERZ772886 | MGnify/ENA primary metagenome ERZ772886 (study PRJEB29015, sample SAMEA2737698) | human gut metagenome | biome: human gut; feature: human-associated habitat; material: faeces | place: China | collected 2012 ... | reverse complement strand
TCTCCGGCGACATGTGCGGCGGAGAAAATACCGCTCGGCCTGCAAACGTGCGCGCCGTCCGCCTCCGGCGGACAGCGCGTGCGCTGCAGTCAGGCAGTCCCCCTTTGTCAAAAAGTATTACATTTTGACAGCCTCAACGGCGACGCGCCCTGACGGGCGCGCCGCCGAGCCTGTCTGTATCCGGTTCTTGGCGTAGAGATGCGTGTCAACGCGGGACGGAAAATGACGGAATTTTTCGTGCAAAAAGACGGCGCGCAAAGCCGCCGGATTTGTTGACAGACCGGGCGATTATGTGATATCATATCAAAAATTTGCGATTCGGCAGAAATGAGGCGAGGAAAAATGGTTGCGGCCGCAGAGAATATGCAGGCATTTGGGTGGGATCTTTTTCCCGGCAACCGTGATTCTGTTTTTCTTGGCAGCGGCAGCATTGCCGGTGACGAACTTGATATTTCTTCTTTCGTGGTATTACCTGGTTTCGTAGATGTGCATGTACATCTTCGTGAGCCGGGTTTTTCTTATAAGGAGACCATTTCGTCCGGCACGCTTGCTGCGGCGCACGGCGGATACAGCCGCGTGTGCGCCATGCCCAATCTGGATCCGGCGCCGGACAGTTTGCAGACGCTTGCTCCCCAGCTGGAGCGCATCCGCACGGATGCGGTCATCGATGTGACGCCCTACGGCGCGATCACCGCGCACCGCGGCGGCAGGGAGCTTGCGGACATGGAGCAGCTCGCGCCCTATGTCGCCGGCTTTTCCGACGACGGCAGCGGCGTGCAGGATGCGGACGTGATGCGCGCCGCGATGCGCAAGGCGGCAAGCCTCGGCAAGCTCATCGCCGCGCACTGCGAGGACAACACCCTCCTGCACGGCGGCTATATCCACGACGGCGCGTATGCCCGCGCCCACGGGCACAAGGGCATCAGCAGCGAGAGTGAGTGGCGGCAGCTCGCGCGCGATCTTGAGCTGGTGCGCGAGACAGGCTGCGCCTATCATATGTGCCACGCGTCCACCAAGGAGAGTGTGGCGCTCATCCGCCGGGCGAAGGCGCAGGGGCTGGACGTCACCTGCGAGACCGCACCGCACTACCTCGTGCTGACCGAGGACGACCTGCGCGAGGACGGCAGCTTCAAGATGAACCCGCCCCTGCGCACGCAGGCCGACCGGCAGGCGCTCATCGAGGGCATCCTCGACGGCACGGTGGACATGATCGCGACTGACCACGCGCCGCACAGCGCGCAGGAAAAGGCCAAGGGCCTCGCCGGGAGCGCCATGGGCATCGTCGGCCTTGAGACGGCGTTTCCCGTGCTCTATACCCACCTTGTGCGCACCGGCGTGCTGACGCTCGACAAGCTCGTGGAGCTCATGGCGGTCAACCCCAGAAAGCGCTTCGGCTTCCCGCTGCGCGCGGACGATTATGCCGTCTGGGACCTGAACACGGAGTACCGCATCGACCCGGCGCAGTTTTGCTCCATGGGAAAGAGCACGCCCTTCGCCGGACAGACGGTCTACGGGCGGTGCGTGCGCAACGTCTGCGGCGGCGCCGTCGTCTGGCAGGACGCGCAGGACTGAGCGCCCTTCATTTACATATGAAATATATGACATACAGGACTTTTACGTACTGAGGAGGAAATCACATGCCCAAGAGAACGGATCTGAAGAAAATTATGATCATCGGCTCCGGCCCGATCGTCATCGGTCAGGCCGCTGAGTTTGACTATGCCGGCACGCAGGCGTGCCTGTCGCTCAAGGAGGAGGGGTACGAGGTCATTCTCGTCAACTCCAACCCCGCCACGATCATGACGGATACCTCCGTCGCGGACAAGGTGTACATGGAGCCGCTGACGCTGGAGTATGTGGCGCGTATCCTGCGCAAGGAGCGCCCGGACGCGATCGTCCCGGGCATCGGCGGCCAGACCGGTCTGAATCTGGCGATGCAGCTCGAGCAGAAGGGCGTGCTCAAGGAGTGCCAGGTCGAGCTTCTCGGCACGGACAGCGACAGCATCCGCCGTGCCGAGGACCGCGAGCAGTTCAAGGAGCTCTGCCAGAGCATCGGCGAGCCGGTCATCCCGTCGCAGATCACCTACGGCCTCGAGGAGGCCAAGGCCGCGGCCGCGGCCATCGGCTATCCGGTCGTGCTGCGCCCGGCGTTCACGCTTGGCGGCACGGGCGGCGGCTTTGCCGACGACGAGGCGCAGCTCGTCGAGCTGGGCATGCAGGCGTTCAAGCTCTCGCCCATTCATCAGGTGCTGATCGAAAAGAGCGTCAAGGGCTATAAGGAGATCGAGTTTGAGGTCATGCGCGATGCGTCCGACCGCGCCATCACCATCTGCGGCATGGAGAACATCGACCCCGTGGGCGTGCACACCGGCGACTCCGCCGTCGTCGCGCCGATCATGACGCTCAGCGACCATGACATGAAGATGCTCAACGACAGCGCGATCAAGATCATCCGCGCGCTGAAGATCCAGGGCGGCTGCAACGTGCAGTTTGCGCTCAATCCCAAGACCTCGGAGTACTTCCTCATTGAGATCAACCCCCGCGTCTCCCGCTCGTCGGCGCTGGCGAGCAAGGCCAGCGGCTATCCCATCGCGCGCGTCACGGCCAAGGTCGCCGTGGGCATGAACCTCGACGAGATCGCCGTCGCCAACACGACGGCCGCGTTCGAGCCGTCGCTGGACTACGTGGTCGCAAAGCTGCCGCGCTTCCCGTTCGATAAGTTCTCGACCGCCGCCAACACGCTTGGCACGCAGATGAAGGCCACGGGCGAGGTCATGGGCATCGGCAGCACGCTCGAGGAGTGCCTGCTCAAGTCCGTCCGCTCGCTGGAGATCGGCGCGCAGCACCTCTGGCTGCCGAAGTTCCAGAACATGACCAAGGCGGAGCTGACCGAGTACCTGCACCAGTTCCGCGATGACGGGCTCTTTGCCGTCGCGCAGCTGCTGCGTCTGGGCGCGAGCGTGGACGAGGTCGCCGCGCTGACGATGATCACACCCTACTTCCTCGAGACCATCCGCGGCATCGTGGACATGGAACAGACGCTCTGCGCGCACAAGGGCGACGGAGAGACGCTCAAGCGGGCCAAGCAGATGGGCTTCTGTGACCCCTACATCGCGCGGCTCTGGGGCGTGCGCGAGGAGGATGTGTATGCCCAGCGCGTGCAGCTGGGGCTCTACCCCGCCTACAAGATGGTGGACACCAGCCACACCGGCGCTTACATCCCCTATTTCTACTCCACCTATGCCCCCGGCGCAAAGAGCGAGGCGCGCCGCTCGGACAAGCAGAAGGTCGTCGTGCTCGGCGCAGGCCCGATCCGCATCGGTCAGGGCGTGGAGTTTGACTACTCCACCGTCCACGCGGTGCAGACCATCCGGCGCGCGGGCTACGAGGCCATCATCATCAACAACAACCCCGAGACGGTCTCCACCGACTACACGACCGCCGATAAGCTGTATTTCGAGCCCCTCACGCCCGAGGACGTCATGAACATCCTGCATGAGGAGCAGGCCGATCAGGTGATCGCCAGCCTCGGCGGCCAGACGGCCATCAATCTGGCGCAGCCGCTCATGACGCGCGGCGTGCAGATCATCGGCACGGACTGCGCCGCGATCGAGCGTGCGGAGAACCGCGACTGCTTTGAAAAGCTGCTGCTCGAGCTGAACATCCCGCAGCCGATGGGCGCGGCGGTGACGAATCTGGACGACGGTCTCAAGGCTGCGCACACGGTGGGCTATCCGGTGCTGGTGCGCCCGTCGTTCGTGCTGGGCGGCCGCGCCATGGAGATCGTGGCCGACGACGAGATGCTGCGCCACTATCTGCAGAATGCCGTGCGCACCGGCGAGGGCAAGCCCGTGCTGGTCGATAAGTACATCTCCGGCCGCGAGGTTGAGGTCGACGCCATCTGCGACGGCAGAGACGTGTTCGTGCCCGGCATCATGGAGCTGGTCGAGCGCACCGGTGTCCACTCCGGCGACTCCATCAGCGTCTACCCGCCGTTTTCCATCTCCGACAAGGTCAAGGGCACGATCCTGACCTATGCCAAGAAGCTCGGTCTGGGCATCGGCATCGTCGGACTGTATAACATCCAGTTCATCGTCGATAAGAGCGACCATGTCTACATCATCGAGGTCAACCCCCGCTCGTCGCGCACGGTTCCGTTTTTGTCGAAGGCTACGGGCTATCAGCTCGCGGACATCGCCACGAACGTCATCCTCGGCACGAGCCTCAAGGAGCAGGGCATCTTCGACCTGTATCCGCCGGAGAAAGAGCGCTGCTATGTCAAGGCGCCGGTGTTCTCCTTCGCCAAGCTCCACGGGCTGGACGCCTACCTCTCCCCGGAGATGAAGTCCACGGGCGAGGCCATCGGCTACGACAAGAAGCTCTCGCGCGCCATGTACAAGGCGCTGCAGGCCTCCGGCATGAACGTGCAGAACTACGGCACCGTGTTCGTGACGCTGGCCGATGAGGACAAGCCCGAGGGCCTGCCGCTCGTGCGCCGGTTCTATGAGATGGGCTTTAACATCGAGGCGACCGCAGGCACGGCTGCCTACCTCAAGTCCTTCGGCATCCGCACGCGCGTGCGCGGCAAGATCAGCGACGGCAGCCACGAGATCCTCGATTCCATCCGCAGCGGCTACGTCAGCTACATCATCAACACCCGCTCCATCCATTCGAGCGTCCACGCGCAGGACGGCGCCGCGATCCGGCGCTGCGCGGTGGAAAACGGCGTGACCGTCTTTACCTCGCTCGATACGGTGCGCGTACTGCTCGACGTGCTCGAGGAGACGACGCTGGCCGTGTCCACGATCCACGCGGAGTAAGCCGTGCAGCAGAGAGTTTTCACCATTGCGGAAAACGCGCCCGTCGCCCGTGACACCTACCGTTTGCAGCTCACGGGGGACACCGCCGCGATCACCGTGCCGGGGCAGTTTGTGGACATCCGGCTTGCCGGACGCTTTCTGCGCCGCCCCGTGTCGGTGTGCAGCTGGAGTGACGGCGCGCTGACGCTGTATTATAAAGTGGCGGGCGCAGGCACGGCGCAGCTGAGCACGCTGGCGCCGGGCACGGAGCTGGACCTGTTGGTCGGTCTCGGCAACGGCTTTGACACCGCACCCGCCGGTGCGCGGCCGCTGCTGGTCGGCGGCGGCGTGGGCGCGTCCCCGCTGTACGGTCTGGCGCAGCAGCTCGTGGCCGAGGGGCGCAGCCCGCTGGCTGTGCTCGGCTTTCGTACGGCGGCGGAAGTGCTGCTTGCCGATGCGTTTGAAGCGCTCGGCATCCCCGTCACGGTCGTGACCGAGGACGGCACCATTGGCGCGCGCGGCTTCGTGACCGACGCGCTGCCCGAGGACGGCACCTATGTGTATGCCTGCGGGCCGATGCCCATGCTGCAGGCGCTGTGCAGCGCGACGCCGCTCGACGGTCAGCTGAGCCTTGAGGCGCGCATGGGCTGCGGCTTCGGCGCGTGCATGGGCTGCACCTGCGAAACGACGCACGGCAGCAAGCGCGTCTGCAAGGACGGGCCCGTGTTCACAAAGGAGGAGATCCTATGGCCGCAACAGCCGTAACGCTCTGCGGGATCGAGCTGGAAAACCCCATCATCCCGGCCAGCGGCACGTTTGGCTACGGGCAGGAGTTTGCGCAGCTGTATGACATCAATATGCTCGGCACGTTCTCCTTCAAGGGGACGACGCGCGCGCCGCGCTTCGGCAACCCCACGCCGCGCATCGCCGAGTATGCCGGCGGAATGCTCAACGCGGTGGGGCTGCAGAACCCCGGCGTGGACGCGGTCATCGCGCACGAGCTGCCGGAGCTGAAAAAGGTGTTTCACAAGCCGGTCATGGCGAATGTGAGCGGCTTCAGCGTGGAAGAATATGCCGAGGTTTGCGCCAGGCTTGACGCGCAGCCGCAGGTCGGCTGGCTGGAGGTCAACATCTCCTGCCCGAACGTCCACGGCGGCGGCGCTGCCTTCGGCGCGGAGCCGTCGGCCGCGGCGGAGGTGACGCGCGCGGTGCGCGCCGTGACGAAAAAGCCAATCATCCTCAAGCTCTCGCCGACGGCGGCGGACATTGCCGCCGTTGCCAAGGCCTGTGAGGACGCGGGCGCGGACGGCGTGAGCCTCATCAACACCCTGCCGGGTATGCGCATCGACCTTGCGCGCCGCCGCCCGCTGCTGGCCAACCGGACCGGCGGCATGTCCGGCCCCGGTATGTTCCCGCTGGCCGTGCGCATGGTCTATCAGGTGTACGAGGCGGTGCACATCCCCATCGTGGGCATGGGCGGCGTGACGAGCGCGCAGGACGTTCTGGAGCTGATGCTCGCGGGCGCGACGGCGGTCGGTGTGGGCGCGGCAAACCTGGTCGAGCCGTATGCCTGCAAGCACATCATTGAAACTCTGCCGGACGCGATGGCGCGCTTCGGCATCGACAATCTCAGGGACATAATAGGAGGAGCACATCATGGGTAAGGACGTTATCATTGCGCTGGATTTTGACAGCCGGGAAAAGACGCTCGCATTTCTCGACCTCTTTCAGGACGAGAAGCCGTTTGTGAAGATCGGCATGGAGCTGTTTTATGCCGAAGGGCCGGACATCGTGCGCCAGATCCACGCGCGCGGCCACAGGATCTTTCTCGACCTCAAACTGCACGACATCCCGAACACGGTGAAAAAGGCGATGGCCGCGCTCTCGGCGCTGGATGTGGATATCATCAACCTCCACGCTGCCGGCACGAAGGCCATGATGAGCGCCGCGCTCGAGGGACTGACCCGGCCGGACGGCACGCGCCCGCTGCTCATCGCCGTGACGCAGCTGACCTCCACGGATCAGGAGCGCATGGACCGGGAGCTGCTCATCCACGCGCCGATCGACGAGGTCGTGCTGCACTATGCACGCAATGCGCGCGATGCCGGTCTTGACGGCGTGGTCTGCTCCCCGCTGGAGGCGGGCAGCATCCATGCGCGCTGCGGCGCGGACTTTCTGACCGTGACGCCCGGCGTGCGCTTTGCCGACGGGGAGAGCGGCGACCAGAAGCGCGTCACAACGCCGGAGCGCGCCCGGGAGATCGGCTCGGACTACATCGTCGTCGGCCGTCCGATCACGCAGGCGGACGATCCTGTCGCCGCCTATCGCCGGTGCGTGGCCGCGTTCGTCGGCTGAGCGCCGGATCAGAGACTTTTTCAACAGGAGGAACTGCTATGGATATCAAACACGAAGTTGCGCGCAGCCTGCTCTCGATCGAGGCGGTGTTCCTGCGCCCGCAGGAGCCGTTCACGTGGGCCAGCGGCATCAAGAGCCCCATCTACTGCGACAACCGCCTCATCCTGACCGCGCCCGAGGCGCGTGATCTGGTCGAGCACGCCATCGCCGAGACGGTCAGGCGCGAGTATCCGCAGGCGCAGGTGCTCATGGGCACGGCCACGGCCGGCATCGCCCACGCCGCCATCGCCGCGCATCTGCTCGGTCTGCCGATGGGCTATGTCCGCTCGCGCAGCAAGGATCACGGCCGCCAGAACCGCATCGAGGGCAAGCTCGTCCCGGGGCAGAAGGTCGTGGTCGTCGAGGATCTGATCTCCACCGGCGGCAGCGTGCTCGACGCGGTGGACGCGCTGCGTGAAGCCGGCGCGGAGGTGCTCGGCGTCGTGAGCATCTTCACCTACGGCATGAAAAAGGGCGTGGAGCGGCTCGCCGCAGCGCAGGTCAGAAACGTGAGCCTCACGGATCTGGACACCGTCGCCAGCACGGGTGCACAGGAGGGCTACATCACCGAGGCCGACGTCGCGCGGCTGCTGGCCTTCCGCGAAAACCCCTCCGACGAGAGCTGGATCCAGGCAGAAAGTCAGGCGTGATATGAAGCATCTGATCGACATTATGCAGCTGACCCCGCAGGAGATCATGGAGCTCATCGACACCGCCTGCGCGATCATGGAGCACCCCGAGCAATATGCCCACAAGTGCGACGGGAAGATCCTCGCCACGCTGTTTTTCGAGCCGTCCACGCGCACGCGCCTGAGCTTCGAGAGCGCGATGCTCTCGCTCGGCGGCAAGGTGCTCGGCGTCGCCTCGGCAGAGAGCTCGTCCGCCTCCAAGGGCGAGACCGTCGCGGACACCGTGCGCGTCGTCAGCTGCTACAGCGACATCATCGCCATGCGTCATCCCAAGGAGGGCGCGCCGCTGGTCGCGTCCATGCACGCGCAGGTCCCGGTCATCAACGCGGGCGACGGCGGACACAACCACCCCACGCAGACGCTGACCGACCTCATGACCATCTACCGCGAAAAGGGTCGGCTGGACGACCTGACGATCGGCCTGTGCGGCGACCTGAAGTTCGGCCGCACGGTGCACTCGCTCGTCGCCGCTATGAGCCGCTGCACGGGCATCCGCTTCGTGCTCATCTCCCCGGAGGAGCTCAAGCTCCCGCGCTACGTGAAGGACGAGTATCTCAAAAAGCCCGGCGTCCCCTACACGCAGTCCACGTCGCTCGAGGCCGTGATGCCGGAGCTGGACGTGCTGTATATGACCCGCGTGCAGCGCGAGCGCTTTTTCAACGAGGAGGACTACCTGCGCCTGCGCGACAGCTATATCCTCACGCCGGATAAGCTCGAGACCGCCAAGCCCGACATGAGCATCCTGCACCCGCTGCCGCGCGTCAACGAGATCGCCGCCGCCGTGGACAACGATCCGCGCGCCTGCTACTTCAGGCAGGCAAAAAACGGCCGCTATATCCGCATGGCGCTCATGCTCAAGCTGCTGGGCATCGACTGACGGGAGGAGAAACGTTATGCTTATTGATTCGATTCAAAACGGGATCGTCATCGACCACATCACGGCCGGCAAGGCCATGGAACTCTACCAGATCCTCGGCCTGGACAAGCTCGCCTGCACCGTTGCCATCCTCAAAAACGTCACCAGCGGCAAGCTCGGCCGCAAGGACATCATCAAGATCGACGGCGAGATGGAGCTCGACTGGGACCTGATCGGCTATGTCGATCCGAGCATCACGGTCAACATCATCCGCGGCGGCGAGCTGCAGGAAAAGCGCACGCTCAAGCTGCCCGAGCGCATCCGCGGCGTGCTGCGGTGCAAGAATCCGCGCTGCATCACCTCGACCGAGCGCGAGCTGCCGCAGGAGTTCGTGCTCACGGATCGGGAGCGGCGCGTCTACCGCTGCCTGTACTGCGAGACCGAGGCGGGAAAGTGATCCCCCGGAAAATCTGATAAACCAAGTGGCGCGTCCGAAACCGGACGCGCCGCTTGTGCTTGCCGTCAGGCGAGCAGCCGGATGCTTTTGGTCATCAGGATCAGCCCGAGGGCGACGATGAGGATCGTGCTGCCCTTGAGCAGATATTTGTTGTACCGCTTCGGGAGAAACGTCCCGAGCAGGCCGAACAGAAGCATGAAGACGTACGTGCCCGCGCCGAAGGCGAGCATGCTCACCGCGCCGCTTGCCCACGACCCGGACGAGGCGGCGAAGATCCACATCGACGACAGCGCGCCGCACGGCATCAGGCCGGTCAGCAGCCCGGCGGCGAACGCCTTGCCCCGGAAGCGGCAGGGCCTGGTCAGTTCGGGACTGATCCGGCGCAGAAACGGCACGCCCCACATCCTGAGCCCGATGAGCACCACGAGCAGCCCGCTGACGGTCAGGAGCATGCTCCTGACCTGCAGATCGTAGCTGATGTATTTTCCGAGCGCGCCGAAGACGGCGCCCATCAGCGTGTAGCTCAGCAGACGGCCGCCGTTATAGAGCAGCGCATTGCCCTGCGCGAGCAGGATGCCGCCGCACATGCCGATGCAGTGCACGCCCGTGAGCAGGCCGATAACAAAGAGCGCACCGAAGCCGACGCCGCGCTCCGCGCTCGGTGTGCGGACGAGGCCGGTCAAGGCGGGGATGGCAAAATACAGGCACGCGACGAGCACGAGCGCGATCGCATCGGCGCGCCGCCCGCTGCGGCCGTCGCCGACGGGGTAGCCGGTCGCGGCGAGAATGCGCCCGATGTCGTCCGCGCAGAGGATGTCCGGGTCAAAGTCCGCCGTGACGGTGCTCTTGCGGTAGCTGGCCGTACAGGAGAGGATGCCGCGCGTGTGCAGCAGCCTGTGTGCGATCTCGTCCTCGCATTGCGGGCAGATCATACCGTCGACCTTGCGGTCAAATCGTTCGTGGCTCATATTTTTTCAACCTCAATGCGTTTAATAATACGCCGTTGGAGCTCAGCGCCATCGCGGCCGCGGCAATGGAGGGGTTGATGATGCCGGATGCCGCGAGCGGGATGCAGATGACGTTGTAGACGGCTGCCCAGATCAGGTTCTGGCGCACGTTTTTCATGGTTGCGGCGGAGATGTCGAACACCGTCTGCACGCTTTGCATGCTGCTGCTGACGATCATCACGTCTGCCGTCGAAATGGCGATGTCCGCGCCGCAGCCGAGCGCGACGCCGATGTCCGCGCACGCCAGCGCCGGGGAGTCGTTGATGCCGTCGCCGACGAAGCACACGTGCTTTCCGCGCGCCTGCAGCGCCTTGACCGCGTCCGATTTGTCGGCGGGTCTGACCTCACAGAGCACGTTTTCGATGCCCAGCATCCCGGCAATCCGCTCGGCCTTCTCCCGCTTGTCGCCGCTGATCATCCACAGCTCCATGCCGCGGGCCCTGAGCGCGCGGACGGCCTCGGCCGCGCCCGGTCGGAGCTGCTCGGCGCCGTCGGTGAGACCAAGCGTCAGTGTGCCGGTCTTGTCGAACACGACGGTGTCGGTCTTGCAGGCCGTCTCCAGCTGCTCGCCGCCGCGAAACAGCACGCCGAGCTCCGCCGCGCGGCCGGAGCCGGTCATGATCGAGGTCGGCGTGGCCAGCCCCAGCGCGCAGGGACAGGCGATCACGAGCGTGGAGCAGACGCAGTTGAGCGCCGAGCGCAGATCTCCGGCGTCGAGCACGAAGTAGCGCAGGCAGAAAACACCGGCTGCGACCAGAATGACCACGGGCACGAACACGGTCGCGATCTTGTCGGCCAGCCGCGCGACGGGGGCTTTTTCCGACTGCGCTGCGCTGACGATGGCGATGATCTGCGCAAGCACGGTCTGCCCGCAAACGGCCGCGCACGAGAGCGTCACATCGCCCTCCCGACAGAGCGTGCCGCAGTACATGTGCGTGCCCGCACATTTCGGGATCAGCTCGCTCTCTCCCGTAAGCATGGATTCGTCGACCGTGCACGACCCGCTCAGCACGGCGCCGTCGATCGGCACGCGCTCTCCGCTGCGGACCTGCACGATATCGCCGGACGTCAGCGTGCGGACCTCAACGGTCTGCACCGTGCCGCCGCGCAGCACGTTCGCCGTCTCCGGCTGGAGGCGGATCAGCTTCCGGATCGCTTCCGAGGCCTTGTAGCGCGAGGTGCACTCCATATACTTGCCGAACAGGATCAGCGACAGCAGCACACCCTCCGAGAGAAAGTACAGCTTCACATCGTGGTGCACAGTCAGCGCGATGCAGGCGCTGTGCAGATAGATCACGGTCGTCGACACGGCAACCAGAAAGTCCATGCCGAGCACGCCCAGCCGCAGTGCCTTGTACGCGCCCTTGTAGAAATATGCGCCCGGCCAGAACTGGAGCACGGACGCGATCGCAAGCTGAGCCAGCGGGTGCAGATTCCAAAACAGGGGCATCGTCAGAAGGACGCTGATGCAGAGCGTCCTTAACAGCCGCAGCCGGCCGCCGATCTCACTCTCGGCATTGCCGCAGGCGGGACACGAGACGGAGACGTCACTTGGCTGCATCGTGTTTCAGTTTCAGATACTGCCGGAAGCACACCCACGAGCACGGCAGGCAGCACACCGGGATGTGGAACAGCAGCACCCAGCTCAGCCAGTCTACGCCCTGATAGAACACGCCGTTGTACGTGACACCTTTGATCAGCGCAAAATACGAGTAGTTCCACACGCCCCAGTTGCCCGTGAACGAGCCGCAGAGGTGCAGGATGAGAAATGACGCCGTCGTGAACACACCGGCGACCGCGCCCACCAGCGTCGCGGACGGGCGGCCGCTCCTGGCCAGAAACAGCGTCACGACCGGCAGCACGTATACCGTGAGATTCAGCACCCAGAGCGAGAGCGGGATGGAGTAGCCCCAGTTGAGTGCCTGACGGATGTGATCCCCGTCGTGAATCAGTACGGCGACGATCATGACGATCGCGCAGGTGGTGACGGTTTTGATGACGGCTGCGTCGAGCTTGCTGTCGAGCAGCTTCACCGTTTTTTCTTGAGCTTCCGACATAGTGATCCTCCTAAGCAAATATTACCGCGAGGCCAATATTGACCAGTTGGTAATTCTGAAGCAGCACGGAGAAAATGGAATGTCAAGGTTTTATCTACCGCTTGGTAAGAAAAACGCGAAGCCAAGCCGCCGCCGGCAAAAGGCTACGAGGTCCTTTGAAAACTGCCCCGTCCCGGCGGACAAGCGTCCGCTTCCGGAAAGCGTTCGCGTAGAAAGAAGAGAGCGCTTCATGGAAGTTCAAA
>ERZ772886.3092-NODE-3092-length-12518-cov-32.094279_pt1 | contig 12518 bp, 8 predicted proteins | sample MGYA00512128_ERZ772886 | MGnify/ENA primary metagenome ERZ772886 (study PRJEB29015, sample SAMEA2737698) | human gut metagenome | biome: human gut; feature: human-associated habitat; material: faeces | place: China | collected 2012 ... | reverse complement strand
ATGGACCTTGTGGATTCCCTGACCGGGCAAAGCTGGCAGAACCTGGCCTTTGGCGGTGCTTCCCTGAAGGAATGTGTGGACCTTGCCAACTATGTGCTGGATTCCGGCAACCAGGTGGACCGCATTCTGTTTGAGCTTTCGTTCTACACCTTAAACAGCAGCTATAACACCGACCGTTTTTCGGCGCTGGAAGCTACCCTGCGCAACCCGCTGGCCTACTGTCTGAACCTGGAATACAACGTGAACGCCCTGACCGTGTTTATGGACACCGTAAAGGGCACGCCGGACACCATTGAATCCGGCGACTGGACCGCGGCGGATTACCTGGATGATGCCGGGAACACGATTCCGCTGCACAAAAAGTTGTATGAGTACCCGGCGCTGATCACCACCCGCTGCCAGAACTGGAAACTGAACGAAACCGAGCTGGCGGAGTTTTTGGCTATGGTCCAGCGCTGCGCAGACCGCGGCGTGGAGCTGACCATTGTGCTGCCCCCCATGGCCGCCAATGTGCGCACCGAGGTATGCGATGCCTTTGGCATTACCGCCGTGATGCAGGACGAAGTTCTGCCGCTGTTGGAAAAGCAGAATTTTACCGTGCTGAATTACGAATGGGGCACCAGCTGCATTACCGATGATGACACCCAGTTTTTTGACGGGTTCCACCTGGACGAAAAATACGGCCTGCCGGACTGGACAGCCGAACTGTTTGATGATATGCAGCGCTGATGCTGCCCCACCCCAAAAAGGAGGTCCCCTGTGGCACTGGACTTTTTGATTTTGTACGAACACACCGTTCGGGAATATGAGAGCGATCTTTTGCTCAAATTGGAGCTGGAGCGCCGCGGCTACACCGTGCGCATCCGCCAGCTGCTGGATGCCAAAGATCTGCGCCTGTTTGGCAAAGACAAGCCGGAAGTTCTGGTTGCCAGCTGCATGTATGACAACGAGGCCATCAACAGCCATGTGTACAACAATATTGGCCGCTGCAACAAAATCGTCAACCTGCACTGGGAGCAGATGCTCTCCGACACGCAGGAGGAGGGCGACTGGTTCAACATGAACGGCAACGCCAAGCGCTGCGTGCAGACCTGCTGGGGCAAGCGCACCGCCGCCCGCCTGCAGGCCCACGGCATGGACGCCAAAAACACGCCCGTGACCGGCGCGGTCATGATGGACTTTCTGCGCCCGGAGTTTGACGGCTACTTTAAGGACAAGGAAATGCTCTGCAGGGAGTTCGGCCTTGACCCGGCCAAGCAGCTGCACCTGTACATTTCCAGCTTCGGCTATGCCAGCATGAACGACGACGAGGTCGCCGAGCTTTCCAAAATGGCGGGCACCGATTTTACGGGCTTTGCCAAAACCAACCGCGTTTCGATGCAGGAAACGCTGCGTTGGTTCGATGAATATCTGGGCGCACACCCGGAGGTGGAGCTTGTCTACCGCCGCCATCCCAGCGAGTGGAACAGCCCCGCGCTGGAGGAGCTGGCAAAGAAGCGCTCCAACTTCCACGTGATCTTTGCGGACTCGGTCAAGCAGTGGATCGTCGCGGCGGACTCGATCTCGATCTGGATGAGCACCGCCATTGCCGAGGTCTACATGGCCGGCAAGAGCTGCCACATCCTGCGCCCCGTCCCCATTGAACACGAGTACGACCCGGTCATTTACAAGGACGCCCATTACGTGACGCGCTACGACGAGTTTGCCGCCGCCATGGCCGAGCCGGAGCCGCCGTTCCCGATTGCGAAGGACGTCATCGAGGGCTATTTTGACCCCGGCGAGACGCCCGCCTACAAGCGGATGGCCGACCTGCTGGAGGACGTGTACAAGAACCCCCCGCGGGACGAGCCGATGGGCGACGGCTTTACGCCGCACTTCAACAAGCTGAAATTCTGCGCGCTGGCGGGGGTACACTTCCTCTACCGCCGCGGCTGGGAGCCGAAGAAGCTCTTTGCCTTCTGCCCGCCGCTGGCCAATTTTGCCCAGCGCATCTACGGCTACGTGGACAAGGCGCATGTGACGCCGGAGCAGGTCGCGGCGATGGAAGCAAGGATCAAGCCGTTTGTGAAATAACGACCACCGCGTAGGGGCCGGGCATGCCCGGCCCTGCACTGTACGGCAAACGCGCGGCAAAGGCAAGGCCGCGGGCCGGGCATGCCCGGCCCCTACAACGTTACGACAGGACAAGCAACTATGTCAGATCAAAAGAGATCCTCCGGTGAATCCTTCGCCGGGAATGTGATGAAATATTCGGTGGCGACCTATCTGGGCTTTGCCATCACGGGGCTGGCGCTCATCGTCAAGGGGCTGCTGCCCGCTGAGGTGCTGGGCGCACCGGTCACCTTCATGACCTACACGGCCACGATCATGAACATCGGCATTCTGGGGCTGGATCAGGCGCTGCTGCGCTTTTACCATGAGCCGCCCGCCGGGGCCGAGCCGCGGCAGCTGTTCGCGGCCTGCACGCGCATTTCGGCGGCGTTTATGATGCTGCTGGGCGCAGCGGGCAGTGTGTTCTTTGCGCAGCCGCTGGCAGCGGCGTTCGGTCTGGGCAGCGCCGGGCCGGGCATTGTGCCGCTGCTGTTCCTCAACGCGGCGCTGTATATGCTGGTACGCTACTTAAACGTGCTGCTGCGCTTGGAAAACGACCTGCGCGCCTACACGGCGGAGACGCTCTGGATGCAGGGCTGCTACAACCTGTTTTACCTGCTGCCGGGCTTTTTTACATCCAACGTCTTTGTTCTGGCGGTTGCGGCGATTCTAAGTTTTGGTGTTGTGGCGATTGCGTTTGGGTATAAATACCGCGCCGCCGTGTTTGCGCCGCTGCCCGGCGCACAGCTGGGCGGCATCGCGCGCCAGACCGTGCCCTACGGCGTGGCGCTGGCCCCGGCGCAGATTTTGTTCAGCCTGTCCAGCGGCATCTGCCTTTCGTTCGTCGGCAACGCCAGCGGCGAGAACGCCCAGGGCCTGTTTGCCTTCGGCTACAGCCTGGCGCAGCTCGTCACGGCCATTCAGGCGGGCTTTTCCACCTACTGGGGGCCCTACGTCTACAGCCATTACCGCGACGAGCAGGAGCGCATCTGCCGCGTGCATGACGTGCTGAATTTGCTGATCTTCGGCTTCTTCTGCGTGCTGGTCATGTTCGAGGACATCGTCTTTGTCATCTTCCCGGACAAGCGCGGCTGCCTTGCCATTTTCCCGCTGCTGATGCTGGCCGTTGTGTTCAACATTCTGTGCGAGGGCACGGTCTACGGCAACTCGATTGCCCGCAAGCCGTGGCATGACACGATTGGCATCGGGCTGGGGGCGCTGTCCAACTTTGGGCTCTGCGCCCTGCTTGTGCCCGCGTTCGGGCTGACCGGCGCGGCGCTGGCGCTGGCTGCCAGCAACGGCCTTGCGTTTTTGTACCGCAGCATCACGGGGCAGATGTACTACCGCACGGTGGCCAGCTACCCCAAGACGATCTCCGGCTTTCTGCTGGCGTTCGCGGTCACGGCCATCGGCACGCTGCTGTGGCAGCACTTCTTTATAAAATTTGCGCTGGTAGGCGTGATCTTGTTTATCTACTGCACCCTCTACCGTGCACAGCTCGCCAGACTCTGGAGCATGGGCCTTGGCATCCTGCGCGGCATCTTCCATAGAAAGTAAGGCGACAACATGAAGCATTGCGGCACACAAGAGCTGGAGACGGAGCGGCTGGTCCTGCGGCGGCTCTCCATCGACGACAGCGAAATGATGTACAACAACTGGGCCAGCGACAGGCAGGTGACCCAATACCTGCGCTGGAATGCCCACCGCAGCTGGGGCGAGACCGCCGAGACGCTGAACGAGTGGGAAAAGCACTATGATGACCCGGCCTTTTACCAGTGGGGCATCACCGACAAGCACACCGGGGTGCTGTTTGGCACGATCAGCCTCTTCCCCGCCCCGGCGCTGAAGATGGGCTGGCACCTGAACACCGAACGCCTTGGCCCCGCCTGGGAGGTCGGCTATGCGCTGGGCCGCAAGTGGTGGAATAAAGGCTACGCCACCGAGGCACTCTGTACCGTGCGGGACTACTGGTTTGACACCGTGGGCGCAGACTGGCTGGCCGCCGTCCACGCCAATGAGAACATTGCCAGCAGCGCAGTTTTGCAGAAGGCAGGCTTTGTCTACGACCATGACGTGACGGACCGCAAGTTTGACGGCACGCCGGTCCCCTGCCGCGCCTACCATCTTTTGAAAGAGGATTTATGAGCGATAACACGACAGAATTAGACTTTGGCACGACCGCCCAGAAAGCGACCGACAGTGAAAAGCTGCCCGTGGTGCTGCTGGCGCTGGATCAGGGCAGGTACGATATGGCGCGCAGCCTGGACGAGCTGCGGGCGCTGGCCGACGCCAATGGCATGGACGCCGTGGCCGAGGTCGTGCAGAAGCGTGCGACGCCCGAGGCCGCAACGCTGCTGGGTGAGGGCAAGGTCGCCGAGGCGCGGCTTGTCTGCCAGAATGTGAACGCGGCAGCCGCCATCTTTGACGGCGAGCTGACCGGCAGCCAGATCCGCAACCTGTCGGCGGCACTGCAAGTCGAGGTGCTGGACCGCACGATGCTGATTTTGGAGATTTTCCGCGCACGCGCCACGACGAACGAGGGCAAGCTGCAGACCGAGCTTGCCACGCTGCGCTATCAGCTGCCGCGTCTGCAGGGGCTGGGCGAAGCCCTGAGCCGCCAGGGCGGCGGCGGCGGGGGCGGCGGGGGTGCCCGCCGCGGTGCCGGTGAGACAAAGCTCGAACTGGACCGCCGCCATCTGCACCACCGCATTGAGCATCTCGAGGGCCGCTTAAAAGAGCTGGAAAAGCGCCGCGGCGAGACCCGCCGGGCCCGCCAGAAGAACAATGTGCCTGTGGTCGCGCTGGTCGGCTACACGAACGTCGGCAAGTCGAGCCTGCTGAACGCGCTGTGCGGCGAGCAGATTTTTGAAGCCGACATGCTGTTTGCGACGCTGGACCCGACGGCCCGCAAGCTGGTGCTGCCCAGCGGTCTGCAAATCATTCTGGTGGATACCGTCGGCTTTGTCAGCCGCCTGCCGCACCATCTGGTGGAGGCGTTCAAATCCACGCTGGAGGAGGCCGCGTTCGCGGATGTCATCGTCAAGGTGGCCGACGCGGGCGACGCACAGGCCGCCGAACAGCTGGCCGTGACCGATGAGGTGCTGGGCAGCCTCGACTGCGCGGACATCCCCCAGCTGGTCGTCTACAACAAGTGCGACACCGCCAACACCGTGGCCTTTGACCCGGATATTCTGCTGACGAGCGCGAAAACCGGCTACGGTCTGCCCGCACTGCTGGCAAAGCTCGACGAGGTGCTGAACCACCGCGTGCGCACGATTGAGATCGTGCTGCCCTATGACAAGCTGGCGCTGGCGGACATTCTCCGCAGCCGCGGCAGCGTCGCCGCGGAGGAATACCGCGAGGATGGCGTGTATTACCGCGCCACAGTCAAAATTGACGATTTGCATCGGTTTGAGGAGTTTTTGGTTTGATTGCCCGTGCGCTTTGCCTTCCCCCTTGGGGGAAGGTGGCCCCGCAGGGCCGGATGAGGGAAAAGCTTGTCGTTGCTGCCTGTAAACAAATCACGGTAGCAAGGTTTCCCCTCATCAGTCAGCGGTCAGGGCCGCTGACAGCTTCCCCCCTTGGGGGAAGCCTTTTCTCCCATTGACACCGCCTTTCCGTCCGCCTATAATGAAACCATTGAATGTCTTATAAAGGGGTAATAACTATGTCTACCGTCCGCACCCGTTTTGCGCCGTCGCCCACGGGCTATATGCACGTCGGCAACCTGCGCACCGCACTGTACACCTATCTGCAGGCCCGCCATAACGGCGGTACCTTCATCCTGCGCATTGAAGACACCGACCAGGGCCGTCTGGTCGAGGGCGCTACCGACATCATCTACGGCACGCTCAAGGCTACCGGTTTGACCTGGGACGAGGGCCCCGACGTGGGCGGTCCCGTCGGCCCCTACGTGCAGAGCCAGCGCATGGGCATGTTCAAGCAGTACGCCGAGCAGCTTGTCAAGGCGGGCAAGGCCTACTACTGCTTCTGCACCGAGGAGCGCCTGAACGAAATGCACGAGGCCCAGCGCGCTGCGGGCGAAATGACCCACTACGACGGCCACTGCCGCCGCCTGTCCGCCGAGGAAGTTGCCGCCAAGCTGGCCGCGGGCGAGCCCTATGTCATCCGCCAGAAGATCCCCGAGAGCGGCGTGGCGGGCTTTGACGATGTTGTCTACGGTCATATCGAGGTCGATGTCAGGGAGCTGGACGACCAGATTTTGATCAAGACTGACGGTATGCCGACCTACAACTTTGCGAACGTCGTGGACGACCACCTGATGGGCATTACCCATGTCATCCGCGGCAGCGAGTATCTGTCCTCGACGCCGAAGTACAACCTGCTGTACGATGCGTTCGGCTGGGAGAAGCCCGTCTACATCCATTGCCCGCCCGTCATGAAGGACGCGCAGAACAAGCTGTCGAAGCGCAACGGCGATGCCAGCTATCAGGACCTCGTGGCGAAGGGCTATCTGCCCGCCGCCGTGCTGAACTATCTGCTGCTGCTGGGCTGGGCACCCGAGGGCGAGCAGGAGATCTTCTCTCTGGACGAGATGATCAATATCTGGGACCCGGCCCGCATTTCCAAGTCTCCGGCTATCTTTGACCCGCTGAAGCTGCGTGCCATCAACGCTGCCTACATCCGTGCCCTGCCCGCTGAGGAGTTCCGCCGTCTGGCCGACCCGTTCATTGACAGCGCCGTGCACTGCAGCATTGACCGTGACCTGCTCTGCGCCAACCTGCAGCCCCGCTGCGAGGTGCTGGAGGACATCCCGCCGCAGCTCGACTTCTTTGACGCCGTGCTGCCCATTGACGCCGAGATGTACCGCAACAAGAAGCAGAAAACGACCCCCGAGTCCGCGAAGGAGGCCCTGACCGCCCTGCTGCCCGTGCTGGAGGCGCAGACCGATTGGACCCGCGACGCGATCTTTGAGGCGTGCAAGATGCTGGCCGAGAGCATGGAGAAGAAGAACGGCTGGCTGCTGTTCCCGCTGGGCATCGCCCTCTCCGGCAAGTCCCGCACCCCGGGCGGCGGCACCGACCTGGCCGCGATGATGGGGAAAGAGGAGACCGTTAAGCGCGTGAAGGCGGCGCTGGAGAAGCTGTAAATCACAAGCCGTTTCTCTTGCCTCCCTCTGGGAGGGAGGTGCCCTGTAGGGGCGGAGGGAGAGAACCTTGCCGCGGCCCGAAGTTTCGGATAAAGGCAAGCTCTCTCCCCCACCGCCTGCGGGCGGACTGCTCCGCAGCCGAGCCCCTCTGTCGCTACGCGACATCTCCCCACGCAGTGGGGAGTCACCCTCCCAGAGGGGGCCAAGGAGCCTTTTCGCAATATATAAAAACGGCGCAGCCACGTACAATGTGGCTGCACCGTATTTTTGTTTTCGCCCCGCGGGGCGAAAACTCCACCATATTTATTATTTTTAATCTATTTTTATAGTATCGTTCCCCCGCCGACGACCACGTCGCCGTTATACAGCACCACGGCCTGGCCGCGGGTGATGGCGCGTTGGGGCTCGTCAAAAACGACCTTCACAAGGCCGTTTTCCAGCGGGTAGGCCGTCGCGGGCTGCTCGGCCTGGCGGTAGCGGGCCTTGGCCTTGACGCGCATGGGGGCGGTCAGCTCGGGAACCGAAATCCAGTTGAAGTCGCCGGCGATCAGCGTCGTCTTGAACAGCTCGCTCTCGGGGCCGACGGTGACGGTGTTCTTCTCCATATCCTTGCCGCAGACGTAGACCGGTGCGCCCAACGCCAGCCCCAGCCCCTTGCGCTGGCCGCAGGTGTAGCGCACCGCGCCGTGGTGGCGGCCCACAACGTTGCCGTTCACGTCCAAAAAGTCGCCGTCCGGGTAGTATTTGCCGGTGTAGCGCTCCATAAAGCCGACGTAGTCGCCGTCGGGCACAAAGCAGATGTCTTGGCTGTCGTGCTTGCGCGCGTTGCAGAAGCCCTGCTCCTCGGCGATCTTGCGGATGGACGGTTTGTCCATACCGCCCAGCGGGAACTTCGTGTGCGCCAGCTGGTCCTGGGTCAGGACGTAGAGCACATAGCTCTGGTCTTTATCGGTGTACAGTGCTTTTTTCAGCAGCCAGCGGCCCGTGGCGGGGTCCTGCTCGATGCGGGCGTAGTGGCCTGTGACCACATAGTCCAGGCCGTGCTCCCGGGCAAAGTCCAGCATTTTGTCAAATTTCATCGTGCGGTTGCAGTCGATGCAGGGGTTCGGCGTGCCGCCCGCCTCGTAGGTCTCGATGAACTTGGCAATGACCTTTTCACGGAATTCCTCGGTGTAGTTCACGACCTCAAACGGGATGTCGAGCTGGAACGCAACCTCGGCGGCGTCCTCGACGTCCTTCGCCGAGCAGCAGGTGTGGAACCCGCTCTGGCCCAGATCCTCATTCTGGTACAGGCGCATGGTCGCGCCCATGCAGCGGCAGCCCGCCTGCTTCATCAGGTAGGCGGCGACGGTGCTGTCCACGCCGCCGCTCATGGCGATCAACGCGCCGGGGGTATTTGACATAGGGGCCTCCTTGGTTAAAAAAATGTGCAGCACGGTTCTTTCGTGCTGCACATTTTTGCTTTTGAGTTGTAGGGGCGAGGCATGCCTCGCCCGCGGCCTCGCCTTATCAGGGCATTGCCGGGAAAGCTGCGGGCCGGACATGTCCGGCCCCTACGGCCTTCACTTCGTATGCAACAGTACCTTTATTATAGCAAAGGTTTCCTGTTATTGCAATCAGTCCGCGAACAGCGGGGTGGACAGATAACGGTCACCGGTGTCGGGCAGCAGGGCCACGATGGTCTTGCCCTTGTTCTCGGGGCGCTTGGCCAGCTGGATGGCGGCCCAGATCGCAGCGCCGGAGGAGATGCCGACCAGCACGCCCTCCTTGTGGCCGACCTGCTTGCCGGTGGCAAAGGCATCCTCGTTGGTGACGGGGATGATCTCGTCGTAGACCTTGGTGTTCAGCACGTCGGGCACAAAACCGGCACCGATGCCCTGAATCTTGTGCGCGCCCGCAGTGCCCTTGCTCAGCACGGGGGAGGAAGCCGGCTCAACGGCCACGACCTTGACGTTGGGGTTCTGGCTCTTCAGGTACTCGCCGACGCCGGTCACAGTACCGCCCGTACCGACACCGGCCACGAAGATGTCGACCTTGCCATCGGTGTCCTCCCAAATCTCGGGGCCGGTGGTGCGCTTGTGGGCATCGGGGTTGGCCGGGTTTACAAACTGGCCGGGCACAAAGCTGTTGGGGATCTCCTGCGCCAGCTCGTCGGCCTTGGCAATGGCGCCCTTCATGCCCTTGGCGCCGTCGGTCAGCACCAGCTCGGCGCCGTAGGCCTTCATCAGCTGGCGGCGCTCGACGCTCATCGTCTCGGGCATGACGATGATGATGCGGTAGCTGCGGGCGGCGGCGACGGACGCCAGACCGATACCGGTGTTGCCGGAGGTCGGCTCGATGATGACGGAGCCGGGCTTCAGCTTGCCGGTGGCCTCGGCGTCGTCGATCATGGCCCTGGCGATACGGTCCTTGACGGAGCCGGCGGGGTTGAAATATTCCAGTTTAGCGAGAATTTTTGCCTCAAGGTTCTCGGCGTTTTCAATATGGGTGAGCTCCAGCAGCGGGGTGTGGCCGATCAGCTGGTCTGCGGAAGTATAAATCTTGCTCATGGTAGTTTCCTCCATCGTCATTTCTGTTTATTTGTAAATCGATCGCGGTTTTACAACTCATGACGGCGACATCGCGCGTATGGCACAAATCCCTTTCGCATATCAATTCATACCTTTCTTGTAGGTTGATAGGATTGTACAACATATTTTCCCGTTTGTCAATAGGGTAATAGGGAATTTTCCAAAATTATTTTGCAAAAAGGTGTTGCCATCCTATTTACCAACCTTTATAATAGGTTGTAAGAACAGTAAGGAGCATACCACTATGATGATTTCAACGAAGGGCCGTTATGCGCTGCGTGTTATGATCGATATTGCCGAGCACCAGCACGACGGCTATATCCCCCTGAAGGAGATCGCCGCACGGCAGGAAATTTCCGAAAAGTATCTGGAGGCCATCGTGAAGAGCCTTGTCAGGGAGCGCTACCTGACCGGTCTGCGCGGCAAGTCCGGCGGCTACCGCCTGACCAAAGCGCCCGAGGAGTACACCGTCGGCAGCATCCTGCGCCTGAGCGAGGGCAGCCTGGCCCCGGTGGCCTGCCTGGAGCAGAACCCCGTGGAGTGCCGCCGCATGGCCGAGTGCCGCACCCTGCCGATGTGGCGCAAGCTGAATACGATGATCAACGACTATTTCGACGGCATCACTCTGGCTGACCTGGTGAACACCAGCCAGCCGGGGAATGATTATGTGATTTAAAATCAAACGCCTTTCCCTGTGGGGGAAGCCTTATAATAAAAAGGAGCTATGCCCGTGGGCATAGCTCTCTTTATTACTGTCAGACGATCTCGACCTTTTCCATGACAACCGGCGTGCGGGGCTTGTCGTTCCAGTCGGTGGCAACGTTGGCGATCTCATCGACGACCTCAATGCCGTTCACAACATGGCCAAAGGCGGCGTAGCTGCCGTCCAGATGCGGGGCATCCTGGTGCATGATGAAGAACTGGCTGCCGGCGGAGTTCGGGTCCATCGAGCGGGCCATGCTGATGACACCGCGGGTGTGCTTGATGGGGTTGGCAACGCCGTTCTGCAGGAACTCGCCCTTGATGTGCCAGCCGGGGCCGCCCATGCCGGTGCCCTGCGGGTCACCGCCCTGGATCATGAAACCGGGAATAATGCGGTGGAAGGTCAGGCCGTTGTAAAAGCCGTCCTTGACGAGCTTCTCAAAGTTCTCGCAGGTGATGGGGGCTGCGCTGTGGTCCAGCTCAATGTCGATGGTCTTGCCGTTCTGCATGGTAATGCGAATCATACGGTGTTCTCCTTTTCGGTTTGATTTGTTGTGTCAGGGTCGCTCTCGGGGGTGGCGATGCCCTGCAGATAGCTCATACTGCCGAGCTTTTCGGCAAATTCTGCGGGGGGCAGCCGGTTCATCCAGTACAGCAGCGCCGCACCCATGAACTGCTCACTGCGAAAAACTGCCTTTGGCAGCAGCGCAAACAGGCCGCCGTCGTGATGCTCGCCGGTAAACGGGTCGGTCCAGTCGTCGGGCAGGCGCTTGTCCAGCTGCCGCGGCGAGACGTGGCCCGTGATGAATCCGCGCCCGCCGAACAGCGGCTCCACGAGCCAGAAAAACACCCGGCGCATGCCGTGCTTACTGGGGAACAGCCCGCGCAGCCTGTAGGTGTGCCAGAACGCATCGGCCAGGTACTCCACGGGGATGTCCTCGCCGTAGGTTTCCAGCAGACAGGTGTGCAGCAGCGCCGTGATGTCGGCCAGCTCCTCCCCTGTGGGCAGGGGGCTGACGTCATCGACGGGAACCAGCGCAGAGCCGGTGTCCTCGGCGTGGAGCGTCGAGTCGAGCGCGATCTCGAGATAGCCGTGCCCGCCCTTGCCCGCGTAGGGCTGGCCGGGTGCGCACATGGCACAGATGAACGGATGCACGACGGTATCCGCGGCGTAGTGGCTCAAAAAGCCGAGCGTGTACTCGACCTGCGGGCGGGTCTTGACGTTGGCGCAAAGACTGCGCAGGAACGCGCCGGTCTTTTCCTCGTGCATACGGCTGCCGAGGCCGGGCAGGTCATAGCGGCGCTTGGCGCGCTTTTTCCAGATTTCAAAGCAGAAAAAGCTGTCCGGGCCGTTGGCGCCCGCCGCAAACGCCGCCGGGCACTGAATTTTGTAGTGGATGGTTTCCGCAGCTTTTCTTGCGGTGCGCACATGGGTATAGCCTTCCGGCATGATGGTTCACTTCCTGTTGTTCAGCATGCAAACTATTGTAAGCTTTCAGGCGCGCTTTGTCAAATCTTGCGCTGGTCGCCTTTCAGGGTGCGGGGCAGCACGGCAAAGTAGAGCACCGCACCCGCGATGATGATGAGGATGACCGACAAAATGCCGTAGGGGCTGGCAGCCTTGTTGATGGTGTCTACCTGCTCAGCCGTGGCGGTCACGGCAGTCAAGCCCTGGGCGGCCATCATTTTGCTGGCAGCAAAGGCGCTGACGGCACCTACCAGCGTGGGGCCGAGGATGGAGGAAAACTTACCGAAAATATCAAAGAAACCGAAGAACTCGCCGCTGCGGGCCTTGTCCGGGATGAGCTTGCCGAACATCGAGCGGGAAAGCGCCTGGATGCCGCCCTGGCTGGTGGCGCAAAGCACGGCCAGCATCCAGAACTGCCACAAGCTGTTCATAAAGTACGCAAAGATGCAGATAAACATGTACACGCAGATGCCCACACCCACCATGGTGCGCGCGCCGAACCTGGCGGCCAGCTTCATGTACAGCAGGCAGAACGGCAGGCCCAGCACCTGCACCAGCAGCAGCGCCAGCAGCATAC
>ERZ772886.3091-NODE-3091-length-12537-cov-5.035091_pt1 | contig 12537 bp, 5 predicted proteins | sample MGYA00512128_ERZ772886 | MGnify/ENA primary metagenome ERZ772886 (study PRJEB29015, sample SAMEA2737698) | human gut metagenome | biome: human gut; feature: human-associated habitat; material: faeces | place: China | collected 2012 ... | reverse complement strand
GCCGTTTTATACTGCCATTTCAGGTGGCGAATCCAGTGAAATGGGTTCGGGTGCGGGTATTGACAATTGGGCGCGTCAATTTAATTTTGCAGGTAGTGTAGATTATAATCGTTCATTCCAAAAGTGGGATGTGTATTCTCAATTGAAATGGGATTATGAATATCGTGATTCATACGGTCTGAACACTACTATTTATCGGCAAAATGTTTCTTGGTATAATCATGTAGGTTTCTCTAATCGCTATTATTTGGATCTGGCATTGGTTGGTTCGGCTTCCAGTTTATTGGCACCGGGACATAAATGGGCTTTTTCTCCTACCATTTCTGCTGCTTGGGTACTTTCGGAAGAAAAATGGTTGAAAGATGTGTCTTGGGTGAACTTCTTGAAATTGCGCGCTTCGTTTGGAGTGATCAATGTTGATTATCTGCCTAAAGACGGAAGTACTACCGTATATGACTATTGGGACCAGATTTATACGACTACCGGTACGCAATATAAGTTTAACAGTAGTTACGACTCTGAATTCGGAAGTACTATTATCGGTCGCCTGGCAACTGCTAATTCGACACATGAGAAAGCGTATAAATATAATGTTGGTGTTGATGCTATGTTGTTCAATGGATTGAATGTGACGGCAGAAGGCTATTATCAACGGAGAAAAGATATTTGGGTTTCTTCCGAGGGTAAATATACCGATGTACTGGGAGTTGATGCTCCGTTCGAGAATGCCGGAATCGTTGATAGCTATGGTATGGAACTAGGACTTAACTATACGAAAAGGTTAGGAGATGTAGTGTTTAATCTTGGCGGTAATTTTGCTTGGAATAAGAATGAAATTAAGGAACAACTGGAAGAACCGCGTTTGTATAAGAATCTTGTGCAAACAGGAAATCGGTTGGGCCAAGTATATGGAATGGTAGCTGAAGGTTTCTTCAAAGATAAAGAAGATATAGCAAACAGCCTTACACAAAACTTTACTACGGTAGTGCCGGGAGACATAAAATATAAAGATGTGAATGGAGACGGAATCATTGATGCTAATGACAAAACTGCTATTGGTTATAGTACGACAGCCCCGGAAATTTATTATTCTTTCCATTTGGGAGCCGAATGGAAAGGGATTGGGGTAGATGTAATGTTTCAGGGAACAGGTAACTATTCTGCTTTATTGAATACGAAGAGTATGTTTTGGCCATTGATAAATAATACGACACTTTCTACTCATTATTATGAGAATCGTTGGACACCGGAAAATCAAAATGCCAAATATCCTCGTTTGAGTTCACAGAGTAATGCCAATAACTATCAGGCTAATACGGTTTGGTTGGCAGACCGGTCATTCTTGAAGTTGCGTAATGCGGAGGTGTATTACAGATTCCCGAAAGAATTGATGAAGAAGACTAAGATATTGGGGAGTGCCAAGTTATATGTTAGAGGAACAGACTTGTTCTGTTCAGATCACATTGATGTGGCAGATCCGGAATGTTATGGTGTAGCGACTCCGCTGAATAAGAGTGTAGTAGTCGGTGTTACGATTGGTTTTTAATCATAAAAACAAAGCGAAAGAATGAAACTGAAAAACATTATCTACGGAATGATGTGTGTAGTCACACTCGGTTCCTGCTCAGATAAGATGGAATATCATGAGTACAATAACTATGATGAGGATTTTGTGAAGCTCAACTTCGGTAATGTGGGAGGGCTGATAACAAATATCTATTTGTCCATGGATGTGGACTTTGGAAACTATAGCGGGGCAATTCTTGGTTCTGCTACTGATGAGGCTGAATATGCTTATTCGGGAAATCAGATTGAAGACTTTTACAATGGTTCTTGGAGTCCGTCAAATGCTAAAAGTAGTATGTGGACGTCCTGTTATGAAGGGATAGCCAATTGTAATTTATATCTGGAGAAGTTTACCGGACTGACATTTCCCGAGTTGGCTTTGAACAGTGATTATGCACAACAAATGTTCCGTTATACCAATTACCAGTATGAGGTGCGTTTCCTTCGTGCATATTTCTACTTTAACTTGGTACGGCAATATGGAGATGTGCCGTTTAGCGACCATATATTAACAGCCGAAGAATCGAATACATTGTCGCGCAGGCCGGCACAGGAGATTTTTGATTATATCATAGCCGAATGTGATGATATAAAGGATAAGATTATTGTCGATTACAGTAAACTGGGAGATATGGCATTGCCTAGTAGTCCGGCGGAAACAGGACGTGCCAACCGTAAAACGGTATTGGCCTTGAAAGCTCGTGCTGCGTTGTATGCGGCAAGTCCTTTGTTTAACCCGACTGATAATAAAGAGCTGTGGTATCGTGCAGCTAAAGCCAATAAGGAAATTTTAGATGACAGTAATGGATTTGCTGAAAAGGCAAAACTCTTAGTGGAGGATTATTCATCACTTTGGAGTAAGGATAATTACAATGACGCTACTAGTGAATTGATTTTTCTCCGTCGTGCCACTACTACCACTAATTCTTTTGAGGGATATAACTTCCCGGTAGGGTTGGAAAATTGTAAAGGTGGAAACTGTCCCACACAGACACTGGTGGATGCGTATGAGATGAAGGATACAGGGTTGCGCCCGGACGAGTTGGATAACTACGATCCTACTAATCCTTATTATACCAACCGCGACCCTCGTTTCTATCTGACTATTGCCAAGAATGGAGACGAAAAATGGCCTAACTGGAATACTGTTCCTCTGCAAACCTATCAGGGCGGATTAAATGCGGAACCTTTGAGTGGCGGAACTCCGACAGGTTATTATCTGAAGAAGTATTGTCAGACGGCAGTAGATTTGCGTGCCGGTACAGCTTCAAAGACCTATCATTCATGGATTACGTTCCGTTTTGGAGAGTTCTATTTGAATTATGCGGAAGCTGTATATAAGTATCTGGGTAGTCCGTATGCAACGGACAGTGAATTTACAACTTCGGCTGTAGATGCTATCAAAGTAGTCCGTACACGTGCCGGAATGCCCGGATTCCCTCAAGGGATGACCAATGATGCTTTCTGGAAGAAATATCAGAATGAACGTATGGTAGAATTGGCTTTTGAAGGACATCGTTTTTGGGATGTACGTCGTTGGAAGGAGGGGGACAAACATTTCAAGAACATTGTTGAAATGAAAATTACGAAAAATGGGGATGATATTTATACGTATGAGCGTAAGGTAAAAGAAAGAAGTTGGGATGATAAGATGTATTTCTTCCCGATTCCTCAGAGTGAAAAATCGAAAAATCCTAATTTGGAGCAGAATCCGGGTTGGTAACTTAACCGGAATACTGATGAATAGAAATAGGATATTCTTGCATAGAACGGATGTTTATAGAATAAAAAACGAAAGAAATGAAGATACATTATATAATATTGGGGCTGTTTTATTTGCTGGCTATAGTTGCTTGCTCAGATAATGACCCCGTCGTTGAAGTGAACAATGGCAATCAAACAGAAGAATTGCCTCCTCTGCCGACCGAAGTCATAACGGGTAGCCGCGCCATGTGGGTGAGTTATGATCCTATTTCGGCTTCTGATCCCAATAACGCATCAGGGATTGCATCCGCATTGATTAGCTGGAGATTATTGAAGACCGATCCGTCTAATGTTGCTTTTGATATTTATAAATCAGTAGACGGTGAGACGGAAGTGAAATTGAATGAAGAACCTATTTCAAATACGACTTCCTGGGTGGATGCAGATATTGATGTATCAAAAACGAATGTATATCGGGTTACTCTTGCTAATCAGGCTGAAACGCTTTGCGATTATACATTTACTTCTGAAATGGCAGAAAAGTTTTATCATGAAATTAGATTAAACATGAATGTACCCGATGCATCGATTACATATTCTCCTGATGATATTCAGCTAGGTGACTTGGACGGTGACGGTGAATTAGAGATTGTGGTGAAGAGAGAACCATACGACGGAGCGAATATGGGAGTTTGGTTTAATGGTACTACTCTGTTGGAAGCATATAAAATGGACGGGACTTTCTTGTGGAGGATTGATTTGGGAATTAACATCCGTTCCGGATCACATTATACTTCTTATATCTTGTATGATTTTGATGGTGACGGTTTGTGTGAAATTGCTTTCCGTACTTCCGAAGGTACAAAGTTTGCCGATGGCAAGATTATCACTGACGCAAATGGGAAAGTGAATGATTATCGTAATCGTCAAACAGATGGTAAAGGTTGGTACTCCGGAGCGGCTATTGCGAGAGATCAGAATGACCCGTCTACAGCTACTACTTGCGGTTTGATAATGGAGGGTCCCGAATATATCTCTATTTGCAGGGGATATGACGGACGTGAAATAACTCGTATAGATAATATTCCACGTGGAGGAGAAGGATCGAAAGTATCACGTGCCAAGTATTGGAGTGAATATTGGGGAGATGATTTTGGCAATCGTATGGATCGCTTCTTTATCGGTGTTGCTTATTTGGATGGTATTCCTGATGAAACAACCGGAGCGCGAGTGGCTAATCCTAGTTTGATAATCAGTAGAGGTATTTATAAGAATTGGCAGGTTTGGGCACTTGACTTAAAAGGTAATGAATTGGTTCCACGTTGGAAGTTTGATACAGCAGATCATTCGTCTAAATGGTTAGGGATGTGTTCACACTGTTTCCGTGTTGCTGATTTGGACGGTGATGGAAGGGATGAGATTTTGTATGGTTCGGCAGCTATTGACGATAATGGAAGCGAGTTATGGTGTAGTGGAAATGGGCATGGAGATATATTGCATGTCGGAAAATTCATAAAAGACCGTTCCGGATTGCAGATTGTTGCTTCTTTTGAAGAGTCAAAAGATTATGAAGGTCAGGGAAATGGATATGCCTGTCAGGTGATGAATGCAAGAGATGGTAGTATGATTACCGGTCATGGACGAAATTTACCGGCAGATGCAAGTGATGTTGGGCGTTGTATAGTAGCGGATGTTGATCCGGATAGTCCGGATTTTGAATATTGGTCTTCTACACAAGAAGGTATGTTTAGTTGTAATGGTACCGGATTGGTTTCTACTACATATCCTACTGGAATTGGTAGCGGAGTGATGTATAATGTGGCTATTTATTGGAGTGGTCAATCTACTAGGGAAATGTTAGACCGCGGTTGTATTGTGAGCTATAAAGCGAACCCTGATGTAAACAAGTCAAATAAGAATCGTCTGATATCTTTTGACCTTTATGGTAGTAATCAGGGAAATCATGCCTCAAAATATAATCCTTGTTATTATGGTGATTTTTTGGGTGATTACCGTGAAGAGGTTATTTTAGGCTCAAGTGATTATAAATCAATCTATATATTCTCAACGAATCATCCTACTACACACCGTCTGCCACACTTGATGACCGACCATAACTATGACATGTCTCAGGCTATGCAGAACATGGGATATAATCAGGGAACTAACCTGGGTTATTATGTAGGCGCCGAAACTTTGAAGTCATCCGAAACGGAAGAACCGAAAGAATAAGAAAAATCTTATTCTATTTAGTATAAGTTTATAAGGAAAGAACAATCCGGTTACAGTGTCGGGTTGTTCTTTTTTTCATAGTTGAACGAATCGCCATATATATGGATAATATTCTATTTCTTAATTGATTGGCTCTCCCTATTTTTGCAGAGTGACATAGCTTATTGACGTATGAAGAACATATTTCCTCTTTTGTTCCTTTTCATCACTTTGGGAATGAACATGAATGCACAAGACAATCAAGTTTCCGGTCTTAACGCCCGCCAGTTTCATAAGTATTGGAAGATCGAGTCGGAATCTCCCGATTATAAAGTGACATTTGTCGGTGATACCGCCGAAATCGTTTCTCCCAAAGGTGACGCCCTTTTCCTTGCCCAGCTCGTACTCTCTGGCGAAAAGAAAAGATGAGCGGACGGGTAACGATTGAATATGATGCATGCGTCGTTGTAGAAAGAGAAGGAGATCGCTTGAGCGATTTGAATTGCTTTTGGATGGCTTCGGACCCTGAATATCCCGATAATATCTGGAAACGTGAGAAGTGGCGTAACGGAATTTTTCAGAATTGTTACTCTCTGCAACTCTACTATATGGGATATGGTGGAAATTATAATTCCACCACACGCTTTCGCCGCTATGACGGTAATGAAGCGGCAATAATGGAAGCCGGACTTCGCCCGTCCATACTAAAAGAATATACGGATGCCGAACATTTGCTCAAGGCGAACCACTGGTACCACATTAAGATAACAAATGAAAATAATAGGGTTAGTTATTACATAGACGGCAAGCGACTGGTGGACTTCCGCGATACCGAACCTCTGACAGAAGGATGGTTCGGCTTTCGCACCACCCTATCACGTACCCGTATTACAAATTTCCACTATGAATATTCGCCTCACCAAACGTCTACTGTCCCTTTACATTGGATCGGTGATACTCCTGAACAGGACAAAGCTGTAAGCTTCGGAATTCCTTTTGATGAAGGCGACGTATTTCCTGCAACTCCGTTACGGCTGACAACAAGTAGAAATCAAGAAATACCGGTGGATACTTGGCCATTAGCTTACTGGCCGGATGGTTCCGTGAAATGGAGTGGAGTTGCCGGAGTCATTCCTGCCGGAACAGAAAGACTAACACTGGAAAAAGTCCCCCAGAAAGTAAAAACTATCAATAAACAACCTAATGCTTCTATTGCTATAACTGAAACGCCTGAAAATATTCAAATTGAAACAGGCGTACTTTCTGTATTTATTCCCCGGCGCGGAGATTTCCTGATGGATAGCCTGCTCTATAAAGGAACTAAAGTAGGAGAGAAAGCGCGTCTTATTTGTAGTACTCAAAGCGAGCCGATTCAGGAAAATACATCTCAAATATCTTTTACTCGTTACATAGGAGAAATAAAATCAGTAACCATAGAACGTCTGGGCTCTGTACGGGCACTTGTAAAGTTGGAAGGGATACATCGGAACAGGAATAAGAAGATTGATACGAATCACTCTGAAGGGGAAGGGAACTATGCGAATAACTCTGATATGAACAAACGGAATAACCGTGAGTGGCTTCCTTTTGTGGTACGTCTCTACTTTTATGGTGGTAGTGAACAGGTCAAAATGGTACATAGCTTCATCTATGACGGAGATCAGAAGAAAGATTTCATTCGTAGTTTGGGTATCCGTTTCGATGTTCCTATGCGTGAAGCTCTGTATAATCGTCATATTGCTTTCTCGTGTGCGGATGGAGGAGTATGGAGCGAGCCGGTGCAACCATTGATAGGACGTCGCATGCTGACTTTAAATAAGACAGATAATAAGAAAAACAGTAATGAAAAGAAAGATGCACAACAGAAGTCAACAGATGAACCCTCCCTGCAACAACAGCAAATGGAAGGCAAACGTATTCCACCTTATGAATCTTTCGATGAAAAGAACCGCTCTCTGCTCGATAACTGGGCTTCATGGAATGATTACCGTCTGTCTCAACTCACTGCCGATGCTTTCTCCATTCGTAAACGTGCCAATAACGATAATCCCTGGATAGGAACCTTTTCCGGCACACGTAGCGATGGATATATTTTTGTCGGAGATATTACCGGAGGATTAGGACTTTGTATGCATGACTTTTGGCAGTCTTATCCCTCTTCTATTGAAATTTCAGACGCACGAACCCCGGTAGCTACCCTTACCGCCTGGTTGTGGAGCCCGGAGTCCGAACCTATGGATTTGCGGCATTATGATCGTATAGCTCATGACCTGAATGCCAGCTATGAAGATGTCCAGGAAGGTATGAGCACGCCATACGGCATTGCCCGTACAACTACGTTGACACTGATCCCACAAAGTGGCTATGCCGGAAAAAAGGCTTTTGCTGATTATGCCAAACAATTTTCTAGCCCTAGTCTGTTAATGCCAACCCCGAATTATCTTCATGCCCGCCAGGCTTTCGGGATATGGAGTCTCCCCGACCGTACTACTCCATTCCGTACTCGTGTAGAAGACCGCTTGGATGCTTACATTGACTTCTATCAGAAAGCAATCGAACAAAACAAGTGGTACGGTTTCTGGAATTATGGTGATGTGATGCACGCTTATGACCCTGTTCGTCATACCTGGCGTTACGATGTCGGAGGATTTGCCTGGGACAATACGGAACTGGCTTCTAATATGTGGCTATGGTATAATTTCCTGCGTACCGGGCGTATTGATATTTGGCGTATGGCAGAAGCTATGACGCGTCATACAGGCGAAGTGGATGTCTATCATATCGGTCCCAATGCCGGATTAGGCAGTCGGCATAATGTAAGTCATTGGGGATGCGGAGCTAAAGAAGCGCGAATCAGCCAGGCCGCCTGGAACCGTTTCTACTATTACCTTACTACGGACGAACGTTGCGGTGATTTAATGACTGAAGTGAAGGATGCCGACCGCAAACTCTATGACTTGGACCCTATGCGCCTGGCCCAACCTCGCAGTGAATATCCTTGTTCTGCTCCCGCCCGTTTGCGTATCGGTCCCGACTGGCTGGCTTATGCCGGTAATTGGATGACAGAATGGGAGCGCACAGGTAACACAACTTATCGTGATAAAATAATAGCAGGAATGAAAAGCATTGCCGCCCTGCCTAACCGCCTTTTTACCGGCCCCAAAGCTCTAGGATTTGATCCGTCAACAGGGATCATCACAACCGAATGTGACCCCAAACTGGAAACAACCAACCATTTAATGACGATCATGGGCGGATTTGAGATAGCCAATGAAATGATGCGTATGATTGATATACCCGAATGGAAAGACGCCTGGCTTGACCATGCTGCACGTTACAAGAAGAAAGCATGGGAGCTTAGCCATAGCCGTTTTCGTGTTTCCCGCCTGATGGCTTACGCAGCTTATCACTTGCGTAATACCCAAATGGCTGAAGAAGCCTGGAAAGATTTGTTTACCCGGTTGGAACATACACCTGCACCGCCTTTCCGCATCACTACCATACTTCCGCCGGAAGTACCGTCTCCATTAGATGAATGTACGAGCATTAGCACGAATGATGCTGCTCTTTGGAGCTTGGATGCTATTTATATGCAGGAAGTTATTCCGAAGGATGAATAGCAGAAGCATTTATTTCTTCACATTTCACCATATCCCAACCTTGGAACTGAATTAATAATAGGTGAAGTGTCGTTCCAGTAGCCAGTTTCTGCACAACTTTATCCTTACTGTATCGCAACAGTTGCTGTCTTCCTTCTTCTGCTTGGGCTTCAAGTTCAGCATTGGTAGCTGTACGTGTAGCGTATTTCAACTCCAGGATATAGCTGTGTTCTATATCGGAATAACGCATTTTGTCCGGCAATAGGAAGAAGTCACAATAGCCATAGTTCATTTCCAGTTCCGGCTGTACGAGATAATAAGAAGCAATGGCAAGATAGGCTTTTAGGAAACCTTGCAGGTTTCTTTCCCCTTCTATCGCATCTCGTATGGAAGAGTTCTCCCGATAGGCACGGGCGATGGTTTCGAAGAATGGTTGCCAATGACCATCGAAGGCGAAATCATCTATCAAGTCTTTCAGATGTGAAAGATTCAGGGTATGGGCCTGTTGATAGTAGTCGCGCAAGAATCCAAGGTACTGCTCGCGCACACAATTGTTAGGTATGCACATTTTCAGACGGTCGCCACGGGTGCCGCACATGGTAAGTAAACCATAATAATAGAGCAGGCTTCGGAAGTTCTCTATATCTGCTATCTTTTCTGACGGGAACGAAGTATGTAAGTCTACCAGTATTTCACCTTTTGCCGCAATTTCTTCGATAGTACTCATGCGGCTTCCCTCATGGGTGTTGTCGTGGTCAATGCGTGCCAGCATTTTCAGTTTACTGTAATCCGTACGGATATTCTTGTCTACCATATTTTCGGGTGGACGGTGAAAATCAATTTGGTTACGTAAATAGTATAAAGTCATATCGCAATTAAACACACGGTCGTTGTCCAAAGATGTTCTGGCGAAGCAATAATTGTCATACCACGGTTTCATTTCTGTAATCATCGCTTCTACATCACCGACCAGCTTTCCATTTTGTTGGTAATAACGGAGCATTTCACGTACTTCAGTTTCATCAAATCCTATCATGGCATTAAAACGGGAATCAGTCGATATATTCCAGTCAATATTATACCCGCTAGATAAATCATCCAGTGTGATAGGGCTGACTCCCATTAGGAAAATTCGGTCAAACATACCTTTGAACTGCTTGAAGTATTCACGGTAGAAGCCGCTGGCATGAGTCAGGTCATGGAACATTTTCTGTCCGTGTTCGCTCAATATGACGTTGGTAAAGTTGTCATATTCGTCAATTATCAGATAGAGAGGATATCCTTTTTCTTTAGCCTTTACTTCTATATATGATAATTTTGCTTTAGCGCTTTCAATGCTTTCTACTGTTGACTTGAAATCTTCATCATAATAAGATGCGTATGCATGGGCAAACTGGTTGATGATGATACTGCAATATTCATTAAAGCTACTCATCAAATCTGCTCCCGGCAGTGAGCAGCCTGCTTTTGAGAAGTCGAAGAAAAGGACTTGGAAACTGTTATGTTGTTTGGTTGGACGGCTTCCTATCCATAAGTCACCGAAATACTTGTCGAAGTTATCCTTCTGTATTATGTCGTAATAAGTACGCATCATGCTTAGGAATAAGCTTTTTCCGAAACGTCTCGGACGAATAAGGAAAAGGTAACTGGGCATTTCCTCGATAAGGGGCAGATACATGGTTTTATCGACGAAATAGAAGTTTTCGTTCCGCATCCGGTTGAAGTCGGATATTCCGTATGGTATTCCTTTCACTTGGCTCATATTGGCAGGCTTTTAATTTGTACAGGCAAAGTTAATCTATTCCGTGGAATAAATCAATGATTTGCGACTGTATTATGTTGGATACGAACATTCATTTTTCCCTTGAATGGGGATGAACATATCCTGTCCAGATGTTCTGTTTTTAAGATTATATTAGAAAATAACCGTTGCGAAATTGATGAATCAGAGAAAAAACTGCATAAATAAGTGCAATAATATGCAGAAATATAGGCGAAAAGTGAATAATATCAGACAGAATATGCGTCTTTTCTAACGGAAAAAGAGTTCGTTAGGTTTAAACCAACAGGGTGATCCTCACCGATGAACGCTATCTTCCTCACCGATGAACTTGTCCTTCATCGGTGAGGAAGATATAAATGTGCTTTTTTAAGCTAGTTTTTCTCTGATTTACCTGGACTTTTGAATAAGAAAATAATAACATAATGGAAGATTAATCCCTGAATCGATATCGACTTGCAAGTGTTGTAGGATAAAATAGGTGTGAAATGCTAGATAAACTCTATAAATGATAAGAATGAGGATTTGCGTGTTGACAAATGTCGGAGCTTTTTTATTCTTCTTCATCTGCTATGCTGTTTTCTCCATTCTGCACTGCTTAAATATTCCTTTTTTAAGATAGAATATTTAAACAGTCCGGATAGTCTATATTTCCCTTTAGTCCTTTGCTATCTTTACAGGATTCTCTTTCGTATTATTTCAAATACTCTTTTAGCGGGCAATCACTCTTTTTCAACCCTTCAGCAATACTTTTGGCGTTCATGTGCGCTCCTTTCAAAGAAGTATGTGTATGGTCGTGATTGTAGTAAGCTGCAGCTTTCTTCACACCTTTCTTTTCAAGTTTATCGGCACTAATCTTATTCAAGTCAATGAAATAAGCTCCCGTAGCTTCCGCAGCTTCACGTGTCCACTTGCCAAAAGACTCGGTATTACGTTCTATTTTTCCATCTTTCCATTTGTTGCGTGGCGTATGACTAAGAACGATGGGAATGGCACCTTTCTCCTGAACATCCATGATGAACTTTCGAAGATACCAGCCGAAAGTATAAACAACTTGATATTTGCCTGTCTTTTCCATTAGAAAGACTTTGCTCTCATCTCCCGAACCGCGCAATTCGGCACGGGCTTTCCCTTTGTTTATATCTCCTGCATCATTATGTCCGAACTGAATCAGAACGAAGTCCCCCGGTTGCAAGGCATTGTATACCTTATCCCAACGACCTTCATCGAGGAAAGTACGTGCACTACGTCCTGCCATCGCACGATTTTCTACAGAAATTTTATTTAGATTGAACTCGTCAGCAATTACGCTTCCCCAACCCCACATACCGTTTTTGTCTTTATCTTCATTTCTGACCGTACTATCTCCGATAGTAAACAATACCGGACGTCCCTCTTTCCGACTGGAATCTGTCACTGTATCTTTCTCAACAGGTTTCAGATAATTGGCTAATTCCAGTCCTTCATACGCACGTATTCCGTCAGCAGCAGATTCAGCATTTACTTTAGCACCGAAAGCACTTGTATGTATACGGTCGATGTAGAACATATATTTCACTTTATTCTTGCCGAACTTTTCAAATTTGCGGGCACTGATATCATTCAAATCAATAAAAGGAACATGCTGTTCTTCGGCTACTTGCTTTGCCCACAATCCAAAAGTCTTGTTGACACGTG
>ERZ772886.3086-NODE-3086-length-12550-cov-4.548299_pt1 | contig 12550 bp, 15 predicted proteins | sample MGYA00512128_ERZ772886 | MGnify/ENA primary metagenome ERZ772886 (study PRJEB29015, sample SAMEA2737698) | human gut metagenome | biome: human gut; feature: human-associated habitat; material: faeces | place: China | collected 2012 ... | reverse complement strand
AGGAAAGGACATTATGACGCCTTCTCCGTTTGAAAACGCCCGCCATGCCGCCGCATCAACAGCGGAAGGGTCAATCAATGTGCCGAGACTTTCCTTCGATAAGGCATACAGGCACACGGCTGCACCGTCCTCAAACTGAGGGTCATATTCACGCAAAGCGGTGAAAAGGCTACTGTTTTTGTCGCCGTCGAACGTCAGCTCCACCGTCATCGAATTTAATGCAGCTGCCTTTGTGACGCCGGGTATGCTCTGATAGGTTTTCAGCATATCCGCAGTAATAAGCTGTGCATTTCGACCATCCCTGATAAATGCAACCTCCGAAGATTCCGCATTCAGAACATATGCAGGTTGATTTTGCCATTTATGCATATCGGCTCTCGGATAAAGTGATTCCAGAATGCCGAATATAACCGCACCGCAGAATACAGCGGCAAGCAGCACGACCGCAGTGCGGCGGAAAACTTCAAACGCATGCGCACGTCGGCGGGCTGTATGCATCCTGCCCGTCAGCGGCTCTGAAAGTGCGATGCGGAAAACAGCAATTCGCGCCGCAAATATCCCTGCAATCCAGCACAGTGCCGTGACTGCAAGCTGCGACAGCGGAACGTCCACCTGCACCGGTGCGGATTTTGCATACACAAACAGCTTCAAAATCAGCTTTGTTATAATGGTTCCGAGCAGTGTTCCCGCTCCAAGCGCAGGCAGACACAGAATCAGCGTTTCAAACGTCAGCAACAGTCTCAGCTGCCGTTTTGTTATGCCTATACTTCGAAAAAGAGCAATTCCTCTGACCTGCTTGCGGAGCTGAACAGCATATATGCAGACCACAGCAATAACGGTCACGGCAAGAATCAGGCAAATATAAAACGAATGATAATTCGCTTCACCTTTATCCGAAAATGCGGCGGTGTTTATGCAAACAGCTTTGTCCGCATTTGTTCCGCGACGTGTTTTTTGCATGTATGCATTGATACTCTCCGCTGCCTGTCCGCGTTCCGCTTCATCAACTTCAAAAAAGAATTGACGGTTTGCTGCCGCGACCGAAACATGCGCCGCCCCCGCTGTGGACTGCTCATTCATCTGCGCAGCTGTTTCAATTGCTTTGGTCCGCAAATTTTCTCCCGCCGTATTTGTGACAAGCGCACCGCAAACAGGCTTTGAAAGCTTGTTCTCGCTCAATTGCCAAAGGCTCGAGTATTCGCGCAAAACGCCGCACAGCGTGAAGGTGCATTCAACCGGGATTTTTATCCCTTCAACGGATTCTTCGGATTCGGCATCAAAAAGAACGGTGAAGTCAATCTCCTGTCCGATCGTATAATTCTTTCCGAGTTTCGAAAGAGCGGAAGCCTCCAACGCTATTTCACTGTCATGCTGCGGGAACTCTCCGTCCTGCAATTCGATTCGTCCGATTTTGAGCAAATTCCCGTCCGCCGAACCTACGGATGTGACCGCGACGCCGCTTTTTGATACTGCCTGACCGTACACCGTCGCCGCTCCGATCTCTCCGATGCCGTTCACCGTGCTCAAAAACTCCGCATCGCCCTCAATTCCGTACGGTATTGCGCCGTACCATGCGCCGTAGGTGTTCAGCCTGTATTCCGCATTCGTTTTTATAATGCTGCCCGTTATGCAAAGCGTAACAAGCACAGCGGCAAATGAAATTGTCAGAATGATAACCGTAAGCAGGCTGCTGCGCTTTTTCCCTTTCAGCCCATGCAGCGCAAGTTTGAAAAGCTCTTTTTTCATTTTGCTCATTCCTTTCCGTTTTTTCGATTTTGCTTGAGTTTCCGACCGTGTAACGGCCGACTCCGCTCGGCAGCAGTGTCTGCTTAAACCAATCTTTGCCGGCTCTGTAATACATTGCGATTTAACTCATGCTTCTTAAGCAGGCAGGCACAACATCCGATGTTATCCGCCTTTCAACAAACAAAAGTATAGCATGCCATGCTTACAACAGGCTTTCAGCCGTGCTTACAGTTTTGTAAGTTTCGTGCCGCATATCCGAATTTAATCGGTATTCACTTATTATATCACAACTTCGCTGCAAAAAATTGCCGCACCGAACTGCCGTCCGACACGTTGCAAATGCGCGACAAAGCGGCTTCTCATAAGGCGAAATAAGTATATTCCTGTTTTTTCAATATATTTGCATTATTCAGGTTGACTAAACGATGAACATTGAGTATAATGTATCAGTAATTCGAGTCGGCCGCGGTCGGGTTGAATCATTCATTTCCCGCAAGAGAGAGGGGGGAAACTGATAATGGAAATCCGTGTTGGTGAAAATGAATCCTTGGAAAGCGCAATTAAACGTTGGAAGCGTAAATGTGCTCGTTCAGGTATCCTTGCTGACGCAAGAAAGCGTGAGCATTACGAAAAGCCCAGCGTAAAACGCAAAAAGAAGGCTGAAGCTGCAAGGAAACGCAAGTATTAATTGCATCCTGCTTTACCGTTTTTTCAAAATGAATCGGCTTTGCTGTCGTTCATTTTAAAAAGCGAATATGTTTAATCGAAGTGCAGAAGAGCGATTTCGCCCGTCTGCACTTCTTTCGTTTTTGTCTGTTTTTTCGGCCGACCGCCGTTCTTTCATGTTAACATGGGTTCACTAACACGGATTCAGCCGTCAGTTTTTAATCATCCTGCCGATTTCGGTGGACTCTATATACCTTTCTTTAATCGTCTTCAATTCCGTCATATGCGGCTGCGTCATATGGATTTTTTGCAGTTCCGCATTTTCCCATGTTTCGGCAAGCAGCAGTGTGTCGGGATTTTGAACAGAGGCAAAATACTCGTACCGCCGACAGCCCTTTTCATCAAGTATCAGCTGAAGGATCCCGCTCGATTTGACATCGTTCAGAAACGCTTCCCGCATTCCGGGTTTTGCGGTGTAGATAACAAACAGATTAAGTTCATCGTTTTCGTTCATATTCAGGTTAGTCCCCTTCAATTATTGTTTGTTCACGGTACAACAAAACCGCAGCAGCCGTGCCGATTCCGAAACGGAAATCACAAAGCTGCTGCGGCAATTTCAGGTTCTGTCGCAATTCGAAGCTCTCCCTCGACTGCGAAAAAAAATCATTATTCGTCAGCCCTGTGCTGAGCAAAGAGCCTGCATGTTCGGCAATTCCGTGTTACGCAGTTACGCAAAGAACTTGCCTATTCGGCAATTCTGTGTTACGCAGTTACGCAAAGAACTTGCCGATTCGGCAATTCTGTGTTATGCAAAGAACTTGCCGATGATATCAACGATTTCAGCACCGATGCGCTTCTGAGCTTCGGTGGTGGAAGCACCGATATGGGGAGTGCAGCTGACATGGGGATGGCTGTAAAGAGCCTCGTTCTTGCTGGGTTCTTCTGCCCAAACATCAAGACCTGCTGCATAAACCTTACCGCTGTTGAGTGCATCAAGCAGAGCTGCTTCGTCAACATTGGTGCCGCGGCTGGTATTAATGATAACAACGCCGTCCTTCATCTTTGCGATATTTGCAGCATTGATGATTGCGCCGCCGTCAACTGCGGGAGCATGAACGCTGATGAAATCGGATTTTGCAAGCAGCTCGTCCATTTCAACATAGTTGATGCCGGTCTGCTCTTCGATGCCGGGAATATGGAAAATATCGAATGCGATAACATTCATGCCCATGCCCTTAGCCATCCTGCCGAGAGCCTGTCCGATTCTGCCGAAACCGACGATGCCAAGGGTTTTGCCGTGAATCTCAATGCCCTTGTATGCCTTCTTTTCCCATTTGCCTTCGCGCATGGTGTGACCCGCAACGCTGATGAAGCGAGCGCAGGAAAGCATATGAGCCATTGCAAGCTCTGCAACAGCATCACTGGAAGCGCGGGGAGTGTTCATGACCTTGATACCCTTTTCTTCGGCATATTTGTGGTCGATATTGTCGATGCCGACGCCGCCGCGGATGATGAGCTTCAGTTTGCCGGTTTCGCATGCCGCATCAATGATGGGAACGCGAACTTTGGTTGCGGAACGAACAACGAGAACATCAAAGTTCTTTACCTGTTCTGCAAGCTCTGCCGGCTCATAGAACTGTTCAACGACTTCATGACCCTGTGCGCGCAGTGCGGCAACAGCATTCTTTTCCATACCGTCTGATGCAAGAATACGCATAGTATAATCTCCTTAATAATGTATAATTTATCAATTGGGTGAAAACTGTCGCGGGCAGGGTGCGAAACGCTGCCCGCAGCAGTCGGCTGCATTTTTAGTGACAGCAAACGGACTCAGGCTCAGCCCTTGTAATTTTCCTGCTCGTATTTGCGGAGGAAATCAACAAGAGCAACAACGCCTTCCTTGGGCATTGCGTTATAAATGGAGGCGCGCAGACCGCCAACGCTCTTGTGGCCCTTGAGGTTGTCAAAGCCCGCTGCCTTGGTTGCTGCAACAACTTCCGCATCCGTTTCCTTGGAAGCAGTTACAAAGGGAACGTTCATCAGGGAACGGAATTCCTTTTCAACCGTGCCGCGGAACATCTTGGACTCATCGAGGAAGTCGTAAAGGATCTTTGCCTTTTCTTCGTTCATCTTTGCCATGACTTCAAGGCCGCCGATCCTCTTGAGGTACTTGAATACCTGACCGCAGACGTAAATGCTCCAGCAGTTGGGTGTGTTGTACATTGAGCCGTTGTTTGCATGGGTGGCATAGCTCATGTAGGTGGGAACGAACTGGGGCAGATCCTCGCGGATGAGGTCTTCACGCATGATTACGATTACCATGCCTGCCGGGCCGATGTTCTTCTGTACGCCGCCGTAGATAACGCCGTAATCGGAAACATTGCAGGGCTTTGAAAGGAACATTGAGCTCTGGTCGGAAACAAGAATCTTGCCCTTGGTGTTGGGAAGAGTCTGGTATGTGGTTCCGTGAATCGTCTCGTTTTCGCAGATGTAAACATAATCCGCATCCTCACTGATGGGAAGATCGGAACAATCGGGGATGTAGCTGTAATTGCGATCCTCGCTGGTTGCAACAAGGTTGATCTTGCCGTATTTCTTTGCTTCGTTATATGCCTTTTTGGACCAGTTGCCGGTTACGATATAGTCAGCAACGCCGTTTTTCATAAGGTTCATGGGCAGCATTGCAAACTGAAGCGTTGCACCGCCCTGAATGAACATGACCTTGTAGTTATCGGGAATGTTCATAAGGTCGCGCAGATCCTGTTCGGCTTCGTCGATGATCTGCTGGAAAACCTTGGACCTGTGGCTCATCTCCATGACGCACATGCCGCTGCCTTCATAGTTGAGAAGGTTGTCGCGCACACTCTCAAGAACCTCAACGGGGAGGATGGAGGGGCCTGCGGAGAAGTTATAAACACGATCGTATTTCATAGCAAAAACTCCTTTAGAAAAAATAGTTCGCTTGTTTTTGGGAAGCCGGGCAGCGGTTGATTCAATGCTGTTCAACCTTTTCCCGAGAAAATCCCGTTAGATTGATTATAACGCTAATTCATGCCTTATTCAACCGCGAAACCGAGTTTTTTGCCTATATATTTTTTCTAATATTTTCTAATATTTCTGCCGCCTTCGTCCTGTTGTTTCGGCAGAATTCAGCCGTTCAGAATATATGTTCCGAGGTTCAGGTAACCTGCAAAAAGCAGCCACGCGATATACGGCAGCATCAAAATACCCGAAACTTTATCAAGTTTGAAAAAACTGCATGTCATTACAATCACGGTGATGAGCAGCATCACAAGCAGAACGAACGCCGCAAGGCGAAGATTAAGCGTGAAAAAAAGCGGCGTCCAGAGCATATTCAAAATGAGCTGAACGAGGTAAACGCGGAGCGCACACGCCGCCTGCCCGCCGATATCCGAATCGTCTCCGCACCGAACTGTTCCTCCGCTGCGATCCTGCTTGCCGATAATATATATTCTTGCCGCCGATATCCCCATCAAAACGAACAAAATTGTCCACACGACCGGGAAAAGCCACGGCGGCGGCGCAAGCGGCGGCTGTCTGAGCGCGCCGTACTCCTTCATGGCGGACATTGCAAAGACGGAAGATATCCCTCCCGCCGCAAGCGCAGCCGCAATAGAAACGATGTACACCAATGTTTTGCTGATTTTTTTCGATTTCATAAAAGATTCCTTTCAACCTTGTTTATTTGTACTCGCAGCTGCATTCCGAAAACTCCAGGCGGCTCGGATTTGCCGCCGCTTTTGCTCATTCAGGTGCAGCTTCCATCAGCATTATTTGAAATTTTGCTAATATATATGCCCGATTGCCGCAAAAGTGCTTGCATATTGCTTAAAAAGGTGATAAAATACCGATGTTTGATTTTCGTCCCGTGTATTCGTATGCGGTTTTGCAGGGTATGTTCCGCATTTTGCGGTTTTTCCTTCAATCGCATTCAACCTCATACACGGCAGATTCGGCAAGGAGGTGTAACGAAATGGGTAAGTTTTGTGAAGTATGCGGTAAGGGCGCAATGAGCGGTAATCTCGTCAGCCATTCCAACAGGAAGACCAGGCGTATCTGGGCTCCCAACGTACAACGTGTTAACGTCATCGTCAATGGTACTCCTAAGAAGATGAATGTATGCACCCGTTGCCTGCGTTCCGGCAAGGTTCAGCGTAACGTCTGATTGCTGCTTTCAACGGTATCGCTATGAGAACAGAATTTTCTATGGATAAGATTGTAGCTCTGTGTAAAAACCGGGGCTACATTTTCTCAGGATCGGAAATTTACGGCGGGTTGGCGAATTGCTGGGACTACGGTCCGCTCGGCGTTCTTTTCCTTAACAACATCAAAGGCGCATGGTGGCGCAAATTCGTTCAGGAAAGCCCCTATAATGTCGGCGTTGACTGCGCGATTTTGATGAACCCCGAAGTATGGGTTGCAAGCGGGCACGTTGTCAATTTTAATGATCCTCTCATGGATTGCAGAGCCTGCAAAGCAAGGTTCCGCGCCGATAAGCTTATCGAAGATTATGCCGAAGCAAACGGACTTGCCGATGTTCACCCCGACGGCTGGACAAACGAACAGATGGAAGCATACATCAACGAAAAGGGCATTGTCTGCCCCGAATGCGGAAAGCATGATTTCACCGGCATCCGCAAATTCAACATGATGTTCAAAACCTTCCAGGGTGTCAACGAAAACACGGCAAACGAGATTTATCTTCGCCCCGAAACCGCGCAGGGCATTTTTGTCAACTTTCAAAATGTTCAGCGCACGATGCGCAAAAAAATCCCGTTCGGAATTGCACAGATCGGCAAATCTTTCCGCAACGAAATCACTCCGGGCAACTTCATTTTCCGCACAAGGGAATTTGAGCAGATGGAGCTTGAATTCTTCTGCGAACCCGGCACGGAACTTGAATGGTACGACTACTGGCGCAGCTATTGCTACAACTTCCTCCGCAGCCTCGGCATGAGTGAGGAACGGCTGCGCAGGCGTGAACATTCACCCGAAGAGCTTAGCCACTATTCCAACGGCACAACCGATATCGAATATCGTTTCCCGTTCGGTTGGGGTGAACTCTGGGGCGTTGCAAGCCGCACCGATTATGACCTTAAAGCTCATGCGGAACACAGCGGCAAGAGCATGGAATACATGGATCCGTTCACGAATGCCCGATACATTCCCTATTGTATCGAACCCTCCGTCGGCGCAGGCCGCATGGCTCTCGCATTCCTCTGCGATTGCTACGATGAGGAGACTCTCGAAAACGGCGATGTTCGCAACGTTCTGCATCTGCATCCCGCGCTCGCTCCCTACAAGGCCGCCGTTCTTCCGCTTCAGAAGAAGCTCGGCGACAAAGCCAAAGAGCTTTATGCAATGCTGTCCAAGCATTTCATGGTCGATTACGATGAGACCGGTGCAATCGGCAAACGTTATCGCCGCCAGGACGAAATCGGTACCCCGCTCTGCATAACAGTTGATTTCGAAACTGTTGAAGGCGATCCCGCCAACGATATGCGGAAGGACACCGTCACCGTTCGCGACAGGGACACAATGCAGCAGATTCGTTTGCCCATTGACCAACTTGTTCCCTATATCGAGAAAAAAATCGAGTTCTGAGTTTGAGCGGCTTACAGCCGCCGGCCATGCATAATCAACCCGCACGGTATATCCCCCATGCGGGTTTTATGTTTCCTGATGCATACGGCTGTCTGCATCAAACCGGAAACAACCCGTTGTCAGCACTCGGCACGGAGTCAAGAGCCGATTCACGGAGTCCGCGCCCGAAAAAACCGCAGAGCGGAAAGCCCTGCGGTTTTTGGGAGATAAGTGTTGAAAATACTTTAGGAGTTTTCATCCGGCAGAAACTGCTCGGGCAGAGCCTGCCGTGTCATCGAATCAGCCCCTGAGAAGCTTTACGGTTTCGGCAAGCTTTTCAAGATCGGCAGCATTGCAGCGACCGAGCTTCTGCATTGCAACGACGAAATCGGAGAGACTTGCGCCCTCGTTGCCGTTGAGCAGATGACCGCGGGTCTGTGCAACATATTCTGCACGGGTAAGAAGGGGCAGATATTCGAAGCTGCGAACCTTCTTGCCGACGATTTTGATGAAGCCCTTCATGTTGAGGCGGTTAACGAAAGTCTGAACGGTCTGATAAGTCCAGTCATGGCCCTCGATTGCCTGCCAAATGTCGGTGATGATAACGGGTTTGCCTGCTGCCCAGATAATCTCCATTACTTCGAGTTCTGCAGCGGATACGTCTTTGATAATCATAGTCTTTACCTCACATATATTGTATTCACTGGTTATATTCTACTCTGTCCGGCTAAAAATTGCAATACCGCATTCAAGAATTTTTAACAAAAATTGCCCTGTTGCCACCAAAAAAAGCCACAAAACAGCATTTGTACTGATTTTGACTTATTTAGTACATATGATTGCCATATTTTCTTGTCAGCCTGATTAGTTTGCAGCCAAAGTTAACAGTATGTTAAAAAGGCATGGAATAAATTTTTTCGCCGTACGTGTAGTGCGCAAAGCGGGCTTACTGCGCTGAGCGGAACGCATTATACGAACTTTCGCATCCTTGCAAGAGCTGCTTTTTCAAGGCGGCTCACCTGCGCCTGACTTATGCCGACCGATTTTGCAACCTCCGTTTGTGTTTTCCCGTTAAAGAAGCGAAGTTGTAAAATTTTTCTTTCCCGTTCCGAGAGTTTGCTCATGCCTGTTGAAATTGCAATGCCGTCCAGCCAGCGATTATCGTCCGCCGTGTCATCCTTGACCTGGTCCACAATATAGACCGCATCACCGTCATCCCGAAAAATAGGTTCATTGAGCGAAATCGGATCGGAAATTGCATCCAAGGCGAAAACAACGTCGCTCTCGGGAACGCCCAATTCTGCAGCTATTTCGTTTAAACTTGGTTCAACACCCTTTTCATCAACCAGCCTGCTTCTGACCTGCATCGCGTGATAGGCCGTGTCGCGCAGAGAGCGGCTGACCCTTATGCTGCTGTTGTCGCGAAGGAATCGTCTGATTTCACCGATAATCATCGGCACGGCATATGTGGAGAAGCGGACATTATGGCTCAAATCGAAATTATCGATCGCTTTAATCAGCCCGATGCAGCCGACCTGGAACAAATCATCCGGCTGTTCGCCGCGATTTGAGAACCTTTGAATAACGCTCAGCACAAGCCGCAGATTCGCCTGAATAAATTCATCACGCGCCGATTCATCTCCTGATTTTATCCGTTCGAGCAGCTCAGTGCTCTTTTTATAGCTGATACGCGGAAGTTTCCCGGTGTCCACGCCGCAGATTTCCACTTTGTTGATTGCCATTGCCGACCTCCGATTCAAGTTTGTTTTTCGGTTAACACGTCAAACAACAAATCTTTGATAAGCAATTGTTATTCAACGTTTTTCTTATATTCAAATAATGGACATTTTCGGAATAATTTATTCAGGTTTTTTTGCCCTTTTACGGCGAAAATCGGAAAAGCAATTGAAATAGTTTCTGATTCGACAAAACTCATCCGGAAAGCGTATTTTTTGTTTTGTGCAAAAGCATTCTTTGAAGTTCGTGCGCATCCGACCGCACATCGGGTTCAATGCCGATAAACCGCCGCAAAAAACCCGGCGGAACCGCAGGAGTCACCGGCGGTGTGCTGTATATAAAAATTTTCTTGTTTACATTTTCATGAAATCCTGCTAAAATGCCTTGCACAACGGTTCAGGAGATTTTTGAATATGCTCAGGATTAAAAAATCTGAATTTGTAACGAGCGTCGGTAAAAACGGGGGCTATCCCTCCGAAGGCGGTGCCGAAATTGCAATCGTCGGCAAATCAAATGTCGGTAAATCGTCAATTATAAACTCGCTCTGCAACATGAATAAACTTGCAAAAACATCACAAAAACCCGGAAAGACGCGGCTTATAAACTATTTTCGCATCAACGGTGATTTCTACATTGTAGATCTTCCCGGATACGGCTTTGCACAGGCGTCAAAGCAGGAGCAGGCACAATGGGGCGAACTTATCGAAAGCTACCTTGCCTCCGGAAGGGTGAAGCATATTTTCATGCTTGTGGATATTCGCCACGAGCCGACTCGCGATGATAAACAAATGTTTAAGTACATACTCTATTATGCGATTCCGTACACGCTCATTGCAACCAAAGCCGATAAACTGGCAAAAACGCGACGCAAACAGGCTGCGGTTGCCCGTGCCCGCGAACTCAGCGCACCACCGTATGCAATTGCATATTCGAGCGAAACCGGTGACGGCAGGTCGGAGCTGCTGGAAAGGCTCGAAGCGGTTGCTTACGGTGACATAATCGGCAATGATTCCGAAACGGAAGCTGATTCAAATCCTTCCGCCCCCGCAGCGGAAACAATTTCGGCGTCCGAAAAAACTCCGGTTTAAGTTTGTTTCGGCAAAAAGGGCGCAGAATCATGTTTTTTGTCTGCTGCCCGATTATTCCGAGCGTTTGCGAAACGAAACCCGGCATATCAAGCGGCAGCTCAAACGGCGGCGCTGATTTGTTTTCGGAAAACTTTTGGGGACAAATTTTTAATTTTTATGCAATTGCCTATTGACATGACGGGGCAATGTCAGCATAATATGGTAGGCGTTGATTGATGCGGGCAAAAAGCGCAGAGCGTATCCGTCTCAATCACCGCTTATCAAAGCAATGCGGGTCGATTGCCGCACCCGTGTTCATAAAATCAAATCGGCAATAAATAAATTATTTTTTCGAGGGTTAAACCATGGGCTACAAGAAATGTCCAAGATGTGAGTTGAATTATATTCGTGATGACCAACAGCTTTGCGATGTTTGTTCAAGAAAGCGCAAAGCCTCCGATGATGACAACGAGGTTTTGATGTGCATTGAATGCGGCGAGAATCCCGCCATGAAGGGCAAGGAGCTTTGTGCCGCATGTTATAAAGAGAGTCTGCGTCAGGAAAGGCTCGGCAAGCAGCATAAGACCATTGCCGCACTCGACGAAATGGATAATTCAGATATGGAGGACGTCGGTGTGCCCCTTGACGAAGCGGAAATTCCCGAAACGGAAATTCCGGAGCTTGACAGCAGCTTCGATGATGACGATGAAGGCTATATTGACGAAGACCGCGAAAACGGCGACGATTGACAGCATTGCATTGCATCCCCGCATAGCCCCGCTGCTTTATCGGCAGCAGACTGACTGAACGGTAATATTCTGATGAAACTATTCGCAATCGGAGATCTGCATCTTAACGGCAAAGCCGATAAACCAATGGATGTTTTCGGTTCCAATTGGGATAGGCACAGAGAAAAGATATTTGATGCATGGCAGAGTCTCGTCTCCCCAAGCGACTGTGTGCTTGTTCCGGGCGATATCTGCTGGGCAATGTATCTTGAAGACGCCGTTGACGATCTGAACTCAATTGCGGAACTTAACGGCACAAAGATTCTTATCCGCGGCAACCACGACTACTGGTGGGCATCGCCGACGAGGATACGCGCCGTTTTGCCCGCCGGTATGTATATTGTTCAGAATGATTCGGTTGATATGGGTGCGTTTTCGGTATGCGGTTCACGCGGTTGGATGCTTCCTTCGGCTGCCAACTTCGGAAAAGCCGACGAAAAGATTTTCAACCGCGAATTGATACGGCTTGAAATGTCGCTTAAGGCGGCTCGGCGTGCGCCTGTCATAACGATGCTGCATTATCCACCTGTTGCCGAAAACGGCATGCGGACGGCTTTTACGGAGCTTATTTCGCAGTATCCCGTGCAGCAGGTTGTGTATGGGCATCTTCATGCGCAGTCATGCAGGCTCGGCTTTAACGGAACGCTGGACGGCATACGCTACTCACTTTGTTCGGCCGACTTTTTAAATTTCGCACCGAAACAAATCGCAGAATTCTGACAAATACTTGAATGTTTGGAACAAAACAGACTGCCGCAAAAGCCGGGTGGTCATAAGACAGTTTCATTCCCGGCAGTAATGTCTGCCGGGAATGTTGTTGCATATATTAAAGTCATATGATAGAATTAAACAAAACAATAAGTCGGAATAATAAGGTAGGTAAGGTCTAACATGCCAACAATTCAGTTAAAGGCGATGACGCGAGAACTATGTCACGAACTG
>ERZ772886.3084-NODE-3084-length-12552-cov-6.138513_pt1 | contig 12552 bp, 13 predicted proteins | sample MGYA00512128_ERZ772886 | MGnify/ENA primary metagenome ERZ772886 (study PRJEB29015, sample SAMEA2737698) | human gut metagenome | biome: human gut; feature: human-associated habitat; material: faeces | place: China | collected 2012 ... | reverse complement strand
GGGTGCAGCCCCTTGGCTCTCCCTTTGGGAGAGCTGTCACCGCAGGTGACTGAGAGGGTCTTGCCGTTTGCCCTCTCCGTCCTCGCTGCGCTCGTCCACCTCTCCCAAAGGGAGAGGCAAGGGAAACTGTCTTATGACCCCCTGCCGGTTGGCAGGGGGGATTTTGTGTCTCAATAGAAAAGATCGTCCAGCTCCATGGTGGCATAGGCGTTCAGGTCCAGCCCCGCCCGGCGGCCCGCCAGATATTCGTAGTACCCCTGGGCGCCGATCATGGCCCCGTTGTCGCCGCAGAGACTCAGAGGCGGCAGGTACAGGCGGTATCCGGCCCTGTCGCAGGCCCGCTGTAGATCGGAGCGGATGATGGTGTTGGCGGCCACGCCGCCGGCGGCTGCGATGCAGGTACGGCCCCGGAGACGGGCGGCCTCCATGGCCCGGGGCACCAGCTCGTCGGACACCGCCTGGTTGAAGTCATGGGCCAGGGCGGCGGCGTCCAGAGGCTCCCCCTTCTGCTGGGCGTTGTGGGCCAGATTTACCACAGCGGTTTTCAGCCCCGAAAAGCTCATGTCCAGAGGTGCGCCCTCCACATGGGCCCGGGGCAGGACGTATTTCCCGCCGGGGGACTGGGCGGCCAGCCGGTCCATGGGCTTTCCGCCGGGGTACGGCAGGCCCAGCACCCGGGCGGCCTTATCGAAGCACTCCCCCGCCGCGTCGTCCCGGGTGGCACCCAGGACCTCCATATCCGTGTAGCCCTTCACGTCCACGATCAGGGTGTTGCCGCCGGACATGGCCAGCGCCAGAAACGGCGGCTCCAGCTCCGGAAACGCCAGGTAATTGGCGGCGATATGGCCCCGGACGTGGTGCACCGGGATCAGGGGAACCCCCAGGGCGTAGGCGGCGGACTTGGCGAAGCTGACCCCCACCAGCACCGAGCCGATGAGGCCCGGGGCATACGTCACCGCCACGGCGTCGATGTCCTTCCGGGTCAGGCCCGCATCCCGCAGGGCCTGATCCGTCAGACCGGCAATGGCCTCCACATGCTTGCGGGAGGCGATCTCCGGCACCACGCCGCCGTACAGGGCGTGCATGTCCGCCTGGGACAGGATGGCGTCCGACAGCACCGTCCGCCCGTCCCGCACCACCGCCGCGGCAGTCTCGTCGCAGGAGGATTCAAAGGCCAGAATATTCATTTGCTCTCCTCCCCAAAGGTCCGGGTCAGGATCAGGGCGTCCTCCCGGGGCAGATCATAGTAGTTCCGGCGGCGTCCGGCCTCCCGGAAGCCGAACCGGGTATACAGGGCAATGGCGGCGGCATTGCTGGGCCGGACCTCCAGGGTCAGAAAGGCCAGGTGGTTGGCCCGGGCAAAGCGCAGGAACACGTCCAGCAGCTTCCCGGCCACGCCCCGGCGGCGATACGGGGGAAACACCGCCACGTTGGTGATATACCCCTCGTCGGCGGCCACCAGCAGCCCGGCATAGCCCACTGCCTCCCCTGTGGCGGCGTCCTCCGCCACCAGAAAGGCCGCGCACTCATTGTCCAGCTCCTCGGCCAGCATTTTCCGGGACCAGGGCCGGGAGAAGCAGGTGTGCTCCAGCTGCTCCAGGGCGTCCAGATGATCCGCCGTCATGGGTACAATGTTGATGTTGTTCATAATTTCCTCGGTTTTACGCGATGTTATTCCACGGTGACGCTTTTGGCCAGGTTCCGGGGCTTGTCGATGTCGCAGCCCCGCTCCAGGGCGATGTAGTACGCCAGCAGCTGCAGGGGTGCCACGCCCAGCTGGGGCAGCAGCATAGGCTCCACCTCCGGCACCGTCAGCACCCGGTCTGTCCGGGCCAGCATAGCCTCCCGGTGGGTCTCGGTGGTCAGGGCCAGGACGCGGGCGCCCCGGGCCTGTACCTCCACCACGTTGCTCATGGCCTTGTCAAACAGAGGCCCGTAGGTGCTCAGGGCGATAACCGGCGTTCCCTCCTCGATCAGGGAGATGGTGCCGTGCTTCAGCTCGCCGGAGGCATACGCCTCGGAGTGGATATAGCTGATCTCCTTGAGCTTCAGGCTTCCCTCCAGGCTCAGGGCATAGTCCAGGTTCCGGCCGATGAAGAACACGTCGTCCCGTCCGGCGAAATCCTTGGCCATCTCCCGGATCCGGTCCGCCTGGGCCAGCACCTGCTCCAGTTTTTCCGGAAGATCCAGGATATCCCGGATCATGGCGGTGTATGTCTCGTAGTCCACGGTGCCCATGACCTCGCCGAAGTACAGGCCCAGCAGGTTCAGCACCGCCATCTGGGTGCTGTAGGCCTTGGTGGTGGCCACGGCGATCTCCGGCCCGGCCCAGGTATACAGCACGTCGTCGGACTCCCGGGCGATGGAGGAGCCCACCACGTTGACGATGGACAGAATGCGGGCGCCCCGCTTTTTGGCCTCCCGCAGGGCGGCCATGGTGTCCAGGGTCTCGCCGGACTGGCTGATGACGATGACCAGGTCCCCCTCCCCCACGATGGGGTCGGCATACCGGAACTCGGAGGCCAGGCACACCTCCACGCTGCGCCGCAGCATCCGCTCCAGGTTATATTTGCCCACCATGCCCACGTGGTAGGACGAGCCGCAGGCCACGATGTAAATGCGGCCCATGGCCCGGATCTGCTCCGGGGTCATGGTCAGGTCCTGAAGCACCACGCGGCCTCCCTGGATCCGGGCGGCGGTGGCCTTGCGGATGGCGGCGGGCTGCTCCATGATCTCCTTGAGCATGAAGTGGGCGTAGCCGCCCTTTTCCGCGGCGTCCACCTCCCAGTCCACATGGTGGTGCTTCTTCTCCACCGGGCGCAGCTGGCGGTCGTATACCCGGATGCCGCTGCGGGACAGGATGGCCAGCTCCCCGTCGTCCATATAGGCGATGTCCCGGGTGTGGCGGATCAGGGCCGTCACGTCGGAGGCGATGAAGTTCTCGCCGTCGCCGAAGCCCAGCAGCAGGGGTGCGTCCTTCCGGGCGGCCACCAACCGGTCGGGATAGTCGGCGCAGATGATGCCCAGGGCATAGGCCCCGTCCACCGCGTGGAGCAGCCGGTTCATGGCCTCAAAGAAGTCGCCGCAGTCGCTGTAGTAATAATCCAGCAGCTGGGCCACCACCTCGGTGTCCGTCTCGGAGCGGAAGGTGTAGCCCTTTTGCAGCAGCTCCTCCTTCAGAGCGATGAAGTTCTCGATGATGCCGTTGTGGACCACGGCGAACTTGCCGCTCTGGCTCAGATGGGGGTGGGCGTTGACGTCGCTGGGCTCGCCGTGGGTGGCCCAGCGGGTGTGCCCGATGCCCAGGGTGCCCGGCAGGTCCGCGCCGTCATGGCTCATCTCCCGCAGCACCTGGACCCGGCCCTTTTTCTTGCAGACCCGCAGCACGCCGTCGCCGCACACGGCCATACCGGTGGAGTCATAGCCCCGGTATTCCATGCGCTCCAGGCCCTCCAGCAAAATAGGGGCGACCTCCTGGCGGCCTACGTATCCGATAATTCCACACATAAAAAAATTCCTCCTGATCTGTTGAAATGGGGAGGACAAACACGCAGATGATTTGCCTCATTCTCCGGTCGCAGCATCTCTGTTTTGCGGTCGCCCGCATATTTGCCCGCTGCGTGCGCGCCCGGACGGCGCGGGAGAGCTCCCGCCGAAGGCTCGATCCTCTCTCCTCCTCGTTATCCTGCCGGGAAGCGGCAGGCACATGGCGCTTTGTATGGGTTTTTCCCGGGGGCCTCCTTTCGCGGTTCTGCGTTCTGTATATCAAACGGCCTGGGGCCGGTTGAATCCGTATAACTTTCTCTCATCGGCGCATACTGGCCATAGAAGGGGGAATGCCTGTGGCCACTGCTTTTTTCCGCACCATCATTCTGTATCTGCTGCTGATCGTGGGCCTGCGTCTGACAGGAAAGCGCCAGATCGGCGAGCTGGAGCCCATCGAGCTGGTGCTGACCATGCTGCTGTCGGACCTGGCGTCGGTGCCCATGCAGGATTTCGATTCGCCGCTGATCAACGGGGTGGTCCCCATCCTGACGCTGCTGGCTCTGACCACGCTGCTGAGCTATATCAGCTTCCGCAGCGGGCGGTTCCGGTCCCTGATCTGCGGGGAGCCGGCCATTGTGGTGCGCTGCGGCAGGCTCCAGCAGCGGGCCATGCGCCATAACCGCATGACGGTGGACGAGCTGATGGAGGAGCTGCGGGGCCAGGGGGTCACCAACCTGAAGGACGTGAAATACGCCGTGCTGGAGACCAGCGGCCAGGTATCGGTGCTGCTGCGGTCCGACGCCCAGCCGGTGACGCCCCGTCAGCTGTCCCTGAACGTCACCGAGCAGTTTCTTCCGGTGCTGCTGATCAACGACGGGCGGCTGCTGCGGGACAATATGAAGAAAATGGACGTGGACGACGCGTGGCTGCGCCGGCAGCTGAAGCGGGAGCACCTGAAGGACCCGTCTCAGGTGTTTCTCCTGTCCCTGGACCAGGGGGGCAACGTGATCTGCCAGGCCAAGGAGGACGTATGAAGCGGTTTCTGATCGTTCCCTCGCTGGTGCTGGCGGCTCTTCTGGCCCTGTGCATTCTCAACGCGGCGGCTCTGAACCGCCGGACCGGCCGGTGGATGGACCAGGCGGACCGGATCGCCCAGCTGGCGGCCCAGGAGCGCTGGGACATGGCCCGGGAGGCCATGGACGCCCTGGCGGACAGCTGGGACGGGGCCCAGGATTATCTCCATGTGGTCATCCACCACGAAACCCTGGACGCGGCCCAGGTGACCCTGTCCCGGTGCCGGACCCTGTGCCGGCTGGAGCAGGGGGATGACCTGCTGCCGGAGCTGACGCAGCTGCGCCAGCAGCTGGAGCTGCTGGACGAGCTGGAGCGCCTGAGCCTGCAGAACATTCTATAAATTTATTGAAAAAAGCAAGGCTTTTTTCAATAAAAGGCTCTCGCTCCGAACCGCGCGTCCCGCCGAGTCGGCGGGACACACTCTGGCCCGACATCAGCCGTCGGGTCTGCCGAGGCCTGTTCCTCTGGGCCGAGGCCAGCGCAAAGTGTTTTTTGTGACGTACACGCCGCCGCAAAAAACGGATTGGATTTTATTCACGGCCTGCGGGCCGTGAACTCTGCGAGGCAGATTCTAAAATAAATATGCGTTCTATTTCTCACTCAGGAGCTTGTTCAGCTCGCTCATGAAGGTGTTGATATCCTTGAACTGGCGATACACCGAGGCAAAGCGGACGTAGGCCACCTCGTCGGCCTTCTTCAGCTTCTCCATGACCTTCTCGCCGATGACCTCGGTGCTGACCTCGCGCTCCAGCGCGTTCTGCAGCTCCTGCTCGATCTCCAGTGCCATGCGCTCCATGTCCGCCACGGGGACGGGGCGCTTTTCGCAGGAGCGCTGGATACCCCGCAGCACCTTGCTGCGGTCGAAGCTCTGGCGGGAGCCGTCCTTCTTGATGACCACCATGGGCAGGCTCTCCACCGTCTCGTAGGTGGTGAAGCGCTTCTCGCAGGCCAGGCATTCCCTGCGGCGGCGGATGCTGCTGCTCTCGTCAGCGGGGCGGGAGTCCACGACCTTGCTCTCTTTGTATCCGCAATAGGGACATCTCATATGTTGACCCTCCTGATCTTGCGGCAAAATACCGCTGGATGGCAACAGTATAGCATAAATCTACCGGATTTGGTAGAGGGCGGCGCGATTTTTTTACGGGCGCTTATCGCGGCGGCAGCTGCGGCGTCCAGCCGCCGGAAAAGGTGTAGAGGACGGTGCGGCGGCCCTCCCGATGTGTCACGGCGGCGAAGCAGAACAGCTCCGTCAGCGGGAAGGGGGCCTCCGGCGGCCAGGGTGCGGCAAGCCGCGTGCTGCCGCCCTCCCGATGCAGCAGCGCACCGGTGGGAACGGGCCAGGGGAAGCCGTCCGATGGGGTGAGGGGACGCCAGGGGGCGGTCTGCACCGGCTGGGCGGTGCAGCGCGTGACCGCGCCCAGCGGCGCGGTCATGGCGGCGGAGTAGCGGCGGTGGAGGCGGCCATCCTCCGTGACGCCCAGCAGCAGTTGTCCGCCGACGCCGCAGGCGTACAGGCGGTACAATCCGGCGGGCAGGCCGGTGCAGGCAGCGCGGAAGGACGTGTCCGTTCCCGCGGGCTCCACGTACAGCGTGCCCACGCGGCGGCCATCCAGACAGACAGGCACCTCCACGGTCCTCGCCCCCTTCCCTACGAAAAACAGGTCTGTGCCATGGTATGCACAGACCTGTTCTGCTTATGCGTTTTTCCCGTGCGGGACGGCTACACCAGGTGGCTGCCGGTAAGACCGAAGCTGACGGCGATGGCGGCATCCACCTGCTCCATCACCGCGCCGTCCACGCGGCCCATTCTCTCCCGCAGGCGGCGCTTATCCAGCGTGCGGATCTGCTCCAGCAGGATCACGGAATCCTTGGGCAGGCCGCTGCCCTGCGCCGCCAGGGCGATATGAGTCGGCAGCTTGGCCTTCCCCAGCTGGGAGGTGATGGCCGCCGCGATGACCGTGGGGCTGTGGCGGTTGCCGGTGTCGTTCTGCACAATCAGCACCGGACGCACGCCCCCCTGCTCGCTGCCCACCACGGGGCTGAGATCGGCGTAGTATATGTCGCCGCGTCTGACATTCGTATCCACAAAGTTCACACTCCGCCGCAAGAAGTACCGGAGGGATATGTCCTCAGGTCACTTCCATTGTCCCACGCAGCCGCGGAATTTATACCCTTTGCAGTTCAGTAAATTCCGGTTTTGTTCCGCCCGATGTATCCTATGCGCCGCCGCCCTCCGCCGTGCCGGGCGGCGCGGTGGTACATTCAAAGCTCAGCATCCGGACAGTCAGAACCATCTGGCCGTCCTGAGAAAACTCGGCATAGCGGGGAAACAGGCCGGACTCGTCCAGCCAGACGGCGCACAGTACCTTGCCGCCGGAGGCGCCGGTGGTATCCAGCGTCAGCCGCAGGCAGGGGGCATCCTCCAGTGTCTCGGCACCCTGCTCCAGCACGTAGCCGTTCGCCAACGCCCGCAGCAGGTAGGGCAGGCAGTTGGCGGGGCAGATGTCCGAGGACGCGCCTACCGGCAATTGCAGGCCCTCGCAGGCCAGAGTCAGGTCCTCCCCCGAGGCCACGGCGGTGAGCCCCGCCAGCTCGTGGGGCTGGGTGACGGTGGTGACGGCGTCTCCCGCCGCATCGTAGCTGCACAGCAGGGTGAAGGTGCGGCTGTCGGTGTCCGTATGGCTGGTGACCTCCGCCTCCAGGCGGGCGGTCCGAACGGTGCGGTACTGGTCCTGTACGGCGTTCCCCGCCGCCGCGCCGCCGCAGCCGCACAGCGCCGCGCACAGCAGCAGCGGCAATATGATCTTTTTCACGGTATCCCTCCTTTTCGGGAAGGCTTTCCGCTACTCCACCTCTTTCAGCGCGTAGGGCAGTTTCTCTAACAGGTCGCTGGGGGTCATGCCCCGCCGTCCCTTGTCCGCCGCAGCCAGATCGCCGGCCCTGCCGTGGAGCCATACGGCGCAGCAGCAGGCGGCAAACGGCTCCACGCCCTGGGCCAGCAGGCCGGCGGCGAGTCCGGTGAGGATGTCGCCGCTGCCGCCCTTGGCCATGCCGTCGTTACCGGTGGTGTTCACCGCCAGACGGCCGTCCGGCGCGGCCACCACCGTGCCGCGGCCCTTCAGCACCAGATAGACGCCGCGGCGGGCCGCATAGGCCGCCGCCCCGCTCTCCCGTCCGCGGCTGAGGTCGCCGCCGGCACGGAAAAACTCCCCCTCGTGGGGCGTCATCACCGTCACCTGACCGCGGCGGAGGGACAACTCATCTATATGCCGCTCCAGCGCGTTTATGCCATCGGCATCCAGCACCAGCGGTCTGTCCAGCGTCAGCAGGCGGCGCACCAGCGCATCGCTCTCCGCGCCGCGGCCCAGACCGCAGCCCAGTGCTATCACATCGCAGCCTGCGGCACGGCGGCGGACGGCTTCCTCCGCCGCCAGAGAGAGCCTGCCCTCCAGCGCGGGCAGCGGGTGGGGCATGGTCTCATCGGACTTCACCGCCGCCACCTGCCAAATGTCGGACGGGACGCCCAGAAACACCAGCCCGCAGCCGGAGCGGACGGCGGCGCGGGAGCAGAACACCGGCGCGCCGGTGTAGCCCACGCTGCCCCCCAGCACGTACACCTTGCCGAAATCCCCCTTGTGGCCCGCAGGGTCGCGGGGCGGCAGGGCGGCCTTTACATAGTCAAAGTCGATGGTCAGCATGCACATTGCTCCTCTCGGCGTTTTTTGTTCAGTATAGCATGACTGTCAACGGCAGGAAAGCGGTATTCTGTGAAAAAAGTGCTTGCAAGTTTCGGTACGATATGGTATCGTAAGCACCAGCAAATGCGATGAACGGGAAGATCCGCGGCGTAGGCGTCCCCAAGAGAGGGCCGGCCACCGGCTGCAAGCCGGCCTGAGACGTGCTGAGGTGTTCGCCCGGGAGCTGCCGCGAGGAAATGCGCGGACGGGTCATCCTCCGTTAACGGGAAACGAGTGCGCGGGCTGCGGCCCGCGAAGCTGGGTGGTACCACGGAAGCATCGCCTTTCGTCCCATGTCATGTGGGATGAAAGGTATTTTTTTATCCCAAAAACGAAACTCTCAAAAGGAGGACTCACACCATATGAAGGAAAAACTGGAAAAGCTGCTGGCCGAGGGGCGCGCCAGGATCGAGGGCGTCCGCAGCGAGCCGGAGCTGCAGGAGGTCAAGGCGCTGCTGCTGGGCAAGCAGGGCAGCCTGACGGAGCTGCTGAAGGAGCTGCCCAAGCTGGACGTGTCCCTGCGTCCGGAGATGGGCAAGGCTGTGAACCAGGCCAAGGGCCAGCTGACGGAGCTGCTGGAGCAGCGCCGGAACGAGCTGAAGATGAAGGCATCGGAGGTCTCCCCCGACTTCGACATCTCCGTGCCCGGGACGCTGCCCCTCAGCGGCGGGCTGCACCCCATCACCCAGATGTGCTACGACCTGAACGACGCCTTCCGCTCCATGGGCTTCGAGATCTATGAGGAGGATGACATCACCAGCGAGCTGTACGGCTTCGACAACCTGAACTTCCCTCCCAACCACCCCGCCCGCGAGAGCATGGACACCTACTGGCTGGAGGGTCACGACAAGGGGGAATGCTGGGACAAGCTGTGCCTGCGGCCCCATCTGACCGGCGGCTCCGTCCGCTACATGCAGACCCACAAGCCCCCCTACCGCTTTGTGTACCCCGGCAAGGTGTACCGCAACGAGACGACGGACGCCCGCCACGAGCGCGCCTTTTTCCAGTATGAGGCGCTGATCGTGGACAAGGACTTCACCTTTGCCTCCGGCAAGGTGATGATCAAGAGCATCCTCAGCAAGGTGTTTGGCCGCGATGTTCCGGTGAGGATGCGGGCCGGCTTCTTCCCCTTCGTGGAGCCGGGCTTTGAGATCGATATGGGCTGTCTGGTCTGCGGCGGCAAGGGATGCAGCGTGTGCAAGCACGTGGGCTGGATCGAGGTCATGCCCGGCGGTACGCCCCACCCCAATGTCCTGAAGGCCGCAGGACTGGACCCCGACGAGTACACCGGCTTCTATGTCAACATCGGTCTGGACCGACTGGTCATGATGCGCTACGGCGTGGACGACGTCCGCCTGTTCCACAGCGCCGACCTGCGGTTCCTTGAGCAATTCCATTGATAAGGGAGGGCTGCTGAAATGAAAGTATCACTGAACTGGCTCCGGGACTATGTGGAGCTGCCCCAAGACATGGACCTGAAGCGTCTGGCCTATGATCTGACCATGTCCACCGTGGAGGTGGAGGACGCCACCGATCTGGGCGCGTCGTTCCACGACATGGTGGTGGGCGAGATCAGGGAGGTCCTGCCCCATCCCAACGCCGATAAGCTGCGCATCTGCCGCACCGACATCGGCGGCACCGTCAAGGAGATCGTCTGCGGCGGCACCAACCTCCGCGACGGTATGAAGGTGGCCGTGGCGCTGCCCGGCTCCGTCTGCCGCTGGCACGGCGAGGGCGAGCCCGTGGAGATCCACGAGAGCAAGCTCCGCGGTGTGGACAGCTACGGCATGATCTGCGGCGCGGTGGAGATCGGCCTGGCCGACCTGTTCCCCGTGGAGGGAGAGGCCGTCATCCTCGACCTCAGCGCCTTTGACGCCCCCGCCGGTACGCCGCTGGCGGACGCGCTGGATCTCAACGACATCATTCTGGAGATCGACAATAAATCCATGACCAACCGCCCCGACCTGTGGGGTCACTACGGCATCGCCCGGGAGCTGGCGGCGCTGTACCATCTGCCCATGAAAACGTTCCCCCACTTCGACCGGAACGTAGAGAATACCGCGAGCTTCCACGTCACCGTGGAGGACACGGAGCGGTGCCCCCGCTATCTGTCCGCCCAGATCGAGGGGCTCAGCGTCAAGCCCGCCCCCTATCAGATGCAGAGCCGCATTTGGCGCGTGGGCATGCGGCCCATCAACGCGCTGGTGGACATCACCAACTACGTGATGCTGGCCACGGGCCAGCCCACCCACGCCTTCGACTCCGACCACATTGCCGGTCACGTCATCGTGCGCCGCGCCGGTGAGGGCGAGAAGCTGCTGCTGCTCAACGGCAAGGAGCTGACGCTGACCAGCGACGACCTGACCATCGCCGACGACGCCGGTGTGGTGGGTCTGGCCGGCGTCATGGGCGGCGCAAAGGACTCCATCCTGCCGGAGACCAGCAAGGTCATTCTGGAGGTGGCCAACTTCCAGGCCGCCGGTATCCGCCGCACCGCCCTGCGGTACGACAACCGTACCGAGGCCTCCGCCCGCTACGAAAAGGCCATCGATCCCGAGCGCTGCGATCAGGCCTTCGATCTGTCCATGCAGCTGTTCCGGGAGCTGTATCCCGAGATGCAGGTGACGGGGCTGGCGGACCAGTACCCCGTGCCGCTGAAGAAGGCGGAGATCGACGTGGCCCTCAGCTGGCTGGAGCGCCGTCTGGGCAAGGTGCTGACACCGGACGACGTGGCCGCGAAGCTGGAGCCGCTGGGCTTCCAGCTGTCCTTTGACGGCGACAACATGCACGTGGTGGTGCCCACATGGCGCTCCACCGGTGATGTCAGCATCAAGGCGGACATCATGGAGGAAGTGGCCCGCATGTACGGCTACGAGAACTTCGAGGCCGAGCCTATCACCACCTCCTTCGACGGCGCCATCAACCAGCTGGACAAGGATCTGGAGCGGCATATCAAGGAATATCTGGCCGTCCGCTGCGGCATGCAGGAGATCTTCAGCTATCCTTGGATGGAGGAGAGCTATGTCAACGCCATCCTCCAGAGCACCGACGGCATTCTGGCCCTGTCCACGCCGCCGTCCCCCTCGGAGCGCTTCATCCGCGCCTCCCTGCTGCCCAACCTGTGCAGGGCGGTGGCCAAGAACGAGCGCTACTACGGCGATTTCGCCATCTTCGAGACGGCGCAGGTGTTCCGCGATGAGAACTACACCGCGCCCTACGATGAGCGCGAGAAGCTGCCCTCCCAGCGCAAGAACGTGGCGGGCGCCTTTGTGTCCGCCGGCAAGGATGTGACGGGCCTGTTCCGCCGTGCCAAGGGCGTGGTGGAGATGATGCCCCGCTACACCCACATGGAGCCGTACAGCTTCCGCCAGGTTTCCAAGCCTGTGTGGGCCGACGAGGTGGTGTGGCTGAACATCTATCTGGGCGAGGAGTACATCGGCGATCTGGCCCTGCTGAGCAAGCGGGTGTCCATGGCGTGCGGCATCAAGAACGTCAACGTCATGCTGTTCCAGTTGGATCAGGATGCGCTGATCCCCCTGCGCTCCCGCACCAATAGCTTCCGCCATCTGGCGGAGTATCCCATGACCGACTACGATATCTCCCTGCTGCTGGACGGTCAGGTGAAGTGGGCGGATGTGGCCCAGACCATCGGCGGCATCAAGAACCCCCTGCTCCACGGCGCAGCCTTCGTGGACGAGTACCGCGGCAAGCAGGTGCCGGAGGGCAAGAAGTCCCTGACGGCGCGGCTGACCATCGGCTCCGCGGAGAAGACCCTGACCTCCGCCGAGATCGAGGAGGTAGCCAACAGCGTGCTGAAGAAGCTGGCCAAACGCTTCGGCGCGGAGCTGCGCTCCCGCTGACGCGGCGGCACTTTTTCCCAGACGGCACGTTTTCCCTCTTTACAGGAACGGGGAAATGGCGTATACTTTAGGGGATATTATAGAGAGGCGGTGTCGATATGGACGATTACACCAGGAAGTTCAACGCGGCTGAGGATAAAGACCAGCAGGTGCATTACATTCTCACCACCGTCTATGAGTCTCTGAAGGAGAAGGGCTACGACCCCATCAACCAGATCGTGGGCTACATCCTGTCGGAGGACCCCACCTATATCACCAACCATATGGGCGCCCGGACTCTCATCCGCAAGGTGGACCGGGACGAGCTGCTGCAGATCCTGGTGCGCCGGTATCTGGGCCTCTGAGCCATCTGACCCTGCCAGCGGGCGGAGGGATGTTCCCTCCCCCCGCTTTTT
>ERZ772886.3076-NODE-3076-length-12577-cov-5.478678_pt1 | contig 12577 bp, 9 predicted proteins | sample MGYA00512128_ERZ772886 | MGnify/ENA primary metagenome ERZ772886 (study PRJEB29015, sample SAMEA2737698) | human gut metagenome | biome: human gut; feature: human-associated habitat; material: faeces | place: China | collected 2012 ... | reverse complement strand
AGAAGGTCAAAAGAAGAGTTCTGATGTGCGCGCCGTCAACATCGGCATCCGCCATTAAAACTATCTTGTGATAACGCAGCTTTGTGATGTCGAAATCATCGCCTATGCCGGTGCCGAGAGCCAAAATTACGGGAGTTAATTTTTCGTTGCCTATTACCTTGTCAACTCTCGCCTTTTCAACATTGAGCATCTTGCCCCAAAGAGGGAGAATTGCCTGGGTGTTTCTGTCTCTTCCTCCCTTTGCGGAGCCGCCTGCGGAATCTCCCTCGACGATGTAAAGCTCGGTATTTTCGGGATTTTTATCGGTGCAGTCGGCAAGCTTGCCGGGGAGAGAGTTGCTCTCAAGCGCAGATTTTCTGCGCGCATTGTCCCTCGCCTTTCTTGCCGCCTCGCGCGCCCTTGAAGCGTCGAGCGACTTATTAAGTATGGTTCTTGCCGTGGAGGGATTTTCTTCGAGATAGGTCATAAGCTTATCATAGAGCATTTTTGAAACAAGACCGGTTATCTCGGTGTTTCCGAGCTTGCCCTTGGTCTGACCCTCAAACTGTGCCTCGGTAAGCTTTACGCTTATGACCGCGGTAAGACCCTCTCTTACGTCGTCGCCGGAGAGCTTTTTGTCGCTGTCCTTTATGAGATTAAACTTTTTGCCGTAGTCGTTGAACACTCTCGTAAGAGCCGTTTTAAAGCCCATTTCGTGAGTACCGCCGTCTATTGTGCGGACATCGTTTGCAAAGCTTAATATTATCTCGTTGTAGCCGTCGTTGTAAGACATTGCGACTTCCGCGCTGCGGTCGCCGTCAACAACCGAGAAATGCATTATATCTTCGTGAAGAGGTGTAAGCCCGCGGCTTTTGTTGATGTAATCCACAAAGCTGCGAATACCGCCCTCATAGCAGTATACCTCGCTTAATATGTTGTCCTCATCACGCTTGTCCGTAAGCGAGATTGAAAGTCCGGCATTTAAAAACGCCTGCTCTCTGAGTCTCTTTTGAAGTGTCTCAAAATCATATTCCGTAGTTTCGGTGAATATTTCGGGGTCGGCCTTAAATTTAATAAATGTACCCGTCTCGTTTGTGTCGCCGATTATTTCAAGGTCGCTCTTTACGTCGCCGCGCTCAAAACGCTGATGATATATGTGACCCTGCCTGCTTACCTCGATTTCAAACCACTCGGAAAGAGCGTTAACTACCGATGAACCGACGCCGTGCAGACCGCCCGAAACCTTGTAACCGCTGCCGCCGAATTTACCGCCGGCGTGGAGAACCGTTAAAACCACCGTTACGGCAGGCAGACCCTCCTCCTCGTTGATGTCAACGGGGATTCCTCGTCCGTTATCTCTGACGGTAATCACGTTTCCGGGGAGTATTTCAACCTCGATATGAGTGCAGTAGCCCGCAAGAGCCTCGTCTATTGAGTTATCGACAATCTCATATACAAGGTGGTGAAGACCTCTCGGTCCCGTCGAGCCTATGTACATACCGGGTCTTTTTCTTACGGCCTCAAGACCCTTTAATACCTGAATCTGCTCCGCGCCGTATTCCTCGGTAACGACGGTATCCATTACCTCGTCGTTCTTTTCCTCGTTTATGTTTTCGTTGTTTTCGCTGAACATACAAAACCTCCGTCAGTTATACATAATCCGAATAAAATTTACTTAAATTTTTAATCTTGCTTTAATCTTTTGAAAACAGTGCTTGTTGAAAACGGTGATATATATACTTTTCTTTTGCCGCCCGTTACCTTTACTATAAAGGATTTCGGCAAATCTAACGACACCGTTTCGCTCTCTCCGCTTTTTTCCGCGTAATTTATATATTCGCGCGAAGCCTTGCTCACAGTAGTGTTGTCAAGGTCAAATATGCCGAGTATTCCGTCCGTTGTAATTGCCTTGTCCTGACTTATCAAAATATACATTATATCACTCCGCCGTTTTTTATGTGGAAGGTCTTGCCCTCGCACAGCCTCAAAACGGTATTCGGGTCGCAGCAGGTTATAAAAACCTGCCTTCCGCTTATGTTGTTCAAAATATAATCCTGCCTTGTTAAATCAAGCTCGCTCATCACGTCGTCAAGAAGTATTACCGGCTCATCGCCCGTTATTTCCTTTATGATTTCCGATTCGCTGAGCTTTAAAGACAGCGCCGAGGAGCGCTGCTGCCCCTGTGAGCCGAAGCTGCGTGCCGACAGGCCGTCTATTTTAATATCAAGGTCATCTCTGTGAGGACCTATCGACGTTATCTTGTTGTAAATATCGTCGCGCCGCGTCTCTCTGAGTCTGTTTAAGAGAAAATCCTTTATTTCATACGGGTCGTCCGAATATACCTTTGCGTTGTCGGTATATTCAACGCTCATTTTTTCCTTACCGCCCGACAGTCCGTCATATATTTTTGCGGAAAATTCACTCAAGAGAGCCGTGTATTTAATTCGCTCCGATATTACCGCCGCACCGTAAGACGAAAGCTTATCGTCCCAGGCGTCAAGTGTATCGTAAAGCTCGCTGTGAAACTGAATGTCCTTTAAAAGCGCATTTCTCTGAAAAAGTGTGTGCGTGTATTTTGCGAGTGCCTTGGCGTAATACGGCTTTATCTCGCACAGAGCCGTATCAAGAAATTTTCTTCTGAAAACCGGCCCGTCCTTTACGAGGGACAGATGAGACGGAGAAAATATAACCGCGTAAAACTCGCCTATAAGCTCCGCAGGGGAACGCAGCGTTACGCCGTTTTTCATGGCGGTACGCTTTTTGTCTATAAAAATAACCGCAGACTGCTCGCGTCCCTTTGCAAAAAAGGTCATCTCGTTTTTTGCGTATGACGCATCAAACCTTACAAGCTCCCTATCTCTTTTTGAACGGAAGCTCTTGCAGCCCGTAAAGAGCCATATACTCTCAAGCAAATTGGTTTTTCCCTGAGCGTTTTCTCCGTAAATGACATTCACGCTCTCGGAGGGGGTAATATTTATTTTTTCAATATTTCTGTAATCCGCGACCGAAAGCTCTTTTACCGTCATTTTTTTACGACCTCATAATATTTTCCGTCAAAGCCGAATTTGTCTCCGCCGTGAAGCTTTTTACCTCTCTGAACGCAGACTTCGCCGTTGACTCTGACCTCGCCGTCCTGAATTATCATTTTTGCGATACCTCCCGAGCCCACCGCGTCACAAAGCTTAAGTGCCGCGTCAAGGCGGATAAAGTCGGTATCTATAAATATCTGTTTTACTTCTTTTTCGGCAATTCTTGCCTTTAATTTAATTACTTTTTTCATTCTGTTTTAAGCCTTACCGGTAAAATTAAGAAGAGGAAGCTGTCGCCGTCCGTCGGAACTATAATTATGGGATGAACCGGGCTTGAAAGCTTTATTATTACTTCATCGGTATCGCAAACTCTGAGCGCGTCAAGTAAAAATTTGTTATTAAAGCCCATCTCAAGCTTTTCGCCGATCATTTCGGCAGGCACTCTGTCGTTTGCCGAGCCGAGAACGGTAACGCTCGAAATTTTAATCATATCCTTGTCAAAAATGCATCTGATGGGGCTTTTTGCTCTGTCAGTTATAATGAGAGACGTTCTCTCGATACTGTTTATAAGATTTCTGACGCTTACCTTTACAGTTCCCGTGGAATTTCCGGAAATAGCAGCCTTGTAGTTTAAAAATTCTCCGTCCAAAAGACGTGAAACAATATCATAATCGCCTATCTTAAATGTTATGTGCCTTTTGCCTATGCTCATTGATATTTTTCCGTCCTCGCCCGCGGAGAGCTTTAAAACCTCGTTAAGCGTTTTTTTCGGAACAACAAATATCTTTTCTTCGCCGGAATAGTCTATTTTTTCGTTTCTTATCGCAAGACGGAAGCCGTCAACCGCAACAAGTCTTATATTATTTTCGCTTATCTCGAATCTGACGCCCGTATGTACTATTTTTGCGTCGTTTTCGGCTGTCGCAAAAATTGTTTTTCTTATCATATCCTTTAATATCTCGCTGTCGATAACAACGGGGAAGCCTCCGTTGACCGAGGGCAATTCCGGATATTCGGCGGAGCTTGTTCCCACAAGAGTAAATTCGGCCTCGCCGCTCTTTATTTTACATGAAAGCCTCTCGTCGGCTTCAAACGAAACTCTGTCCTCGGGAAGGTTTCTCAAAATGTCGCAGAGAATTTTTGCGTTTAATATAATGCTGCCGTTTTCTTTTACCTCGGCGTCGGTCGACGTTATCATTCCTACCTCGAGGTCATATCCCGTGAGAGTAACCGTGTTTCCCTCGGCTTTTATCATAATTCCCTCAAGAGACGGTATTGATGTTTTTTGAGAAACTGCTCTCTGAACATTTGAACATATATCGGAGAGGATATGTGTGTTGCATTCAAATTTCATAAAGGATTTCCTTTCAAAATAAAATAAATAAAATATATAAATAGTATCATTATTAGTGCGCGACGAAATGTTTAAAACTCTCGAAGCTGTTTATACACAAGAAAAAATCACGTTTTCTCGGTTGTTATTTTCGTGTTGAAAAAATGTTCAATCAACAGACAAAAATTAACTGTTCAAAACCCGTATGTTTAAAATCAAAACTTGTTTAAAACTCCTGCATATTTTTAATGATATCCTCAACCGTCTTTTTAAACACGGGATTTTCGTTCATTCTGTCTTCGATAACCTCAATTGAGTGGTTTACGGTTGAGTGCGTTTTGCCGTTAAATACGTTTCCTATATCCACAAGCTTCATTCCGGTAATTTCGCGGATTATGTACATTGAAACCTGCCTTGCGTCTTTAATGTTTTTATCGCGCTTGTCGGACATTATGTTTTCGGGCGATATTCCGAAGGTGTTTCCGACATTGTTTATGATATTGTTTATGGTGACGGAAATGGGCTGATTGAAGTTAAGCACCTCTTTTATGGCGTCACGGGCTATCTCTATGGAGGGTTCTTTTCCGGCAAGCCTTGTTAGAGCGTTTATTTTATTTACCGCACCCTCAAGCTGACGAACATTGTATTTTACCTGCTCGGCTATAAATTCCACTATGTTATTCGGAAGCTCAAGACCGCGGCTGTCTGCCTTGCTTTTTACGATAGCCATTCTCGTTTCGAGATCCGGCGGAGTTATATCCGCCATCATACCCCAGTTAAAACGCGTTTTGAGTCTGTCCTGAAGAGTGGGTATTTCGTCCGGAGGATTATCGGACGTCAAAACAATTTGCTTATTGACCTCGGTAAGAGCATTAAAGGTATGGAAAAATTCCTCCTCGGTACTCTTTTTATTTGCTATGAACTGAATATCGTCTATTAAAAGCGCATCGACATTTCTGTATTTGTCGTGAAATTCGCCCATATTCTTTTTTCCGAGATAATAAATCAGGTCGTTTGTAAAATTTTCACTCGTTGTATATAAAACGTTTGCCGACGGATTTTTTTCGAGCATACGGTTTTTAATTGCCTTTAAAAGATGGGTTTTGCCGAGTCCGCTCTTGCCGTAAATAAAAAGGGGATTGTATTCCTCACCCGGATGCTCTGCGGCATTTAAGGCGGTTGCATATGCAAATTTGTTTGTTGAGCCGACTATGAAATTTTCAAACGTGCTTGTGCTGTCACGCGAGGACAGGTGATTTTTTTCTTCACTCTGCTCCTTTTCGTCATCGGTTTCCTGCGGCTTAAAAAGGTAAATTACCTCTATGTCGTCAAAACCCATAACAGCTGTCAAAGCTTCTTTGATAACGCCGTCGTATCTCGTTGTGATTATCTGTATTTTATATGATGTGGGGCAGGTGAATTTTGCTGTCTGCCCGTCAAAGCTCTCCGGAACAAGCGGAGATATCCACAAATTAAAGGCAACGTCGCTGACATTAAGAGCTTCTTTCATATAATCGCACGCTGCGGACCATATCTCGGAAAACGAGTCCATATTTTCACACTCCGAAAACAAAATAAAAAAATATCAAATTTACCGTTACAGCGGTACAATCGGATTATTTTAACATTTTAGGTGCTTTTAAAGTATTAACACATAAAAACCGCAAAATTAAATTACGGTGCTTACAGGCAATAATTCGCACAATATGTATATTAGCACATTTTTAATATTTTTTCAATATTTTCTTAAAATAAATGGAGTAATTATAAATGTATATATATATAGGGCTTTTGAAGAAGCGTAAATATTAAAAAAAAGTTGACAACAAGCCGGATTTTAGTATATAATAACTTCTCGCAGATTATTTCAGAGTAAAGGAGCGAAAAAATAATGCTTAGAACTTATCAGCCTAAGAAACGCCATCGCAAGATGGAACACGGTTTCAGAAAAAGAATGGCCACCAAAAACGGCAGAAAAGTGCTTGCAAGACGCCGCGCTAAGGGCAGAAAGCAGTTATCTTATTAAAAGGTAAGCATTTTGAAAAATACGGTAACACTAAATCGTAACTGTGATTTCCGACGCCTCTACGGCAGAGGAAAGGTTTATACGGATCCTGCACTGGTTATTTATTTATTAAAAAACCGTGCGGGAATTTGTCGTATAGGTATAACCGTAAGCAAAAAGACCGGCAACGCCGTACAGAGAAATCGCTCAAAGAGGATAATCAGAGCGGCGTATTCGGCTGTTGAAGAAAGTATTTGCGGAAATTGGGATTTTGTTTTTGTTGCGCGAGGCAAAACAAAATACCTGAAAAGTACCGATATTCAAAAAGTCTTGACAGAACAACTCCTAAAAGCGGGAGCCATAAAGAAATGAAAGAGCTTGCAATTAAAATGATAAGATTTTATCAGCGTAAGATCTCCCCGCTTTTTCCGCCGAGATGCAGATATTACCCGACCTGCTCGCAATATGCCATTACGGCTATTGAGAGATTCGGTATCATTCGCGGCGGTTTACTCGCAGTATGGCGTCTTTTAAGGTGCAATCCTCTGTTTCCGGGAGGACTTGACCCTGTTCCCGAAAAACGAAATAAGAAAAAGGGCTAAGTTTGATTAAGCTTTTACTCCCTTCGGAGGAATTTAATGAACACAAGTAAAATATATGAAATTCTCGGAATTCCTTTCGGCTTTGTGATTTCCCTGTTCTATGCCATGACGGACAACTATCTTCTCTCGATAGTTTGCCTTATGATCATAGTAAAGCTGTGCCTTCTTCCATCTTCCGTAAAGCAGCAAAAGGCTCAGGCTAAGCAGGCAAGGCTTCAGCCGAAGCTCAGACGTATTCAGAAAAAATACGAGGGCAATCAGCAGAAAATTCAGGAGGAAACACAAAATCTGTACAGCCGCGAGGGCTTTAGCGCCATGGGCGGCGGCTGTATGCCGATGATTATACAGCTTATAGTTATGACCGGTCTTTTCCAGGTCAACTATCACCCCTTCTCAATGGTTCTGAATATCAGAGGCGATGTGCTCTCATCAATTAAGGAAGCCGTTATGCCCTTGCTCACCGAGACGGAGGCAAAGGGTGCTTCGTTCAGAATAGAGCTTTACGCTCTTCAGCATTGGAGCGACATTCGTAATTCCGTTGCCGGTCTTACTCCCGAGATGATATCAAAGGTTGATTTATTCTTACAGAGATTTACCGTTTTCGGACTTGACCTTTCGCACACTCCGAATTTCAGGGTATTTGACATTTATTGGGCAATACCGATTATAACCGGCGTTTTGTCGCTTGCCATGAGCGTTTATTCCCTTATGCGTCAGAAAAAATTAAACCCGGAAATGTCAAAAAATCCGACAATGGGTTGCATGATGCTTTTCACACCTGCCATGCAGATTTACTTTGCATTCCTCTTCCCGACTGTTGTCGGCATATATGTAATTATGTCTACCGTTGTTTCCTTTGCGCAGATGGTGGTTCTCAATATAACCCACAGTCCGCAGAAGGTTCTCGCAAAGTTAATGGTTGAGGAAACCGTTGAGCGACGCTCAAAAGAGGCTAATATCAAAAAAATAGCCGAGATGAAATCTTAAAAAAGAATGGTGTATATAAATGATTAAAGAATCGGTAAAATCCGCGTCTACCATAGAGGACGCTAAGGCCGCCGCCCTTTTGGAACTCGGTCTTACAGAGGACGACGTATATAATATAGAAGTTTTACAGATGCCGCAGAAAAAGACATTCGGTATTTTCGGCGGAAAGCCTGCCGAGGTAAAGGTTTGGGTTGACGTTCCCGAGAAAAAGGAAAAACCCGTTTCCGAAAAGAATACGTACAAAAAACCCGCTTCGGCTCCCAAAAAGGTCGAAGACAGAAAAAAGGAAGCCAAAAAGGAAAACACCCGTAAGGTCGAAAAAGAAGAAAAGACCGAAGAGGAGAAAAAGGCTTCTTTGAAGGAGACAAACGAGTACGAAAAAACCGCTTCTTATATAGCGGAAATTGTCAAGGGTCTCGGACTTCCCGAATGCAGCGTTAAAACCTTTGCAGACGACGAGGAAATTGTTTTTGAGCTTGACTGCGGCGATGATTACGGCATAGTTATAGGCAGACGCGGCGAGACTCTCGACGCTATACAGTACCTTGCAAGAATGGTTGCAAACCGCGGTGTTTCGGGCTATAAGCGCGTTTCCATAAACATCGGCAATTACCGTGAAAAGCGCAAGGGTGCTCTTGTTTCTCTTGCCAAAAAGGACGCTGCAAGAGCCGTTCGTACAGGCAGAAATATAACCCTTGAACCGATGAACCCCTATGAGCGCAGAATTATTCATACTGCCGTTCAGGAGGTTGAGGGTGCAACCTCGTTCTCGGTAGGGCAGGACCTTGACCGCAGAGTTGTAATTGCTCCCGAAAACGGCGGCAAGGGCAGCTACGGCGACAGAAATTATCGCAGAGGCCGCGGCGGAAGAAATGACCGCAGACCCAAGCGCGAGCCCTATGTTCCGCAGGTTGCTCCGGACCGCGAACAGAAGAACGACGCTGCAGGCGTTTCGGTTTACGGAAAAATCGAAATTAAGAAAAATACAGAGGAATAATTCTGAGTTTTCTTCATTATCGAAAGAGTTTTAGACATTTGAACCGCATTTTTGTCGAAAACTTCGTTAACGAAACAAATAATCAGATTTTAAGAGCACCGGATATGCGGACAGCATGTTTCGGTGCTTTTGTTTTTTAAAATATCAAAGCCGAGCTCTGAGAATTTATTGATTTTAAAGGCGGCGCGACGGGCAGAGTTTTTCGTCTGTTCGCAGAAAATACAAAGCCAAACAGATAAAAGTGGTGATTTTATGAGTACAATCGCGGCTATTTCAACAGGTCTTGCCGCAGGAGGCATAGGAATAGTCAGAATTTCGGGCGAAAACGCCCTGAATGTAGCCGATAGCATCTTCAAAACCGTACAAGGTATCGAATTAAAAAAACTGAGCGGCTACAAAGCGGCGTTCGGAAGGGTATTTTTTGACGGAAAACCCATTGACGAGGCCGTTGCGCTCGTATTCAGAGCACCGAAAAGCTATACGGGCGAGGATGTTGTGGAGATTTCCTGCCACGGCGGCCTTTACATAACAAAGCAGGTTTTAAGAGCGGCACTCAAAAACGGCGCTGTTCCTGCGGAGCCGGGAGAATTTACAAAACGTGCGTTCTTAAACGGAAAGACCGACCTCACAAAAGCAGAGGCCGTTATGGGTATTATTTCGGCTCACGGCAAGGAGGCGGGCGAAGCCGCTTTTTCGGCACTTGAGGGTGCCCTTTACAAAGAAATACACAAGATTACCGATGTCCTTTTAAAGATAAATGCGGCTCTTGCGGCGTGGGTGGATTACCCCGACGACGAAATCGAGGATCTCACAGACGAGAGCATTTTAGACGCAGTTACCTCGTCAAAAGCAGCTCTTAAAGAACTTTTAAACCGTTTTGACGCAGGTCAGGCGATAACCGAGGGAACCGAAACGGCGATAGTCGGCAGACCGAACGTCGGCAAATCAACCCTTATGAATATGCTTACGGGAACCGAAAAATCCATAGTAACGTCGGTTGCCGGCACAACGCGCGACATAGTTGAGGAAACCGTTACGATAGGCAACGTTACGCTTCGTCTCGCGGATACGGCAGGTCTACGCGAAACAGATGACACCGTTGAGAGCATAGGCGTTGAGAGAGCCAAAAGAAAAATCGCCGCTGCAAAGCTTATCATTGCCGTGTTTGACTCGTCCTGCGCGCTCTCCGACGAAGACAGGGAAATTTTCGATTTGTGCTCCGGCAAAAGCTGTCTCGCCGTTATAAACAAGACGGATTTGGAGCCGAAAATCGACGAAGATGAAATAAAACGCAACTTCGAAAATGTAGTTTATATATCTGCAAAGGATAATTCGGGACTCGATTTACTTCGTGAAACAATCGAAAAAATACTCGGAACGGCAAATTTCGACACGACCGCGGCTCTTTTGATGAACGAAAGACAGCTGTCCTGCTGCGAAAAGGCTTATTCGGCACTCTGTGAGGCGGAAAATGCCGAGAAAACAGGCGTTACAAGAGACGCAATTCAAGTCTGCATAGACTCCGCAATAGAAAATCTTATGGTTTTGACAGGCGAAAAAGCCACCGAAAGCGTGGTAAACGAGATTTTTTCGCAATTCTGTGTAGGCAAGTGACGGAGATAAATTATGGAATATTTTGCAAAAGAATATGATGTTGCCGTTATAGGCGCCGGTCACGCCGGTATCGAGGCAGGTCTTGCCTCGGCTCGGCTCGGTTCAAAAACAATAGTTTTTACCATTAACCTTGATTGGATAGGCAATATGCCGTGCAATCCGTCGATAGGCGGCACTTCAAAGGGCCATCTTGTAAGAGAAATAGATGCTCTCGGCGGCGAAATGGGAAAAGCTGCCGACAAAAACGAGATACAGTCGCGTATGCTCAACCGCGGAAAAGGTCCGGCTGTTCATTCGCTGCGCGCGCAGATTGACCGCAGGGAGTATTCAAAATATATGAAGCACGTATTGGAGCTTCAGGAAAACCTTGACGTTAAGCAGGCGGAAATAGTCGATTTGTCACGCGGCAAGGACGGTCTTTGGAGATTAAAGACGCGACTTGAGGCAATTTACAGCGCAAAGTGTGTTGTTCTTGCGACAGGAACATTTTTGGGCGGCAGAGTTTACATAGGCGACGTCTCCTACGAGAGCGGCCCCGACGGAATGTTCCCGGCAAATGAGCTTTCAAAGGCACTTTACAATATGAAAATTCCGCTCAGACGGTTTAAAACGGGCACTCCGTCGCGTGTAAATCGACGCAGCGTGGATTTTTCGGTGCTTGAAAAGCAGGAGGGCGACGAAACAACAACTCCGTTTTCGTTTGACACCGACACTCCGCCCGTAAACAAGGCGGCTTGCTATATTGCGTATACAAATGACGAAACAAAAAAGGTTATCCTCGATAACATACAGTATTCGCCGCTTTACAGCGGAAAAATTCACGGCGTGGGACCGCGCTACTGCCCGAGCTTTGAAGATAAAATTATGCACTTCCCCGATAAAAAACGCCATCAGCTTTTTGTTGAGCCGTGCGGACTCGACACGGAGGAATTATATTTGCAGGGAATGTCCTCGTCGCTCCCCGAGGCGGTACAGCTGAAGTTTTTGAGAACGATAAAGGGACTTGAGCACGTTGAGGTTATGAGAACCGCGTATGCTATTGAATATGACTGCGTGGATCCGCTCGCACTCAAGCCGTCACTCGAATTTCTCGACCTCGACGGACTTTTCGGCGCAGGGCAGTTCAACGGCTCCTCCGGCTATGAGGAAGCGGCGGCGCAGGGGCTGATTGGCGGCATCAATGCGGCGCATTTCGTACAGGGCAAGGAGCCTCTGGTTTTGCAGCGTTCCGATGGGTATATCGGCGTGCTGATTGATGATATCGTGAATAAGGGCACAAGAGAGCCGTATCGCATGATGACAAGCCGCGCGGAATTTCGTCTCTTGCTGCGGCAGGATAATGCCGACCAGAGATTAACGCCCATCGGCTACAGAATCGGCTTGATTTCGCAGGAAAGATATGATGCCCTTCTGGAAAAGGAACGTCTTGTTGCGGCGGAAATCGACCGCGTGCAGCATGTAACCATGGGGCCGAGTGCGCCTGTGCTTGCCCTTCTGGAAAAATACGGCACGGCACCGATTAAAAACGGCGCACGCCTTTCCGATTTACTGAAGCGTCCGCAGTTAAGCTATGAAGCATTGGCGGAAATCGACCCCGAACGCCCCGATTTGCCGCAGGATGTGCAGGAGCAGGTCAATATCCAGATTAAATATGCAGGCTATATCGACCAGCAGCTGAAGCAGGTGGAGCAGTTCAAAAAGCTGGAGGGCCGCCTTCTGCCGATGGAGCTGGATTATGAAACCATACAGGGACTGCGTCTGGAGGCAAGACAAAAGCTGAATCTGGTGCGTCCGGAAAATCTGGGACAGGCCTCCAGAATCACAGGGGTATCCCCTGCGGATATTTCTGTTCTGTTGATTTATATGGAGCAAATGAAGCGTAAGCATTAAAAATATGAGAAAGGAAGGTGATGGGATGAAAGGATTTTTTTTGCCTTGGAATGAAAGGGAAAAACAGGTGAAATGGGGAGAGAAAAAGCTCTATCTGCCGAAGGAAACGCTTTCCCTGACGGATGCCGCCTTTGATACCCA
>ERZ772886.3074-NODE-3074-length-12583-cov-3.698675_pt1 | contig 12583 bp, 10 predicted proteins | sample MGYA00512128_ERZ772886 | MGnify/ENA primary metagenome ERZ772886 (study PRJEB29015, sample SAMEA2737698) | human gut metagenome | biome: human gut; feature: human-associated habitat; material: faeces | place: China | collected 2012 ... | reverse complement strand
AAGGCCGCAGCACATTGGGCAGAATCTGCGGTGCATCGTTGTAAAGATGATGAATAGACAGCAGATTCAGCAGAAAGATGAGCACATAGCACATCAGATTGCTGATGGGTGCACCAACAATGCCGATTTTTGGATTCCTGGCGAGAATATAGACGCTTAGCAGGCGTATACCGCCTGCAAGTGCCATATTCACCACCGGCAGAATCACATTCCCATGGGCCTGCATAATGGCGGTGGTGACCAGCACCACGGCGTTGAAGAAGACGCAGATGCCCAGAATGGTCATGAGCCTTGCAGCCAGGTCCAGCTTTTCACCGGTGTAGCCGCCAAGCAGCGCCGTAATGGGCCGGGCAAGCACAGCCAGGCCGATGGCACAGGGGATGGCGATAAGTCCTGTAATCCGGGCAGCGGATTCCTCGGTTTTCCGGGCATCCGCATGGTCTCCGGTGGTGAGCTGGGCTGTGATGGCGGGGATGATGCTGACGGTAATGGGTGTGATAAAGGCGCAGGGCATATTGAAGATGGTCTGCGTCATGACATGGATGCCACGCATGGTGTCCGCAGAACGCTGGGAGATACCGGAGGCCAGCAGTCGCCCCATGTAGATTTTGCTGGCAAGGGCCGTAATGATCTGCAGACAGGCAGAGCCCAGAGTAATGGGGATGGCAATCAAGAGCAGGGCCTTGACGGTTTCCTGATAACTCCAGGGCTTGTCCTTGGAGCGAGGCAGGCGTTGGAAATGCTTCCGGAATACGATAAAAAGATAGACCACGCTGATCAGACAGCTGGCAGTGACACCCAGAATGGCACCGCCGGCTGCCAGGGAGACAGAGCCGGTAGAGCGCAGCAGCAGCACGGCTGCCCCCATGCCTACAACCAGTTTGACAACGGCCTCGATAACCTGGGAGACGGAGGTGGGTACCATATTGCCCTGTCCCTGGAAGAAGCCCCGGAAGGTGGAAATGATGCAGATCAGCAGCACACAGGGCCCCAGAAAGCCGATGGCGGCCCAGGCATCCGGCTGGTTCTGAAATCGGGCCAGTTGGCGGCAGAAGGCCGTCATGAGCACGCTGCCGACGATACCGAAGGTCAAAAAAATACTTCTGGCTGCGGCGTAGATGCGGCGGACCTGATTGTAATTTTCCAGAGAATTGGCCTGGGAGATCATGCGGCTCATGGCAACGGGAAGCCCGGCGGTGGAGATCATAAGCAGGACGTTGTAGATTTCGTAGGCAGTGTTGAAATAGCCGAAGCCCTGTTCGCCAATAATGGCGTTCAGGGGAATTTTGTACACAGCGCCCATGATTTTCACCAGGGCGGTGGCCATGGCCAATATGGCAGTGCCTTGCAAAAAGTTCTGACCTTCCTGCTTATTCGACATCATTTTCCTCCTTTGTGAAGAGCTTGGGGATGGCGTAGGTAGTCAGCTCCTCCACCACGGCGTTCAGGTCGATGGTGGGGAAGCGGCCGTTCTGGTAGAGAATGTTGCCCCGGACCATGGTCATGGCTACATCGCCGCCCTTTGCGGCATACACAAGACCGGTGAGCACATTGTGGCAGGGCATCAGGTGAGGGGCTGTGAAGTCCACCAGCACCAGGTCGGCATCCATACCCTCTTTCAGCATACCGCACTCCTGGGCTCTACCCTGGGCCTGGGCACCGCAGAAGGTGGCCATCATCAGGGCGGCGGAGCTGGGCAGGGCAGAGGGGTCTCCCTTAGAGGCCCGGACGGACATGGCAGCGCCCCGCATGACTTCGAACATATCCAAATTGCCCGCCTGGATGGCCCCGTCGGTCCCCAGAGCCACATTCATACCGGCCTTCACCAGGTCTGTAATGGGGGCGCAGGGCTGGCCGTTTTTGGCGGCGGACAGGGGCAGCGCCACGGCGCTTACCTTTTTCTTGCCCAGCATTTTGGCCTCATCGCTCTCCAGGAAGGCGCAGCCGGAAGCCGTGGCCGGGACAGCGAAGAGCCGGTGGCAGGCCAGCAGCTCCCCGGGGGTCATGCCTGTGCGGTCCAGGCAGGAGTCCACCTCATTCCGGGTTTCGCTCAGATGCAGCTGCATGCCCAGCCCCTTCTCGCTGGCGAAGCCCGCCAGAGATTCCCAGAGGGGATAGTTAGAGGTATATTCTGCGAAGATGCCCGCATCGATTTTGATCCGGCCGTTGTCATAGCCGTGCCACTTGTCCACAACCTTTTGCAGTTCCCGGCACTGCTCGTCGGTCTCAAAGTCGAATTCCTCGTTCTGGTCGATGTAGCGATAGCTGGACAGGGCCAGATTGGCCTTGATGCCGCTTTCGGCCACAGCCTGGGCGGTGGCGTTGGGGTAGTAATAAAGATCGGACACGGAGGTTACGCCGAAGCGCAGGCACTCCGCAATGGACAGCAGAGCCGCTGCCTTGGCGCTGCGGGAGTCCATCTTGGCTTCCTTTTGCAGCAGGGCCTCCAGGGCCTCTTTATTGGTCAGGTCATCGGTGAAGCACCGCAGCACAGAGGTTGCCAGGTGGGTGTGGCAGTTGATGAGGCCGGGCATGGCCACCATGCCGGTGCCCTCGATGATGGTCTTCGGCATTTCCTCCGGGACCTTTTTGGAGATAAATTCGATTTTCCCATCGGTAATGCCGATGTTGACCCCAAAGAGGACCTCGGTGCCGGGGGTCATGGTCACAGCAGTGACGTTGGTAATTAAAGTATCCAAAATACGCAATTCCTTTCGGTGAGATAAAGCCGGAGAAGATCAGATGAGCCCCTGTTTCGTGGGATCCAGAGAATCCAGCAGCGCGAAAATCTCTTTTTTCTGCGCCAGTACGGAATCGATCTGCTCAATATACTGCTCCGGGAATTTGGGGTTGTGGAAGCGGGTGAGGTGTCCATCCGGCAGGTTTACCTTGGTCATGCCGCCGCCGCCCAGGGAGAGAATGGTGTGGGTCTCTTCCATCATGTAGATGTTGTACAGGCAGTCCCGTCCGTCCCGGCTCCAGCCTACGTTTTCGAAGGAGCCGGACATATATTTTTGCCGGTACAGGTAGTAGGGCTTGTACCCTACGGCCCGGAGTCGGTCCTCGGCATAGGCAACCATTTTGGTTACATCCTCGGCAGAGGGCAGGTTTTCCCGCTTTTCGAACAGGTCCGCTCCCTTTTTCAGCGCCAGAGTATGTACGGTGATATTGGCGGGGTTCAGATCGATTACCCGGTCCAGACTGCGGCAGAAGCCGTCCACGGTATCCGTTGGCAGGCCTGCAATCAGGTCCATGTTGATGTCCCGGAAGCCTGCATCCACCGCCTCGCCGTAGGCGCGAAGGACATCTTCGGCCTTATGTGGCCGCCCGCAGGCCCGGAGTACGGAGTCCTCCATGGTCTGGGGGTTGATGCTCATCCGGTCTGCGCCGTGGTCAAAGATGGTTTGCAGCTTTTCCGCATCCAGGGTATCGGGTCTGCCGCCTTCTACGGTGAATTCCAGGCAGCGGGACAAATCGAAGCTGTCCCGGATGGCGTCCAGAAGCCGGGCCATCTGGGGGCTTGTCAGGGTCGTGGGGGTACCGCCGCCCATGTAGAGGCTGCGTATTGTTCTTCCGGACTGCCGGAGAAGCGCGCCGGTGCACTGAATTTCCTTCAGCAGTGCCTCCAGATAGGGCTCCATCAGCTCGGTTTTCTTGCCAATGGTGCGGCTGACAAAGCTGCAATAGGCGCAGCGGGTGGGGCAGAAGGGAATGCCCACATAGACGCTGACATCGGAGGGCTGGGTCTTGTGCACAGCCTCTACGGTGGAGACAGAGCAGTCCACCGCCAGACGTCGCCGCTGGGGTGTGACGAAATAGACATCCTTCAGGAGCTTTTCGGCGCTTTTGGGTGTTCCGCCCTCCAAAAGGCACTTGGTGGTCAGCTTGGTTGGGCGAACCCCGGCCAGGGCACCCCAGGCAGGCTCTTGGGGGAGCAGCTGTACTGCCGCCAGATAGACGCTCTGCTGCAGGGCTCTGCGCCGCAGCCGGACGGTTTCTTCCGCTGCCCGGATGCGCCGGGAAGCGCTGACGGTCCGGCCGTCCAGGGTGATTTTTGCCGTGGCGGTGAGCCAGGTTTGTCCTCTGTGCAGGGCGGAAAATGCCTGGACCTGGGCACTCTCAGGGAAGAGAGACAGCAGAAGCTGCTCTACGGCGTAACGGTCGTCATGACCGGATAAAGTCAGTTGAATCATGGGTCCGTCCTTTTATAGATAGGGATTTGTCTGCTTTTCCCGGTTCAGCGTGGAGCTGGGACCGTGGCCGGGGCAGACCCGGTAGTTTTCGGAAAGGGCTGCCAGGCGGCGCAGAGAATCCCGCATGGCCCGGGCATCCCCACAGGGCAGGTCCGTCCGCCCGCAGGAACCGGCAAACAGGGTGTCTCCGGAAAATAGGGTGTCCTCCATAATCAGGCACACGGAGCCGGGGGTGTGGCCCGGAGTTTCCAGTACCTGAGTGGGGATACCGGCCAGCGTCAGCGTGTCGCCATCCCCGTAGCCGTCCGTATAGTATAGGGGCCCGTTTGTCAGCATAGGGGGCATGGCCAGCTCTTTCTTATCGAGGAAAACCTTGCAGTCATACTGCGCCGCCAGATCCTTGACGGCCCCCACGTGGTCAAAGTGGCAGTGGGTCAGCAGGATCGCTTCGGGGGTCAGACCCTTTTCCTCCAGATAGGAAGAAATGATTTCCGGCTCGTAGCCGGGGTCAATGATGAGGCAATCGGTGCTGTTTTCTTCATGAACGATATAGCAGTTGGTTTGGTAATCTCCCAGGGGGAGAACGTGGATCTTCAGCATACAGTCAGCTCCTTCTGGGGGTGTTCATCAGCTGGTCGGTGTCCAAAATCAGGGTGATGGGGCCATCGTTCAGGGATTCTACCTTCATATCTGCCCCAAACCGCCCGTGCTGGGGCGGGTAGCCCAGGCGCTCGCATTCCTTTAAGAACTGCTCATAGAGCTTGTTCCCCAACTCAGGGTCTGCGGCCTCCGTAAAGCTGGGGCGACGGCCCTTGCGGCAGTTGCCATAGAGGGTGAACTGGCTGACCACCAGAATTTCTCCCCGGACGGCTTCCAGTCCTAAGTTCATTTTTCCGTTTTCGTCTTCAAAAATCCGCAGCCCCAGGGCCTTTTCGGCCAGGACACGGCAGGTTTCTTCGGTATCCTCCGGACCAACGCCCAGCAGAATCAGAAAACCCTGCCCGATTTTCCCGACGACCTCTCCGCCAATGGTGACGGAGGCGTATTTGACTCTTGTTAAAACCGCACGCATAAAAGGGCCTCCTTTAATTCTGGCCCCGCTTGGAGCCTGTGACATCGCGGATATTCAGGAGCTTTGTGCGTATGGCATTCAGCTCGGCGGTGTTCTTCACCTCAAAGCGGACGGTAATGGTGCTGCGGCCGTTGGCAAGGTCCCTGCCGCTGAGCTCTTTGACCCGGACCCGGGCGGTGGTCAGTGCCTGGGCCACATCCAGCACCAGGCCGTCTCTTGTGATGCAGTCCAGCTCCAAGGTGGTCTCGAAGGGCTGCTCTTCCATATTGGCCCAGCGGACCCGAACCCAGCGGCCTGCCTGCTTGGGGTCCTCCCGGTTCTGGGCGTTGGGACAGTCCGCCCGGTGGACGGAAACGCCGAAGCCCTTGGTGATAAAGCCCACAATGGCATCCCCGGGAACGGGGGTGCAGCATTTGGCAAATTTGATCATGCAGGAGTCGATGTCCTCCACGATCACGCCGTTGACCGCGTGGCGGTTCTGCTTGACGGCCTCGCTGTCGGGATTCACCCGCAGAGGCGACTGGGGCAGCTTTTCCCCGGCCTGGGCTTTGATGGATTTGTTGATATCGTCCCGGATGCGGCCTACGGCCTTCACGGCAGTGAGGCCGCCGTAGCCGATGGCGGCATACATATCGTCCCAGTTGTCAAAGGCCAGCTTGCGCAGCAGTGCGCCTTCCAGCTCGGGGTCGTTCAGGGCGGACAGGGGCAGACCGGAGCGCTTCATTTCGGACTCGAAGGAGGCCTTGCCGTGGATGATGTTCTCGTCCCGCTTCTCCTTCTTGAACCACTGCTTGATCTTGGTCCGGGCCTGGTTGCTCTGGCAGATATTCAGCCAGTCCCGGCTGGGTCCCTTGGCGGCTTTGGAGGTGATGACCTCTACGATGTCGCCGTTTTTCAGTTTGGTGTCGATGTTGGCGATGCGGTTGTTGACCTTGGCCCCCACCATGGCGTTGCCTACACCGGAGTGAATGGCATAGGCAAAGTCGATGGGTGTGGAACCGGAGGGCAGGGAGACAATGCGGCCCTTCGGGGTGAAGACGAAGACCTCGTCGTCGAACATATCGATTTTCAGGGATTGGACGTATTCCTCCGCGTCGGCATCCTGCTGGCTTTCCAGAAGACGGCGGACCCACTCGAAGTCCTTTTCCGTACCGGAGCCGGTGCCCTGCTTGTATTTCCAGTGGGCGGCAATGCCGTATTCGGCGGTCTCGTGCATTTCCCAGGTGCGGATCTGTACCTCGAAGGGAATGCCCTGGGAGCCGATGACGGTGGTGTGCAGACTCTGGTACATATTGGGCTTGGGGGTGGAGATATAGTCCTTGAACCGGCCGGGAATCAGGTTGAACAGGTCGTGGATGTGGCCCAGAACGTTGTAGCAGTCTGGGATGGAGTCCACAATGACCCGGAAGGCGTAGATGTCGTACAGCTCGTCCATCCGCTTGCCCTGGGCCTGCATTTTCCGGTAGATGGAATAGACGTGCTTGATGCGGCCATAGGTGGTGTTGTGGATGCCCATGGCGGTAAGCCGCTGGGTGATCTTCTCCTGAATGGTGCGCATGAAGCTTTCGTCCTGATCTTTGTGCTCCTGCAGGTAGGCCGTTATCTCATTGTATTCCTTGGGAGCCAGATATTTGAGGGAGGTATCCTCCAATTCCCATTTGACCTTCTGCATACCAAGCCGGTGGGCCAGGGGCGCGTAGATGTCCATGGTCTCCTGACACTTGGCAATCTGTTTTTCCGGGGTCTGGTACTGCATGGTGCGGATATTATGAAGCCGGTCGGCAATCTTGATGAGCACCACCCGGATGTCCTTGCTCATGGCCATGAACATCTTCCGCAGATTTTCCATCTGGGCCTGCTCCCGGGAGGAGAAATCCGCCCGGGTCAGCTTGGTGACGCCCTCCACCAGTTCGGCGACGGTGGGGCCGAAGAGCTTCTCAATTTCCTCGTGGGAAGCGTCGGTGTCTTCAATGCAGTCGTGGAGCAGCGCGCCTAAGATGGCATCCATGTCCAGGCCCATCTCCGTGACGATCTGGGCCACGGCCAGAGGGTGGATGATATAGGGAGAGCCGTCCTTCCGCTTCTGGGCGGCGTGCTTTTTATTGGCATAGTCAACAGCCTTGTCAATGAGGGCAAAATCCGCATCGGGCATCCGCTTGCGGATGGTGTCCATCATGGAGGCATAGTGTTCTTCAAAGGTTTCCATATGTGTCAACTCTCTTTCGCATGCAGAAGACGCTGCATGGTTTGGCTTTGTGTCAGATCCGCCTTCTGGGTGCCGGGGGTCAGGCGGATGGACAGAGAAAGATGTACCCGTTTCAGCTCCAGCAGACCCACATCATGGAAGATGTCCAGGCAGGTCAGCAGGGTTTCCAGACGCATGGACACGCCGGTGCTGCGGACGATTTTCCGGCACAGGCACAGGGGACTCTCCAGAATCTCCCCACTGGAGACAGAGGCCAGATACCGCCATACATTTGCCAGGGTGGGGCGGTCCGGCAGCAGGGCAGCGGCCTGTTCCCGGGTGATGGAGCCCTGGCGCAGGCAGCGGTAGCGCGTGACCTCCATGGAACAGGGGGCGGCGCAGCTGGGGCGGATATCCACCACATTCATCTGCACGCTGCGTTCCCCACGGAATTCATTGATTTGGGGATGGAACGCCACGTCCACAAGGTCCCCCTGGGCAATTCCGGCGGAGACCGGGTCTGCGGAGAAATAGATGGCGTTCAAATAGCTCCGCCCCCGGTGAAGCCGCAGACGCATATGCCGCCCGTTTCCAACCAGCTGAATGCGGTCTACGGTCAGCCCTGTCATCATGAGCACAGGCTTCGGGCAGCCGCTGCCGCAGGGCTCCAGGAGATCCAGCCCCTGGATCTCAGGAATGGTCAGCATCTCCGGAGTGACGGCACAGTCCAGGTCCAGGGTGCTGATATGGGTATCATCGGCATAGAATTCGGCAGCTATGGCGCAGATTTTGCGCCGGAACTCCGGGATGTTGTCCCGGCTGATGGTAAAGCCCGCCGCCAATTCGTGGCCGCCGTAGCTTTCCAGCAGAGGTGACAGCGAACGCAGAGAGGCGAAGAGGTTAAAGCCGCCGTGGCTCCGGGAGCTGGCCTTGCCGTGGCTCCCATCCAGGCAGATGAGGAAGGCCGGACAGGCGAATTCCTCGGAAAGACGGCTGGCCACAATGCCCACAACACCCTGGTGCCAGCTTTCGTCGGCCAGAACGATGGCCTCCGGCGGCGTCCCCTCAGGAAGCATGGCTATGGCCTGCCGGTAGATGTCGGATTCGATCTGCTGCCGCTGCCGGTTCAGCTCGCACAGCTGGGCGGCGTCTGCCCGGGCCCGCTCCGGGTCCTGGGTCAGAAACAGGTCCACGGCCACGTCTACCTGCCCCATGCGCCCGGCGGCGTTGATCCGGGGGGCCAGCATGAAGCCGATGGTGGAGGCGGAGATGTCGTTCTTGGCACAGCCGCACTCTTCAATCAGGGCAGCCAGACCCGGCCGCCTGGTGCTGCTGAGGGACTGTAGACCCCGGGAGACGAAGACCCGGTTCTCTCCCACCAGGGGGATCACATCGGCCACGGTGCCCAGGCATACCATGTCGGCATAGCTGTCCAGCACGGCCTCGGTATCTCCGGAGAGGGCGCAGGCCAGCTTAAAGGCCACGGCAACGCCGGAGAGATTCTGGTGGGGATAGCCGTCGTCAGGGCGGTGGGGGTCCACTACGGCCACAGCCTGGGGCAGGGAGTCCTTGCACTCGTGGTGGTCCGTAATGACCAGATCCATTCCCAGCTCCCGGCACAGGTCGGCCTCCTCCGTGGCGGTGATGCCGCAGTCCACGGTGATGATGAGCTTCACCTGCTCAGCGGCCAGCTGACGCAGGGCAATGGGGTTCAGACCGTAGCCCTCCTCCAGTCGCCCGGGGATATAGCAGATGCAGTCTGCACCCAGCCCTCGGAGAAAATCCGTCAGCAGGCAGGTGGCGGTGATGCCGTCCACATCGTAGTCGCCGAAGACGGCGATTTTTTCGTGAGCTTCCAGGGCTTTCCGGACCCGGCCGGCAGCCTTGTCCATATCCGTCATGGCAAAGGGGTCCGGCAGCGCGCCGCTGCAGCAGAGAAAATCCTGGGCCTTTTTTGCATCCTTCAGTCCCCGTCCGGCCAGGACCATGGCAGCCAGAGGCGGGAAGCCGCCGCTGACCAGTGCGTTCACATCCTGCGCCTCGGGCTGGGCGCACTTCCAAATTCCGTATTTCAATACCACACACATCCAATTAAAACATTTTCTCTCTATTATAACAAAAATGCGTGCAATACACAATAGGTAGTTGGAAATTTAACCGGAAAGTTCTGTTCTGCCCGGAAGCATCTGCATGGCCGCGGCACTGAGCATGGGCAGCATCAGCATTCCCAGGATCCCCCATAGGCGGTAGCCGCAGTACATGGCGATCAGGGTCGCCAGAGGGTCCAGCCCCAGGTGCTTTCCCACGATTTTCGGCTCCAGTATGGAGCGCAGCAGGGCGGCTACGGCATAGAGCCCCAGAAGCCCCAGAGCTCTGCCCCCATCGCCGGACAGCAGGCACACAAGGCTCCAGGGCAGCAGCACCGTGCCGGTGCCCAGCACGGGCAGGGCATCCACCAGACACACGAGCCCTGCGATCAGCAGGGGGCTGGAAATGCGCAGCAGCAGGAAGCCGGCGCTCTACACGCAGAAGGTGATGAGAAGCAGCTTGCACTGGGAACTGAACCAGCCAACCAGAATGTCCCGAAGCTGCCGCAGCGTGCAGAGCCACTTTTCCAGCTGCTTCTGGGGCAGACGTTCGGAAAGAAAGCGGCGGATGGCGGCCATCCGGGCGCTGATGAGAAATGCGGAGAGCAGCCCGGTGCCAAGACTCAGGGCGGTATCGGGAAGACCTGTGATTACGGCCCCGGCGGTGCCCAGTGCGAAGGTGCTCATTTTTTCCAGCAGTGCGGTGCTGCCGGAGAAAAACTCCGCTACATTTTTCTGATAGGCGGCCCGAAGCCCCTGGGGCAGGTCATCCGAGAACGTCAGCAGCCATTTTTGGAGCAGGCCCATTCCGCTGCCAACGGTTTGGGTAAGCCTGGGCACCCAGCTTTCCGGCGGACGGAGCTGCCGCAGCAGCAGCCCCAGAATGAGCATGACAATGGCCAACGCTCCGGCAACGGTGGCGCTGACGCCGATCCCGGAGGCCAGAGCCCGGGGGAGCCTTCCCCGCCGTGTGAGAAAGCAGACGGCAGGCTCTGAGGCCAGGGCCAGCCCGGTGCCCAGCAGGAAGGGCAGAAAGAACGGCAGCAGAAACCGGGCGCAGAGCCAGAGCAGCAGCAGAAGGCCGCAGAACGAGAGGATATTCTTCCAATGAAATTCCATAAATGACCTCCGTGCTGAAATGTGTTTTCGATTTGTGGGCAAAAATAGGAAAGAAAATCGGATTGGGCTTGCTTTTTCTGAAAAGTATGGTACAATGTAAACAATACAAGAACAGTTGTGCGCCGCAGATGGCGCATCTTTAATAGGAGGGCCATATGTCCAAACAACCACAATACTATATCGTCGAAGCGTCCGCTCTGCCCGAGGTTTTTTTGAAGGTGGCGGAAACCAAGCGCCTGCTCTCTACGGGCGAGGCCGGAACCGTCAACGAAGCTACCCGGATGACGGATATCAGCCGCAGTGCTTTTTACAAATACCGTGACGCTGTGATGCCATTTCAGAATATGATGATGGGCCGCATTGTAACCATCCAGCTGCTGCTGCACGATGAGGCGGGGCTGCTTTCCGACATTCTGCAGATTCTGGCCAACGTGAAAGCCAATATCAAGACAATCAATTCCATTGTACCCACAAACGGCACCGCTGTTGTGACCATCTCCGCCGAAACCATGGATCTGACCATTTCCCTGGAGGACCTGATCGAAAAGCTGAACGGTACCCACGGTGTGATCAAGGCCAATGTATTGGCGGGCTGACATATCCACCCATAGAGGGCTGCTCCTGAAGGGAGCGGCCTTTTTTTGCGCACTTCCTGCCGGAAAAACGCATATCCTGACAATGAAAGAGCAAGGGAAAATCATCCGGACAGGGGCCGGAATTTGCGGGGGGAAGGGTATGCTGATCGTTCAAAAATACGGTGGGACTTCTTTGCAGGACGGCGAATGTGTGCTGCGCGCAGCCAGACGGCTGACGGAGGCCCATCGCCGGGGAGATGAGGTCGTGGCGGTGGTATCCGCCCAGGGGCAGACGACGGACGAAATGATCGTCTGGGCGGCCCAGGTCAACCCGAGGCCGTCCAGGCAGGAACTGGATGCCTACCTGGCGGCGGGGGAGCAGATGTCCGCCAGTCTGATGGCCATGGCCATTGGGGCCCTGGGCGGCAAGGCCATCAGTATGACAGGCTGGCAGGCAGGAATCCGCACGGACAGCAGCTTTGGCGCGGCCAGAATCGTGGCAGTGGATCCGGACCCCATTCGCGCGGAACTGGTCAAGGGGCGGATCGTGGTGGCTGCGGGCTTCCAGGGAGTGGACGAGACGGGACGCATAACTACCCTGGGCCGGGGCGGCTCAGACACCACGGCGGTGGCCCTTGCTGCGGCACTGGGGGCGGACAAATGCCAGATTTTTACGGATGTAGACGGCATTTATGACCGGGACCCCCGGCGCTTTGCGGATGCCACCCGGTTTGACCGGATCGGTTACGGGGAAATGCTGCGCCTGATTGCCAGCGGGGCCCAGGTCCTTCACGACCGGTCTGTGGAGATGGCAAGAGATGCCCGCCTGCCTTTGGAGGTCCTGTCCTCCTTTCGCCCGGGACCGGGGACCATCGTGGGCCCCATGGAATAATGCTCCCCGGGAAAGGGGACAGCTATTCCGAAAACCGCAGGAAAAATGAAAAAAAGCCCTTGACAAAGGAAAGAATCCATGGTAAAATCTCCGGGTAATCAAGAAGGCTGAACATCCGCCTCACCGTAAGCCATGCGAAACGGTTCAATACAAGCTTGTTCCTTTTCGGGATTTTTGCGAGTATGCGGATGCTTTGGCATCCGCTTTTTTGTTATTTGTTTTGGAGGTGCTTACCATCGCAAAGTTAGACCATCAGCTCAACGAGGAAATCCGGGACAAAGAGATCCGGCTCATTGGTGCGGACGGCGCCCAGCTGGGGATTGTTTCCGCAGCCCAGGCTAACGCCATGGCGGAGGAGCAGGGGATGGATCTGGTGAAGATCTCGCCCAACGCTGTGCCCCCCGTGTGCAAGATCATGGACTATTCCAAGTTCTGCTTCGATCAGAAGAAGCGGGAGAAG
>ERZ772886.3063-NODE-3063-length-12605-cov-8.952988_pt1 | contig 12605 bp, 10 predicted proteins | sample MGYA00512128_ERZ772886 | MGnify/ENA primary metagenome ERZ772886 (study PRJEB29015, sample SAMEA2737698) | human gut metagenome | biome: human gut; feature: human-associated habitat; material: faeces | place: China | collected 2012 ... | reverse complement strand
TCAGCTGCTTTCAGCCGGTGACGCACATGACGCGCACGGGCGTGGATCAGATCCGTCCGATGCTCTACGCCGGCGAGGGGCGCATCGCCAATCTGGCGAAGGCGCTGGCGCTGCCGATCGTCGAAAACCCCTGCCCCGAGGACCGCGGCAGCAAGCGCTACGAGATCAAGCAGTTCATCCGCACCATGAGCCAGACCTACCCCGATCTGCGCAGCAAGGTGTTCGGCGCCATCCAGCGCGCACCGCTCGACGGCTGGGAAAAGGCGCGCTGATTTTTAGGAAAAGGCGCGCTGATTTTTAGGAAAAGCGAAAACAGGACAGCCCGATGGGAAAATCCCATCGGGCTTGCGGTTTATTCGATGATGCAAAAACGCTTACATTCAGCTTCCGTATTTAATTGTCTTATGAACATAGAAGTACTTATAGTGGTTCGATGAATACGAGACCGAGTACGTTACAGAGCACTTCACATTCAAACCGGCGTTCACTCCAGTACCGCCAGACACAGTTGTTGTCCCATTATTGAAAAAGTCGCCATTTACATAGTATTCGATGGAATTTGAGCTACGCAGCCATGCGTTAACCTCTCCCCCGAATTGCTTGGAAATTCCATTATAGGATCGCACTAACTGAATCGAATAGATAGAGTTGATATTGAAGAAATGACCGCCCTCACTTGTGGCGCAATAAAAGTCCAAGTACGGCTGGTATTCGTCCGTCACATGCAAGCTGGCAGTGAAGGAACGATAAGCATTGCTGCGGGCAGCCTGTGTCTGCATCGTATCCGGGAGCATACGCAGAACTTCATCATATGACATATCCGCATTTTTTGCCATACGCGCGATCATTTCAGTAAACGTCATAGGGTCGCTTACGATCACATCTGGATTGGAATCCAAATCATCCAGAGAAATCGTCCCCGAAACTGCAACTCCGGCAGTATCGGCAGCCTGAACGGGAATAAACAGGACGGAAAACACAAAAACCAGAGCTAAAAGCATGGAAATTCGCTTTTTCATTCTTTATCCTCTTTTTTCAGTAACAAGGCCATACCCCACGCAGAGAGAATAATGCCTCCCATACGCACAGACGGAATGATTTGCTCGAACCGAATATCCCAATACCTGTAATCAAACAGCTTCTCTTTTGCGGCCAGAAGTACGCGGAAGCAGAAATCCGGCACATACGGTGCCAACAGAATCAGTACAAGTCCAAGTATAAAGAGCGTCAGAATTTGCTTGCTTCGTTTTTTCATTTGCCACCTCCTGCAGCTGCACAATATTTCGGGTTGACGAAGTGAATAATTGGAAGTTCTTCCAGCTTCAACATGCCAGATCCTATGCGATTGTCAAGGCATTTTTTACACACATTATCATGCATTTGTCTAATTTCTGCACACTCCGCAGTGAAAGCGCCACGAAAAAGCGACAACAAGCCCGATGGGAAGATCCCATCGGGCTTGTGTTGTTGAAATGAAGTCTCAGAGGACGTTCTGGCAGAAGCGCATGATGATCGTAGCGGTCTGCGCACGGGTGGCATCACCCTTCGGCTGAAGGGTGTCCACGCCGTTGGAATTGCCGACGCCGAGGATCACGCCCTGTGCGACCGCCCAGGACAGCGGCGTGCGGGCATAATCGGAAATGGAGCTGTAGTCCGGATAACCGGTCAGGTCAGCGGTATCGTACACGTCCAGATCCAGAACATTCCTGGTGTAGTTATAGAGGATGGTCGCCATATCCTGGCGCGTAATGGCATCATTCGGGGAAAACGTGGTGGGGCTCGTGCCGTTCACGACACCCTTCTCGAAGGCCCAGTTGACCGCATCGACAGACCAGCTGTCGGTCACATCGGTGAAGGGGCTGGACTTGGCAGCCTTCGGAGAACCGGCCTGACGGTAGAGCATCGTCACGAGCTGTGCGCGCGTGGTCGTGCCGTTCGGCGCAATGGTCGTCGCGCTCGTGCCGTTCAGGATGCCGTTCTGGATGCAGTAATCCAGACCCTTATGCGCCCAGTTGGTGTAGGCGGGCATATCGGTGAAGTGAGCGCCCGGGCAGACATGTGCACCGGTCGAGCTGCTCACCGGGATGCTGTTGAGCATCTTGGCCAGCTCGAAGAACTTTTCCTGCAGCATGGCGTGCGTGGACTTCTGCATCTGGCCGACCATGTTGATGTGGTCGGTGTTGTCGATCTTCTCGATGTAGTTCCAGACGCCCATCTTGGTGCCGGCCTTGAAGGTCATCTTGCCGTCAGCGCCGACGCCGTAGTTTTCATTGTACTTATCCGTGGAATTCTCGTGCGGACGGATCGCGGAGCGGACGGAGACGATGCCGTCATTCTCCCACCAGTCCGGCGTGATGTTCACATGGCCGACCGCGTAGTTGACGTGTCTGCCCATGTAGGTGCTGCTCTTGACCATCATCGGGTTCATGCTGGCATTCGGCAGATAGTGGCCGGTCAGCGGTTCACGATGGGTGTTCGAGCAGGCGACGGAGAAGTAATAGATATCATCCTGCGCCTTGGCATAGCCGTTGAGCACGGCTGCGCCGTCGACGTCAAGGTCATAGACGCTCAGGTCGTTGGTGTGCTGCGTCCAGATCTTGCTGTTGATCACACGGTTGAAGTAGCTGGAGTAAGACTCGTTGGGCTGGCGCACCAGACCCCACTGATCGAGCTTGAAGTCCAGGCCGAAGTTGTTCTCATTGACATTGGTGCCGGTAACCGCGCCGATGATGCCCATGGCATACTGGGCCAGATCGCCGATGTTCTGATAGACCTTCGTGTCATACTGGCTGCCGTCGTGCGGCGTGCAGAGCGTCGTGATGCTCTCGATCCAGTGGCGGCACTCGCCGGTGAACAGCGGGCTGATATCACCGCCGCGGCTGGCATTGCGCTCATCGGCATCGCCGTTTTCCAGCAGCTGTGCGAGCATACGGATCGTCTCGCCGCCCATGCTGTGGCCGACCAGATGCACTTTCAGCTCACTGTCGGGGTTATTCAGCTCCGGCAGAACGCCCGGGAACGTGCGGCCATAGCGCGCATGGCCGTTGGTGGCGGAGTGGTATGCGCCGTAGTCGACCGTGCCGCCGACGAGGTAGGCATACAGCTCACAGGCGCGGTCCCAGTTGCTGGCGACGGGGCCGATGGACGGGGTGTAGACCTTGTAGCCGGCATTGTTGAGAATGTCGCGCAGGCTGCTGAAGCCGCCCCAGTAGTTCAGGCCGAGCACTTCCGTGCCGCCCCAACCGAACAGGCCGTGCACCAGCACGATCGGATAGTGGTTGCCGCTCGCCGACAGGAGCTCCGGCAGATCCGCGTCCGTCAGTTCGTCAGCAGAGGTCGCACGATCGGACTCGAAGTCCGTCGTAGCGGCAACGCTTGCTGCGAAACCGGGCATGCAAAGCACCATCGCCAGAACCAGAACGGTGGCGAGCACTCTGCTCCACGTTTTCTTCATGAAAAATCCCTCCAATAGATTTGGGACAGCATCGAAATCTGTCCCCTTTTTATGGTTGCACTATAGTGCCGCTGCGAGAAAAGCACAATCCCCACTGCGGTACAAATGTAACACTTTTGCGCATTTTCCAGCGCTTGATGAAACACACGTCACCATTATGTGCGCCCCGATACAGAATGCGTATGGACAAAAAAAGCCTGCCGTCCGTGGGATACGGACAGCAGGCTTTGCACTGCGGGATCAGATCATAATGCCGCGCTTTTTGGCCTCGAAGGTCAGCTCGTCGCGGAAGTCGGGGTGCGCGATGGCGATCAGCTGGCGGGCACGCTCGCCAAGGCTGCGGCCGCGCAGATGCGCCACGCCGTACTCGGTGACGATGTAGTCGACATCGTTCTTGCTCGTCGTAACGACGGCGCCCGGGGTGAGGATGGACTTGATCTTGCTGATCGTGCCGCCCTTGGCCGTGGACGTGAAGGCGATGAAGCTCTTGCCGCCGCGGGACTGGCAGGCGCCGCGGACATAGTCGATCTGGCCGCCGGAGCCGGACATGTGCTTCGTGCCGACCGACTCGGCGCAGACCTGGCCGAAGAGGTCAACCTCGACCGCTGCGTTGATGGAGATCATGTTGTCGTTCTGGCAGATGACGTCCGGATCGTTGACGTATTCGACCGGCAGGATCTCGACGGCCGGGTTATCGTCGATATAATCATAAATGCGCTGCGAACCGAAGGCAAACGTCGTGACGGTCTTGCCGCGGTGGATCTGCTTTTTGCTGTTGTTGACCGCGCCGCACTCGATGAGCTCGACCATGGAGTCGGTGAACATCTCGGTGTGGATGCCGAGGTCGTGCTTGGCCTTGAGCGCCATGCCGGTCGCGTCCGGGATCGCGCCGATGCCGAGCTGCAGGCACGCGCCGTCCGGAATGCGCTCGGCGATGAGGCCGCCGATCGTCTTGCTCACCTCGTCGAGCTGGACCGGCGGCAGGACCGGCAGGTCGTGGTTGTACTCCACGATGGCATCGACCTGCGAAATGTGGATCAGCGAGCCGCACAGGCCGCGGGGCTGGCGGTCGTTGACCTCGAGGAAAATGCGCTTGGTCTTGTCGAGCATGGCGTCGATATACGAACCGTTGAGCGCCAGGCTGAAGTAACCGTGGCGGTCCATCGGCGCGACCTCGACACACACGGCGTCATAGTCGTACTCCGTGCGGATGCGGGTCGGGAAATCGCGGTAATATGCCGGGATGATGTCGGCATAGCCGGCGTTGACCGCCTTGCGCGCCGCGCTGCTGGAAAACCAGCTGTAGCCGGTCATCTTGCCGGCCAGCGTGGGGTCGGTATAAAACTCGAACGGGTACGCATCGAGCAGGGCCTGCACCTTCACGCCCGTAATATCGCTGTTGCGGATGCGCTCCGCGATTGCGGTCATGATGGCCGGCGTCTGCGAGGTCGCCGTATCCATGCCGAGCAGCCAGCCGGACTGCACCTGCTGGGCAATCTTATCCGGCGTCGTCAGCTTTTCCTGATACATCTTCTGATAGTCTGTCATAATTTGCTCTCCTAAAACAAAAAATATGAACACATGGGTATAAATAATATACACGATTCGAAAACGTAATTCAAGAGGGCGCGCGTCCGTTTTGCGATCCTTGCAAAAAATCCGTAACATTTTCAGGAAAATGAGAGGTTTTCTCACGTGAGAAAGTATGATATGATATTGTGAGATTTGTTTGAATTCTTGAATGAATGGATCTTTATCCTCTATTTTTCATGCGGCTCTCATTTTTTCCGGTTACAATGAGCAATGTCGCATCATGCGGCGGGACGCTCCTGCCAATTCAAAAAACAAGGAATGATACGACAACATGACGATCACGATTGTCTGTGATATTCTGGGCGAAGAAAACAATGGTACCACGATCGCCTGCATGAACCTCATCCGCTTCCTGCGCGCGCAGGGGCACACGGTGCGCGTGGTCTGCGCCGATCAGGACAAGGCCGGCAACGAGTGCTTTTACGTCGTGCCGGAGCTGAACCTCTACCTGCTCAACCCGATCGTGGAGCGCAACGGCGTGACGCTGCCGCGCCTGGATCGCTCCCTGCTCGAGGACGCGATCCGCGACTGCGACGTCGTGCACACGACGTTCGTGCTGCAGTTGTCGCACACGGCGGTGAAGATCGCCAAGGCGTACAACAAGCCCATCACCTCCAGCTTCCACTGCCAGGCCGAGAACGTCACGGCGCACTTTCTGTGCAAGGATCTCGATGCGATCAACCGCGGCGTCTACCGCGCCTGCTACCAGATGGTGTATCAGTATTCGGACATCATCCATTACCCGACGCAGTTCATCCGCGACACGTTTGAGGCCGTCGTCGGCCCGACGAACGGCCGCGTGATCTCCAACGGCGTCAACAGCATGTTCACGCCCGGCCCGGCCAAGCGCCCGGCGGGACTGGAAGGCAAGTTCCTCATCGTCTCGACCGGCCGCCTGTCGAGCGAAAAGAATCAGGAGATCCTCATCAAGGCCATCGGCCGCTCGGCCCACCGCGAGCAGATCCACCTGATCCTCGCCGGTGAAGGGCCGCGTGAAGAGCATTACCGTCATCTGGCCGACAAATACGGCGTCGACATGGAGATCGCGTTTTTCTCACGGCAGGACCTGCTGAATCTGCTGCGCTGCGCCGACCTCTACTGTCACCCCGCCGAGGTGGAGATCGAGTCCATCGCCTGTCTGGAGGCCATCGCCTGCGGGCTGGTGCCGGTCATCGCCAACTCCCCGAAGAGTGCGGCCAAGGCATTCGCGCTCGACGAGAAATCTCTATTTAAAAATAAGGACCCCGAGGATATGGCCGCCAAGATCGACTACTGGGTCGAGCACCCGGCCGAGCGCGCGGACTACAGCCGGAAATATCTCGAGAGCGGCACGCAGTTTGAACAGCAGAGCTGCATGCGCCAGATGGAGCAGATGCTCTTTGACGCCGTCGCCCTGTGCAGTGAGCCGACATGAGCCGCAAGACCATCTATTATCACGACCCGCTGCACGACGACTTCGCGCCGACGAACGGGCACATCCGGCCGAAGCCGATCGGCGCCGACTTTCCTTATGAGCACCCCAGCCCGGTCTGGCAGGCGCTCGCGTTCGTCGTCTACCGGCTGATCATGACGCCGTTTCTGTTTTTGTACTGCAAGCTCGTTTTCGGCCTGCGGATCGAAAACCGCAAAGTGCTGCGTGAGCTGCCCGGCGGCTATTTTCTCTACGGCAACCACACGAACACGCTGGCGGATGCCTTCATCCCGACGCTGCTGGCGTTCCCGCGCCGCGCAAACATCGTCACCGCGGCGGACACAGTCTCCATTCCGGGCGTGCGCAACATCGTGCAGATGCTCGGGGCCGTCCCGCTGGCCGACACGATCGACGGCACGCGGCAGTTTCTGGCCACGATCCACCGGCGGCTCGAGCGCCGCCAGGCCGTCATGATCTACCCGGAGGCGCACATCTGGCCATATTATAATGGTATCCGCCCGTTCCCGGACACAGCGTTTGCCTATCCGGTGCGCGAGCAGGTGCCCGCCGTCGGCGTGGTGGTCGTCTACCGGCAGCGGAAGCTGCTGCGGTTTCTGCCGCCGTGCATCACCGTCGTTGTCGGCGAGCCGGTCTACCCGGACGCATCCCTGCCGCCGCGCAGCGCCCGCCGGGCCCTGCATCAGGAAGTCTATACATTCATGTGCGATACCGTCGCCCGGCGGCACAGCTATGCGCACATCGAATATCTCCCCGCACAGGACACACAACCGGCCGCGCAATGACCGCGCCGCACGACCAGAAAGGTGGGATCCCGCTTGGCACATTTGACTGAAGCCGCCATCCAGGATGCGTTCCTGAAGCTGCTGTCCGAGCAGCCGTTTGACAAGATCACCGTAACGCAGCTCGTGGAAGAATGCCAGATCACGCGCCGGACGTTTTATTATCATTACTCCGACCTGTATGAGCTGCTGGACACCATCCTCCACCGCGAGACCGAGCGTGCGCTCGATGAATTTGAGGCCACCGGCAGCTGGGAGGAATGTATGATCTCCGCCTCCCGCTTCGCGCGTGAGCACAAGCGCGCCGTGTACCACATCTACACCTCCTCGCACCGTCTGGAGCTGGAAAAGCATGTGGACCGCATTTCCGGGGAAATGATGCGCAGCTATGTGGAGGCGCAGGCCCACGGCCTGCGCGTGAGCGAGGCGGACAAAAAGCTCGTGTGCGACCTCTACCGCTTCGGCATCACGGACATTTTCTACGAATGGCTCGAAAACGGGATGAAAGAGGATCTCGAGGCGCAGATCCGCCGCCTGAGCCTGCTGTTCACCGGCAACATCCGCGCCTCCCTGTCCCGGGTGCAGATCCCGGCCGAATCGTAACCATCTCCGGCGGGCACAGCAGCGTGTCCGCCGGGTCCATTTCACCAGCAAAGGAGATTTGTCATGCCGATTCTCGATCATCTGGAGCCACACGCTGTCTTTTCCTGTTTTGAGCAGCTGTGCGCCATCCCACACGGCTCCGGCAACACGAAAGCCATCAGCGATTACCTTGTTCGCTTCGCAGCCGAACATCAGCTGCGCTGCATTCAGGACGCGCACAACAATGTCATCATCTTCGCACCCGGCACGCCGGGGTATGAATCCGCCGCCCCGGTCATCCTGCAGGGGCACATGGACATGGTCTGCGAGACTGCGCCGGACTGCACGAAGGACATGGCCCGCGAGGGGCTCGACCTCTTCGTGGACGGCGATACGATCGGCGCACGCGGCACAACGCTCGGCGGGGACGACGGCATCGCCGTGGCCATGGCGCTGGCGATCCTGGCTGCGGACGACATCCCCCACCCCCCGCTCGAGGTCGTCATCACCGTCGATGAGGAGACCGGCATGCTCGGCGCAGCCGCACTGGACGCCTCCGTGCTGAAGGGGCGCACGATGCTCAACCTCGACTCCGAGGACGAGGGCGTGCTCACCGTCAGCTGCGCCGGCGGCAACGTGTCCGTGTGCACGCTGCCGGTCACGCGCGCGCCGTTTTCCGGCACAGCACTGACCGTGACAGTCAGCGGTCTGCTCGGCGGCCACTCGGGCGCAGAGATCGACAAGGGCCGCGGCAACGCAAACCTCCTCATGGGCCGCGTGCTGTACGCCGTCGGCGCGCGCACGCCGCTGCGGCTCGTCTCCGTCGCCGGCGGCCTGAAGGATAACGCCATCCCGCGTGAGAGCCAGGCCGTCATCGCCGTGGCCGATGCAGCCGCCGCGCAGGCGGCGATCGCGGACATGGACGCCGCGCTCCGGCACGAATACGCGGCCGCCGACCCGGATGTGTCCGTGCGCGTTGACGCAGCCCAGGCGCAGCAGCCGCCGATGGACGAGGCGTCCACGCAGCGCGCCGTGTGCATGCTCTGCTGCCTGCCGAACGGCATTCAGGCCATGAGCCGGGACATTCCGGGGCTCGTGCAGACGTCGCTGAATCTCGGCATCCTGACGACGGATGCGGACACCGTGCAGGCGTCATTCTGCGTGCGCAGCAGCGTGTCCACGCAAAAGGAGATGCTCGTCGCGCGTCTGCGCTGCCTGATGGCGCAGCTCGGCGGCACGGTGGCCGTCTCGGGCGACTACCCCGCGTGGGAATACCGCAAGGACTCGCCTCTGCGCGAGCGCATGGTCGCGGTCTTCCGCGAACAGTACGGCCGCGATCCGAAGGTGGAAGCCATCCACGCAGGCGTCGAGTGCGGACTGTTTGCCGGGAAGCTGCCGGGGCTCGACTGCGTGTCCTTCGGCCCGGACCTGACGGAGATCCACACCTGCCGCGAGCGGATGCACATTGCCTCCGTGCAGCGCGTCTGGCGCTACACGCTCGAGGTGCTGCGCCGCTGCAAATAAGCGAACATGCAAAAACCGCCCTGCACCGATCGGTGCAGGGCGGTTTTTCTGTTGGGATGTTACTTGCGCAGTTCGTGCTCGTCGCTGCGCTTGTGTGCGGCCACGGCCACGATGCCGGACAGCGCGACGAGTGCGATCATGTTCGGCAGCACCATGAGCTGGTTGAACATATCCGTCAGCTCCCAGACCAGATCATTGGACAGGCAGGAGCCGAGGAAGATGAAGATGATGGCGATGATGGAGTAGGCAAGGTTTGCCTTCTTGCCGAAGAGATAATTGACATTGATGCGGCCGAAGAGGTTCCAGCCGACGATCGTCGAGAACGCGAAAAACAGCAGGCAGATGGCCACGAACGCATTGCCGAGCGTATCACCGAACACGCTCGAGAACGCGAGCTGCGCCATGTTCGTCTTGGAGATGCCGTCGACCGCGCCGTGGGCCAGCGGGCCGTTGCCGGCGTAGAGCGTGGAGATGACGACGAGCGCCGTCATGGTCAGGACGACGAACGTGTCGATGAACACGCCGATCATTGCGACCGTGCCCTGCTCGTGCGGGCTCTTGACGTTGGCCAGCGCATGCGCGTGCGGCGTGGAGCCCATACCGGCCTCGTTCGAGAACAGGCCGCGCTTGGCGCCCTGGCTGATGGCCGTCTTGAGTGCGTAGCCGATGCCGCCGCCGATGATGGACTGCGGCACGAAGGCGTACTTGAAGATCATGCCGAAGGTCTCCGGCACGTAGCGGATGCGGGCAAAGAGCACGATCAGGCCGCCGACCAGATACAGGCAGGCCATGACCGGCACGATCTTCTCCGTGACGGAGGCGATGCGCTGCACGCCGCCGATAAAGATAAACGCCGCGATGGCGGAAACGATCAGGCCCATGACCCAGCTCGGGATATGGAATGCGTTCTGGCACGCCTCACCAATGGAGTTGGACTGCACCATGGAGCCCATGAAGCCGAGCGCCAGAATGATCGCGACCGCGAAGAAACCGGCCAGGAACTTGCCGAAGCCGTTCGGGAATGCGCGCTTGATGTAGTACACCGGGCCGCCGAGGACCGTGCCGTCCGGCTCGACCACGCGGGTCTCCTGCGCGAGCACCGCCTCGGCATAGATCGTCGCCATGCCGAAAAACGCGATGATCCACATCCAGAAGATCGCGCCGGGGCCGCCGATGAGGATCGCGCCGCAGGCGCCGACGATGTTGCCGGTGCCGACCTGCGCCGCGACGGCCGTCGCCAGTGCCTGGAACGAGCTCATGCCGGATTTATGCTTCTCGCCGTTGAGACTGAACTCGCCGAAGAAGCGCCGCCAGCCTTCGCCGAAGCAGCGCACCTGCACGAACCGCGTGCGGATGGTGAAATACAGACCCGCGCCGAGCAGCAGAATGATCAGCACATAGTCTGACAGGTACATGTTGATGGTCTGCACGATTTTGAGTAAGGTATCCATGTTGTTTCTCCCTCTGCATTGAATTTTTGCAAAGCAAAAAGCTGCCGGTCGTTTTGACCAGCAGCTCCAGAGAACAAACAGCGCTTGAACGCCCGCACACATCGGGCACTCGCTCTGTCCTTTTGCCTGAGAGATTCGGCTTTCGCCTTGCACCTTCGGCACCCGCTTGGCGCGGGATTCTCCAGAGTTCCTCCGCCTCCAGTCTCAGCCGAGCCGATCCTTGAGGTTTCGACGGATATTTATTTGATTGCGTCGAGTATTATTACATACACACGCAGGGCTTGTCAAGCCCCAACTTCAAAAAAAGTTTACAAATTGCCGGTGCCGTACATCAGCGCCGTGAGCGCGACGACCGGAGCCGTCTCGCACCGCAGGATGCGCTCGCCCATGGAGCAGATGTGCATGCTGAGCTTGCGGGCCATGTCGGCCTCGAACTCGGCAAAGCCGCCCTCCGGCCCCGTGATGATGGCCGCCGATGCGATCGTGGACGCCGTGTGCTCGATCGCGTCACGGATCGTCTCGCGCTCGCCGGTCTCGTACATGAACAGCGGCAGATCGGTGTGCAGCGCGTCGTTGAGCACAGCGACGAAGTCCGCCTCATAGCGCACCTGCGGGATGATGCCGCGGCCGGACTGCTTGGCCGCCTCCTCGGCGATGCGCTGCCAGCGCTCGAGCTTCTTTTCCATATTGACGGCCTTGGCCACGCAGCGCGTGCAGGAGAAAAACACGATCTCGGACGCGCCCGCCTCCGTGCACTTCTGCACGAGAAAGTCGCTGCGCTCCCCCTTCGGCAGGCCGGCAAACACCGTCGAGCGCACAGTGGGCTCTGCCTTGCACGGCACGACCTCGATGACCTCGGCCTCGGCCTCGTGCTCCAGCGTCTGTACCAGGCGGCACTTATAGTCGCGCCCCGCGCCGTCGCAGATGACAATGTCGTCGCCCGCGCGCAGACGCAGCACGCGGATGTGGTCGGCGTCGCGGCCGCGGATGATCGCCCGGCCATTCGGGAAATTCGTACCTGCTATGAAAAATCGAGCCATAATGGTCGCCTCCGATGCCTGATCTCTGCCGTGATTATGGCACACTTCGCACGTTTTTGCAAGCCGGGCCATAGCATGGTGTGGGGGTATGGACGATGCAGGATTCCGTTTTTCTTGACAACCGCACATTTCAGCGCGTCTGGCAGCGTGTAGCGGGCAGCATGGACGCGCCCGTGACCACGCCGCCGGAGGCCGACACGCTGACCGATCTGCTCGCCGAGTGCATCCGCGCCAAGGCGGCCGGGGCTGCGTTTTACACAGCGCTCTCGCAGCGCATCCGCACCGGGCGGCAGCAGCTGCTCGGCATCGCGGCGCAGGAGCGGGCACATCAGAAGGAGCTGCAGGTGGAGTATTTTCTGCGCACGGGCGAGCGCTGCGTCCCGCCCGCCGCCTGCCCGCGTCTGGGCACGGCCGCGCAGGATCTGCGCTGCGTCTATACGCAGGAGCTTAAGCTGGCGGAGCGGCTCGACGCGGCAGCGGACACCGCGCCGTCCCCGCTGCGCGAAACACTGAGCGCCATGGCGCAGCAGGACCGCTGCCACGCCCAAGCCGTGCGAAACCTGCTCGCCTGTCTGCTGGGCTGAGACAAATCCGCACAAAAAATGCGTTTCTTTCAAAATGGTACTTGACTTTATGACAAATCTTGATTATAATATGCAAGCTGACAACTTAAAATGTAAGCAACCCGAACAGAACGTGGAGAAGTCGCGTAGCCTGGTCGAGCGCGCACGATTGGAAATCGTGTATACC
>ERZ772886.3057-NODE-3057-length-12624-cov-5.228101_pt1 | contig 12624 bp, 8 predicted proteins | sample MGYA00512128_ERZ772886 | MGnify/ENA primary metagenome ERZ772886 (study PRJEB29015, sample SAMEA2737698) | human gut metagenome | biome: human gut; feature: human-associated habitat; material: faeces | place: China | collected 2012 ... | reverse complement strand
GGCTCACGCCGGCAACGGCTGCGCTATATTTCCCGTTTTCGATACTGAAGAGTGGGCGGAAAAGATCCGCTCACAGTCGCAGACGATTTATTCAGAGGTTCCCAAAGAATATGCTACAGGAGGCTGCTATTTATGCCAGAAAACGTCACCGCTCGCAGGGAACAGCAGGTGATCCCCACCTATATCCCCAAAGAGCCAAACGCCATGCCCATGTTCTTCGAGAAGAAGCCCTATCAGGGGGCATCCGGCAGACTTTACCCCCTGCCCTATTCCGACGGCATCACCGACGAAAAGAAGGATGTATCCTACGAGGTCTACACTCTGGAAAACGAATATATTCAGACGCAGGTTCTGCCTGCCATCGGCGGCAAGATCCTCTCCGGCTATGACAAGATCGGCCATTACGACTTTATCTACCGCAACCGGGTCATCAAGCCCGCACTGGTGGGTCTGGCCGGCGCATGGATCTCCGGCGGCATCGAGTTCAACTGGCCCCAGCATCACCGCCCCACCACCTTCCTGCCTCTGGAGGCGTCTCTGGAAGAAAATCCCGACGGCAGCAAGACTCTGTGGACCGGCGAGGTGGACCCCTTTTATCGGATGAAGGGCATGGCCGGTATCACCGTGGAACCGGGCCGCAGCTACATCAAGGCAAAAATTCGGGTGTACAACCGCACCAATCTGCCCCAGATCTTCATGTGGTGGGCCAATCTGGCGGTGGCGGTGAACGAATCCTACCGCACCATTTTCCCGCCGGACGTGGAATGGGTCAACGACCACGACCGCCGCGCGGTGCTGCAATGGCCCATCGCCAAGGGCGTTTACAAGTCCGCAAGACCCTTTGACTACGGCGATGGCACCGACCTTTCCCTGTACGACTCCGTGAAGGTGCCCTCCTCTTTCCTGATTTCTCAGGGTCAGTCCGATATGGACTTTGTGGCCGGTTATGACGGCGGCCTGCAAAAGGGCATTGCCACCGTCGCCGACCACCACATTGCCCCCGGCAAGAAAATGTGGACATGGGGACACGGCGATTTCGGCGAAATGTGGTGCTCCAACCTCACCGACGAGGACGGCCCCTATATTGAGCTGATGACCGGCGTCTACACCGACAACCAGCCGGACTTTACATGGATCGCCCCCTTTGAGACCAAGGAGTTTGAGCAGTACTGGTATCCCATCCGGGATATCGGCGATGTGAAGAACGCCACCATTGACGCCGCCATGAATCTGGAGCAGCGGGGCGAAATGGTATTTCTGGGCTTCAATGTCACCGGTTCTTTCCCCAATGCCAGAATCACCGTGCGCAAGGGCGAAGAAGTTCTCTTTACCGAGACCGCCGACATGACCCCCGCGGCCAGCTGGTGCAAAGAGCTGGCTCTGAATGAGGATGCTGCCAACCTGACCGCCACCCTCACCGACGAGAATGGCAGTGTTCTGGTATCCTACAAGCCCTACGTCCGGGGACAGAAGCAGCCCATCGAGGTTCGCACCCCCGTAAAGCGCCCCTGCGAGTATGACACCGTGGAGGAGCTGTACATCAACGGCTTCCATCTGGAGCAGTACAAGCAGCACAACTTTGACCCCCGCGACTACTATCTGGAAGCGCTGAAGCGGGACCCCGGCGACATCCGCTGCAACACCTCCATGGGACGGCTGGCACTGAAGGACGGCAAGTTCCGGGAATGTGTCGCCTACTGCGACACCGCCATTGCCCGGCTCACCAGCCGCAACCAGCACCCCGCCGACACGGAAGCCTTCTATCTGAAGGGTCTGGCTTTGCAGTATCTGGGCGAGTACGACGAAGCCTACGACGTTCTTTACCGTGCCGCGTGGAACTATCCCCACCGCAGCGCCGCCTACTTCCAGCTGGCCACGCTGGACTGCCGCAAGGGCGAATATCTGGACGCTCTGGAAAAGCTGGAAATTTCTCTGGGACTGAATGCCGGTCACAGCCGTGCCGTGAACCTGAAAACCGCGATCCTGCGCCATCTGGGGCGGGACGAGGAAGCTCGAAAGCTGGCAAGCGCTTCCGTTTCCGAAGATCTTTTGGATCTGTGGGCAAAAGTGGAGCTGAGCCATTATGAGGACAACGGCGATGCCATCCGGGAAATGTTCGGTCAGAAGCCGGAAAACTATCTGGATGTGATCTGCGACTACTTGGAAGCCGGTCTTGTTGAGGACGCCCTGTATGTGGTGGAGCTGAGCCGGAGCCATTATCCGCTGCTGCATTACTATCGGGGCTACTGCCAGCATCTGCTGGGTCAGGACGGAAGCGAAGCGCTTGCCTTTGCCGCTTCCCTGGATACCGGTCTGTGCTTCCCTGCACGGCTGGAGGACATTGCCGTTCTGAAATACGCCATCGCAAACAATCCTGCCGACGCCAATGCCTGCTATTATCTGGGCTGCCTGTACTACGACCGCTTCCGCTATGACGAAGCCGTGGCGATGTGGGAGCAGTGCATCTCCCGGGACAGCACCCATGCCAAGGCGCTTCGGAATCTGGCGCTGGCTTATTTCGACAAGCGCGGTGACGCCGCCTCCGCACGTGTCTGCATGGAACGGGCGCTGAAATACCGGAAGGACCCCCGTCTGCTGTTTGAATACCAGCAGCTGCTGAAAAACACCAACGTTTCCGTGGCGGAACGTCTGGATGTATACGGCCGTTACCCCGAGCTGTTGGCGCAGCGGGATGACTGCTATCTGGATCGGATCGTGCTGCTCTGCCAGCAGGGCCGCTACGCCGAAGCCATCCATGCCGCCAAAATCAAGCGGTTCCACATCTACGAGGGCGGCGAGGGCAATCTGACCAAGCAGCACGCCTGGATGCATGTGCTTTACGCCAATGAGCTTGCCTCTGCCGGAAAAGCCGCGGAAGCCTATCAGGTTTACATGAACGGCGTGAATATGCCCAAGTCCTACGGCGAGGCCAAAACCTGGTTCAATCAGGAAGCCCACATTTTCTACTATCTGGGCACTCTGCTGGAATCTCTTGGAAAAACCAAGGAAGCGGCAAATGCCTTCGAGGAAGCCTCCGTCTACAAGGCGGCCGTTTCCGAGCTGTCCATGTTCCGGGCGCTGGCTCTGCGCAAGCTGATGCGGTTCAGTCAGGCGCAGCAGGTCCTGACGGAAATGCTGGAATCCGGCGACAATCTGCTGAAGAACAAAGATATGCGCAGCTATTACGGTGTCGGCTCTCCCACGCCCATGCCCTTCGAGTATGATATCGTGAAGATCAACTCCGTCAACGGCCACATTCTCCGGGGCTACGCGCTGCTGGGTCTTGGCCGCAGGGACGAGGCGGAAGCAGAGATCGCACAGGCTGCCACGTACAGCCCCAACGATTTCCGTATTTACGCTTTCCATCAGGTCAAGGATACCTTCTAATTTTCCATCGGAACGCCGCCCAAAAGGGTGGCGTTCTTGATGTTTTTCTTCCGTTATGCTATGATAGTGACATCAACAGAAACGAGGAATGCTTATGCCGCCGCTGTCCATTATGCTCAAGCCCGCCAGTTCTCTGTGCAATCTGCGCTGTCAATACTGTTTTTATGCCGACGAGGCCGCTCACCGGGAACAGGCTTCCTATGGCATGATGTCAGAGGATACTCTGGAAGCCATTCTGAAACGGACTCTGGCCTTTGCGGAGGGCAGCTGCACCATTGTCTATCAGGGCGGAGAGCCGACGCTGGCGGGGCTGGGCTTTTTCCGCAGAGCCATGGAGCTGGAACAGAAATGGAACGTCAATGGCGTCGCCATCCACCATTCCATTCAGACCAACGGCATGGTGCTGAACCGGGAGTGGGCGGCCTTTTTTAAGGAACACCGCTTTCTTGTGGGTCTGTCACTGGACGGGAACCGGAAGGTCCACGATGCCAACCGTTTAGACCCCACGGGTCAGGGAACCTTTGGCCGGGTCATGGAGTCGCTGAACCTGCTGAAGGAATACAAGGTGGAATTCAATGTGCTGACGGTGGTTACCCGCCAGACCGTTCCCCAGATTAAGCAGATTTATCAGTTTTTCTCAAGGCTCGGCGTGGAATACCAGCAGTATATCCCCTGTCTGGACCCGCTGGAAGCGGTGGCGGGAAAGCAGGGCTATTCTCTTGACGAGGAATCGTATCTGCAATTTCTGAAAAATCTGTTTGACTGCTGGTACCCGGAAGCAAAGCAGGGGCATCTTCGGTATGTGCGCTATTTTATCGGCCTGATGAATCTTCTTGCAGGCAACCCTCCGGGCGTCTGCGAGATGAACGGCGTGTGCAGCCGGCAGTACGTGGTGGAGGCAGACGGAAGCGCCTATCCCTGTGATTTCTATATGCTGGATGACTGGCGTCTGGGCAATCTGACCACGGATTCTTTCCCGGAACTGGAACGCAGGCGGCAGGCGCTGGGCTTCATTGAGGCTTCCCGCGTATACCCCCCGCAATGCCGCAGCTGCAAGTGGGCGCCCCTCTGCCGGGGCGGGTGCCGCCGGGACAGGCTGGCAATGCCGGACGGCAGTCTGGGCGTGAACCGCTATTGCGGCGCATTCCGGAACTTCTTTGAATACGCCGTCCCGAAGCTGATGGAGCTGGTGCGGCAATACAGTAGACAATAATAAGGAAAAGAGGTGCGCTGCCTTCCATCGGCAGCGCACCTCTTATGTTTCATAGAATATTCCGTATCAGCTCCGTCAGCTCTTCCCGATTGTACGCACCGCAGAGCTTCTGCATTTTCTTTACCCGGTATTTTGCCGCGGTTTCGGAAATGAAGCACTGCTGCGCCATGACCGAGTAGGACAGCTCCTGCGGCAGCAGATGTAGCAGCATGAAGTCCGTTTCGTCGCACTCATTGAACATGGTTTCCAGATTGGCCAGCTTGGTAAACTCCATATCCCCGAAAAAGCGGTTCTCCGGAATCGGTACCGGCACGACCGGGCGGCTGTCCGGGAGATAGGGTCTATTTTCCGTCGTCTCTCGGATATGCAGACGGCTCTTGAGCTTCACGCTGACGACCGAGAACGCGTCGTTCTTCTCCATCATGGCGCAGATGGCCAGCGCCGCTTTTCCAAAGCTCTCATAGTCGTCGGAAATGGACGTAATGGACGGCCGGAACAGTCTGGACAGGAACATATCCCCATAACCGACAACATAAAGCTTCTCCGGGATGGCGTAGTTCTTTTCCCGAAGCCTGCCCACCAGACTGACGGCAGCGTAGTCGCTGGCGCAGATCACCCCATCGTAGCGGTGGATTTTTTCGTAAAACTGGTCGAAAATCTCGTTGACGGAGGAACCCAGAAAGAAAACATCCCCTTCCCGCCCGGTCAGCTCCCCAAAGCGTCTGGCGCGCCAGAGGTCGGAGGACGCGCTGGGATTGACCCCGAACAGCGCCAGTCTTTCCCTGCCCAGCGTCCTCAGATAGTCCACCGCCAGTTCCATGGAGCTGTGAATGTCCATCTTCACCGAGCTGACACTGAGCCCGGAGGAATTGGTTTCCCGGTTGGACAGGACAATGGGATGAAGCCCCAGACTGCCTGCCCCGCGGGCAGTCTGATTGATCCATTCTTCGGAAGCGCCTACCAGAAGCACGCAGGAGCGCTCCTCCGCCCCACCGGGAAGCTCGCTGACCTCCTGAACATGGATGCGGCGCTTCCGCACTTCCTCGAAGATACCCCGGATGGTGCGCTGACACCATGGGTATTTCGCAAACTGCTGCTCCACCATCAGATATACCATCGCTGAGACCTCCTTTTGGTTTTCCCCTATGATAGCACAGTTTTCACAAATAAGTCAATCCGGGGGGTTCGTCTAAAAAACGCTGTAGAATTTTCCGGATTTTGGACTTCTCTATTTGTGGAATATGCAGTATCATGGTAGTAATGAATGACCCAAAACTGTCATGTATAACATAAAAGGAGGATTCCCATGTCCAACGCATCCATCCGCATTGAACAGCTTATGCTCCCCACCTACCCGGAGCCGGGGAAGGAGGAAATGCCGCTGTTTTCCGAGCATCGGGTTCACCAGCGTTCCACCGGCCGCCCCTATCCCAACAAGGTCACCCTGGAAGTAAACCGGGAACGGAAAATCGAGCGCAGCTACACCGTCGTCCATCTGGAAAACGAGTATCTGGACGTGCTGGTTCTGCCGGAGATCGGCGGCCGGATTTTTGCCGCACGGGACAAAGTCACCGATTACGATTTCTTCTACCGTCAGCATGTCATCAAGCCCGGTCTCATCGGGGCGCTCGGTTCCTGGATCTCCGGCGGCGTGGAGTTCAACTGGCCCTACCACCACCGGCCTTCCGGCTTCCTGCCCTGCGATTTTGAAACGGAGGAATGCGGCGACGGCAGCGTCATCTGCTGGCTGTCCGAGCATGACCCCATCGACCGGATGAAGGGCATGGTGGGCATCGTCCTGCGCCCCGGCTGTGCTTATCTGGAAACCCGCGTGAAGCTGTGCAACCGCACCCCCGTGACAAAGAGCTTCCTGTGGTGGGAAAATGCCGCAGTTCCCGTGAACGAAAGCTACCAGATCTTCTTCCCCAAAGACGTCACCTATGTGAATTTCCATTATCTGGACTCCCGGATCTCCTACCCCATTGCCGGGGACGCCACCTTCAACGGCATCGATATGACCACCGCCCGGGACATCTCCTGGCACAAGAACACAAAGGATGCCACCTCCTATTTTGCCTGTGCTTCCCAATATGATTTCTTCGGCGGCTATGACCACGGTCTGGACTGCGGCGTCGTCCACATCGGCGACCATCACATTTCCCCCGGCAAGAAGATGTTCACTTGGGCGTACAATCAGCTGTCCAAGACATGGGAGAATACTCTGACCGATACCGACGGCCAGTATGCCGAGCTGATGGCAGGCTCCTACACCGACAACCAGCCCAATTTTGCATGGCTGGAACCTTACGAGACCAAGGAATTTTCCCAGTACTGGTATCCCATTCAGAAGATCGGCACGCCGGACTACGCGAACCTGAAATGCGCCCTGTCGCTGCAAGCGGAGCATGTCTGGATTCAGGCTACGGAAACCTTTGGTGACGCCCATGTTGAGATCACCTGCGGCAATAAGACCATCCTGTCGGAGCAGGTGACGCTGAACGCGGCATCTCCCGTTATGCTCTCTTGGGCCCGCCCTGAGGGCTGCGTTGCCATTTCCGTCACCGCCGGCGGAAAAACGATTGCCTGTTACCGGGAGGAAAAGCCGGATAACCTGAAAAAGCCGCCCGTCAAAGATCCCATGCCGTTGGCATCCGAGGTTCGCAGTGCTGACGAGCTGTATCTCGCCGGTGTCCATGTGGAGCAATACCGTGACCCGGCTGTCATGCCGGACGCCTACTGGCTGGAAGGATTGAAGCGCGACCCCTACCATGCAGACTGCCTGCTGGGCATGGCAAAATACTGCTGCCAGATGGGGCGTCTGTCCGAGGCGGAACGCTATGCCCGGAAGGGTCTTGATTCCATGACAAAATTTAATATGCACACCCAGTCCGGCGACCCATACTATCTTCTGGGTCTGATTCTGGAAGAACAGGAGCGCACCACGGAAGCCTACGATCAGTACCGCAAGGCCGCATGGAACGGCAGTGCCGTTGCCAAAGCCATGGTGCGAGCCGCCTGTATTGCCCTGAAGCAGGGTGACACGGAAACAGCCCTGTCCCACGCTCAACTGGCTTTGAACCGGGACGCCCAGCATCCGCTGGCGCCGGTGGTCATGGCTCTGGCCTACCGGGATTTGGGGAACAAAAAAGCGGCTCAGGATGTCCTCGACCGTGTCATGGCCGAGGATCGCATGAACAATCTGGTTCGCTGGCTGGGCGGCGTGGAGGAAGCGCACTTCTTCACCAAGCTGGATTCCGCCCCCGACCAGACTGTGCTGGATATGGTTTTCGATCTGGAATCCATGGGACAGTATGCCCTTGCCGCCAGACTGCTGGAACAGTTCGGCAAGTACCACACCCACACCACCATGACCCTGTATACTCTGGCGTACCTGCGCCGCAAGCAGGGCATGGACTATGAAGAAACCCTCCGTCTGGCAGATGCTGCCGATATCAGGGACACCTACCCCGCCCGTCTGGCCGAGATTCGGGTCCTGACCTTTGCCCGGGAACAAAATGCCGTGAAAGCCCCCTTCCTGCTAGGCTGCCTGCTGTATGATAAGCGCCAGTACGAAGCCGCGGCCAAGCTTTTTGTGGAAAGCACGGAAGCGGAGCCGGGAAATTACATGACCTACCGCTCTCTGGCCATCGCCTGCTTCACCCATCTGAACCGGAAGGACGAGGCCGTGAAGCTGATGGAGAAAGCCCGCAGCCTCAACTGCTCGCAGCAGGTGCTGTATGAATCCGCGATTCTGATGGATTTGATGGGTGCGCCCGCCGCGGAAAAAATCGCGCTGCTGGAACCTCACGCCAGCAACTTCCGCCGGGACGACCTGTTTGTGGAGCTGGCGAAGGCTTACAACCAGAATTTCCAGCCGGAAAAGGCATTGCAGCTTCTGCTGAGCCATGTGTTCGTGGCCTGCGAAGGCGGCGAGCACGCCATTGCGGATCAGTATATGTACGCATGGTTCCAGCTGGGCATGGCAAAGAAAGCCGCCGGTGACTGGGCAGGCTGTTACGAGCTGCTGGAAAAGGCGCTTACCCTGCCAAAGAGCCTCGGCTCCGGCATCTGGAACCGCTGCAAGTACGTCCCCTATCAGTTCCATATGGCCGAGTGTCTGGAGCATATGGGGAAGAAAGAGGATGCCCAGTCCATTTACCGGATGATTCTGGATATCGAAGTTGAGTTCTTCAGCAACATGCACCTGCGGGAGCTGCCCTACTATCAGGCGCTCTGTGCCGAAGCCCTTGGCCTGCAGCAAAAGGCATGGAACATCATGGCCCGCGCCAAGCGGGACTGGAGCTTCAACCTCGACCGGAAAGACAATGGCTTCTTCTCCACCACGCCTTTCTTCATCTCCTTTGCACAGGACCCCGCCATTGCCCGTCGGGCCTACTACCAGTACCTGCTGGGTCTGGTAAAGCTCTACGAAGGCGACCGGGAAAGAGCGAAAGCGCTGTTCCGGGAAAGCTACGCTGGAAACTCCGACAGCCACTTCTGTCATTATTACGCGCATCTCTAACCATCCGCCCCCCCCGGCAAATGATTGAACCGCCCCAGATTGTGCAGACAGTACAAAAAGCCCCCATGTAGGATATTGAGTTTTAAGCGGAGTGGCGCAGCGACAGCGGTGCCACTCCCGTTTTTGTTTGGATGCGTTCGTGGTTATAGAAGTAAATATACCTGTCGATCAGTTCGTTTGCTTCTTGGAGCGTCTTTGGCTTGTGGCGGTAGATGCACTCTGTTTTCAGAATGGAGAAGAAATTTTCTGCCATGGCATTGTCATAAGGATTTCCTTTCCTTGACATGGACGGCGTCATACAGGATTTTGGTTCTTTTCTTTTCATAATTCCGTTCTGCACATAAGCTCAATTATGCGAAGCTTCACATAATTCCGCGTCGAGGCATCTCCACGCCAGGGAGAGATTAGCTCCCAGTACGATTCGCCCAGCAGGTTGCCATGGCCATGGGTAAGGTCGAGGGATTGAAATACCACTGACTTTAATTCGGGCGGTCTCCTCGAGGACACACCGAAAGTCTTCTCCTTTTGGTGTTCCGCTGGAGAAGGCTCCGGGAACGTTCTCCCACACCATGAATCGAGGTCGTATATCGATAGCTGCTCTGCCTCGTAATTCGTCTGCATTCCTCATCTCCTTTGTGAGTCTGACTTGTTCCATAAAAAGGCCGGAGCGCGCACCGGCCAATCCGGCTCTGGCTCCGGCCACTGAGAGATCCTGGCAAGGGCTGCCCCCACATATGATATTTACTGGCGGCAGCTCTGCTCCGTTTAGCCTTGTGATGTCCCCGACATGAACCATGTTGGGGAATCGCAGCTTGGTCACCGCGATAGGAAAGGCTTCAATTTCGCTTGCCCATACTGGCCGGATGCCATTCCGCACCGCCGCCAGAGGAAAGCCGCCGATCCCATCGAACAGGCTGCCCATGGTTAATTCGTTTGTCTCCTGATTCGGTACACACCTCCAAAACAAAAGCCAACCGTAAAAACAGCTGGCTTATCGAAAATATGTTTTGACTTCTATGTCACATTTTGGTAGAATAAATATGGTTCTTTCGAGAACCGGGCGCTGCCATAACACGGTAGGCGGTTATCCCCCTCTTTCAGGGGGTGATCCTTCTTTACCCCCTGTCCTGACTGGAAGGGGGTGGTAGGTGTGAATGTTGTTACATATGAGGAACTGTTCCAGCTGCTCATGGTTCTCATCACCTTTGCCAGTTTGATCATTACGATCATAAAAAAGAAGTAAACCGCCCCAAGTCCCCACTCGTGCGGTTTACTTCATCGCAATACTAGGGGGCTAACCGTCTATCGGCAGCGCCCTTTTCTATGTTCATTATACCACGATTCCACAGTCTGTCAAGGGTTGACTGTCTGGTCAATTTCTATCCCGTTACACAGGAACACCTTGATGTGATCAGCAGATATCACTTTTACCGTATGTACCAGCTGCCGGATCATTTCCTCATCCCACTGCTGCATGAGGTGGCTCATCCCGTCTAACGCCGCTTCCATCGTATGCACATGTAACTGTACCGTCTGGTCTTTTCTGAGCCGAGCGGCAATTTTTTCGCGTTGTCCTTTCAGCGATGCTATCTCATTGGCAATACCGCCAAACCTTTCCGCGTTCTTCACCGCACTGTCAGGCTGTTGGAGCAATATGTTGAATTCCGTTTCCAGTTCCTCAAGCCTTCGGTCGATTTCTCCCAGTGTCATGGCGGAGTCCGGGAGAATCCCTGTTTCCTCCACTGCCGCTTCCGTGATCTGGCTGCAAATTGCCCCTTTGGAATCCATTACGGAATTGATTGCCGCCATGATTGCCTGCTGCAGAGGTTCTTCATCCATAGTTGGTGACTGGTGGCAGTATTTTGTTCCGTAGTCCAATCGACTCACGCAGCGCCAGACGACCCTTGCCTTTCCGTTCCGCTTCCATGTACACCTTCGATACAGGGTGCCGCACTCCCCGCACACCAGTCTCTCAGATAAGGCAAACTTGCTGGCGTAACAGGAGCGGCCTGTGGAGGATGTCTTTTTTGATGGGCTGGCCGATGCCGATCTCCTGGTCTTTTCTGCCTGAACCGCCCGATATATTTCCCTGCTGACGATTGCCGGGTGATTATTCTGGATCAGATACATGGGAAACTGTCCCGTGTTCTTTATAACCTTTTTGTTGATACAGTCCTGTGTAAAGGTCTTCTGCATCAGAACGTCACCACAGTATTTTTCGTTTCCCAGGATGCTTCTGATCTGGGAAATATCCCACTTTGCCCCACCTGTCGGATTCGGCACTGCCTTCCCTTCCAGGCTCAGCTTGATCATTCTTAAACTAGCTCCCTGCAGATACTGATCATAGATGCTGCGGACAGCCTCTGCCTGATCTGAATTTACCTGCGGATTTCCTTCGTCATCCAGATAATACCCATAGAGCTTCTTGAAATTAACGGAAGCTTTTCCCTCTTTCATAGACTGTCTCTTACCCCATCGGACATTGGCACTGATGGATTCGCTTTCCGACTGGGCAAAGGCACTCATGAAGGTGATAATCAATTCCGTGTCCGTTTCCAGCGTATTGATATTCTCCTTCTCAAAGATGATGCCGATTCCCATACCTTTCAATGCACGAATGTATTTCAGGCTATCCAGCGTATTTCTGGCAAACCTGGAGATAGATTTGGTGAGAATCAGATCAATTTTTCTTTGGCGGCACCTGCGGATTATCCTGTTGAAATCATCCCGGTTTTTGGTAGATGTCCCCGAAATACCCTCATCCGCGAAAATGCCCGCCATTGTCCACTCAGGATTAATCATGATTTTGTCTGTATAGTAGGTGCATTGCGCTTCATAGCTGGACTGCTGTTCTTCCTCCTCTGTGGATACCCGGCAGTAAGCTGCCACCCGCAGCTGCCGCATGACCGTCCGCTGATCCATCTGCGACTTTGCCGGTATGATAGTTACCGTCCTGCGAGTATCATCCATTTTACTCACCCCTTTCCACGATCTGGTCGTTTTTCAGTCTAATCTTTACATTCCCATTGCCGTCCACCATGACAGCGGATATGCTCATTGCGATAAGATTGGCATCCAGCTCTGAGCGCGGCGCTTCCTTTTGAAACAGCCTTCGCAGCCGCTGGGTTTCGTACTCTCTGGGGTCAATGTCTGCATACATTTCTGCGGCGATCTCCCGCAGCACCTCGCGGGTACGGCTCTCATCCACCGGAAGTTGACCAACGAGTCCCTCCAACTCGGATTTCAGCGTATCCAGCCGTTGGGAATGCGCACGGGGTATTTTAGGTGTTACAATCCGCTCTGGATTCATGACAAGGCAATTCAGAAGATACAACATTGTTTCAGGACAGCCGCTTCCAACCGCTTACCACAGATGCCAAAACGCTGTACGGTATCCTGCTGGACCGCATGAGCCTTTCAGCCCGGAATGGTTGGTTGGACAAAGCTGGTCGGGTGTTCATCATCTATACTGTGCAGGAGGTGCAGGATTCATTGGGCTGTG
>ERZ772886.3053-NODE-3053-length-12627-cov-10.769567_pt1 | contig 12627 bp, 7 predicted proteins | sample MGYA00512128_ERZ772886 | MGnify/ENA primary metagenome ERZ772886 (study PRJEB29015, sample SAMEA2737698) | human gut metagenome | biome: human gut; feature: human-associated habitat; material: faeces | place: China | collected 2012 ... | reverse complement strand
AATTTCCGAATATTGCCCTTACGATCAGTATGGCCGCAATACACTTCAGACAGTCACACAACAGATTCAATGCCCCGGCCTTTTTGCCAAGTGTACGCAGTACATTTGTAGAACCCAGATTTCCGCTTCCCTGTTTGCGGATATCCACATCTTTTTTCTTGCCAAAAAGATAGCCCGATAAGATCAATCCAAAGGCATAACCGATCGCAAGTGCGACGAGCCTCATCAATTCCATAATTAGTCGTCCTTTCTCTCCCGGATGATAAACTTAAGGGAAGTCCCCTCAAATCCAAAGGCATCACGGATACGGTTCTCCAAATATCTGGTGTAGGAGAAATGCATCAATTCCTTGTCATTGACAAAGATAACAAATGTCGGCGGCTTGACTGCCACCTGGGTCACATAGTAGATCTTGAGACGCTTGCCCTTATCGGATGGCGGTTGCTGCATAGCAACAGCCTCGGTCACGATCTCATTTAAGACACCTGTCGCAACACGCATAGAATTATTCTCGATCACGGCATCGATGGTCTCATAGATCTTTGGCAGACGCTGTCCCGTCAAAACGGACCGGAGCTGACAGACAGTGTGGAGAATGACCATCTGGGATTTGACTATAAGTGGAGTGGCGGATGGACAAAAGATCTGCTTGAATATTTGAGCAAGGATCCTATTGAGAGAAAGAATTACCATGATCAGCTGACTATGTCCATGCTCTATGCATACTGCGAACATTATATTCTGACGCTTGGCAGCAGGGATGTTGGTACATTGAAGGATTTCGCGGATAAGCTGCCGGGAAGTGAAGAACAGAAGAATGCGCAGATCAGAGAGGCTTATGCTTATATGATGCTTCATCCGGGATGCAAGATGATGGCACCGGATAAAGATATGCCAAAGGAACTGGAAGTATTTGTCAAAGACCTCAATAATATGTATCTTGCTCATCCTGCACTTTATCAGCTGGATGATGAATATGATGGATTTGAATGGGTTCAGCTGATGAAGTATGAGGAGAATGTGATCCGGAGCCACCGTTCTGATCAAGGGCACGACCGTCGGAACGACCACCGGCATCGACGGAGACTTCGCCCTGACGGTCCCCGCCTCGGTCGACAACCCCGAACTGTCGGTCAGCTTCATCGGCTACGAAACCCGTGTCGTGCCCATCGGCTCGCGTACGACTTTCGACATCACGCTGGCCAATTCGTCCATCGAGGTCGAGCAGGTCGTCGTTACGGCCTTGGGCATCAAACGTGCCGAGAAAGCCCTGTCGTACAACGTGCAGCAGGTGAATTCCGATGCCATCACGGCCAACAAGGACGCCAACTTCATCAACTCGCTCAACGGTAAGGTGGCCGGTGTGAACATCAACGCCTCGTCGGCGGGCGTCGGCGGCGCTTCGAAGGTCATCATGCGCGGTATGAAGTCCATTTCGCAGACCTCCAATGCGCTTTACGTGATCGACGGCGTGCCGATGTTCACCAAAGCCCAGGAGGGCGGCACAGAGTTCAGTTCGCAGGGTACGACCGATCCCATTGCGGACATCAACCCCGAGGACATCGAGTCGATTTCCGTACTGACGGGTGCTGCGGCAGCTGCATTGTATGGCTCGGACGCGGCCAACGGCGCCATCGTCGTGACAACGAAAAAGGGACAGGCGGGGCAGCTCTCCGTCACTGCGACGGCCGGTGTTGAGATCATGACTCCGTTCGTTCTTCCCGAGTTCCAGAACCGGTACGGTACGGGCAACCTTACTACGCCGATCAACGTGGCCAGTTACAGCTGGGGTAAGCGGCTCAACCGCGCCAACCGATACGGCTACGATCCCCGCGAAGACTATTTCCGTACCGGCGTAGCCAATTCCGAGAGCGTTTCGCTTTCGACCGGAACGGAGAAGAACCAGACCTATTTTTCAGCCGCGGCCATCAATTCCAACGGCATCGTGCCCAACAACAGCTATGACCGTTACAACTTCACGTTCCGCAACACCTCCTCTTTTCTGAACGACAAGATGAGACTGGACGTAGGAGCCAGCTACATATTGCAGGAAGACTGCAACATGATCAATCAGGGAACCTACAACAACCCTCTGACGGGAGCCTACCTCTTCCCGCGCGGCGATGACTGGGCGGATATCGAAATGTATGAGCGCTACGATCCCATAGACAAGATTTCGAAACAGTACTGGCCGATGGGTGACGGCTCCATCACCATGCAGAACCCCTACTGGGCGAACTACCGCAACCTGCGCGAGAACCGTAAGGATCGTTACATGCTCAACGCGGCGCTGTCGTACGACATCCTCGACTGGCTGAATGTTTCAGGCCGCATCCGCATCGACAACTCGCACAACACCTACACCGAAAAGATGTATGCTTCCTCGAACGTGCAGCTCACCGAGCAGTCCGCCAACGGCCTTTACGGCGTCACCAAGACGATGGACCGCCAGGTTTATGGTGATGCTTTGCTCAATATCAATAAAACGTTCGGTGACGACTGGTCGTTGCAGGCCAACATCGGTGCTTCGTTCTCGGATATGAAGAACGACGCCCTGAAGATCCGCGGCCCCATTGCCGACGGTACGTCGGGCGAGAAGCAGGGGCTGGCCAACGTCTTCAACATTCAGAACTTGAGTAATTCGACCAAGACCGTCCGTAAGCAGGAAGGCTGGCGTGAGCAGACGCAGTCGATCTTCGCTTCGGCCGAGGTGGGATACAAGGGCACCTACTACCTGACCCTTACGGGCCGCAACGACTGGCCTTCGCAACTGGCGGGTCCGCATTCGAACGCCAAGTCGTTCTTCTATCCTTCGGTCGGACTTTCGGTCGTGTTGTCGCAGCTCATTCCCAACATGCCTGAAAATCTCTCCTATATCAAGTTGCGCGGTTCGTTCGCCTCGGTGGGCGTTGCCTTCGAGCGTTACATCGCCAACCCGCTCTATTCGTGGAACGAAAGCGGCCTGTCGTGGAACACGCAGACGCAGTATCCCGCCTATCACCTCAAGCCCGAGCGCACCAAGTCGTTCGAGGTGGGTCTGACGATGCGTTTCCTCAAGCATTTCAACCTCGATTTCACCTACTACAATTCGCATACGTCGAACCAGACCTTCGACCCGCAGATCTCGGGCGGTACGGGTTTCTCCAAGATCATCATCCAGTCGGGTAACGTCCGTAACCAGGGTATCGAGCTGGCATTGGGTTATCGGAACACCTGGCGCGACTTCACGTGGGATACCAACTACACCCTGTCGACCAATCAGAATAAGATCATCTCGCTGGCCAACAACGTCATCAACTACGCTACGGGCGAGCGCTTCTCGATCGACCGGCTCAACATGGGCGGTCTGGGCGACGCACAGTTCCTACTGCAGGAGGGCGGTACGTTGGGCGACCTCTACTCCCGCCGCGATTTGCGCTACGACGAGAACAATGCCATTTACATCGACGAGAACGGAAATGTAGCTACGGAGACGATCCAGGATGTGAATAAGTATGTCAAGCTGGGCAGCGTACTGCCCGATGTCAACATGTCGTGGCGCAACGACTTCCGCTGGAAGAACCTGAACTTCGGCTTCATGATTTCGGCCCGTCTGGGCGGCATCGTCTACTCGCGTACGCAGGCCATGCTCGACCAATACGGCGTGTCAGAGGTTACGGCCGCGGCGCGCGATGCCGGAGGCGTGACGCTCAACGGCGGCGACGTGGTGGATGCCTACACTTGGTATTCGGCCATCGCAGGCGGCAATTCCATCCCGCAGTTCTACACCTACTCGGCCACGAACGTGCGGTTGCAGGAGGCTTCGATTGGCTACACGATTCCCCGCAAGCTGCTGCGTAACGTCTGCGAGATTACGGTTTCTATCGTGGGCCGCAATCTGTGGATGCTCTACAACAAGGCTCCGTTCGATCCAGAAAGCATCGCTACGACGGGCAACTACTATCAAGGTATTGATTACTTCATGATGCCGTCATTGCGCAACGTAGGATTCAATCTCCGTCTCAAATTCTAAAACAGCGACACGATGAAAGACAAATTGATAAAAGCGGCGCTCTCCTTCGCAGTTGTGTGCGTTCTGGGCGCATGCACCAAGAATTACCTCGACATCAACAGCAATCCCTACGAGGTGGACAAGGAGCAGATGGAGGCCAAGGACTACGCCATCGCCTCGGGACTCTCTGCCATGTTCGGGACCGTCGTCTCGACGGATGTCAATACGGCGCAGTTCACTGACTGTCTGCTGGGCAGTACGCAGGGCGGTTATTACGCTGATGCGAACAATGGCTGGACGAACACCATTTCCAAATACAACCCGACCGACAACTGGACGAACGTGTTCATGTACAGCGACAAAGTCATCCCGCAACTGTACAGTAACATGTCGAACGTGGAGGGGATTTCGGAGGATCCGCTCGTTTTGGCCATCCTCAAGATCGTGAAGGTCTGCGTCCTGAACCGTGTGACGGACACTTATGGCCCGATTCCTTATTCCGAGATCGGAAGCACCGGTAAGATCCAGGTGGCTTACGACGACCAGCCCAAGGTCTATTCGCAGATGTTCGATGAATTGGACGAGGCAATCGCCCTGTTGGACGAGAACATCGACAGGAGCATCACGAGCACGACCGACCAAGTCTTCGACGGCACAGCCGTGAAATGGTGCCGTTTTGCCAACTCGATGAAGCTGCGGCTGGCCATGCGGGTGGTATACACCGATTTCGTAAGCTCGAAGGGCCTCTCTCCGCAGCAGTTGGGCGAACAGGCCGTGGCGCACTCTGTCGGTGTCATGCAGTCGAACGCAGACAATGCGCAGCTTTCGTCCCTGGCCTTCGGCAAGGACGGCAATCCGCTCTATACGGCATGCATGTACAACTCCCCAGCTGGGTCGGTGACGGGCGGCGATTCGCATGCTGCAGCCGACATCATCTGCTACATGAACGGTTATGAGGATCCGCGCCGCGAGAAATATTTCAGCAAGGCACAGTTCTCCGGGGACAACGCCCTTGAGTATGTGGGCATGCGTCGTGGTATCGCCATTCCAGCGCTCAGCACTGTGGGGCTGCTCTATTCAGGCGTCAACTTCGTAGATGGCATGGCTACTCCGTTGCAGTGGATGAATGCCGCCGAGGTGGCCTTCCTGAAGGCGGAAGCCGTCGGCGTGTTCGGCTGGAACATGGGTGGCAGCGCTAAGACCTTCTACGAGCAGGGCGTCCGCCTCTCGTTCGAACAGTGGGGTGTTGCGGGCGTCGACGAATACCTTGTCGGCACCACTCTTCCGGAATCCTACACCGACCCCAACGGCGGTGCGACCTCCTATTCTACACAGCTCTCCCAGCTGGGGGTGGCTTGGAACGACGGCGCCTCGAAGGAGGAGATGCAGGAGCGCATCATCATCCAGAAGTGGATCGCCAACTTCCATCTTGGCAACGAGGCGTGGGCTGATTTCCGCCGTACAGGCTTTCCGCACCTGATTCCGGCCATGGAGTCTGCCGTGGGCAATAACTCGCAGGGCATCCGGAACCTTACGCTCGGCGCTCGCCGCATGTCCTATCCTGCGGACGAGGCGACCAACAACCCGGAGAACTACGCCAAGGCTGTGGAGATGCTTGGTGGCTCCGATAACATGGCAACCCGCATGTGGTGGGACTGCAATCCGGCCGTCAAATAACCGTACACACCGTTTAACCCATTAAAACGAAATTCGACATGAAACGCATATTCATTCCGTTCTTCGCCGCGGCGGCCCTGCTGGCCTCGTGCAGCGACTGGACGGAAGCCGAACACAAAGATTTTCTGCCGCCGATGAATCAGAATGATCCGGCTTTTCTGACATCGCTCCGGGATTTCAAGGTCGGCGAACACCTGGTGACGATGATGATCGTCCGGGGAACTTCGACCGCTCCGAACCGGCAGAACCAGCATCCGATGTCCATGCCCGACAGTGTGGATTACCTGCTCATGACCGACGTCGACGACCTGCATCCGGCGCTGTCGGACGAGATCGCCGAAGTACGTTCGAAGAAGGGTACCCGCACGCTCAACGTCGTGGACTATACGACAATCCGCAGTACCTGGGACGCCATGAAGGAGGCATCTTCCGGTACAGAGCACGAGGGCGACTATACGGAGGAGAAGTTCGCCGAGTACTGCAAGGCCGAGACTGAAAAGCAGCTTGCGGCCTGCTCCCGATACGGATTCGACGGCATCGTCGTCTCCTATCTGGGCGGTTACGACAGCAGCGCCGCAGCTCCGTTCGTCCTGGCGGCGGACACGTGGCGCCGCGACAATCCCAACAAGCTACTCTTCTTCCGCGGATACCCCGCCTTCATCACGAGCATCGAGAACCAGACGATTCTTGCGGAGTGTGACTACGTCATCATCCTGACTGAGGGTGCCTCGTCGTCGGTGGCTATCTCCCGTATGGTGCGCGACCAACTCGAAGAGGGTGTTCCGAGCAACCGGGTCGTGCTGGAAGCCTCCGTGCCGTCGATCGCCGACGGTGGCGACGACGCTCAGGTGGGCGCTTCGCTCCAGGTGGCCGCGCAGTGGGTGATGGATCCGAAAACCTCCCAGACTGTACAGTGCGATAAGCTGGGGCTCTGCGCATCGAACGCACAGGAAGACTATTTCAATACGCCAACATACAAGAGAATCCGCGAGGCGCTCGGCATCCTGAACCCCGAGCCCGAAGAGGAGCCCGAAAACAATCCCGAAAATAAAAACGACGATGAAAAATAAATTAGGATTCGCATTGTGTCTGCTCCTGGTAGCCGTATTCATGGGCTGCAAGGAGGATGAGGAGGGCAAACACCACTTCAGCAATCAGGTGTTCATCTCCGCCACGTCGTTCACCGACGACGTGTTTATCAAACGGGACAACCTCGACGTGACCCGGGAAGAGAGCTGCGACGTTACCGTCGCCATGGCCCAGCCCCGGGAGCGCGACATCACGGTCACGTTCGCCGAGGCTCCCGGTCTGTTGGAGCACTACCGGATGTTCTACGACGATCCAACGGCCGAACTGCTCCCTGCCAACGGCGGCTATTACGATTTCGCGGATAATTCGACTGTCATCACGGCCGGGATGGTGGAGAGTGCGCCGCTCACCTTCGCCTTTACGAATTTGGACAATCTGCCCATCGAGGAGAAGCAGCGTTATGTGCTGCCCGTACGCATCGTGTCGGCCGACGGCATGAATATCCTCGAAAGCGCCCGGACGGTCTACTTCGTCTTCTCGAAGGCCGCGCTCATCAACGTCGTGGCCGAGATGGAGAACAACTGCGCCTGGCCCGAGTGGACGGCTGATACCGAGGCGGTGAAGGACATGGAGACCTTCACGCTCGAAGCGCTCGTCTACGCCAACTCGTTCGACCGCAAGATCTCGACAATTATGGGCATCGAGGATACGTTCCTCATCCGTTTGGGCGACGACGGCCGTCCGACTAACCAGTTGCAGGTGGCCTTCGCCAAGAAGGTTTCGGAGGAGGAGACCTCGCCTGCACGCGGGAAGATTCCGGCCGAGGCCGACAGCCGTTATGACCTCAAGCTGTTCGTTTGGCATCATATCGCCGTCACATTCGATCGTGGCACTATCTGCGTCTATATTGACGGCAAGCTGAAGGATACGGTCAAGGCTTCAGTATCTGGTACCGACGGGCATGCCGTGATCATCGACAAGATCAACTTCGCCATTCCGCACTCCGACGAGACGGACGGCAAGGAGCGCTGCTTTTGGATCGGCCACTCGTACCGCCTCCAGTCGGACGGCGACTTGTTCTACGAGCGTCGTTTCGACGGCATGATGGGCGAAGTGCGCCTCTGGAACAAGGCCCTGACGGCCGAGGAGATCGCTTCCGAGAACCATTTCTACAAAATCGATCCCGCATCAGACGGACTGGTGGCTTATTGGAAGTTCGACGACAATACGAAAGGTAAGACCGTCAAGGATTATACCGGCAACGGCTTCGATCTGAAGACCGAGCGCGAAGTGAATTGGCAGAGCGTCGCGCTTCCCGAAGAGTGAGAGATTTATTACCTGAAGAATCGTAATTCCTTAACTTTAATTTAACCTTTTTAATTAACCTAATCAACCAAACATGAAAAGAAAGTCATTTCTGATGCTTTTAACGGGTATGTTCGCCATTTCATCGGGGGCTCTCGTCGGTTGCAACGATGACGATGATGTGAACAAAAAGAATTCCCTGTCGGTAACACCTGCGTCTGCTATTGAGTTCAAGGCCGGCGACAATCAGGACGTTGTGCTGACCGTCAAGACCGACGCCAAGTCGTGGGCATTCGAGAAGAACGGTGAGTGGATCGTCGCCAAGCAGGACGGCGACAAACTAACTGTGAATGCCCAGGCTAATACCACGGAGTCCGTACGTCCGGGCCGCATCACGATTACGGCCGGTAACGCCGAACCCGTCAACATCAACGTAAACCAAAAGGGGCTTGAAGTAGGTGAAATCGTACTGAGCATTTCGCCGTCGGATCCCATTGGGTTCGAGGCTACTGGCAACAAGGCCGTTGAACTGACCGTTACGACTAATGCACCCGACTGGACGTTCTCCTACCCCGAGGAGTGGATGACGGCCGAGAAGCAGGGCGACAAGCTGACGGTCAACGCCAAGGACAATACGGGAGATGCCCGTGTGGGGCAGATCGTCGTGACGTCCAGCGAGGGTGAGAAGACTGCGAAGATCGCCGTGTCGCAGAAGGCCGGCAGCGAGAATCCCACCCCGGGCGAGGAGATCGCCGGTTCGCTCTCGACGGCCGATGATCTGAACATCCAGTTCGCTCACGATGCCGTGGAGCCCGTCAAGAAAACCCTGACCTTCACGCTGGAGAAGACCGCTATGGTTGAGACCAAGGTGAAGCTCGTCTTCGACGAACGCCATGTCGAAGAGTACAACTTCGACCACGCTACCGAGTATGTCGTATTCCCCGAGAAACTCTGCACCATTGCGAACGACGGCGTGATGACTATCCCCGCCGGTGAAACCTCTGCGCAGATCGAGGTAACGCTCACGCCGAGTGCTTCCGATCTGGAGTATGTAACCACCTACATGGTTCCCCTTCAGGCCGTAGCCCAAACGGAGGGTATCGTCGTTAAAGATGAGGCTGAATACGTTGACTTCCTAGTTTCGCGCATTGGTTCGAAGAAGATCCGTAACATCTGTTATTTCGAGGTGAACGACTGCAACCCGCTCAACGCCATTGAGTACATTTTGGAGGACGGTCAGCCGTTTTTCGATGCTGTCGTGCTATTCGCTGGCAACATCAACTGGGATGCTTCGAAGCAGAAGGTCTACATGAAAGCCAACCCCAACGTGCAGGCGTTACTCGACAACTCGGAGGAACTGCTCCAGCCGCTGCGTAAGAAAGGTATCAAGGTGTTGCTCGACATCTTGGGCAACCACGACCAGGCCGGCATCGCTGGTTTGAGCGACTGGGGTTGTGAGCAGTTCGGTAAGGAGCTGGCTCAAATCTGTCTCGACTATAAACTCGATGGTATCGGTTTCGATGACGAGTATTCGAGGTACTACGGATCCGGAAAATGGTTCGCAGGCCCCAGCTCCCAGCAGGCCGCCCGTCTCTGCTACGAGACCAAAAAGGCGATGAAGGAATTGTGCCCCTGGGAGACTTGGGTACACCTCTATTACTTGGGCTATATCCAGTCCTCTCTGCCTTCGGTATTCATCGACGGTGTGGAGCATAAGCCGTCTGAATTCATTGACAACGTCTGCGCCGACTACGGCGGTTCGGCAAGACCGGTAAACGGTATGGGACTGAGCGGATGTGCCGGCAACTCTATCCAACTCAACTATGGCTACTCCATCTCGTCGTCTGGAGCCAAGGCACTGATGAATCAGGGTTACGGCTGGATCATGTGGTTCGCATTCGATCCTTCCGGAACCGGAACGGTCAACAACAACCGTTCGCATTCGCTCCGGCAGTTCCGCAACGTGGCAGAGGGCTGCTACGAGCAGAGCGTACGCGATCCCAAAAATGTCTACAACAAGATCAGCGAGGGCCAATACGATCCCGCACCGCACCCGATCAACTAATTTGAAAACGAACGACTCGGTCGTGCGTTCCGGCTTCGGCCGGGATGCCGCCGATCGTTCGGTCGGAACCGGGCGAAGCCGTTTTCCGGTTCGCTGGTAATGAACAAATCCTTAAAACCTGAACGACAAGATATGAAAATTTCGAAAATATTTCTTTTTACCGCTGCTGCGCTCGCACTCTGCGGAGCCTGCGATGACAGCGACGACAAAGTGGATCCTTCGACTACCGAAGACAAGATTTCCGTTTCGCCGATGGAAGGCGTTGTGGGGAGTAAGGGCGGCGATGTCTCGGCCATGGTTACCAGCTCGGGCGCGTGGACGCTCGAAGGCGCCGAGAACGCTTATGTGCTCCCTTCGGCCGTTAAGGGCAAGGATGGCGACATCGTGGCCTTCACCGTGAAGGCCAACGACAAGGAGGAAGACCAGGTCTTCACCTATACGTTCACATGCGGCAAGAAGACCGCGTCTTTCAAGATTACGCTCAAGAAAAAGGCCTCCGAGACCGAGGAGCAGCTCGAACTCTTCTATGCCGATGGGGCGAACATCCTGTCCTGCGAAGGCGGCAAGGTGACGGTGCTGGTTACCAGCTCGGGCGCGTGGACGCTCGAAGGAGAGTCCGATTTCGTGACGCCGTCGGCTACGAGTGGAGAAGACGGTGCCGAGATAGTCTTCGAGGTGGATCCCAATGAGACCGAGGAGGAGCGGAGCGCCAACTACGTCTTCAAGATGGGCAGTAAGGAGGTCGAATTCCAGATCGTCGAGAAAGGCGAAACTGGCGAGACCATCGAAATCACGTCGAAGTCGGAAATGCGCCTGGCTTATACGGCTGTGGAGCGTTTGGCCGTGGAGTTGACGACGAATGTCAACTATCGCAACCTGACGGCCGAAATCGTATCGGAGACCGAGGGGTGGCTGACCTATACGATTGCCCGCCCCACCGAGGGCGGCGCCGAGACCGACGTGACGGCCTATTTCTCCATGGCCCAGAACGACGGTGAGACTCCGCGTGAGGCTACCGTGACGATCAAGGGTGTGAAGAACGGCACAGCCGTGCTGAAGGTAACTCAGCTTCCCAAGTCGAAGATCGAGCCCGAGAAGTTGGCCTATTTCCTAGATGTGGAGGCTCAGACACTCGATATTCCGGTAACGGCCAATGTCGAGTTCGATGTGACGGTAAGCGAGGGGGCGACGGGCTGGTTTACCTATAATAATGCCGACGATAGCGGCCTGCACTTCACAGTGGAGGCTCTGGTTAACGGATCTGCTCGCAGCTGCGATGTCGTGCTCACCGAGAAGAACGCTCCCGACAACTCCGAGGCGCTGACGGTCAACATCAATATTACGCAGAAGCCCAAGGGTCTGATCGAGTGTGTGGCCGACATGCGCCGCTCGCGTTGCTATTTCCCGTTTTTGAAGAATGGCGGAGCGCTCAACAGCTTGAAGAACGGCACCATGGAGGCGCTGGTCAATATTCAGGAGACGCGCGTATCCGGATCTTTGTCGACCATCATGGGTGTCGAGGGTAAATTCCTCCTCCGCCTGGGCGACGTCAATGTGCCTTGGAACCAAATTCAGCTGGCCATGCAAGGCGGAAACCGTACGGATACCAAGTTGAAACTCTCCGAACTGGATCGCTGGTACCATGTCGCCGTGACGTGGGACGATACTTTCGCTTATTTCTACATTGACGGAGAACTTTTGTATCGAACCGGTATCTCCAATTACTCCGGTTTTAACCTAGGTGTGGTATACGGCGGTTCCGAGAGCGACTACAACCGTGCTTTCTGGATCGGTTATGCCTACAACGCCGACCGTTTCTTCCCCGGTTATATGGCCGAGGTGCGCGTATGGAACCGCACGCTGACCAAGGAGGAGATCAATGCCGAAAACCACTTCTACTCCGTTCCGGTGGATTCGGAAGGTCTGGTAGGCTACTGGAAACTCAACGACGGAGCAGGTCAGATTATCAAGGATCATTCTCCTTCGGGCAACAGCATGCTGGGTGAAATCAACGTCCACTCTTCGGGTGGTCAGCAGATCGGTGACCCGGGTATGAACTGGGTGGAGATGAGTCTGCCCTAATTTCGAGCGGATAAAATAAGCGTTGCCTGTCCGTCGGGAACGACGGTTCGTGTGTGGCAGCTGAATCCCATTCTGCTATGGGATTGAAAGAGCGTAACGACTCGATTTATCGAGTCGTTACATTCTTTATACAGTAGAGAAGGCAACAGTCTATTTTCAGCCTATTGCGTTCAAATACCGCATTTCAAATAACCTATCACAAGATACAAAAAATTTCGAACAGGTTTCTTTGTTAAAATACAAGATTGTATTTCGCGATTGTCGCACTATATCAGAATAAGTAATAACCTATTGTGATTTAGTATAAAACATATAAAAAAGTTGTTCATATCGGATGAAATCCGTATATTTATAATGTTTTAAGCATTCTTTTAGTTGTGTATTATGCAATCTCTTAGTCATCTTAAACATTCTCCTTTGGAATGGGTTCCGAGTTTGTACTTTGCGATGGGGCTTCCGTTTGTGGTTCTGAACATGG